>Ga0105854_1000937_pt1 | contig 12330 bp, 7 predicted proteins | sample OrgsoiDNA_201058_FD_89679 | JGI IMG/M metagenome (GOLD analysis project Ga0105854, IMG submission 89679) | Permafrost soil microbial communities from the Arctic, to analyse light accelerated degradation of dissolved organic matter (DOM) -... | ecosystem: Environmental > Terrestrial > Soil >... | reverse complement strand
CGGCGGCGACGACGACCGCGCCGGCCTTCAACTCGTCGAGCGAGCGCACGTCCTGGATGCGGATGTCGAGCCCGGACGCGAACGCCTCGACAACGCTTTGGGGCCGGTCGAAGTAGCCGTCCTCGGCGTACCAGGCGGCGCCGACGATCGAGTCGGGAACGAGCCCGGGCACGAGCTCGGCCGCCTCCTCGGGAGAGACGATGCGGGATGGAACGCCCGCGTCGTTCTGGACGGAGACGTTCGCCTGAAGGCGTGTCAGCGTCTCCTCGCTGTGGGCGAGGAAGAGGTAGCCGCAGCGCCGAAAGCCGAGCGGAACGACCGATTCGAGGTACTCGTCGGCTGCCGCGTAGAAGTCGGCCGACTCCCGCGCAAGGCGGCAGGCGACCGGCGTGCCCCACTGGCGCCGGACGCCGCCCGGCTGAACCCCGGAAGCCCCGGAGCCGACGCCCGTGCGCTCGAACACGGCAACACGGGCGCCTCTGCGGCCGAGCTCGCGCGCGATCGCGAGGCCGACGACGCCCGCCCCGACGACCGCGACATCGAGAGGTGCGCTCGGCACCGGCGCATCATGGCAGTTGGTGACAGGGCCGCTCTCGAAGGCAGGGGGTCGCGATTCACTCGTTCGACGATTGCGTCCTTTACGTCCCTGTTACGCGGCGTGCGTGTCCTTCTGACCTCGGGCGCCCATGGTGAGCAGGACAGTTGAACGCGATCCCCTCACCGATGGAGATGTGAAAATGCGCAAGTTGCTTCTGCTCGTGGCGCTCACCCTGACCGCTGCTGTGCTCCCCGTCGCCGCCAGCGCGGCAACCCCGCTCGACGCCGTCCACGCCGACATCGCGAAGCTGACGGCCGATGTCCAGACCAAACACGACGCCGTCGTCGCAGATGCGGCCAAGCTCCAGGCAGACGCGACGTCGCTCGTCGGCACAGCGGACAAGAAGGCCGCCCGCGCGACGATCAAGGCCGATGCGACCAAGCTGACCGCTGACTGGAGGGCGCTGCGCACCGTGTGTCTTGCCGATCGCGCGCAGCTTCGCGCCGACATCCAGGCCGCACGCGGTACCGACAAGGCAGCGAACCGTGACCTGCGCCTCCTCGTTCGCGAGGCCAACCTGACGATCCGCGCGACGAATCTGGAGATGCGGGCGGCTGTCGCGCATGCGCGCGCTGCCGTCGTCGCGCTCCGCATGAGCTTCAGGGCCGCAGGCGAGCCGGCACCGAACGTGCCGATGCCCATCGTTCCCTGACCGACATCACCCGGCCGAGCGGAGCCCGCGTGCGATCTGCGACCGGGCTCCGCCGGCTGGGTGCCTCCCTCTAAGAGCTCGGCTCGGCGCTGCCGAGCGCCGTCTCGATCTTGGCGATCGAGCCGGCCTCTGCCTCATCGCCTCCGGGTGCTGCCGCAGCGACCGAGCGGGCGAGGTCGAGCACGAAGGTGCGGTATGCGTCGAGCTCGCCGGGCTCCTTTGCCTGCAGTAGCTGCACCGATGCGCGGAGCGCATCGAGCGTGCCCGCTTCGATCTCGGCGGGTGACGACGTGACGCCGAAGCCCGTGCCGTGTCCCTCCGCGACCTGCCGGACGACGGCGCTCTCGCTCGATCCGCGGGCAGCGGTGACGTGCTTTGCGAGTGTGCTCGCCTCCTTCAAGGTGTCGAAGAAGCCGCGGTCGCTGACGGATACGAGGAGGCCCGCGCCCAACGCCCCCTTGCGAAGCGTCTCGATCTCGTTCTCGGTGAGTGTCTCGCTCATGTGACTTCCCTTCGTCGGATGTTGCGGGCAAGTTCTACCTACCAAGCCGCCGCATCCTCGACGAAGCGGCACAACGCATTCACCATCCGCATCTGCTCGATCGTGCGACAGCGAATCTCGAGCAACTGCGGGCTCGCGACGAGCACGGCCAGCGCCTGCGCGCGCGAGATCGCCACGTTCAGCCGGTTGCGCGAGAACAGGAACTCGAGGTTGCGCGGCAGGTCGTCGCCGCTCGAGGTCGCCATCGAGAAGAAGACGACCGGCGCCTCCTGGCCCTGGAACTTGTCGACCGTGCCGATTCGCGTGCGCGGGCCAAGCCGCGCTCGCAGGCAGCGCACCTGCGCGTTGTACGGCGTGACGACGAGGACATCCTCGTAGCCGATCCGGCGCTCGCGCCCGTTGCGATCAGTGAACGTGCCACCGATCAGCAGATCCAGCTCGGCGGCGACCCGGTCCGCCTCCTCCACCGACGAGCCGCGGTTGCCCTCGTGCTCGACCGACAGCCATCGCAGTCCCGTTCCCGCCAGGCCCGGCGAGTCGACTCGTTGCCGCTCCGTTTCGGGCACAGCGTGGAGCCGGCCGTCGTACGACGTCTCCGAGATGAAGCGACAGACATCCGGGTGCATCCGCCACGTGAGCGAGAGAAAGAGCCCGCGGTCGGCCGGCACCGTGTCGTCACCGCCGAGCAGATGCTCGAGCACAGACGCCGCCGCTCCCTCGGGGTGCATGCCCTGTGACACCTGCCCGAGCTGCTGCGGATCACCGAGCAGCACGATGTTTTGCTCACACGTGCCAAGTGCGAGCGCGTCGGCAAGCGACACCTGCCCGGCCTCGTCGACGAACAGCGTGTCGATCTCGGCGGCCGCCATGTCCTCGCGCGAGAAGAGCCAGGACGTGCCGGCGAGGAGCAACACGTCGTCTTCCGGGTGGGAGAAGTGCGCCTGGTTCGTGGACGTCGTCACGGATGCGCTCTCGTACGAGTCGCCCTTCTTGAGGCCGCGGAACTCCACACCCGTCTTCTCGACCTCCGCGATCAGGTTGTGGATCTGCTTGTGACTCGTCGAGGTGACGCCGACCCGGCGGCCGAGGCCCATCAGGTGAGCGATCAATCGCGCGCCCAGATACGTCTTCCCCGACCCGGGCGGGCCCTGGATGACAAGGTGGCGGCCGCCGAGATTTGCAACGAGCTCCTTCGCAGCCTCGAGGTCGTCTTGTACGAGCGGTGCCGGAAACGGCTCGCGGACGAGGATCGACTTCGACGCCGGATACGTGTCGTCGCCGGCGAGCACGGATCGAGCAACACGTCGGAGCGCCGCCTGCTGAACCTTCGTGTTGTACGGCCCGCCGGGGATCAGCGCAGTGGGAAGCGGAACGTCCTCGAGCATCGGGCCCCGACGCAGACAGAGCGTTCCGGCTTCCTCGTCAAACGACTCGATCGTCCCCGCCGAGCCGCCGGTGGCGGGGTCGAAGACCGAGTCGCCATCGCCGAGGTGGTGCTGCTGCGCGGGAAAGGTAAGCGGCCACACGAGCGATTGCGCGGAACCAATCGGCGGCCCCGCCTGCTCGAGCCCGCCGATCGCTTTCGAGTCGCGCTCCTCGAGCTCCTCGCTCGTGCGTCCGATCCTCGCGAAGAACTCCCACCAGACCGGCTTCTCCTCACGGCGGTGGTAGAGGACGAGTTGCGCGAGCAGCCAGCGCGGCCGATCAGCCTCGGTGACGTCGTAGGGATCGTCGGGCAGGCCGGCGAGGAGAGCCTGGCGGAGCTCCTCCGTTTCGACGGCTCCCTCGCGGGGCTCGCGCGGTTCCTTTTCCTCGGGCTGCGGCGCAGCGCCGGGACGCTTCGGCAGCAGCCAGTCGCGGAGCTGAAGAGTCGAGACGCAGTCCTCCTCGTTGTAGGCGGCGATGTCGTCGAGGATCTGCGGGTCGTGCCGCTCCAGCCAGTCCTCGTAGAGCACGATCGAGTCGCCGCCCGCGCGCAGGTCGGCGTGGCGTTCGAAGTAGAACGTTTCGACCTGCTTGAGCCCGTAGCGCGGGTGCGAGATTCGCAGTCCCTGAGACACGATCTTGTAGAGATCGACGAAGACCTCGTCACGGAGCAGGTCGTCGAGCTCGTCTTCGCGCGTCCCGTACTCGCACGTCAGCCTCTTCAGAGAGGTGACCTCGTACGCGGCGTAGTGGTAGACGTGCATCGCCGGGTCGGCGGCGTGGCGCTGACCGATCAAGTCGATCACGCCCTCGACCGCACGCCGCTCCTGCGCTCGGTCGTGTGCCCAGAACGGACGGAACGCACCGGCGATGTCGACGATCCCCCAGAGGTACTCGAGTCCGCGGCCCGGCTCCCAAAACGGGTCGCCCTCGATGTCGAAGAAGAGGTCGCCGTCGCTGGGCTCCGGCAGCAGCTCGAAGCCGCGTGAGGGCTCGGGCTCGAGCACCTTCCACGCGTGTGGGTGCGAGCGCGCAGCAACCTGCATCGCCGCCTGGTCGCGCAGCGTCTCGTAGGTGCGCGGAGCCATTGTTGGAGGACGAGCCTCGTCGGGCGCGTGCGCGAGGTCCTCGACCCGCGTGATGCCGTCTGCCTCGAGCCGCCGCACCTGGAGGCGTCCCATCCGCGCGACGAGGCTCAGGTGGTCGTCCGCGATCCAGCGCTCCTCGCAGCGCAGCTTGAAGTCGCAGCGGTCGCAGAACGAGACCGGCAGCGGGTAGACGTCGATCCCGGCCGCGACGGTGCGGACGAACCGGTCGCGAACGCGGTGGTAGTAGGCGAGGAAGTCGGCGACGCGGAGGCTCTCGCGCTCGTGCGTGCCGAGCACGACGTGCATCCGCTCGGGCATCGAGCCCTGGATGCGCGCAACCTGCTCGGAGTAGAGGCACAGCTGGAGCACGTAGGCGGGCTTCGAGTGGCGCGCCAGCTTCGTGTCGACGACCTCGTAGCGTCCGTCCGCCTGGCGCTCGACGAAGTCGGCAAACCCGCGCCAGTCACCGTCGACGAAGCAGGCCTGGTAGACGACGTCGGCGCCGGCACGCATCGCCTCCTCGGTCGCGCGCGCGGCGGCGTCGAGATCCCAGTCGTTCGGGATCGTCACGACCTCGCGGCGGTCAGCGAGCAGCTGTGCGAGGTAGGCCGCCTCGTGCTCGTCGCCCTTGCGCTTGACGAAGTCGGCCTGTGGGTTCTCGTCCTTGGGCCTGTCCAACTCGCGCCGCGAAACTGCTAGCTCGAGCTGCGTCAGGTGCTCGCACTCGAGGAACGCGTTCAGGTCCGAGGGCGAGAACAGGATTTGGCCGTTGCGCTGCTGCATCGCGGAAGTATTGGCACAGCCATCCAATACCTGCGTCTCGGCCTCCCTCCCAGCAGATCAGCCTCACGCATCAGCTCATAGACGCTTCCTTTTGTTTGGTCGTCGAAAATGCTTCGCGGCAGCCTCGACTTACTATTTGGGCTAAATCCGCAACGCCGATCTGCCGAGAAGACGCCTATGCAATGGAAGGATGGCGAAAGCAACTCCGCCCGGGCGGTCTTCGGCATGCTCCACGTGTCGTTTCGGGTCGGCCGGGCGGCAAGAGAGCTTCGCAACATCGGTGCTCTCAACTTGGGCGCGACTATGTTTTTGGTACTCGGACTGGCGCTTCAAAATTGGATCCTCTTCGGTGCCCTCGCAGTCATTGTCGCCCTGAACACTGGGCAGTGGCTGTACTTTCGCCATTTCATCGAGCGTGCTCGCATCAACGAGCTCGACGAGATGACCGGGTGGGAGTTCGAGAAGTGGCTTCGTAAACTCTTCGAGCGGGTCGGATATGCCGTGACACCGACTCCGTACAGAGGCGACTTCGGCGCCGACTTCGTGCTGACGTGGAACGGAATAAGGATCGCGGTGCAAGCAAAGCGGACATCGCGGCTGGTTGGAGTGCGTGCCGTTCAGGAAGTGGTGGCTGCAAAGGCCTACTACGACTGTGAGCGAGCGATGGTCGTGACGAACAGCTACTTCACCAAGCAAGCAGCCATCCTCGCGAGAGCAAACGGCGTCTTACTGCGGTCCCGCGACGATCTCGCTAGGAGAGTGGACGCGTTTGGCCGCGTGAAGCGAGGAATGCTGGAAGACGGCAAGTCAGTTGATCAGCTGGCGTCGAAGCCTTCTCAATCACCGGTGTCGCACATTCAAGGTCGGCGACGCAAGAGATCCGAACTTCGAGACCGCCCGCGCCACAGCGGTCTGCGCTAAGCAACTGCCGCTGCAAACTCCGCATACAGATCACCGGGGAGTCGACGCTCGAGCCTCCAAACGAATGCGATCGGTCGGTCACCTTCGTGGCGAACATAGTTGGCGGGTCCGAGGCACCAGAACGCACGATCGTCGGTTCTCAATCGGGCAAACAGGAGGACGTTCGTACCGCGTTCGAGGTGGTGGATGTACCGCTGCCCTACGGCCCCATCGGCGGCCGTCGCCGATTGGCTCTCCCAGTGAACGAGCTCGGGGCTAAGGGCGTAGTCGCGATACCTGGTGGTAGGCGAGAACGCGCCCGAGCTTTTGTCGAGTGTGAACGCGAAGACGTCGGTCTGCGACTGCTTGTCCCACCAGACACCCGTCTGCCACGTGTTGGGGCGCGCACCCTGTCCGGTTCCGAACGCCGCCAGGATCTCGTTTCGCGTGTAGCGCGCATGCACCTGCAGCGGAATGGTCGCGTCAAGCCCAAGGAGCGCGTGAAGGTGGTCGCCATGCCCGCGCAGATGGGTGAAGACTTCGTGCAGCTCCGCATGGACCTGAGGATGCTCCCAGACGCGGTCAATCGCTTGCTGGATCGGAACCGAAGGCTGGAGATTGGTCGTTGACGCGACGAGCATTCGAAGCAGCCGAGCATCGCGCGTCGCCAGAGCGGAGTGCTCCGGCGGCGACACCTGGGTCACGAAGCGCGCATACGCGTCGATGCGCTCGTCGTCGTCAACGTGCAACATCCTGCCCACTGCTCTCAACAACGCGACCTCGTCGGGGCCGGGTTCCGCGGTCGGCATCCCAGCCGCCCGCCGCATCTCCGACCAGCTGTGATTACCAGCGTAGATGTCTCCCAGTTCTAGTCCCGTTTCGTCGAGGTACTCGGAGAGCGACACGTCGCCGAGGGCACGCAGCTCCGCACACCGATCTCGCCAGGTCGATGGAATCGACTCACGAATGCTGCGGAGCACAACCTCTTGGGCGACCGAATCGAGCTCAAGGTGACAACCCGCCGGCAGGAACGGAAAGCCTTGCTGCACTTGACGTTCGACGTCCTTACGACTTCCGCCGAGCAGTGCGCGGAAACGCCGATCGAACCGGAACTCCTTGCGGTGCAGACCCACGAAGTCGAGGACGGTGCAGATCGTCTTGCCGTGCGCACGTCGAAGGCCGCGACCGAGTTGCTGCAGAAAGAGTGTGGGACTGTCCGTCGGCCGCAGGAGCAACAGCGTGTCGACCGTGGGCACATCCACGCCTTCGTTGAATAGATCGACGCTGAAGACGACCCGCACCGTGCCGGCCGCCAGATCGCGAAGCGCTCCCTCTCGCTCCTCGCGAGGGCTGTCACCCCACACGGCAACCGAGGCCAGCCCAGCCTCGCTGAACACCTTCGCCATAAATCGCGCGTGCTGGACGCTGACGCAGAAGCCGAGCGCACGCATTCGGCCCGGATCCGCAACCTTCGCTCGGACCTGTTCGACTACCCGTCGCGCCCAGGCGTGATCGGCGGTCAAGACGTTCGTCAGTTCAGTGATGTCGTATCCGGTACCGCGCCGCCAGGGAATCTTGCGAAGGTCAAGGCCGTCGTGGACTCCGTAGTACGCGAACGGCGCGAGGTACTGCTGATCAATCGCGTCCCAGACCCGCAGTTCGGCGGCGATCCGCCCGTCAAAGTACCGAAGCACATCTAGACCATCCGCGCGCTCGGGGGTCGCCGTCAGGCCCAGCAACTGCACTGGCTGAAGGTGATCAAGCAGCGCTTGGTACGTCGGCGCCGCCGCGTGATGGAACTCATCAACGATCACGACATCGAAATGCCCCGGGTCGATTCCGGCAACGCCTACGGCCGTCAGACTCTGAATCGACGCGAAGACGTGTTCGAATCTTGTCGGACGATCTCCGCCGAACCACATTTCGCCGAACGCCGCATCGCGCATCGCGATCCTGAACGTGTCGCGACTCTGTTCCAGGATCTCGGCCCGGTGCGCGACGAACAACAATCGGTCTCGATCAAGCGACGGCCTGAGCCGGGCGTAGTCCACGGCGGCCATAACTGTCTTCCCGGTCCCGGTCGCAGCAGCCAGGAGGTTCCGGGTGTGACCTTGTTGGCGCGAAATGGCCAACAACTCGAGCAGCCGCTCCTGGAACGGGCGAGGCTCGATCTCCAGCGGGCTGAGCCGAATGAGACGGCCCTCATCCTCGATCTCTGTTCGCAGACGGAACTCCTCCGGGTCATACGCCACGAAGTCGTGGCTCTCCCAGTAGCTGTCGAAGACCGCTGCGATCTTGGCTAGCGCGTCGGGGTTACGGACACCGGAGAGCCTCACGTTCCATTCGAGGCCGGTCACCTGAGCCGAGTGCGTCAGGTTGGATGACCCCACATACGCGGTGGAGTAACCCTCAGCTCGATGGAAAATCCACGCCTTCGCGTGCAACCGGGTCATCGTTGTGTCGTACGACACCCGCACCTCTGCACCGCGCGCCGACAGTTCGTCGAGCGCACGCTGCTCAGTGCTGTTCGTGTACGTCGTCGTCAGAATGCGCACCGACTTGCCTTCGCGACACTGGCGCTCAATGACGTCGAGCAGCGGACGAACACCGCTGAAGCGAATGAACGCCATTACGACATCGATCGACTCCGCCGAATGCACCTCCGCGCGAAGCTCGTGCCCAACCGTCGGTTCGCCCGGGGCATTCGTGAAGACCGTCGTGTCAAGGAGCGGCGTGAGTGGCCGTTCGATCGGTTCGACTGAGCCGTCGGGCCGCCTTGTCAGCAGGGCGTACAGAACTTGACCAGGCTCCGTTGGGATCTCCAGGCTCAGATCCGCGGTGAAGGCGACGGCACCCAGACGCTGCAGCACTTCCCGGGCAAGGCGAATTCCTTCAGCTGTTCGTTCTCGCTCTGGCGATGCTTCGATTGCTTGTGCGAGAAGACCCGCAACGTGACGTGAGATCCGATCGGAGGCCTCGGCGTCAGCAAGGTCCGCGAGCTATGGCACCAACAGGGAAGGCGCAAGCGCCTCGAGCGCCTGCTCGAGACGACCTGTAAGCAATGCTTCGCGAAGACCCGCCCGTTGATCAGAACCCATCGGATCGTGAGTCTCTCATCGACTGATGTCTAACCTCTTCCTCATGCCGCCGACGCCACCCGAACGCCTGACCCGCCGCCAGCTCGTTACCCGCGCGGCCGGACTATCCGCGGCGCTCGCACTTCCGGCGCTGCGCTACGCGCCCCAAGCCGGCGCTCGCGCAAGCATCGACCCACGGATCCGCGCGCTCGACAAGGCGATGCGCGGGCCAGTGATCACCCCCGGACAACCGCCGTACGACAGCTTGCGACTGCCCTTCGACAGCCTCTATGACTCCGTCCGCCCGCTCGCGGTCGTGCAGCCGCTCGACGCGAACGACGTGAGCAAGATCGTGCACTGGGCACGCACGACCGGCGTGCACATCGTCGCCCGCTCCGGGGGGCACAGCTATGGCGGCTACTCGACGACGACCGGAGTCGTCGTCGACCTCTCGAAGCTCGCGTCCGTACACGTCACGGCCGGGCACGCGGTCGTGGGGCCTGGCGCCCGGCTCGGGAACATCTACAACACGCTCGCCCAGCACGGGCTCGCCATCCCGGCCGGCACGTGCCCGAGCGTCGGGATCGGCGGCCACGCGCTCGGCGGCGGGTTCGGCCTCGCCTCGCGCGCCTGGGGGCTCGCGTCCGACAACCTCGTCTCCGCGCAAATCGTCACCGCCGACGGCAAGATCCTCACCGCCGACGCGAGCCACCACAGCGACCTCTACTGGGCCTGCCGCGGCGGCGGCGGCGGGAACTTCGGCATCGTCACGCGGCTCGTCTTCCGCACACACCCCGTCACACAGGGCGCCTACTTCATCGCCACCTGGCCGTGGGCGCAGGTCGAGGAGGTACTCGCGAGCTTCCTCCACTGGGCACCGACCACCGCGCCCGACGCGCTCGGCAGCGTCTGCCGCCTCGCCACCGGCCCGGGCGGGCCGACCGTGCAGGTGTTCGGCCAGTTCCTCGGCAGCGAAACGAACCTGAAGACCGCGCTCGCGACACTCGGGCCGCCCGCACAGAAACTCGTCACCGGAACGTCATCGTGGCTCGACCTCGTGCGCCGCTGGGCCGGCTGCCTCGGGCACACCCTCCCCTCCTGCGCGGCACCCGGGCACCAGGTGTTCGTCGGCGCCTCCGACTACATCGCCCACGCGCCCACCTCCGCCCTACTCGCACGCTTCAAGAACGTCGTCGACTCGCGCAGCCCGGCGCCCGGCGCGCTTCTGATCGATGCCTACGGCGGCGCGCTCAACCGCGTCTCCCCCACGGCGACCGCGTTCGTGCATCGAAATACGCTCGCGTCGATCCAGTACTTCGCCTCGGGCGACGCCGCCTCGGCTCGCTCGTGGGTAAACGCTTCACGCGCGACGCTCGCCCCTGCGACGTCAGGCGAGGCGTACGTGAACTACATCGACCCCGCCCTCGCGAACTGGCAGCACGCTTACTACGGCTCGAACCTCGCGCGCCTGCGGCGAGTGAAACGCCGCTACGACCCGTCGAACCTCTTTCACTTCGCTCAGAGCATCCGGCCCGTGTGAGCCGCTTCAAGCAGGTTCACCTGCATCGGACTGCCGGCGACCTACCGAGGGACTCAGCAACCTGGTTCAAGACCGGAACCAGGTTGTCAGCAGTGACGACGCTCGAGCCTGCGGGCACGTCGTGCCCGCAGGCTCGAGCGGTTGCGTTCCTGGTGCGTCATCGGCGTGCAGGCTGAGCCTGATTCGCCCCGCGATGAGCGGCGGCGCCCAGCAGGCGGCGCAGCGACTCGCGCCGCGCATGGGAGCGCAGCCGGTCACTACGCGCCCCTTGCCCGTCGCGCGCCAGCTGCGCCACGCGCTCGTGGCTGATCAGGCGGCGAATGTTCTGATCGTAAGATTCCATGTCTCCTCCTCTCCGATGCGTTGCAGGGGTGCGAATTGCGCGCGCTTTGCGCGCGTGTGTACGGACCCGACACGGGTCTCCTTTCGGTTGGGCGACTGGTGGACTACGAGCCTTCGAAAAGGCGGTAGGCCTATCGCGGGGACGGTCGCGGCCGTCCGGCTGTCAGCGCGTCGTCTGCGTTAGCAGTCGTGACACGAGACGCCGAAGAGCCGGGGCCGCGGTGCAATGTTCGTATTGAGCATCTTCACTCTGGCCTCCTTTCCGACGTCGACCGGGCACAACGAGGCCCGGTCACAGCGCGACAGTTTGCGGACGCCGCAGGCGCTTGTCAACTCGCTTAACACTGTGCGGGTCAGCTTCGAGGTGAAACGAGTACGGCGTACGCGCGCCGCAGGACCTCGGCGACGTCCTCGTCACCGACGTTCACTCCACTCGGGCCGAGGCGCTGCAACACCGCTCCGACCGGCAGCGCTCGCACCGAACCGGCCTCGGGTAGCGCAGCTCCCTGCCACGGGTCAACTGCCTCCGTCACCGCCTCGACCGCAGGCGCTGCGACCTCGAGCTCAGCAGCGTTCTCGATGCAGCCGCGCCAGAGCAGCAGCCTCGACGGGTCGTGGTCGATCTCGTCCGTGAACGCATGGGCGAGTGCGACGATGTGCTCGCACGCGTTTCCTGCATCGCACGTGCAGGTGCGGGTGATTGCGCTCGGCCGCGGGACCAGCGGCTCGCCCCAGTCTTCCGCCATCAGGTGCTCCAGGTGCACCGCCTGATGGCCGCCTGCGACTGCTTCTTCCAGCGGGCCCCGGCCCTGTGCGTAGCGCCTCATCGCCTCCCAGATGCGCGGTGGGACTCGCGCCGCGGTCAGCGTCACCGTGCACTCGCCGACCTGCGCCCTGATCGTCCCCACTTCGACGGTGACGTCGCGCACCTCGTCGAGCTGCCCATCCGACGGGCGGTCGGTGCGGCCGGCAACCGCCGACACGAATGACCTTGCCCACGGGCCCATCAGGCCGCGTGCTCCAGCGACTCCGGCGACAGCGCGACCGCCGCTCTGATCGCGCCGAGATCGAGATCGCCGAGCCAGTCCTCCGAGCGGCCCGCCATGACTTTCTCCACGAGCTCGCGCTTCGAGTCGAGCAGCTGGTCGATCCGCTCCTCGAGCGTGCCCGAGCAGATCAGGCTGTGCACGAACACGTGCTTGCGCTGGCCGAGGCGATACACGCGATCCGTTGCCTGCTGCTCGACGGCCGGGTTCCACCAGCGGTCGAAATGGATCACGTGATTCGCGGCCGGCAGGTTCAGCCCGCGGCCGCCCGCCTTGATCGAGATCACGAGCACCGAAGGCCCCTCCTCCGTCTCGAACGCACGCAGCACGTCGTCGCGCTGCCGCGCAGTGAGCCGCCCGTGGAAGAACCCGACGCG
>Ga0105854_1000936_pt1 | contig 12338 bp, 9 predicted proteins | sample OrgsoiDNA_201058_FD_89679 | JGI IMG/M metagenome (GOLD analysis project Ga0105854, IMG submission 89679) | Permafrost soil microbial communities from the Arctic, to analyse light accelerated degradation of dissolved organic matter (DOM) -... | ecosystem: Environmental > Terrestrial > Soil >... | reverse complement strand
GGTCTTGATCGCGCCCTCCCGGGGCGAGCCCGACGGCCTCCGCAGCAACCTGCTTGCACCCGCGCTGCGTCTGCTCGCGGAGCTCGTGCGCCGGCTCCAGCGAATCGAGGGCGCCCCGCTCGTGCCACTGAACGCGTGGCTGCACGAAGGGCCGAACTGGCATCTGGAGCTCGTACCGCGCACAATGCGGCTCGCGGGCCTCGAGCTCGGTGCCGGCGTCTACCTCAACCCGGTGGCCCCCGAAGAGGCCGCCGCGAACCTTCGAGCCGGCTAGAGCGCCGTTTTTCGGTCGCGAAACTTGCGTGCTGCGTCGATCGCGGCACCGAGGTTCAGGCCCTTGTCCTTCGCCTGCTTGATCAGCATCACGGTTTCGACGGCCTGCATGTCGTAGATCCGCTGCTTCTTGCCCTTCGTGGGGATCTGCGCCTTGTTCGTCCAGTAATCGAGTTGCATCTTGGAGATGCCCGCGATCGCACAGACCTGCCCCAGGTAGAGCTCGATCTTGTCGAGATGCTCGGCCATGTCGATCGGCTCCAGCAGGTCGACCTGTGTTGAGTACGCCACTGGGTTTCCTTCCGTCGCTCGTCTCCCGATCCGTCGATTAGCACTTATAACGAAGCCACTTGAAAAAGGGAAGGGGTAGCCGCAGAAATCACGCACAACGGTGACTGTTCGTGGCGAGTGTCGTCTCGAATCAGGCGCCGGGCTCGGGGTCGTCGCCCTCATCCGCCTGCTCGGCGCCGACGTCGAGAGCGTCGACGGGCGCGGGCGCCGGATGCCCCAGTGGCGCGAGGCCGCCGAGATCGTCCGTTTCGTCGTCGCTCGCCTCGACCACCGGCGCAAGTGACGAAACCTGCTCGCCCTCACGCAGCCGCATCACGATCACACCCTGTGTCGAACGGCCCATGCGGCGGATGCCGTCGACGGGCATCTTGATCATCGTCCCGCCGGTGGAGATCAACATCACCTGATAGCCGTCACGCACGACGCGGGCGCCGGCCAGATGGCCTCGGGCCTCCGTCAGCTGCACCGTCTTCACGCCCATGCCGCCGCGGCCCTTGCGCGGATAGTCGGCAACGCGTGAGCGCTTGCCGTAGCCGTTCTCGGTCACCACGAGCAGGTCGGCGTCGTCGGTCGCGATCGTGACGGAGATCACCTCGTCGTCTCCACGCAGCCGCATGCCTTGCACGCCCGACGCGTCACGGCCCATCCCGCGCACGTTCTTCTCGTTGAACCGGATCGCCTGCCCGTTGCGCGAAACCATCAGCACGTCGCTCTGGCCGGTTGAATGGCGAACACCGATCAGCTCGTCACCCTCGCGCATCTTGATCGCGATGATCCCGTCGGCGCGTAGTGGCGTGTTGTAGGCCGCGAGCTCGGTCTTCTTGACGACGCCTTTCTTCGTCGCGAAGACGAGGTACTTCGCCTCCTCGAACGCGTGCGTCTGGATCACCGCTCGCACGCTTTCGTCCTGGCGGAACGGAAGCAGATTGACGATCGCGCGGCCCTTGGACTGGCGAGAGCCGAGCGGCAATTCGTGGACCTTCAACCGATAGACCTTGCCGACGCTCGTGAAGAAGAGGATGTAGTCGTGCGTCGAGGCGACGAAGAGGTGCTCGATGTAGTCGTCGTCCTTCAGATCCATGCCCATCACGCCTATGCCGCCGCGCCGCTGCTCGCGGTAGGCCGTGACGGGCAGACGCTTGATGTAGCCCGACTGCGTGATCGCAATCACCATGTCCTCTTCCGCGATCATGTCCTCGAGCTCGAGCTCTTCCTCGGCGGCGATGATCTCGCTGCGGCGATCGTCGTGGCGGCCATAGATCGCGTTCAGTTCGAGCAGCTCCGCCCTGATCAGCGCGTCGACCTTCGACTCGTCACCGAGTAGCGCGCGCAGCTCGCCGATGCGCTCCTGGATGTCGCCGTACTCGTCCTCGACGCCCTTGCGCTCGAGCGCGGTGAGCGCGCGCAGGCGCAGCTCGAGGATCGCGACCGCCTGGAGCTCGGAGAGGTCGAACTCGCTCATCAGGCCCGCCCTCGCAGCCTCCGTGTCCGCGGCGGCGCGAATCAGCCTGATCACCGCGTCGAGGTTGTCGAGGGCGATCAGGTAGCCCTGAAGGATGTGCGCGCGCCGCTCCTTCTTGCGCAGCTCGTCCTTCGAGCGGCGCGAGACGATCTCGCGCTGGAAGTCGACGAAGTGCCTGATCAGCTCGAGCAGCGACAGGGTGCGCGGGATTCCGTTGACGAGTGCGACGGCGTTGACACCGAAGGTCGACTGGAGCGCGGTGTGCTTGAAGAGCTTGTTCAGCGCGACCTGCGGGACGGCGTCGCGCTTCAGCTCGATCTGGATGCGCATGCCCGACCGGTCGGAGTGGTCGGCGAGGTCGGAGATCTCGGTCAGCACCTTCTCGTTGACGAGGTCGGCGATCTTCTTGATCACGCCGGCGTCGCCGCCCTTCTTCACGCCGTAGGGCAGCTCGGTGACGATGATCGCGCTCTTGCCGCCACGAAGCTCCTCGATGTGCGCGCGGGCACGCATGACGACGCGACCGCGGCCGGTGCGGTAGGCATCGCGGATGCCGGAACGGCCGACGATGATCGCGCCGGTCGGGAAGTCGGGGCCCTTCACGTGCTTCATCAGATCCTCGACATTCGAGTCGGGCTTGTCGATCAACTGCACGACCGCGTCCACGACCTCGCCCAGATTGTGCGGCGGGATGTTCGTCGCCATGCCGACCGCGATGCCGGAGCTGCCGTTGACGAGCAGGTTCGGGAAGCGTGCGGGCAGGACGAGCGGCTCGCGCTTCGACTCGTCGTAGTTCGGGCCGAAGTCGACCGTGTCGTGCTCGAGCTCGCTCAGCATCTCCTCGGCGAGCTTCGCCAGCCGCGCCTCGGTGTTGTGGCTCACGAACCCGTTCGTCAGGAACGAGTGGTCGTCGGTGTCGACGCGAAGCGAGTAGACCGGCTGGACCCCCGCGTCCTCCACCGTTGCCACCTCGGCGTAGTAGTACTCACCGGTGACGAGCGGCTCGATGACGGCCTTGACCTCGTCGGAGGCGATCCGTTCGAGAATCGCAGTGCCCCGCTGCTCCCAGCGCTCGATGCGATCGACGTTGTTTCCGCGGAGCCAGTCCTTGTCGGTCGAGCGCGACTCGCAGTCGGTGCGAATGTACGTCGCCACGCCGGGCACGCGATCGTGGCTGAGGGCGCCGCTCGTGCGCGGTACCTGGGCGAGCTCGGAGTCGAGTTTCGCCTGCTTGGCGCCGAGGAACCCCACGTTCCGCGCGAAGAGCCGTGCGTCGCGACGACTCGTGATCACAAGCTTGATCTCGCCCTCGGCGGAACGGCACAGGCGACTGATCACGCCGAACTCGAGCAGCAACAGCTGCACGTCCTTCGCGAGCTGATCGCTGCACGTCGAGTACGAAACCTGGATCGTCTTGCCCGGCAGGAGCGACGAGGAACCGTCCCCGGTGAAGAGCGACTGCAGAAACACCCGCTTGCAAGCCTGCGTCCCGCGCCAGACGGGCTCGGGAACCCGCTTCTCGCCGCTCAGCGCGCCCGAGAGCTCAGCCGGGGGGCTCCGTCGCAGCGCCTCGCCGAGCAGCAGCGCTGTGGCGCGCTCGTCCTCGCTGATGGCCGGCACGACCGGCCGGGCGGTGCGGGAGACCAACACGCGATCGCCGGGTGCGACCTCGGCGAGGAGTTTCCAGAGCAGCATCGGGACACCCGCGAGATCGACGAGGCAAAGAAGCGGGTGGTTCCGCGTGCCGGCGACCTCGTACCCCTCACGGGTTCGCACGCGCAGCGTCGGATGCTCACCGGAATGGAAGAGCTTCGACGCGTGGACGGGGCGGCCAAGGCGGTCGAGCACCTCGAGATCGACATCGTCGCCGGACTCCGGCGCCACTCCCTCGGCGATCTCGTCGATCCGCAGCGTGCCGCGTGGAGTAGCCACACGAGTGTCGCCCGCGACGCAGTACCTCATGGCAGCAGCCGGATCGTCGTCGATCGAGCCGAAGTTGCCCTGCCCGTCGACGAGCGGATACCGCAGCGAGAACGGCTGCGCGAGGCGCACGAGCGTGTCGTAGATCGATGCGTCGCCGTGCGGGTGATGGTTGCCCATCACGTAGCCGACGATGTTCGCCGACTTCACGTACGGCCGGCCGGGCCGGTTGCCGTTCGACCACATGGAATAGAGCACGCGCCGGTGCACCGGCTTCAGGCCGTCGCGCACGTCGGGCAGCGCGCGCGACACGATGACGTGCATCGCGTATCCGAGGAAGCTCGTGCGCATCTCCTGCTCGAGCTCCCGGGGCTCGATCCGCCCGGGGCCGAGCGCGCCGGTCTCTAGCTCAGACACGTGCTGTCTCCGGGCGCTCGGTCTCGGTCGCCAGCGCGGCTAAACATCGAGGAACTTCACGTCCTTCGCGTTCTGCTCGATGAACTCGCGGCGCGGCTCGACCTGGTCGCCCATCAGCATCGAGAACATGCGGTCGGCCGCCGACGCGTCCTCGACCTCGACGCGCATCAGCAGGCGCTTCGATGGGTCCATCGTCGTCTCCCACAGCTGCTCGGCGTTCATCTCTCCGAGCCCCTTGAAGCGCGACACCTGGATGCCCTGCTTGGCCGCATCGAGCGCGAGCGCACGCAGGGCCTCGAAGGACTCGGCGATCTGAAGCTCCTTGCCGACGCGCACCCTGAACGGCGGGGTACCGACGACTTCGGCGAGCCGCGCATACGCCTGGCGCAGCTTCGCGTAGATCGGCGAGGCGAGCAGTTCGACCGGCACGGCGATGTTGCGTGCGGCCGACGTCTCGGTCTCGACGACCCGGACGCGAAGCACCTCGCCGGCGTGCTCGATCACCGAGAGCACATAGCCGTTCTCGCCGATCGCGTCGACAGCGCTCTGGACATCGAGGGGCGACTCGATCTCGTGCTCGATCAGACGGTGCAGCACCATCAGCTCGGCCGCCGGTGCACCGAAGTCGGAGCGGAGGCGAGCGTAGTAGCCCTCGTACTGCTGCAGCGCACCGGAGAGCCGTCCCCACTTCGCCTCTGTGAGCTTCAAGTTCGAGCCGTCGCGCGACGTGATCTCGACGTTCGGGATCCGGTCGCGCGCGAGCAGCTCTTCGAGCTGCGCGTCCTTCTCGAAGTAGTACTCGTGGGTACCGAGCTTCACCTTGTAGAGCGGCGGCACGGCGATGTAGACGTGCCCGCCGTCGATCAGCGCCGGCATCTGCCGGTACATGAACGTCAGGATCAGCGTGCGGATGTGCGAGCCGTCGACGTCGGCGTCCGTCATGACGATCACCCGGTGGTACCGCAGCTTCTCGAGGTCGAACTCGTCGCCGAGCCCCGTGCCGATCGCCGTGATCATCGCCTGGATCTCGTTGTTCGAGAGAACCTTGTTGATGCGATTCTTCTCGGTGTTGATGATCTTCCCGCGCAGCGGCAGGATCGCCTGGTAGGTGCGGTCGCGGCCCATCTTGGCCGAGCCGCCGGCGCTGTCGCCCTCGACGATGAAGAGCTCGGCGGCCGACGGGTCGTTGATGGAGCAGTCGGCGAGCTTGCCCGGCAGCGACATGCTCTCGAGCGCAGACTTGCGACGCGTCAGCTCGCGTGCCTTGCGGGCTGCGTGGCGCGCACGCGACGCTGAGATCGCCTTGTTGATCACCTGGCGGGCGTCCTGCGGATTCTCTTCGAAGAACTCGGCGAGCTTCTGGTTGACGGTCTGTTCGACGAGGCCACGAATCCACGGGTTCCCGAGCTTCGTCTTCGTCTGGCCCTCGAACTGCGGATCGGTCAGCTTGACGCTGATCACTGCCGCGAGGCCCTCGCGCACGTCCTCGCCGTCGAGGTTGTCCTCCTTCTCCTTCAGCAACCCCTTCGACCGCGCGTAGTCGTTCAGTGTGCGCGTGAGCGCGGCTTTGAAGCCCGAGAGGTGCGAGCCGCCCTCATGCGTGTTGATGTTGTTGGCGAACGAGAACACAGACTCCTGGTAGGAGTTGTTCCACTGCATCGCCACCTCGACCTCGCCCTCGGCGGTGGAACTGTCGAAGTAGACGACGTGCTTGTGGGCGATGTCCTTCGACTCGTTCACGTAGGCGACGAAGTCCTTGATGCCGCCCTCGTAGTGGAACTCGACCGTCTCGCCGTCGACGCGCTCGTCGGTCAGCTTCATGCGCAGCCCGCGCGTCAGGAACGCCATCTCGCGCAGGCGCGAGACGAGCGTGGGCGCGTGGAATTCCGTCTCCTCGAAAATCGTCGAGTCTGGGAGGAAGGAGATCGTAGTGCCGGTCTCCTGCGACTCGCCGACCACCTGCATCGCGCCCTGCGGCACGCCGCGTACGAACTCCTGGCGGTAGACCTTGCCGTTCAACTCGACGGTGGCGACCAACCACTCGGAAAGCGCGTTGACCACAGAGAGACCGACGCCGTGGAGGCCGCCCGAGACCTTGTAGCCCTCGCCGCCGAACTTGCCGCCCGCGTGCAGCTTCGTCAGGACGATCTCGAGCGCCGAGACACCGGTGTCCGCGACCTCGTCGACGGGAATGCCGCGGCCGCGGTCGACGACGGTGACCGAGTTGTCGGGATGGATCGTCACATCGCAGGAGTCGTTGTACCCCGCCATCGCCTCGTCGACGGCGTTGTCCACGACCTCGTGGACGAGGTGGTGAAGGCCTCGCGAACCGGTCGAGCCGATATACATTCCGGGGCGCAGACGGACCGGCTCGAGCCCTTCGAGCACGGTGATGTCCTTGGCCGAGTAGCCGGCCTTTGCGGTTGTCTTCGCCATACGCAAGAAATGCCTGCAAAACAACGGTTTTGGGAGGCAAGCTCAGTGTATCAGATTTGGGTGTCGGCACGCCCCCTCGCGAGGCTGAAACTGACCGCCTTTTGCACACTTTCGCGCAGCTTTTCGTCGCCGATCGAGGAAGCGATTGCGCGGGCGCGCTCGGCGTCTTCCGGGCTCACCTCGATGGGTGGCTCCGCCCGCCCTTCGACGTCCGGTTCCGGCAGCGGGCCGGGCGCAAACCGGAGCCTCGGAACGCCCAGCCGGGAAGCAATCTCCCCGGCCCGCTGGGCGAGCTCGAAGGCCCACACCGAGTCGGTCGTGTTGGCATGCACGGTGCCGTCGCGTGCGATGCGAGCCGGCCACGCATTGCGCGAGATCGACTTGCCCACCACTGCCGGCCAGCGCTCGACGAGCTCTGCCATGCCGGCCTGCGGGCCGTGGCGGACAAGTTCTGCGCGAATGTCCTTTCCCAGGGGTTCCATCGGTTCAGAGTCTCCCTCAGCGGGCCGCACCCTGTTCGACCGTGACGAGCTGCGCCGGCTCGACCGGCAGCGCGGAGCGGTGCGTCGCGGTGATGAGAGCCTGTCCCATTCCGGCAACCCGCGCGGCGAGCACCTCGCGGCGCCCGAGATCGAGCTCCGAAAGCACGTCGTCGAGCAGCAGCAGCGGCGCGGTCGGCAGGAGCTCGGCCTCGGCAAGCAGCAGCGATAGCACCGCGAGCCGCTGCTCCCCCTGGGAGCCGAACTGACGCAGGTCGCGGTCACCGCTCGCGATCAGCACGTCGTCGAGGTGCGGCCCGAGCCCGGTGGCCCCTCGCTCGAGGTCGCGCCCGAGCCGCGCGTCGAGGTCGGCGGCGCTCGGCGCCTCGGCGTCGTAGCGGAGCCTCGCATCGGGCACGCCGAGCTCCGAGGCGCGGGCAGCAAAGCCCGGCCCGAGCTGCTCGAGTGTCGCTCGCCGCTCCTCGACGAGTGCAGCGCCGAGGGATGCGATCCGCTCGGTCCATGGGCCGACTGCGCCGCGGTCGGAGAGGCCGAGCTGGACGCGGCGAAGCGCGGCGTTCCGCTGCGCGAGCGTCGCGAGGTACTCCTGCGGCAAGCCGGCGCGAGCCGGCGCGAGCCGGCCGAGGACGCGGTCGAAGTACGCGCGCCGTGCGGCAGGCCCGCCTTTCACGACGGCGAGCCTGTCCGGCGTGAAGACGAGCGTTGCCACCTCTCGCCGCAGCGACTCGGCGGAGGGCAGCAGCGCCCCGTTCAGGCGCACTTCCTTTGCCTCCCCCTCCCTCAGTGTCAGCGAGATCTCGACCGGTGACGAGGCGCGTGCACCGGAGACGGCGACGCGGGCCGCGTGCTCGCCGAAGCGGATCAGCCGCGTGTCCTGGCGCGTACGCGGTGAGAACCCCTGCGTCACGAGGTGCAGCGACTCGAGCAGGTTCGTCTTGCCGACGCCGTTTCGTCCGACGACGAGCACGAGCCCCGGCTCGAGCGGCAGGTCGAGTGACGCATAGGAGCGGTAGTTGCGGAGCGTGACCTGACGGACGATCAGGCTGTGTGTCTAGAGGCTCGAGAGTGGATACGGGTGCTCGCGGGAAGTCGCCGGCCGCGAGTCCTCGCAATTCACTTCAAGCCTCTACCCCGCGAGCCGAATCGGCATGATCAGGTACACGTAGTCGTCGGAGTCGCCCTCGAGCACGGCCGGACGGAGCGGGCTGATCAGCTTGAACTTGATCGAGTCGGCGTCGACCGACTCCAGTCCGTCCCGCAGGAACTCTGCGTTGAACCCGATCTCCATCGGCTCGCCGGTATACGGCGCCGGCAGCGACTCACGTGCTTCGCCAACGTCCTGCGTGACCGCAGAGACCGTCAGCTCGCCGGCAGCGAAGCGGAGCCGCAGAGGCGAGTTGCGCTGGGCCATCAGAGACACGCGCCGCACCACCTCGAGGAGCTCGTCGCGCGGCAGGACGAGCTCGTGGTCGAACTGCTCCGGGAGCAGCTGGCGGTAGTTCGGGAACTGTCCGTCGATGCGGCGCGTCGTCAGCCACGTCCCGTCGGCGCCGAACACGACATGGTTCTGCTGAAGGCCGAGCTCGAGGTCGTCCGTGCCGGAGGCGATGCGCGCGAGCTCCTGGAGCGCACGGGCAGGGATGATCGCCTCCAGCTCCGGCAGCGTTCCGTTGACGAGTGTCTCCTTCACCGCGAGGCGGTAGGAGTCGGTCGCCGCCATCACGATCTTGCCCGGTTCGAACCGCACGAGGATCCCTGTGAGGACCGGGCGGCTCTCATCGCGAGACGCGCTCCGTCCGACCCGCGCAACCGTTTCGATCAGCGCGTCGCGGTCGACCGTGTGGAGCGTCGAGCTGTCGATCTCGGGCAGCCGGGGAAAATCCTCCGTCGAGTACGTGTGCAGGCGGTAGTTCGCCGTGCCCGACGTGACCACGACGACAGCTTCATCTGGTTTGTGCTCGATCGTCACGTCGCTGTCGGGCAGGGTGCGCGAGATGTCGAGCAGCAGCCGGCCGGGGACGACGACGCTGCCTTCGCCCTCGACCGTGCATTCGAGCTCTGTGCGCAGCGAGACCTCCATGTCGGTCGCAGCGAGATGCAGCCGATCGCCGTCTGCGCGCAGTTGGATACCGGCCAGAACGAGCACCGCCGTGCGTGTCGAGACGCCGCGAGCGACGGTCGCGAGACGAGCCGCGAGCTCGTCCTTCGGAACGGTAATCCTCAAACCTGTGCCCACTACGGTTTCTGAGTCAATCATTTAAAGAGAACCTCGTTGTAGTGATAAGCCCTGTGAAAGACGTGGAAAGCCTCGCAGGACGTGCGCGCGAGCCATTTCCGCTGTGGGGGCGGACGGGGGACAACTCGCTGTCGTGCACAGCGTCATCCGGCTAGCGCACCCGGCGCACGCGAGCTGTGAGTTCCTGGACCAGGTTGTACACAGACCTGTCCTCACGGATCAAACGCGCGATCTTCGACGTCGCATGGATGACTGTCGTGTGATCTCTGCCTCCGAATTCCTTGCCGATCTTCGGCAACGAGGAATCGGTCAGCTCGCGCGAGAGATACATCGCGACCTGGCGCGGGTAGACGATGTTCTGTGAGCGGCGTTCGCCCGTCAGCTCCGCGTGTGTGACGCTGAAGCGCTCACAGACGAGCTCCTGAATCCGGTCGATCGAGATCTGCTTCCCCTCGCCTTGCGGGAACGAATCCTTGAGGACGTCCTGGGCGAGGTCGACCGAGAGCGGCCGGCCGGTGAGCGACGAGAAGGCGACAACCCGCGTGAGCGCACCCTCGAGCTCGCGGATGTTCGTCGAGACGCGAGACGCGATGAAGGTCAGGATCTCCGGGTCGCGAACCTCGATCTGGTCGCTCTTCACCTTCTTGCGCAGAATCGCGATCCGGGTCTCGAGATCGGGCGGCTGGATGTCGGTGATCAGCCCCCACTCGAAGCGCGACCGGAGCCGCTCCTCGAGGGTCGAGATCTCACGGGGCGGCCGGTCGCTCGACATGATGATCTGCCGGCCGGCTTCGTAGAGCGAGTTGAAGGTGTGGAAGAACTCCTCCTGGATCCGCTCTTTGTGCTCGAAGAACTGCACGTCGTCGATCAGGAGCACGTCGTAGGTGCGGTAGCGCTGCTTGAAGCCCTCGATCCGCTTGTCGCGCAGGCTGTTGATGAAGTCGTTCATGAACGTCTCCGACGTGACGTAGCGGCACGTGAGTCCGCCCCCGTGATCGGTGACGAAGTTCGCGACCGCATGCAGGAGATGCGTCTTCCCGAGGCCCGTGTGACCGTAGATGAAGAGCGGGTTGTACGCCTGCGCCGGCGCCTCGGCGACCGCGAGGGCGGCGGCATGCGCGAAGCGGTTCGACGACCCGATCACGAACGAGTCGAACGTGTACTTCGGGTTGATCCCGGCCGCGGTTGCACGGGGGACGACCTCGATCGGCCGCGGACGGACGGCCGACGGCACGGCCGGGTCGGCCGTGGGCGCTGCGACCGAGACCGCAACGGGGGGCGGGAGGTCTGCGACCCGGAGCTGCACACGCAGCGAGTCGCCGCCGGAATCGCGTACCGCGGCCCGGATCAGGTCGAGAAAATGCCCTTCGATCCACTCGCGCGTGAAGTCGTTCGGAACGACGACCGCGAAGGTGTCTCCCTTCAGAGCTGCGCCATTCGCTTCCCCGAACCAGGTCTGGAATGTCGTGTCATTGAGCGCTTCGCGCAGCCGAGCCGAGACGTCGTTCCAGAGACGTTCCGCCGCAGGCTCGATTTGCTGCTCCACCTGAGTGACCACTCCTCTTCGACGACCCGTAGGGTTGGCGAGCATAGCAGCGTCCCGGGCCGCGCTCAATGAGGATTTCCTGCCTTGTCCGGGGCGGCCGATCCCCCCTATTTGCAGGGCTTTTCCGAGCCTCCACACGACTCTCCACAGGTGTGGACAGTTGCCGTCCGCAAGCCCGCTTGATGCCCCTTTCCACGGCTTTTCTCCTCACCGGAGCCTGTGGACAACCGAGCGGGGGTCCGGCGGCCGAATTGGTCCGGCTATACTCGCCCGCGGTCGGGCTGAAGCACGTAACTCGTGCGGCCCTGCTGTCTTTCTCACGCCATGAAACGGACATATCAGCCGAACGTACGCAGGCGGAAGCGGAAACACGGCTTCCGCAACCGCATGTCGACGCGCGCCGGCCGCCTCATCCTCAAGCGTCGTCGCGCCAAAGGGCGCAAGCGCCTCTCGGCGTGAGCCGTTGCAGCGCCGGAACCGACTCTCCCGCTCCCGCGACTTCGACGCCGTCTACCGCCACGGCCGGTCGGTTTCGACCCGGTTTCTGACGCTCTACTGGTTCGAGCGCGACGAGTCTCTCGGCGACCCTCGCCTCGGCTTCGCCGTGCCGAAGGCGGTCGGTAACGCTGTGATCCGCAACCGGATCAAGCGGCAACTGCGCGAGATCGTTCGTGGTCGCCTCGAGCGTGTCCCGCAGCTGAACGACTACGTTCTCGTCGTGCGCCCGGGCCTGCCGGAGGCTGCAGAGAGCAACGGCCACGATTGGCTCGAGGCCCGCGTCGACGAGGTGCTCGGAAAGGCCGCCGCATGACGAGCGCTCCGCTCAGACGTGTCGCCATCCTCCCGATCCGGCTCTACCAGCTGCTCGTCTCGCCGCTTCTGCCGGCGAACACGTGCAAGTACCACCCGAGCTGCTCCGAGTACGCCTCGCTCGCGATCGGCAAGCACGGCGTGCTGCGCGGGGCCTGCCTGGCCGGCTGGCGCCTGCTGCGCTGCAACCCGTGGTCGCACGGAGGAGTGGACTACCCGTGATCGCCGGCATCGGTAACGCGCTCCAGCCGATCGAGCACCTGATGAAGTAGATCCTCGACTTCTTCCACGGCTCCATCGGGCTGCCGTGGGCGTGGTCGATCGTCGCGCTGACCGTGCTCGTCCGGATCGTGCTCGTGCCCCTGACGGTGAGGCAGATCCACTCGATGCAGTCGCTCCAGCGCCACGCGCCGGAGATGAAGGCGCTCCAGCAGAAGCACAAGGGCG
>Ga0105854_1000933_pt1 | contig 12356 bp, 12 predicted proteins | sample OrgsoiDNA_201058_FD_89679 | JGI IMG/M metagenome (GOLD analysis project Ga0105854, IMG submission 89679) | Permafrost soil microbial communities from the Arctic, to analyse light accelerated degradation of dissolved organic matter (DOM) -... | ecosystem: Environmental > Terrestrial > Soil >... | reverse complement strand
CTGCTCCAGGTGCGCCAGCGCGCGGGCCTCTTCCAGCGCGCGCACTTCGGCGGCGGCGCGGTTGAAGGCCGATTCCAGCGCGATCTGGTCGGCGCGCTCGCGCTGCACGGTCAGGTCCAGCGCTTCGGCTTCGGCCTGCACCAGCATCTGTGCGGTCTGGCGGGCGGCGTAGGCGTGGCGTTCGCGTTCGCGCGCCATGGTCGCCACGCGGGCGTCGGCGGAGGCGATGCCGACCACTTCTTCCTTGGCGGCCTGCACGGCGGCCACGCGCTCCACCGCTTGCAGGCGGGCTTGTTCGGTTTGGGTCGCCAGTTCCTCGGCGGCGCGGGACGCTTGTTCGGCCAGCTCGGATTCGGCGGCGATCTGTTCGTGGGCGCGCTTGCGGCTTTCGCTCTCGGCCTTGGCGCGCTGTTCGGCGGCCACGCGGATCTGGGTGTCGGCTTCGACCCGGGCGCGCAGCTCGGCGGTTTCCTGTTTGACCGCATCCAGGCGGGCGACGCTGGCCTGGGCGGCGGCGCGCAGCGATTCGAGGCGCTCGCGGTTGGCGGCGATCGCCTCTTCCGACGCTTGCGCATTTTGCAGTGCGACGGCGGCGGCGGCGGCGTCCATCGCGGCGCGGTCTTCGGCCAGCGAGCGGGCGCGGGCTTCGGCGTGGGCGCGGTTCTCGGCGGCGCAGGCGGCCTTGGCGTCGGCTTCGACGCGGGCGATCGCTTCCTGGATCGCCTTCATTTCCATCGCGGCGCGCGGGGTGTGGGTCGATTCGTCCGGGCCACGCAGCGACGCCATGGGGAGCAGTGTGACGCCGTCTTGTACGCTGTCTTGTTGGGCCAGTTGTGCTTGCATGAGGGTTCTCGCTAGACGATATGCCCCGGCACCAACCGGGACTTCTAAGCTCTCATTATCAAGCAAAGGGCAAGCAAGCCGAACCGCGAGGAGAGCGGGAAATACCCGCCAATTCCGCAGATCCTAGTGTGGTGCGGACCCAAGAGTGCAGCACCACGTCAGCGCGACGGCCACCGTTTGCCGGCACATCTCATAACTTTTAGCGTCACGGCTGCCGTAATAGACTTGTTCGGCTGCGGCCACCTTGCAGAGATCCGGGCTGTCTTTGGGCTTGTATTGCTTACTGCTTGCGGCGGACGATGGCCTCCACCGTGCTCGACTTCTGTCCGAAGCCGATCATGACGTAGCCCGTCCCCTTCGGCATCATGCCAGGGTTTAGCATGGTCTTCCTTGGGAAGGTTGGGCGCTCATGGGCACGATGTTTTTTTACATTAACCTTGCCTATTTTATGCCACCCCAAACTTATCCAGCGGCACGATAAAGCCACGCCGCTCACTAGATCGGCAGCGGCGGCTCGTCCATCAGCGAGATTTGCTCCTTCAGCTCCAGGATGCGGTCCTGCCAGTAGCGCTGGGTGTTAAACCACGGGAAAGCCACCGGGAAGGCCGGATCGTCCCAGCGCCGCGCCAACCAGGCCGAGTAATGGATCAGCCGCAAGGTGCGCAGCGCTTCAACCAGATGCAGCTGGCGCGGGTCGAATTCGCAGAAGTCCTCGTAGCCGGCCAGGATGTCGCACATCTGGCGCACCTGGTCGGCGCGCTCGCCGGACAGCATCATCCACAAGTCCTGGATCGCCGGGCCCATGCGGCTGTCGTCGAAGTCGACGAAGTGCGGGCCGGCGTCGGTCCACAGGACGTTACCGCCGTGACAATCGCCGTGCAGGCGCAGCTGCGGCAGCTCGCCGGCGCGCTCGTAGCAGCGGCGCACACCGTCCAGCGCCTGCGCCGCGACGCTGGCATAGGCTGCCCGCAAATCGGCCGGTATGAACTGGCTGCCCTGCAAGAACTCGCAAGGCTCGATGCCGAAGGTGGCGATGTCGATCGCCGGCCGCTGCAGATACGGCTTGATCACGCCCACCGCGTGGATGCGGGCGATGAAGCGCCCGGTCCACTCCAGCACCGACGGATCGCTCAGCTCGGGCGCACGGCCGCCATGACGGGTGAACACGGCAAAGCGGAAGCCGTTGAAATGATGCAGCGTGGCCCGGTCCGGGCCCAGCGCGAGCGCCGGCACCACAGGAATCTCGCGCGCGGCCAGTTCATCGGTGAAGGCGTGCTCTTCCAGGATGGCGGCGTCGCTCCAGCGGCCGGGACGATAAAACTTCACCACCAGCGGCTTGTCATCCTCGATGCCAACCTGGTAGACCCGGTTTTCATAGCTGTTCAGTCCCAGCAGGCGGCCATCGCCGCGCAGGCCGATGCTGTCGAGCGCGTCGAGCACGCACTCCGGATTGAGCGCCGAATAAGGATGCGGCGCCTGTTCCTGCTGGCTGTCGGCCGTCCCGGTGAGCGGGTCGGCCATGCTGGCGGCCAGGGCCGCGGCGCGGGCGTCTTCTTCTTCGTCGTCGAAATGATCTTGGTTCATGCCCGCATTGTACGGGGCGCGGCGTGTATACTGTCGGCTTCAATCCAATAAAAAGAGCAAGCCATGCAACTCGACCAGCCACTGAGCGAAAAAGAATTCGACGAATTAGACAACTTCCTGTTGTCCGACCGCAGCCCTGAAGATGCCATGACGATGGATATGCTGCACGGCTATCTGACCGCCATCGCCATCGGCCCGGAACCCATCATGCCGGTGGAGTGGCTGAAGCGGGTCTGGGGCCAGGAAGACACCGACGTCCCGAAATTCAAGAACGAAAAGGAAGAGGAACGCATCCTCAACCTGATCATGCGCTTCATGAACGAAGTGCTGGTGACGTTCGAAGTGGCGCCGAAGGAATTCGAACCGCTGTTCGTCGAGCACGAGCACGAAGGCCAGACCCTGATCGACGCCGAAGCCTGGTGCTGGGGCTTCTGGGAAGGCATGGAACTGCGCCCGGGTTCGTGGGACGAGATCTGGGAATCGGACATCCAGGAACTGATGAAGCCGATCTACCTGCTGGGCGCCGACGAGATCGAGGAAGAGGAACTGCCGCTGGTGGAAGATCCGCTCAAGGCGCACAAGCTGGGCCAGGAACTGGAAGCCAACCTGCCGGCCATCTACAAGTTCTGGGTACCGCGCCGCAAGCCGGCCGTGACCACCCTGGTGCGCGACGAGCCTAAAGTCGGCCGCAACGACGACTGCCCTTGCGGCAGCGGCAAGAAGTACAAGAAGTGCCACGGCGCTGATACGGCAGAGTAAGACCGCTCCCCTGCATGAACCATAAACAATGCCCGGATCAACCGGGCATTTTTACATGGGCGCGTGGCGCGATTACTTTGAGGCTTTGCGGCGACGAGCGATGAAACCGATCATGCCCAAGCCGACCAGCAACATGCCATAGGTTTCTGGTTCCGGTACAGCCGAGGTCAGCGAGACATTGTCCAACAAGGTACCCAGCGCATCGGATCTGCCGACGGCCTTGAAGGTCAGCAAGTCTGCGCCGAACATGCTGCCGGTGACGGTCAGCGTCTGCGTGGTCCAAGTGCTGTAGCCGGCGCCATAGGTGCCGACAACCTCGCCATCCCACAGTACCTGCATGCCTTGCGACGCGGCATCGACGCCGGGGCGGTCTTGCAGGGCAAAGCTCAGGTTGTAGCTCTGGTTTTCGTGGGTGCCGAAGACCAGCTGTGACATCGAGCTGTTCTGGTTGGTATCAAGCTCGACGACGTTATGGCCGTCGGCGCCCATTCCGTAGATGTTATTTTGCACTTCGATGCCGTGGGTCTGGCTGAACCAGCCCTCGATTTTGTTGTAGTTTTCCGCTTGATGGTCGGCCACAGATTGACCGAAGCCCAAATTCTCAAAGCTGCCGTTGACGATCAATTCGGCGGCCGCGTGGGCGCTACCTGCCGCCAGCAGTCCGGTGACGACGGCGACTTTGACAAGTATTTTCATCATGGTGTGTTCCTTTTATCAAATTATTACTTGCTAGAATATATTTTCATAAAAGCATTTTAATTATAACATTGGTAATTATTAAAAGTTGCAAGAAAACTTCCGGAAAGCAAAACCTTGTGCAAGGTCTACTTAGCGGCGCATACAGCCGCTCACAGCCACGCTTTCCGATACTCTCGCCACGACTATAAGTTGCCTGGCTGACGTAAATTGTCAGCATCCGCCTGACATTTTTTGTCCCAGCTTGGGCAAATTTTGTCGCCTGCCCTTGCAAATCAAACACTTAGCGGCTGGCACAAATTTTGCCAGATGACATCCGTCGCCTGAAAATAACAACGGGGAGAATTCGATGTCATTTTTACCAACACGTATCTGGCCGGTGGCCTGCCTGCTGAGCCTGAGCGGCTCGGTGTGGGCCGCCACCGCCACGGTGGAGAGCACCGCCAAGGGTCCTGTCGCACTGGGCAGCAAAGTCTGGTTCCTCGGCAGGGTCGATGGCCAGGGCGTCTACATGAATTTCGCCGTCAACGGCATCCCCGGCGGCAATGCCACCTACGGCAGGCTGAATTCGCAGAACGGCGAATACATCGCGCCGTCCGTGCTGCCGTCCAACGTGATCATCACGATCACAGGCACCACCACCAAGGATGCCAAGCTGGGCGCCAACCTGTCCGCCAGCACTACACTGACCTTGAAGAAGGCGACCACGCCGACGCCTACCCCGACGCCCTCGCCCACACCTGAACCGACGCCGAGCCCTGCGCCCACGCCTGCCCCGACACCAACGCGGGCACCCGCGCCCGTCCCGCCGCCGATCGGCCAGCAACCCGCGCCGGACGCCGCCAAGATCAGCGCCGTGCGCCTGCTGGAACAAGCCACCTTCGGCGCCACGCCGGCCGACGTGGCCGCGCTCAAGGCCAACGGCCAGGCCGCCTGGCTCAAGCAGCAGTTCGCCACGCCGGCCAGTGCCGTCCCCGTCACCACCGACATGAAGCTGCTGCAAAATACCTGGTACAAAAACATGGCCTCCGGCCCGGACCAGCTGCGCCAGCGCATGATCTTCGCGCTGTCGCAACTGTTCGTCATCTCCGCCGACAAGAACCCCTACGCCAATGAAATCCAGCCCTGGCTGAGCACCATCTCCAACAACGCCTTCGGCAATTTCAACACGCTGCTGCGCGAGATGACGCTCAATCCGTCGATGGGCAAATACCTCGACCTCGGCAACAGCATCACGCCGTCGCCGAACGAAAACTATGCCCGCGAAGTGATGCAGCTGTTCACGCTGGGCCCGGTCCTGCTGAACCAGGACGGCAGCGTGCAGACCGACCGCAACGGCGACTCCATCCCCACCTACGACCAGGCCCGCATCAGCGACTTCGCACGCGCGCTGAGCGGCTGGACCTATCCGGGCAGCAGCGCCACCGGCATCAACTGGGAAAGCTTTACCGGCCCGCTGCAACCGCGCGACAAGTTCCACGACAAAGGCAGCAAGACGCTGCTGCTGGGCGCCGTGCTGCCGGCCGGCCAGAGCGCCGTGCAGGACATGGACGGCGTGATGCAGAACCTGTTCCAGCACCCCAACCTGCCGCCCTTCATCGCCACGCGTTTAATCCGCGCCTTCGTCACCAGCAACCCCAGCCCGGCCTACATCACGCGCGTGGCCGACGTGTTCGCCTACGGCGCGGCCGGACGCGGCGACCTGCAAGCCACGCTGACCGCCGTGCTGACCGATCCCGAAGCGCGCCAGGACCAGCCTGGCGCCACGCAAGGCCACCTGAAGGATCCGATGCTGCAATCGATCGGCCTGTTCCGCACGCTGGGCGCCAGCGTCACCGATCCGACCAACCTGTTCTTGGACTACTTCCTGCTGGGCCAGAAGATCACCGCCGCGCCGAGCGTGTTCAACTTCTACTCGCCGATGACGCGCCTGCCCGGCTCGCCGCAATACTACGGCCCCGAGTTCCAGCTGTACGCGCCCAGCCTGGCCGTGGCGCGCGCCAACTTCCTGTACAAGTTCATCTCCGGCGAATACAAGGGCATGGTCAACGTCGACATCGCACCGTTTGTCAGCGCGGCCGGCAACGCCACCACCTTGATCAACCTGGTCGACGCCACCTTGCTGGCGGGCCGCATGTCGGCCACCGCGCGGCAGGCGATAGCCACTGCCGTCAACGCCTCCTCCGACCCGCGCCAGCGCGCCATCACCGCGCTCTACCTGGCCGCCATCAGCGCCGAATTCGCCGTCGCACAATAAGGACAACGACCATGAACCAGCACTCGAACTCCCGCCGCCGCTTCCTCGGCGCCAGCGCGCAGACCGGCTTGATGGGCGCGCTCTCCGCCTTGGGCCTGGCCGGCGTGGCCACCCCGTCCAGCGCCGCCGTCACCGACTACAAGGCGCTGGTCTGCCTCTACATGTTCGGCGGTAACGACGGCAAAATATGATCGTGCCGCTCGACAGCACCCGCTACGCGCAATACACCGCCATCCGCGCCAGCCACGGCCTGGCCTTGTCGAGCGCGGCCAACACGCTGCTGGCCGCGCGCAGCGCCACCTTGCAGGCGACGGCGAATCCGGTGACGCAAGCGTTCGGCTTCCACTACGGCATGCCGGAGCTGGACACGCTGTACGGACAAGGCCAGGTGGCCGCCATCCTCAACGTCGGCAACCTGCGCCAACCGCTGAGCAAGGCGCAGTACCTGGCCGGCGCCGGCGTGCCGTCGCAGCTGTTCTCGCATCCCGACCAGACCATCCAGAACCAGGCCGGTACACCCTCCTCCGCCGCCACCGGCTGGGGTGGACGTTTGATCGACGTGCTCGGCACCGGCGGCCACCTGGACGCGATCGCGGTCGGCGCCGGCGGCTTGTTTGTCGAGGGCGCCAGCACCCACGGCAATCTGCTGCCGGGCAACGGCCAGCTCGATCTCGCCGGCATGAATTTCTGGCCGCAGAAAGAAGCCGATGCGCGGCGCGCGGCGCTGGTGCAAATCCTGTCGGCGCAGAACCCCAACCTGATCGCCGGCGCCGCCAACAAGGCGCTGCTGAACGGCATGGACCTGGTGGCCGATCTGAAGAACGCCAACTCCGGCGCGCCCTTGTCCACCGCGTTCCCCGGCAGCTCGCTGGGCCAGCAATTGAAAACGGTCGCGCAGCTGATCCGCATCCGCTCGCAGCAAGGACCGGGACGGCAGGTGTACTTCGTCTCGCAGGGCGGCTTCGACACCCACGGCGGCCAGGCCTACCAGCAGTTCGACATGCTGCGCCAGGTATCGCAGGCGCTGGCCGCCTTCCAGCTGGCGCTGGCGGAGATCCACGCCGCCCAGCAGGTGACCAGCTTCACGATGTCCGAGTTCGGCCGCACCTTGCAACCCAACAGCGGCGGCACCGATCACGCGTGGGGCAATCATCACCTGGTGGTCGGCGCGGCGGTCAAGGGCGGGCTGTACGGCCAGTTCCCCGACTTCACGCTGGGCGGCAAGGACGACGCCACCGGACGCGGCGCATGGATACCGCAGTTCTCCAACCAGCAATACGGCGCCACGCTGGGCCGCTGGTTCGGCGCCGATGCCGACATGTTGCAGAACCAGGTCTTCAAGAACGAATTGGCAAGCTTCCCGCAGGCCGACCTGGGTTTCATGCTGGGCTGACGCCATCATTTTGTCGCGTATTTTTAACATTCCTGCCCGGCGCAAAAACTTCGTTCCCGTCTGCAAAACAACCCTGCTATAGTGAATTGGTGCTATCAATCAGGGAGTTGCATGTCGTCGACGCGCGCCGGCTGGAGGGATGTCATGAAATACCTGCTTTGCTGCCTCGTCCTGGCCTGCCGCCTGGTCTCGGCCGAAACCATCACGCTGGGTGCGGAAGACGACTGGGCGCCGTATTCGTCGGCGGTGGAGCGCAGCGCGCGCGGCTTCGCGGTCGATGTGATCCGCGAGGCCTTTGCCGCCGTCGGCGTCACCGTCAACTTCGAAGTGCTGCCCTACGCCCGCTGCCTGGACGACACCAAGCGCGGCCGCCTGGTCGGCTGCTTCGACGCCGTGCCCAATGCCATGATCGGCGGCAGCTTCCTGTGGCACAAGCATCCGCTGTTCACCACCCACATGAACGTCTACGCGCTGAGCGACTCGGCGGAAAGCGGCTTGACCGCCCGTCAGCTGGAAGGCAAGACCGTGGGCGTCGAGCGCGGCTATGAATACGGCGACGAGTTCGACCTGAACACCAAGATCGTGCGCCGCATCGTCGACAAGAACGTGCAGGGATTCAGGATGCTGCTGGCCAAGCGCATCCAATACATGGCCGCAGAAGAGCGCATCGCGAAAGCCCTGTTCATCAAGGAGGCGCCGGAGTTCGGCGGCAAGTTCAAGCTGGTGGGCACGGTCGCCACGCCCGGCCTGTTATCGCCTTCAGCAAAACGGGCACGGACGGCGCCAAATATCTCGCTCAATTCAACCGCGGTTACACGATCATTCGGGACAATGGCCGCTACAAGGCGATTGAGGCCATCTGGTTTTAATTCGCCAACGGAGGCCATGTGCAAGCGGTACCAGCCAAGCTCGGTCTACAGTCGCCTTCGGGTAAGGACGGCGGTCCGCCCGCCGCACCGCTGCTGTCCGGCGACTCCATCGCCGCGCGCCTGTTGCGGATTATTTTCTGCTGCTATTTCATCGTGACCGTGGTGGTCACGCTGGTGCAGCTGGCGGCCGAATACAAGCACACCAAGGAACGCCTGGTGCTTGAAATCCGCGCGATGCAGCAAACCTTCGGCCCCGGCATCGCCGACGCCATGTGGCGCTTCAACGACGACATCCTGCGCGGCATCCTGACCGGCATGAGCGAGCTGCCGGTGGTGGCCGGCATCAAGGTGGCGGACGACCACGGCAAGCTGATGCGCGCCGTCGGCACCGTGCTCGACGGCGGCATCAAGGTACACGCCGAAGCCGACGGCCATCTGAAACCGGAGCCGGCCAGTGCAGGCCTGTTCGCGGAAATCTTCAGCCAGGACTTCCCCATCGTCTACAACGACGAGAACGGCCAGTCGCGCGTGATCGGCACCTGGACCGTGTATTCGAACCAGCGCATCATCGTCAAGCAGGTCGAGTACGGCTTCTTCCTCATCCTGGTCAACTCGGTCATCAAGACCTGTGCGCTGTGGTTCATCTTCCTGTTCGTGGTGCGGCGTTTTCTCGGCCAGCCGCTGCGCCAGTTGAGCGAGTTCGTCGGCCAGCTGAATATCGACAACCTGGGCGACCGCGTGTTCGTGCTGAACGACCGCGGCCACCACGAGCTGCATCTGCTGACCAACAAGCTCAACGAAATGATCGCCAACATCAAGGCCTCGGTGGCGGAGAATGAACAGCTGTACCGCCAGCTGCAAGTGGAGCAGACCGCCACCCGCCAGCTGAACGAAACGCTGGAGCGGCGGGTTGCCGAGCGCACCGCCAACCTGGTCACGGCCAACAAGGACCTGGCCCGGGCCATCGACACCTTGCGGATCGCGCAGGAGGAATTGGTCAACAGCGAAAAACTGGCGGCGCTGGGCTCGCTGGTGGCGGGCGTCGCCCATGAGCTGAACACGCCGATCGGCAACGGCCTGCTGGCGGCCACGGTGCTGGCCGACAAAAACGCGCCAGTTCGCCAGCGACTACAGCACCGGCCTGACGCGCAGCACCACCGAAGCCTACATCAGCGACATGACGCAGATCACCGAGCTGGTGGTGCGCAACATCGCCCGCTCGGCCGACCTGGTGACCAGCTTCAAGCAGGTGGCGGTCGACCAGACCAGCTCGCAGCGGCGCCACTTCCACCTGGCGGAGGTGGTCGCGGAGAATATCAAGGCGCTGCTGCCGACGATTAACAAGACCGCCTATATCATCGAGCAAGCCGTGCCGGAAGCACTGGCGATGGACAGCTATCCCGGGCCGATCGGCCAGGTGCTGATCAACCTGATCAACAACGCCATCGTGCACGGCTTCGCGGGGCGCAGCAACGGCACCATCACCATCGCCGCCAACGCGGCCGAGGATGGCTGGCTGGAGCTGCGCGTCAGCGACGACGGCGTGGGCATCGCGGCGGACCACCTGGGCCGCATCTACGATCCATTCTTCACCACCAAGCTGGGCGCGGGCTGTTCGGGGCTGGGACTGAACATCAGCCACAACATCGTGACCGGCCTACTGGGCGGAAAAATCCGCGCCACCAGCCAAGTCGGCGGCGGCACCACTTTCGCGCTACACCTGCCGCTGGAGGCCCCGCGCCACGACGAACTGCCTGCCGCCGTGGAAGCCTGAAATTAGTTGGCGCTAGCCGGGCTGCGAAGCCGGGCGATTCCTTTGACCAGGGTTCCCAGCCCGACAAACAGGACCAGCAGGCCGGCCGCGTTCAGCATGGTCCGGCCGTAGCCGATGCTGCCGGCGTCGATGAAGTGATAGGGGTACATGCCGATCAACTCGCCCCGCAGCAGGAAATTGCAGAACCAGGCCGAACCACGCTATCGCGGCAATCAGGGTCGGCGCGATACGGCCGCGGGGGCTGGGGCCTGTCGTCATTGAATCGTTTATTCAACCGTCAGTTCATCGGGGATGTTGTAGACGAAGGCCTTGCTGTCGAACATCAGCTTCCAGGTCTTCGCCTCCAACGGCGCGCCGTATTGCGTGCCTTTGACATTGACCGTCAACGGCCCCGGTTGCGGGCCGATGACGTCGGCGGTGCGATAGGTCCAGCGGCTGTGCTCACAGCGCATCGGCTCGGTATCGTCCATCGTCTCGGCTTCCTGCGCTGCCGGCTCCGTGGCCTGCTCCTGGCTACCCATCGCTTCCACCGCCTTGCGCCAGGTCTCGTGGTCGGCATTGGCCTGGGCGCAATCGCCCGGCTCGGCATCGACCGACGCCTTGAAGCGGGCCAGCAAGGCGATCTCCTCGCCATGCGGCGCCAGCATCACATTGCTGACCATGACCTGTTCAGCGACCGGCCGCGTGCCGGTCTGCACCTTCAGCACCCAGCCCCAGGTGCGCTCGGACAGCGCTTCAAAGCGCACCTTCTCCGGCGTCACCGGCACATCGCTCTCGTAGCGGAACGCCGAGCTGATCTCGACCAGTCCGCCTCCGGGTTTGGTGTCGGGACGGATCTGGAACACGCCGTAGAAATTCCGGCCATTGCCTTTCAGCGACACACCGCTGGCGGCGAAGAACAGCTCGTCGCTGGCGCCCACCGCCTCGATCCGCGCCTGCTGGATCACCCGCACCAGGAAGGGCTCGTTGGATTCGTCCACATACACCCAGCCCTTTTTCTCCGCCGAGTATTTGCCGTAGGTGCGCGTCATCGCCTCGTCGATCGAGGCCGCCTCGTCGATCTTGATCAGTTGCGGTTCGGCGTTGGCCTTGATGAAGGCCGCCACCAGCAGCGCGATCATCAGCACGCCCAGCACCGCCAGCGTGTACAGCACGTAGCGGCTCCACTTGCGGCGCTTGGGCGGCGGCGGGGTGAGCACGGGAGTTGGTTCGGCGACGCCGGGTTCGATCAGATCAGACATGGGAATTCCTGCAAAGAGGTTGCTATTTTAACATTTACAGAATTGTAATGCCAAAAAGAAAACCCGGGCGCGCGATAGGCGTGCCGCCTCACTTGGCTTTCCCAGCGGCGAAAAAAAACAGGTTCGATCGAACCTGTTTCGGTGATGCGCGCAGCTTACAGCTTGATGAAATGCTCGCGGTAGTACTTCAGCTCGTCGATCGACTCGACGATGTCGGCCATCGCGGTGTGCTTCTGGTGCTTCTTGAAGCCGCCGACGATTTCCGGTTTCCAGCGCTTGCACAGCTCTTTGAGCGTGGACACGTCGATATTCCGGTAGTGGAAGTAGGCTTCCAGCTTCGGCATGTAGCGCACCATGAAGCGGCGGTCCTGGCCGATGGTGTTGCCGCACATCGGCGCTTTGCCCTTGGGCACCCACAGTTTCATGAACTTGATCAGTTCCTCTTCCGCCTGCGCATCGGTCACGGTCGACGCCTTGACGCGCTCGATCAGGCCCGAACGGCCGTGCGTGCCCTTGTTCCAGGCGTCCATCTTGTCCAGCGTCTCGTCGCTCTGGTGGATCGCGAACACCGGGCCTTCTGCCAGCACGTTCAGGTGCATGTCGGTGATCACCACGGCAACTTCGATGATACGGTCGGTGTCCGGCTCCAGGCCGGTCATTTCCATATCGACCCAGACCAGGTTAAATTCATTCTGGCGCGGGGTGATGGCCTCTGGTGCGGAACCTTCTGGCAATTCGTTAGCTTGTGACATAATTCTCTCTTGGCTTCATTAATCCGAATCCGCCATTTTCTCACAGGCATAGAATGTATTCACTCGCGTTTTCGATTTTGTTTGTATCTTTCATCATTTTGACGCTGATCGTGCGCTTCTGGCTCGCCTCGCGCCATATCCGCCATGTGCTGGCCCACCGCAGCGCCGTGCCGGCCGAATTCGCCGAG
>Ga0105854_1000931_pt1 | contig 12358 bp, 7 predicted proteins | sample OrgsoiDNA_201058_FD_89679 | JGI IMG/M metagenome (GOLD analysis project Ga0105854, IMG submission 89679) | Permafrost soil microbial communities from the Arctic, to analyse light accelerated degradation of dissolved organic matter (DOM) -... | ecosystem: Environmental > Terrestrial > Soil >... | reverse complement strand
CCGGGCACCGCCTGTTGAGTGAGCCAACGCATGAACGCTATCGAGTCAGGATGCACACATCGACTGTCGGCTCTTCGGCAACGAGAGCAAATAGGAGACGCCTGCGCCTACGACTCCAAGCGGGTGGTTTGGTGCTGGCCGCGTTGGCGTGATAGTAACGCTCAGCAGCGTCGCTGCAGCGAGCGTGGTTGCCCAGGCTCAGATTTACCCGCGTTTATATCCAACGTGCCTTCAATGGGACCGAACAAATCGCCATAGCGGTGAAATGTTCAGACCATGTCGGAGCACTCCGCGGTTTCCTCCCTTGGGGCTTGTAGGACGCCTGCCCGCTGGCGTCTGGGCGAGGTTGACACGTCGACGGATCAGGGCAGGCGTCCTACAACCCTAAACAACAGCGGTCGTTGGTACCTCAAGGCGGCAACGGCCGGTATGGGTTTGTTCCCTGCCGTTGGACCGTTATGGGGATGGCCGACCGCAACTGGTCGGGTAGCGCCCATTGCTTGGACTCAGACCGGATCTCACTTCAATTGAAAGGAAATCATCATGATTCGGCCCTTCAGAAATAGTCGAGGGCAAGTGTGGCAACGGACTAAGGGAAATGAGTGTTGTCGAGAACTCCTAGGAACAATATCAATCTGAAGGAGTTCTTGGGTGGGAGTTCGGAATCTCGCCCAATGAAGCACGCCCGATTTCTTTCGCAGCCGCCTGGACACCAAGATGTTCGCCTCCAGGATCTGGCCGGTGCGCCGCAGCCGAAGAGCATACTGGTCGATCTCGGGTTTCGCGGCGTTGACGCCGAGCTATCATCAGTAGACCTGATTCATCGTGGGAAGCACAAGGCCCTGACCAGCACGCAAAGGCGCTAGCTCAAACCGCTAGGCGATCGAGCCGATCATCGACCATCTGAAGCAGGCTCACGGTATGCAGCGTTGCTGGCTCAAGGGGCAAACCGGCGACGTGCTCAACGCGGTGCTGTGCGCGGCAGGATACGACTTGCGTTGGCTGTTGCGCGCGATTGTCCGGCTCGGGCTTGGTCCGATATTTTTTGTCCTCGCATCGCTGTGTTGCCACCTTGATGTCAAGTCACGATCTCGGTTGAGGAGTTTCACGTCGATAGCTTCAGCCTGCACCGTCGTCGGGCGCATTTCAGTCAAACTGAATTTTGCAGGGCCGAAGCATGAGTATCAATCTCGAGCGCCGCCCCGCTAGTCTCAGTGTTCGCAAGGACCAGTTCTCCGTGCCGATCGACGAGAAGATCGTCGAGCGCGACTATCAGGAGTGAAGACGCCCAATGCGCGCCTCGCGGGCGCGACTCTGGCTGTGTTCCTGCTCGGCGTCGACTCCTTCTGGTAGTGCCCATTAGTCGAACCGAGCAGATAAAACAGAAGCCAATCTTCTTGGGCCTGATCCCTGCTGATTACTAGGCGAACGCTTTTAGATCAATCATCAGTCTGAGAGGTCCGCGATCCGCGCGAGACAAGGATAGGCCGATCAGTGCGCCCGCGCCGCGAGCGCGCGCACGATCATGAGCGTTTATCCCCAGCATTAACGATCTCTCTCGCCACCACGTCAATAACACGGTCCTTTTGCTCCGTGGTGAGCGCCGTTAGTCCTCTTATCTCGTCCTCACCGTCCTGCAATCTGGTGGCGAGGCGCTGCGCCAGGGCGTGCTGATCTCGTCGGGCTGCTTCTCGATCGCCCTTACTATCATGGTAAATAGTCCAACCCAAGGCGACGAGACTCACGATCAACGACGCTACCGAGATCGGATCGACAATGCGCTCCGCATTTTTCTCAAACGGATCCTCCGCAAACGCCTGTTCGACTTTGTGCGGCAATTCGGGACCAAACTCGGGCGCCAAAAGTGTTGCCGTTCGGCGGGCAATCGATGCGAGCTCGTTTTCCATCTGGATTTTCCTTTCAATGACGCGGCCACGTAAATCTCCCAAGCGGCGGCCGCAACCTGTGATAAAAGGTTACAAAGGGTGGCTTCTTTGGATCGATGCGATCACCGTTTCCATCAGTTCGTCAGGCGCTCCCTTTACAAGACTATTCATGGTCTGACGAAACCTGGCTCCCGGCACGGCATCCACAATTGCACAGAGAGCATCAAAGTCAGCGGGCAAGACATCGTGCAATGGCTTTCCGGTGCTCAGGAGATCGCTGCGAAGCGTCGCCTTGTTCGGCTCGGCGCGAGCCGAGCGGGTCGCAACCCTCAGAAGTACTGCTGCAAGCCGGTGCGCCACCGCCGCGCCAAAGTCCCGTCCTTCCCAAATTAATCTGTTTGCAAGATTAAAATGTCCGATGGCCACATCATCGATAACGCCTGCTGCATACTTGAAGCGGAGAGCACTCTCTTCGAATCGACGCGCTTCTTCGATACTGCCGGTCATCACCTCTAGCGACCCAAGCGCCGAGTAGATACGCCCAAGGTCGGGCAACGCGTTCTCCCGTTCGAAAACCGCTCTGCACTCGTCAAGCAACTGGCGGGTTTCGTCATAGCGCCGCAACCGCAGGAGTGGCCCATAGTTCCTGACGCGTGTCCTCGCGAATTCCAGGGACGAGGCACCCCGTTTTTGTTTGATTGCTAGCGCCTTTTGGTTGTAGCTTATCGCCTGCTCCCACGCTTCGTTCGCGCGGGCTAACTGCTCACCATCGATCTGGACAGCAATCGCGCCGTTGCTATTTTCCCTCGCGATCTGTTCGCCGAGATTTTGCGAAGCGTCGCTCACCGTGTCATAGAGCACTTCTATCACATTCCAGACAAGGTTCGCCTCCCGATCGTTTGGAGCGCCTAATGCAGTAATCTTCTCCTGCAACTGGGGCGCGTCACGGAGTACCTCGCCGTACCGTCCGAGCCGGTTGAGAATTTGAAGCCGCTGGCCTTCGGCTGCAACTCCACTCCAATCACCAGTTCCCGCAAGGCGACAATACTCCGATCTCTTCTGCACAACCTCCAGCGCTTCGTTTAAACTGCCACTAGCCATCAACAATATGCAGAGCTCGCCGCATGTGTTCTCGGCCACGAGGAAGTCGCGCTCGCGCACAGCTTCCTCCAGATTGGCACGCAGGAGCTCGTCGGCTTCCTTCGTCCGGCCAGCCTCACGAAGCAAATGCGCGAAGTGCGCCTTGTCGATTCTCGCCCGCGGCGTTCCCGCGGTCGCTTCGACAATCCGACCCATCAAAAATAGGAGAGACGAAGTAGTGTTTGGGGAGTCGTCGAGAAGATATACTTTCTCGACCATTGTTGACATGTTGTCCCATTCATGGGTCCGGCTCAGATAGGGGAAACCAGCAAAACCCGCCTGAACGATTGGCGCCCCTCCGCGTGACGTCTTTCCGTATTCTCTCAATTCTGCTGCCATAACCTCGTACCAGTAAGCGCCCAAGGTCTCGTCAACTGCGGACTGAACAGTTGGACCAGCCGCAACACGGCCGACTTCCGCCACAGCAGGATGGATTTTGAGACTTCGCTCCATACCGTTCACCTCGGACAGCTCCTTCTCAACAAGCCCTACCGTCACCAACCGATCAAGGGCCGGAGGGATGTCCGGAGGTGTCAATTTGCTGTTGAGCCGCTCCCGCAGTTCGGGCCAGTTCGCGTCGATGAGCGCGCTTCGACGATCGCTCTCCTCAAGTGCGCACATGATATAAAAAACGGTACGCGTCTCCTCGGAGAGCGTGTCGAGAATGCCCTTTGTCCAGTTACGAAGGGCATCGAGAAACGCCTGCGCGTCGCATCGCGTTTCGCCGCTCGTGAAAAACGCATTGAGTCCATCTCCGCCCTCGTCCGCCACGTTGCAGGCGTTTTTTATTTGTTCGGCGAGTTTCGCCGGTTCGGCGGCCAGACGTTCAGCGAACTCAATCATCTTCGGATGTCCCTGCACCAGCCGCAGTGTTTGTCGCAGCAGTTCACGCCCATCCGCTTTGTTCAATCCGGGCGCGCTTCCGTCGAGCAGCGCTCTCAAATTCGGGAGTTCACGAACAAGTAGCACAGTTTCGTCGAGCGGAAGCGCATGCACCGGAATGCTCTCGACACCGGTGGGTAAAACCGCTGGAGGGATTCGGCTCGTCAACACCACGCGCGACAAACCACCTGGGCGACAAAGCGCCTCGAAAATCAGAGCCCACCGGTTATCGCGCCATTTCCCTGTCTCACTCAGAAGGCTCTCAACGTTGTCTAGCACGATCATGACTGCGGTGGTCTTCAACATTTGGCTGAGCTGTGGCAGCCAATTCTGCAACGTGTCCTCGTTGTCTACAACGTGGACCATGGCGAATTCCGGCAACTGTCTCTCCATTGCCAGCGCAAAATTGCGTAGTGCAAGCGCGATCTCCATGTCCTGCTCTGGTGCCCGGTACCAGACAAATCCCTGGAACCGTCCTGCCCGCTCATGGTGGTATGCGAGTTCGACCGCGCAACTGGTCTTACCGGACCCGGCCATACCGTGGAAGAGCACGCCGCTCTTATTACTTTGGACACCAAGAACTGCACTCGCCCGCATCATCGCCCGCACCCGTCCGACAAAATGCCCCGGTTCCTGGTCGAAGTACGCAAGGCCGGTCTCGACGACCCGGAATTTGGGAGGCTTTGACGGCGCAGAGAGCGTCAAGCCCGTGGCGCGCCTGCCGAATAGCACCGGCGTTACTGCAGATAACGGACGGGCTTCGGGAGCAGAGCCGTCGTCCAGCCGTCCCAGAGCCGCTCGCAGGGCGAGTTCAGCAGCGCGCGGCAACGTTTGTCGCCGGTCGAGCAGGTAGTCGTATAGCGCTTCTGTGAATGTTGTAGCTAACTCGTCGCCAACGGGATAGCGCATTGCTACCACGGCACAATCGAGGGCGCCTACTAGCGCTCGCGCCACAATCTGTGCGGATTGAGACGATAGTTCGGTGAACGCGGCAACATCTGAACCGGCGGAGGGTGCCCGCGTCTCTACGCCGATCCACTTCAGAGTTTGCTCGATGCTCACGGCTGCTGACAGGCACGCGGAAAGCACCACCAGCTTCAATCTTGGTCCTGCTTGACGCAAGAGTCTCGCCATATCGGTCGAAGATGTCGGATCCGGTTGGCCGTCAGGTTTTTCTAGGATCAGAGCCCCGGGTACTCCGTGACCAGAAAAGTGAACAACGTCCCAACCGTCGCCAGTCGTCAGTGCACGTTCGAGGCTATCTCGCGTCACACCGTACTGCAGGACGCGCAGATCGACGGCAAGGCCGCCAGCGCCCACAAGTCCGCGCACCAATGTCTGTACCGCCTGCCGTTCCCTTCTCAGGTTCAAAGGACTTCCGGCGGGCGGTAAGCTGAATAGCGCGAGGATGCGCAGACGCTCACCGACAGGTACATCTTGCGAGCGTCGATCGCCAGCAACCTCAAATACAACACTGACACCTAGCAATCCGATGGGCTTGCCGGACATATGGGCAAGCTCGATCGGTAAGACAAGTAATTGCTCGGCCTCGGGCGGCACAACGATGCGGACAACGACCGGTGACATCGCGTGGTCGCTAATCGCCCCGGCGATAGTCTGACCCAACAAGGTCTCGCCGAGCCACGCGCCAATCTCCTGCAAGAGGCGGCGCTCGTCCTCGTCGCGATTGTCGAGCTTACTGTAGTGGCGAATATATCCCGGGAGATCCCACAGAGCCCGGTATCTCGGGTCGTTCCTGTCCAGGCGGATCGCATGATCGGCGAGAAACGCACCGTGAGCGTCCTTCAAACTCCACCGCCAGTGGTCAACATCGGCGAACTCGACAACTTCCAGAGCAAGGGCGTCGCCGTTCATGACGGTCCTTTCAAGTCTCGACTGTTGTAAAAAATAGTAGCGTGGACATCGTAAAACGGCAACCAGATACTGACCTCCGAGTGGCCGGCTCGGCGTGCCAGGTTCTTCTACACTTGAACAGCGGTTTTCGCCCGCCTGCCACTACCTCTACTGGTTTGCCTAACCCAGCCTGCTCCAATGTCAACTATGGCCGAGGACTTGCCGGATCGAGCCTGTATCGCAATGGCCGGTACCTGAGCGGAGCAGACGTTCGAATGTCCACCTGAGAGCGCCGCCGAACGGCCGCAGGTGGCCGACTGCACGCGTCAGCCCTGCATACACACGGAAAGCTGCCCTACGCGATGAGCACAAAATCAGACTCCGATCAACCAATTGGAGTTCGACATGGAAGCCAAGCAAACGCGGGAGCCGTGGAACAGAGGCAGACTAATCGGGCAAAAGCCACCGCTGAAGCTGAAGGACATCTGGGCAATACGAATTTATCTCCAGAATGCGCATGCGGTTCGCGATCTTGCGTTGTTCAATGTCGCAATCGACAGCAAACTGCGTGGCTGTGACTTGGTCAACCTTCGTGTGCACGACGTGATGCACGGTGGTCAAGTGTTGCCCCGGGCGATGATTGTGCAGCGTAAAACACAGCGTCCGGTGCAATTCGAGTTGACCGAACCCACGCGATCAGCGGTGATTGCCTGGGTTGAGAAGGCTCATTTGAAGCCGGAAGGATATCTTTTTCCTAGCCGTATTCTCAACTCTCCTCACGTCTCTACGCGGCAATATGCTCGAATCGTACATCGTTGGGTTGCAGCCGTTGGTCTCGACTCAGCGATTTACGGCACCCATACGATGCGACGAACTAAGGCAACGTTGATTTACAAGCGTACGAAGAACCTCCGAGCCGTTCAACTTCTGCTTGGGCATTCGAAGCTGGAGAGCACAGTCAGATACCTTGGCATCGAAGTTGATGATGCGCTGGAGATCGCCGAGCAAACCGAGATCTAGCGAAGCCCATATCGGCCGCACGCCACCGTAGTTCGATCAGGACCGTGCGGCCGCTAATGCACCGGATACCGAGCGGGTACTGCCGGCCACTAGCCGCCGTTCGCCCGAACCGTCATCTGGCCATTCGAGCGGCGGCCCCGCTCAAACAACGGACCCTCGTAATCGGGGACATCAGACTGCCCGCCGCCATGCTTTAGGTGCAGTCCGGGAAAAGTTGTCAACGAACCGCGCAGCTGGATACATAAGTGACTCGCGCGCCTGCGACCGGTTGAGGAAGACAGGGCGGTGCAATTGATCTCAACGTCAGCTCCAATTTGTCTGCCCGTCTAGCCACACGCTCACGTGTAGTCGCCTATATTTAAGGGGCCGTCAAACAGACGCGATGGAGAACAACGCCCTGAATCGTCAAGCCCCGCAAGCGTCATTCATCATACTTATTCGGGGACCCATGACCCATGGATTTCTGCTTTCGATTGATTTCCACAAGAAACTAGCTAGAGAGGTTTCAGTCAATACGCGGATCGAAGGTCTTGCTTGGACTGGATACAACATCGTACGCGTCCGTCGGAACGCGACTGGGGATTCGGCCGCCAAGATCGCTAACGAGTACCGTGGGACAACGCAGACATTCTTCCCTGAGGTTGTGGTCAGCATTCTACGGCGCGGCAGCGGGTTGACCGCTCTTCCGCATGCCAGTGCGCGCTTCATTCGGTTCGGCGTGACGAAGGGCATGGCCAACCGGAGTGGTGCCTCGCTATTTCGGCGTGATCAAGCCTCAGCCGCGCTCCTGAAGCACGTTCACTTGCGCACGGGTGGGCGAGGTGCTGTAAGAACGGCGTACGTTCAGCCGGTTCTAGCTGCAGGTGTTTCACTACTTGCGGCTTTGGTGCTGACCTGTCCGGCCCTAGCACAGCCCGCACAGCCGGCGGTATCCGAAGCGCAAGATGAGCAGGCGCTGCTGCGATCGCAGATCATCGACCTTGGTCCTGGCTATGCCCAGGCAGACGCTTCGATCCAAGAGTTCGCGGCGAACAACGCCAACATCGGCGCCGGGCCCGCGTGGCATGTGAACATTCCTGCGCGAGACGCGGAAGGCCTCTTCCGGACACTCGTCGTTCACATTAGGTCCCAACCGCACGACTATGGCCCAAGTCAGAGCGACCCAACCTTTGCCTTAAAAACGTCGACGTCGACGATAGACGGGCAGCGGATCTTCGTTATGGAGAATAGCCCGCCAGGGAAGCCCGGTCCGCTTAGTTTCGGCGTTCCTCAGTATGGCGTGACCATGAAGATGGACGTACCGGGCTGCAACTTCAAAGCCGAGACTTGCTACCCCGCCTCGACGATAACTGTCCCCCCTGACGCGTCCGCCGTGACGCTGACGGTGGCCCAACCGGGTCTAGCCTCACTCACCGTCGCACCCGGCGGGCAGGTAACATTTGATCGGAGTCTTGGGGGCGCCACCGTAACCGTTGCTGAAGTTCAGGGATTCACGTTCCCGCCGTTATCGTTCGCGCTACGCCTCAATGAGGGGCCGGAGGTTCGGGTGCCTGCCGATGTCTCCCATGAGGTCCGTTTCAAAACGTACAGAGCACTAGCGCAAATCCAGTCGCAAATCCGTCTGCAAAACGCTGCTCCAGATCCCAACAACGGGCTCTATCTGAAGACGCTGCACACGCAGGCGCGAATGATTTCCGCAAATGCGATCAAGCAGAAATATGCTGACATCGCTCGTGCGCTGCTCGTCAGCCGGGCGCAGGACCTCGGCGCGCTGGATGCGCAAGTGCTGGCGGTCCGCAGGTTGGTCATAGCAAACGCCAGCCTGAGTCCGGACGATGTGGATGTGACGATCGCGCGCATCGACGCACTCCTAGCCGATCCGACTACCGCCAGCCGCGATACGCTTACGAAAATTCGCCAAGAATTGGTCAGGGCGCGAGACGCGGTCGGTCAGGCGGGGGGCGCGATAAGCGTCGTGCAGGCCAATCTGATCTCGTCAGTCGACGCACAGATCGCCGACTATCAGACGCTGGTCTTAGAGTACGCGCAGTACGTCGACAGCGACACCTTGAGCTCGGCTATTCCCGCCAACGCCAAGGCGCGGATCAATGCTGGACTAAGCCCCAACGACGTGCATATCGCCGATTCCGTGCTTGGCGGGCGCGGTGCGTCAATCCGCGCCGCGTCTGGCTTGCCAAACCCATAGTTATTAACCGCCATGGCCTCCGGAAGCAAAACGAAAGCTATGCTTAGGCGTCTCGTCGTGTCGGGCGCCCTCAATGCGGTCATCTTCCCCGCCGGAACAGCTTACGCGTCGTGTGACGTTCACGCGGGCGACGACTTGCTCGCCTGGGTTAATAACCGCGCCGGAACTTTATCTCGTCAGCTCACTTCGGCAGATTACACCGCGCGCGAGCAAGGGATATTCATGGGGACTCTGGACGAGTCCAATAGGCGACTGGTCGATGCGAGCAGCAGGCTCCAAGCCGCTCTCGATCGAACGAACTCTTTTGAGACCAGGGCGGCCAGCGCCAACCCGACCGATGCCGCAATTCTGCGAGAAAAGGACGCGCAGGACCTGCTCAATGAGCTGTTGAGCATCCAGGCCCTCCTCTCGGACATTCGCACTCGTCAGGACGGCCTCGGCGTCGCGCCGACCGCTGCGTGGATGAAGCTAAATGGACTCCAGAATGTCGGCCGAGCCACTTTTCTCGCATCGTTCAATCAGCTTGGCGACGACTCTCGCGACAGCTTGCGAGAGCGATACAGCATCAGCTTCAAAGTCACATTCGACGAAAACGGTAACGCCCAGAACGCCTCGGGTGGCCTGAATCAAACTGGCGACTGGGACGACGCGGTGGCGTCGTCAGTCGTCAACTACTACCCGTATGGGACGGCCGCCGCAATCTTCTACGAGGCCATCAAGTTCGTCGTCTCGGAGAATGAGTGTCAGGCCAAGATCGACGAGCAGACGGACAAAGCGCGACAGGCTTACAACCTTCTGCCGAATGTGCTCATCGGCGAGCAAGAGCAAATCGCGGACATGACTAGCGCCTATGTGGTCGCCAAGCAGAGTTTCGGCCCGACGCTTGCGCTGAGCATCGCATACCGGCAAAAACTTGAAGACGAGTGGAAGGCTGTATTCACGTACAACGCGGAGCGGATCGACGCTGCCCATGCGGTCCTAACAGCTGACAAGGTCGCCGCCATTCAGCGAGCCTTCGGCTCCGGCTCACACCTCGATTCTCTCCTTGAAGGCGGCGCCATCATCAAGCTGGCGTCTGACATCGGGGTTCTTAACGCGGACCTTGCGAGACGCCAGAGCCTCGTGATCGGGAGCTGTGCCGACGTGCGTGGGGCCGAGGCGGTTGAGGACCAGGTCGATAGCTTGAAAGACGCGTCAAGCATCTACGATGCGCTGGGCGTGCGAACAGGGTTTGCCCCGCTTGCCCCGCTTTTGGCTTCTTCGCAGGGTGTGACCAAAGACCGTTCGGACGAAGCCATCGCGGTCAGAGGGAATTTGGCGGCGAGAACCTGTATGCGACATCCGCCAAACGTGGCGCTGCCGTTTCCAGTTGCCTCAAAAGATCAACCAAACTCCGCCTTAATCGCCGCCTCGAAACGGGAGGCGGCGGTTCGACGCCGCACGCCGGCGCCGGAGGTGTTGAAGGGACTAACGATCGTTCAAGCCAACGCACGGTTTTTGGCAGCGGCGGGCAACCAAGACGTGGCGGGATCGCTACTTTGCAGCCTAACCCACACGGACGGCGGTGACTGGTCTTGCAACGGGGGGGGCGAGAGCTACGACAGTTCGCTCGACAACACCGCGGGCGTGGCAGGCGGGGCGAACGACGGTGGATACGCGGCTGACAACAGGCGAGTTCAGTCCGAAATCAGCGCAGCGACGCAGAATATATTGCAACGCATTTCTCAACTCCAAAGCGAAGCTCAGAGGGTGAACAACGCTCTCCCGGAGTGGCGCGATAAAAACGCCACAGCGTTACAGCAGTATCAGGCCCAGGCCGACGTCCAAACGGCCGACACAATCGACGCCCGAGCCGGTTTCGCCACCGATAACGCATCGCAGCTTTCCTCCGCCAAACAGAGCCTCGATGATTTTCTGTCGTCGCCATTCGACTCCGGCAAGACGCAGCAGCTGATTACGAAGGTGGGCGGAAGTCAGCTCGATCTTCCGGGCCTAACCTCTGACGTAATGGTCCCGGACCTGCCGACTGTTTCGGGTATCACGGCGTCCGATCGTCTATTCGGGCCCGGCACAAGCATCGCTGACCGGCGCGCGATGCGCGAGGGCGACAAGGACAGCCTTGAGCTCGGAGGCACGAGCGCAGGCGCGTTGGCGCAGCGCGATCTCGCGATGGCGAAGCGCTTTTCCGATCACCAAACCCAAGCCTCGCAGGCTATCGCTCAGGTGCTACTCGGAGACGCCAAGTCGCTGCGGTATGCAAAAAGCGGTGAGATTCCGCACGCCGGCTACTCCACCTCCAATCGCGGCCAACTCGGTCGGTCAGATCTCGGCGCAGACGGCGTACCGCCGGCGAATTCTATCCTCGCCCGCGGCGAGGGTTTCGAAGCCTCGAACGCGTTACTGCGGCAACGCGCCGATGCCATCATGGCCTCACTGAAGCCCGGCGACGCAAATTATTCTCAGCGCGAGAACCTGGTCCAAACGGCGACGGCTATCGACGGAAAAGCTACCGAAGCCTTCTTCTCCGGAGACTTAGATGACGGGGAACGAGCGCAGCGAGCCGCTTTTGCGGTACTCGACTTGGCCACGCGCTTTGTCCCGGGCGTCAACTGGGGCCGGGACGTCTACGAAGCGGTGACCGGTAAAGACCTTTTCACTGACGCTCCCCTCGGGGATGTTGCGCGAACGATGGCGGTTTTGGGTGCCGTGACCGCAGGGGTGGCGAGCGAAGCTGGAGGTGTCGTCCACACGGCGGAGGAGCTGGAAGCGATTGAGAAGCTGGCGGACGTTGGGGTGAGCGGCGAGAAGGCGCAGGAGATTCTGGAGGCCGCTGCGGAGATAAATGGCACGATGGACCTGACGGTCCAAGAGTATGCGACTGGCCGGGCGCTCCAACGAGACATAGATGGTGACGCTGTCGATGCGGCTTTGAACACGGGCACCCGCTTCTGGACCCCTGCGAAAGACTCCATGCTCGTCGTCGAGGAGGCCCCTGGCGTAACAACTAATGGACGCGCGGCCGTCGCCGTCGACATCAAGAATCCGTCTCAGATGGAAGCAAAGACGTTTTACTATACCAAGGAGTCCGACGCGGCCCTGCTGGAGAAAACCATAACCCAGGACGCTATTGACGATCCAAAAAACGCTATACACGGCATGCAAGAACTTCTTGGGAAGAAATATTACGTCAAGATTCCGACGCCGTTCGATGTTGCCCCATGATGTTGTACCGATCCATCCGTGTTCGTACCGGCCGTTCTCCTTCAAGGCCTCGACCCTTTATAGATAGTCCGTCCCGCTTTCATCGATACTGATGGGACTGGCAGCGAGCTGCCAGTCGAGGCGGGACATGCACCCGTGGACTACGAAT
>Ga0105854_1000928_pt1 | contig 12375 bp, 12 predicted proteins | sample OrgsoiDNA_201058_FD_89679 | JGI IMG/M metagenome (GOLD analysis project Ga0105854, IMG submission 89679) | Permafrost soil microbial communities from the Arctic, to analyse light accelerated degradation of dissolved organic matter (DOM) -... | ecosystem: Environmental > Terrestrial > Soil >... | reverse complement strand
CTGCTGGCCGAAGTGAACACGCGGCCGCGCACCACGTACCTGGCCACCTTGCGCAATCCCAATCCGGAGATCGGCCATGGCGGATGAACCACCAGTAATCGATCAGCCGGAATCGCAGGGGATCATCGCGCCCGGCTACACCTTCGCCAGGGTCAGCGACCAGATCGCCAGCGTGGTGTTGACGAAGAAGACCCCCGTCTTCTGGTTGGCAGGCTTCGGGTTGGGCTTCTCACTGCTGCTCCTGTTCCTGTATTCGGTGGCGATGCTGCTGGCCAAGGGCGTGGGCATTTGGGGTATTCGCTCGCCGGTCATGTGGGGCTTTGCCATCACGAACTTCGTGTGGTGGATCGGTATCGGCCACGCCGGCACGCTGATTTCGGCCATTCTGCTGCTGCTCAACCAGCAATGGCGCAATTCCATCAACCGCTTCGCCGAGGCCATGACTCTGTTCGCGGTGGCCTGCGCCGGCATGTACCCGCTGCTCCACCTGGGCCGCCCCTGGCTGTTCTACTGGCTGTTCCCCTATCCCAATACCATGGGCGTTCAGCCGAATTTCCGCAGCCCGCTGGTGTGGGACGTGTTCGCGGTTTCCACCTATGCCACGGTGTCGCTGTTGTTCTGGTACGTGGGCCTGATGCCCGACCTGGCAACCCTGCGCGACCGCACCCGCAGCCGTTTCGCGAGGTTCGCTTACGGAATCATGGCCATGGGCTGGCGCGGTTCCGCCCGGCATTGGAGCATTTACGAAACCGCATCCCTGCTGCTGGCCGGCCTGGCGACACCACTGGTACTCTCGGTCCATACCGTGGTCAGCTTCGACTTCACTATCGCCATCGTGCCCGGATGGCATAGCACGTTCTTCCCGCCCTACTTCGTGGCAGGCGCCATTTACTCGGGCTTTGCCATGGTGCTGACGCTGGCAATTCCCTTACGCCGTGTGTATGGCCTCGAGGGTCTGATCACCGATAAGCACCTGGATAATTCCGCCAAGGTCATGCTGGCCACGGGCCTGATTGTGGCCTACTCATATATCGTGGAATTGTTTACCGCCTGGTATACGGGCAACGTTTATGAGGCCGCCGCGTTCTGGCACCGCATGACCGGCCCTTACGCCGGCACGTACTGGACGCTGGTTTTCTGCAACATCGTCTCGCCGAATCTGCTCTGGTTCAAGAAGTTTCGCTCCAATCCCGCTCTGCTGTTTTGCTCGTCTCTTACCGTATTGGTAGGTATGTGGATGGAGCGCTTCATGATCATCGTAAGCAGCCTGGCCCAGGATTATCTGCCTTCATCGTGGGGCATTTTCCAAGCCACCCGCTGGGACTGGGCCACGTACGTGGGCACCATCGGGTTGTTCCTGTTCCTGTTCTTCCTCTTCATTCGTTTGCTTCCCATGATTTCGATCTTCGAAGTCCGCGCCCTGCTTCCCCAGGCGAAAATCGAGGAGGAGCATTGACCAAACCGGGCGCCTTAACCAAACCGATTTACGGCTTGATCGCCGAGTTCGATAACCCCACCGCGCTGGTCAATGCCGCCCGCGCCGCGCGTGAGAAAGGGTATCGCAAGCTGGACGCGTATTCGCCTTTTCCCATCGAAGAGTTGACCGACGCACTGCATCTGCACCACAACAAACTGCCCCTGGTGGTGCTGCTGGGCGGCATTCTGGGCGGCCTCGCGGGCTACCTTCTGCAGTATTACGTGACCGTGATTTATTTCCCCATCAACGTCGCCGGCAGGCCGCTTCATAGCTGGCCCGCCTACATCGTGATTACGTTCGAGATGACGATTCTGATCGCTTCGATTTCCGCGGTGCTGGGCCTCTTGGGCCTTTGCGGCCTGCCCATGCCATACCATCCGGTCTTCAATGTGCCGCGATTCGCGCTGGCTTCGCGCAACCGGTTTTTCCTGTGCATCGAATCCAAGGACCCGCTGTTCGATCACGGCCGGACCAGCGATTTTCTGGCGGCCCTGGAGCCCCGAGAGGTGTCCGAAGTTGCGCATTGATTTCAAAGCGACACGGCAGGCGAGACCGCATGCCCCACCACCGCAGACAAGTGCACTGGTTTGGTGGCGCAGGCGATTTCGCCTGCGATTCGGCGCCGTCGTGCTGGCCTTTATCGCTTCCGTAGCCTGCCGCCAGGACATGCACGATCAGCCTAAATACATTCCGCTCCGGCCGAGCGAATTCTTCACCGACGGCCGCTCCGCCCGGCCGCTTCCCGAAGGCACGGTGGCCCGCGGACATCTCAACGACGACGTTCTCTTTTACACCGGCAAAGGCGCCGACGGCAAGCCCGTCGACACGTTCCCGTTTCCCGTCACCAAGGACGTGATTCTGCGGGGCCGGCAACGCTTCAACGTCTATTGCACTCCCTGCCATGACCGCACCGGTTCCGGCAACGGCATGATCGTGCGCCGGGGCTATCGCCGGCCGCCCACGTATCACAGCGACCGGCTGCGGCAAGTCCCCAACGGATATATCTTCGATGTGATTACCAACGGATTCGGCGCCATGCCGGACTACGCCGCTCAGATTCCACCGCGCGACCGCTGGGCCATCGTGTCCTACATCCGCGCGCTGCAATTGAGCCAGCAGGCGTCCCTCAAGGACGTTCCCGCGGAAGCTCGCGGCGGACTCGGCCCGGCGCCATCCGTCAGTACCCCAACCGCTGAGGGAGGCGCCAAATGATGGCCCGCACGGTAGATTTCAGCATCTCTCCCGCATTGCGCGCCGACCTGAAACACTGGCGCACGCGCGCCCAAATCGCCGGCATCGCGGGCGCGCTGCTGACCGCTCTCGGTTTCTTCCTTACGTCTCCGAACCAGTTCTATCGCTCGTACTTGTGGTCGTATATTTTTGTGGTCGCGCTGAGCCTGGGCCCGCTCGCCTGGCTGATGCTGCAATACGTCACCGGCGGCGCCTGGGGTGTTGTCATCCGGCGCCCCTGCGAGGCAGCGGCGCGCACCATCCCGCTGGTGGCGGTGATGTTTCTGCCGGTCCTGATCGGCATCAACAATCTGTATCCGTGGGCACACGCGAAAATCGTGGCGGCCGATCCGGGTCTTCAGCATAAGCAGCCATATTTGAACGTGCCGTTTTTCTTGATCCGCGCCGCTGTGTACTTCGCCGGCTGGATGTTTCTCTCCTGGTACTTCAACCGCTGGTCGCTTGCCGAAGACGGCGAGGACGGCGAAGGCAACCGAAAAGCTCATGGAAAGATGGCTGCGCTGGCCGGCCCCGGCTTGCTTTTCTGGGGCTTCAGCGTCACGTTCATGGTGATTGACTGGATTCTCTCGCTCGATCCGAAATGGTTCTCCACTATCTTCGGCATGCTCTTCATCGCCAACCAGGCGTTGACTTCGATGGCGTTTCTGATCGCCCTGATGGTTTTGCTCTCCTATCGCCTTCCCATGTCCCAGATCCTTACGGCGCGCCACCTCCACGATCTGGGCAAGTTCCTGCTGGCGCTGGTCATGGTGTGGGCATACTTTTCGTTTTCGCAGTTCCTGATTATCTGGGCGGGCAACCTGCCCGAAGAAATTCCCTGGTATCTGACGCGGCTGAATGGCGGCTGGGAATACGTCGCTCTGGCTTTGGTGCTGGGCCATTTCGCGCTGCCCTTCGCCCTGCTGCTCTCGCGCGACCTGAAGCGCAATTTCAAGCTGCTGGCCGCCATCGCCGTCTTCATTCTGTTCATGCGCACGGTGGACCTCTACTGGCTGGTGGCGCCCAGTTTCAGCCAGAGATCGTTCCACGTAAGCTGGATGGATATCACCGCGCCCATCGGCCTGGTGGGAATCTGGATGGCATACTTCCTGACGCAGTTGGAGAAACGTCCGCTGATGCCGCTGAACGATCCGCACCTGGAGGAGGCCTTGGAACATGGCAGAGAATAACCCGCACCTCCCGCCAGAACCCGGCTACGAAACCGGCGACGTCAATGTTTGGGCAGTCGGCAAATTCGCCATCGCCCTGATCGCGATCGTTGCCCTTTCGCTAGGTCTTCTGGTTGGCCTGTTCAAATATTTCCAGACTCGCGACCAGGTTAAGCCGGTCGTGGAGACACAGAACCCCAACCAGCTTTTCCCGGAACCGCGGCTGCAGCGCACGCCCATCCCCGATCTGAAAACCGTCCACGCCGAGGAAGACCGTATTCTGAACGGCTACGGCTGGGTCGATCCGCAGCGCGGCGTGGTGCGCATCCCCATCGATGTCGCCATCGACGTGCTGGCCAGAAAGGGTTTGCCCTCCCGGCCGGAGGCCCCCAGGCAATGATCTATTTATCCATTACTATTCTGGCCCTGGCGGCCACCGCGGCGCTGGCCCAACCCGGCCAACTCGCGCCCGTGCAGCCCTCGCTCAGCATGCAGGACGGCAACCTGAAGCCCGCACTCCCCGGCGCGCTACAGGGCGTAGGCATCGACCAGAAACTCGACCGGCAAATCCCGCTCGATCTCGTCTTCCGCGATGAAGCCGGCCGGCAGGTTCCGCTCTCCACCTTCTTCCACGCCGGCAAGCCCGTGCTGCTGGCCCCGGTCTACTACCGCTGCCCCATGCTGTGTACTCAAATTCTGAACGGCGTGGCCAGCAGCCTCAAAGCAGTTTCCCTGGACCCCGGCCGGGATTTCGAAATCGTCGCCTTCAGTTTCGATCCGCGGGATACGCCCGAAACCGCCGCCGCCAAAAAGCAGGTCTACCTCAAGCGCTTCGGCCGCGCCGGCACAGCCAACGGATGGCACCTGCTTACAGGCGATGAAGCCAACATCCAAGCCCTTACCGGCGCCCTGGGTTACCACTACAAATTCGATACCGCCTCGGGCCAGTTCGCGCACGCCAGCGGCATCATGCTGCTCACCCCGGACGGCCGCATTTCGCGCTACTTCTATGGCGTGGAATACGCCCCGCGCGATGTCCGCCTGGGCCTGGTGGAAGCTTCGCGGAACCAGATCGGGAGCCCGGTGGACCAGGTGCTGCTCTTCTGCTTTCATTACGACCCGGCTACCGGCAAGTACGGCGCCGTGGTCATGAACCTGATTCGCTTCACCGGCGCCGTGTTCGCGCTGATCTGCGGCGCGGTTCTGTTCTTCGTCTGGCGGCGCGATCTGCGTGCCGACCGGCGCATCCTCAGGCGGGTTGGATAGTCGCCATGGGATCGCTGCCTCTATTTCCGGAACAGGCTTCCACCATCGCACCCGAGGTGGATCATCTCCTGTATTTTCTGCTCGCGGTTTCGGTTTTCTTTACGCTGCTGATTTTCGGCGCCATCTTCTATTTTGCGATCCGCTACCGCCGGCGTTCGGAACATGAACTGCCGCCGGTTGTTCACGGCGGCTTGGCGCTTGAAATCCTATGGACCGTCATCCCGTTCGGCCTCACCATGGTGATGTTCACCTGGGGAGCCGAGGTGTTCTTCAAGGAGAGCCGCCCGCCCGATGACGCTATCCAGATCTACGCCGTGGGCAAGCAGTGGATGTGGAAGCTGGAGCACCTGGAAGGCCAGCGCGAAATCAATGAGCTGCACATCCCGCTGGGACGCGCCGTAAGACTCACCATGACGTCCGAAGACGCGATCCACAGTTTCTTCGTGCCCGCCTTCCGCACCAAGCAGGACGTGGTTCCCGGGCGCTATACCACCACCTGGTTCCAGCCCACCAAACCCGGCAAGTATCATCTTTTTTGCGCCGAATATTGCGGCAACCGGCATTCCGGAATGATCGGCTGGGTCTACGTGATGGAGCCGCAGGATTACCAGACGTGGTTGAGCGGCGGCGCGCCGGAAGGCACTCTCGCCGAAAACGGCCAGAAGCTGTTCACCCAGCTCGCCTGCGTCAACTGCCACAAGGCCGATAACCAAGGCCGCTGCCCCACCCTGGTGGGCCTCTTCGGCAATACCGTGGAGCTTACAGGCGGCGGAAAAGTAAAAGCCGACGAAGCCTATATCCGTGAATCCATCCTCCGGCCGCAGGCTAAAATCGTCAAGGGCTATGAGCCGGTGATGCCTACGTTCCAGGGTCTGGTTACCGAAGATCAGGTTTTGCAGTTAGTCGAATATATCAAATCCATAGGCCCGCAACCGGGAACCCGGGCGGCGCCAGGCGTTAGGACACCATGATTACGACAGCGGCGCCGGAACGAGAGCATTACTTAAACGCCAGCTACGGCATCAAGTCGTGGCTCCTGACTAAGGACCACAAGCGCATCGCGCTGCTGTACCTCGCCACCATTACCTTCTTCTTCTTTCTGGGCGGCGCATTCGCCACGCTGATCCGCATCGAGCTGCTGACGCCGACGGGAGGCATAGTCAGTTCCGAGACTTATAACAAGCTATTCACCATGCACGGCGTGGCCATGGTCTTTTTCTTCCTGATCCCGGCCATCCCGGCCACCCTCGGAAACTTCTTCCTGCCGATGATGATTGGCGCGCGCGACCTCGCGTTTCCCAGGCTCAACCTGCTGAGCTGGTACCTGCTGGTAATCGGCGGCCTCTTCGCTCTCTTCGCCATGCTAGCCGGCGGCGTGGATACCGGCTGGACCTTCTACACGCCGTACAGCACCACTTACTCGAATTCGTGGGTGATCGCGACGGCGCTGGGTATCTTCATCTCCGGTTTCTCTTCTATCCTGACCGGGCTCAACTTCATCGTGACTATCCATCGCATGCGCGCGCCGGGAATGACCTGGTTCCGCCTGCCGCTGTTCGTGTGGGCCCACTACGCCACCAGCCTGATCCAGGTTCTGGGCACTCCGGTGATCGCCGTGACCATCCTGCTGCTCTTCTGCGAGCGCGTATTTCACATCGGAATCTTCGACCCCGCCCTAGGCGGCGACCCGGTTCTGTTCCAACACCTTTTCTGGTTCTATTCGCACCCGGCCGTCTACATTATGGTGCTCCCGGCCATGGGCGTAATCAGCGAACTGATCTCGGTTTATTCGCGCAAGCCGTTGTTCGGTTATAAGTTCATCGCGTTTTCCAGCGTGGCTATCGCGGTTCTGAGCTTCCTGGTCTGGGGCCACCACCTGTTCGTCAGCGGCCAGTCGCTCTACGCCGGCCTGGTCTTTTCGTTCCTCAGTTACTTCGTTGCCATTCCTTCGGCTATCAAGGTTTTCAACTGGACCGCCACGTTGTACAAAGGATCCATTTCCTATGACACGCCGATGCTGTATGCCTTCGGCTTCATCGGCCTGTTCACCGTCGGCGGCCTCACCGGTTTGTTTGTGGCCGCGCTCGGCATAGACGTTCACGTCACCGACACCTATTTTGTCATCGCCCACTTTCACTACATCATGGTGGGCGGTACCATCATGGCCTATCTCGGCGGCATGCATTACTATTGGCCTAAGATGACTGGCCGCATGTATCCCGAAGGCTGGGCCAAGCTCTCCGCCGTGGTCATCTTCCTGGGTTTCAATCTGACCTTCTTCCCGCAATTCATTCTGGGCTATCTCGGAATGCCGCGCCGCTATCATGTCTATCCGGAAGAGTTCCAGGTGCTGCACGTGCTTTCCACCGCCGGCGCTTCGGTGCTGGCCGTGGGCTACCTCATGCCGATGATCTACTTCGTCTGGTCCCTGCGCTACGGCCAGCTTGCGCCCGCCAACCCCTGGGGCGCTACCGGCCTGGAATGGAAAACGGCTTCTCCGCCGCCCGTCCACAATTTCGATGAACCTCCGGTCATGACACATGAGGCCTACGACTACAGTACTGTCATCCAGGAGGAAATCGAAGTTGGCTGATCACGTTGACACCCTCGAACTGCGCGAGCAATTCGATACCGCCGAACAGCAGAAGGACGCCTCCACGCTGGGGATGTGGATCTTCCTTATCACCGAAGTCATGTTCTTCGGCGGCATGTTCCTCGCCTACACGGTGTACCGCCGCGCCTACCCGGATGTCTTTGCGATTGCGAGCAGCAGCCTCAACGCCGTCATCGGCGCCATCAACACCGGCGTCCTGCTGCTTTCCAGTTTCACCATGGTGATGGCCGTGCGCGCCGCCCAATTGGGCCAGCGCAAAACGATTATTCTCTTTCTGACTCTGACTCTGTTCTTCGGCGGCATGTTCCTGGGCGTGAAGGCGTACGAGTGGAACGAAAAGTTCCAGGAGCACCACATCCCCGGCCAGGCAGCCTTCCATCTGGAAGGCGTGGCGCCCAGTGAGCAGGGCCACGCCCAGTTGTTCTTCTCGCTCTACTTCGCCATGACCGGCCTGCATGCCCTTCACATGGTAATCGGCGTCGGACTTCTTTCGTTCCTGATGATACAAGCCGCGAAGGGGACTTACTCCGCCACTTACTTCACGCCCGTCGACGTGGCCGGCCTCTACTGGCACTTCGTCGACGTGATCTGGATTTTCCTGTTCCCGCTGCTCTACCTGATTGACCGCCACTTAGGGAAACCGTTATGACAGGACACATCGATTCCATCAAAACCTATGTGGGCGTGCTGCTCGCGCTCCTGATCCTGACAGCCGTGACGACAGCCGTTGCCTATGTCGATCTCGGCCCGTTCAGCGTAGTGGTTGCCTTGACCATCGCGGCAATCAAGATGCTGTTGGTGGCGCTGTTCTTCATGCACCTCCGCCACAGCAATCAGCTCACGAAGTTAGTGGTATTAGGCGGCCTGATGTGGCTCGGCATCCTGCTGGCGCTGACGCTGAGCGATTTCGCCACCCGCGGCTGGCTCGGGGTGCCGGGAAAGTAGGGGCGCTCGCCCTACTTCTCCTGGTCCTGCTGGTTCATCGCCGCCACGCCGGCCACGATCTTCTCCACTTCAACCAACTGCGTCCGCACCTCCGCCGCTTGCGGGCCATCCGGCGCCACTTTCAGGTAGTTCCGGAACTGGGCCGCCGCCCCCGTATAATCCTTCCGATGGGCCATCAGCATCCCAAGCAACTGGTTCACTTGCGGCAGCAGATGCTGGGTATCCAGTTTCTCGGCCTGCGCCGCGCTCTTCTCCGCCGCTTCCATGTTCTTCAAGTTGTAGTTGGCCACCCCATTGAAGAAAAAAGCCTGAGGGTAATCGAACGGGTTCAACTTGACGATGCGCTCCGTAATCTCCGAAACCTCCTGCCAGCTCTTCTCGCGCAGGGCCATGACCGCCAACTCCAGGTATGGGCCCGTGAACTTGGGGTCCGCCTGGATCGCGGCGCTGAACGACTTTCTAGCGGCGTCCGGATGGTTCGCTCCCTCCTGCAGCTTGCCTAGTTCCTGCCAGGCGGCGGCGTACGCGGGATACAGATCCACGGCCTTCTCCAAGCTCTTCACGGCGTCGTCCGTTTTTTTCTTCTTGAGCGCATCCATGCCGCGCTCGTAGGCCCTCCGGGCGTCTTTAGGGGCAGCCAGCGAAACCGCGCTCACCGTGTTCCCTTCGGCGGTTCCCACCCGATGCAGCAGGATCGTGCCCACGTTAGGGTCGTCCATGGAACGCCGGTTCGCCAGGTTAATTACCTGCGAACGGTACCCCGGCAGTTTGGCCTGCAAGTCGCAATTCTGATACCTGCGGTCCGAAAAACCAGTCGACGGTCCGGAATTCGTCCCCGATTGCGATTGGCCCGGCGATCCCGTGGATCTGGATCCGAAACCGGCGCCGGAGCCGGACTCGAACTCGCTGGCGTCCTGCATAACGTTCTTGTTTCCGAGTTCGATCCCAAAGAACCCCTTGCCATCCGTGTAACCTTCCGCGTGCGGGGAACCGCCGCACACGCGCTGGATCACCACCGCCTCGGTCAGCGGTGTGCCATCGTCAATCATCACCCGGCCCGTGACGAAAATCGGCGGCGGCAGCGATGTCGAAGTGCCATTTGGATTGGTTGTATTGTTGGGACTCGTGTTTGTCGTCCGGCCGGTGGTAGTTGTGGCGCCTGTCGGCGTACCCGTGGAGGTTGGAGCCCCTCCACCTCTGTTTTGGCCTAAGCCCGGTTGAAGAAGCAATGGCTGAAGAAGCCACCCTGCTGCGGCGATTGTGATCGTCCGCACGTAGACATTCGGGAACATAAACGGCCCTCCCGTGCTGCCATGATTATCCCACCAAATCTGCCCGGTTGGGTGTTAACTGAAAAAGCCAACTGCTGCCGGGCCGCCCGTCCGCTGCTAGAATAGGCAGGCAAGGTGCTTATGCGAAAGTTCTCATCGATCCTGGGCGGTACGCTCTTCCTGATGCTGGCGGCCTGTTCTGAAACGTCCACCGACACGGCCAGGAAGGAGCCTGAAAAACCGGAGCCGATCAGCGGAGAAACCGCGCTTTACCGAATGTACGGGATGGCCCGCCAATGGGCGCCCGACGTGCAGGTTCTGCAGTTGATCAGCCTGCACATCGCCGAGTTCCCGCAGGAAGTCCCCGGAAAGGCCGCCGCCTGGCAAGCCATATTCGTATCCCCGTCCAGAGCCCGCTCCAGGTCCTATACATTCTGCATTGTCGAATCGTCGGGCAACCTCCACAAAGGCCCTTTCGCCGGCAACGATGAGGCTTGGTCAGGCCCACGCGGAGTAGCCACGCCATTCCCCATCATCGCCGTCAAGAAGGATAGCGACGATGCCTACAAGACAGCCATGTCCGAGCCCAAGAGCAGGGCTGCCGACTACGACAAGAAGAATCCCGGCAAGCCAATGATGATCGTGCTCGAAAAGACCCCCAAATTCCCCGACCCGGCCTGGCGCATCCTCTGGGGCGAATCCATCGGCACCTCCAGCTTCTCCGTCTTTGTAGACGCCTCCGTCGGCACGTACCTCGAAACCATGCGGTAGTGCCTATGCCGTCGCCACCGCGGCCTCCACGCGAAACTTCAGCTCTCCGCTGTCCCCATCCGCGTCCAGCACCACTCGCTGGCCGTCCCGCACCTCGCCCTTCAGCAGCAACTTCCCGAGCGGCGTCTCAATCTTCTTCTGGATGGCGCGCTTCAGCGGCCTCGCCCCGTAGTTGGGGTCGTACCCCGTTCTCACCAGGTTGGCCCGCGCCGCGTCCGTCAACTGCAGCGTAATGTGCCGGTCCGCCAGGCGCGCCCGCAATCTGCCCAGTTGAATCTCCGCAATCTGCTTCAGGTGTTCCTCGGACAGCGAGTGGAACACGATCAGCTCGTCCACGCGATTCAGAAACTCCGGGCGGAATTGATGCCGCATCTCCTCCAGCACCGCCTCCTTCATGCGCTCATACCCCGCGCCCTCAAATCCGCCGTGATATTCCAGAATGCGCTGGCTGCCCACGTTCGAAGTCATGATGACGATAGTGTTCTTGAAATCCACCGTGCGCCCCTGCCCGTCGGTCAGTCGCCCGTCGTCCAGCACCTGCAGCATTACGTTGAACACGTCTGCGTGGGCCTTTTCAATTTCGTCGAACAGCACCACCGCATACGGCCGCCGGCGCACCGTCTCGGTCAGTTGCCCGCCTTCTTCGTAACCCACATATCCCGGCGGCGCCCCAATCAGCCGCGCCACCGTGTGCTTCTCCTGGTACTCCGACATGTCGATCCGGATCATGGCGTGCTCGTCGTCGAACAGAAACTCCGCCAGCGCCCGCGCCAGTTCCGTCTTCCCCACGCCGGTCGGCCCCAGGAAAATGAAGCTGCCGATCGGCCGGTTGGGGTCGTTCAGCCCCGAGCGCGCGCGGATCACCGCCTCGGAAACCGCGCTCACCGCCTCATCCTGTCCCACCACCCGCTGGTGCAGTTCCTCCTCCAGGTGCAGCAGTTTCTGCATCTCGCCTTCCAGCAGCTTCGTCACCGGAACGCCGGTCCACCGGCTCACCACCTGGGCGATGTCTTCTTCGTCCACTTCCTCCTTGATCAGCCGCGAGTGCGCCTGTTGTTTGCCGAACTTTTCCATCTCTTCCGCCAGTTGGCGTTCGAGCGCCGCCAACTTTCCGTATTTCAATTCCGCCGCGCGGTTGAGATCGTACTGGCGCTCCGCCTGCTCGATCTCAAGCTTGGTCTGCTCCACCTGCTGCCGGATTTCGCGCAGCTTCTGGACGGCGTTCTTCTCGCTCTGCCATCGCGCCGAGATGGCGTCGAAGCCCGCCTTCAGATCCGCCAGCTCCTTTTCCAGTTTCTTGAGCCGGTCTTTCGAAGCCGCGTCCGTCTCCTTGCGCAGCGCCTCGCGCTCGATCTCCAGTTGCATAATGCGCCGCCGCGATTCGTCCATCTCCGCCGGCATGGAGTCGATTTCCGTCCGCAGGCGCGCCGCCGCCTCATCCATCAGGTCGATCGCCTTGTCCGGCAGAAACCGGTCCGTGATGTAGCGATTGGAAAACACCGCCGCCGCTACCAGCGCCGCGTCCTTGATGCGCACCCCGTGATGTGTTTCGTACCGCTCCTTCAGGCCCCGCAGAATCGAAACCGTATCCTCCACCGACGGCTGGTCCACCTGCACCGGCTGGAATCGCCG
>Ga0105854_1000926_pt1 | contig 12402 bp, 9 predicted proteins | sample OrgsoiDNA_201058_FD_89679 | JGI IMG/M metagenome (GOLD analysis project Ga0105854, IMG submission 89679) | Permafrost soil microbial communities from the Arctic, to analyse light accelerated degradation of dissolved organic matter (DOM) -... | ecosystem: Environmental > Terrestrial > Soil >... | reverse complement strand
GGAAAGAAGAGCGGGCATGCTGCGCGCGATGCCGCGCACGCGGTCGGCCACGGTACGAAGAAGGCCGGCCATGCCGTTGCCGATGCAACAAGGCACGGCTATCACGCGACGAAAAAGTTCGTGACAGGGCACGGATAAGGCTCACGCTCCGTCGTGACCACCGCTAACTCCCGCGTAAGTCGTGCCACTTCCGACTCCAGTTCGTTTAGCTGTCTTTGCTGCTTGCCGACTTCGGTTAGCGTTCCTTTAGGCGCGGCACGTACCAATTAGCCAGAATCTTGTTCGATAACGACTAGGGTAAATACGGAATCCGACCGCGTGTGCGGTGCAGAGCAAGTCGATCGAAGCGGTAAGGAGTCTCGTTGCCCTCGGCGAGGGCGTGACGATTCTTTCGGACCTGGTTTACCGGTCGTGGTCGCTGCAGGGGAACCGCATCAGCAGGCGGGATCTGAGCGTCGCCATGCCCGATGGATGTCGACGCAAGCGAAGGCGCTGCTCGAGTTCTTCGGGTCATGGAAACGCTCAGTCTTGCGAGTGGAACAGCTTACGCCGCCCTCAAGCCTTGCTAGAAGGCTTCAACCCGTCGCCGCGGTTGACGCTGCATTGCACCGCCCAGCGGCCGCCGAGCGCGGGCGCAATGTAGCCGATCTTTTCCACCGGTTGTTTCGTCACAGGATGCCGCCCGTTGAATTCGATCCACCCGCCGCCTTGCTCGACCGCGCGCCAACTTGCCTCGCGGATCGCGCTCTGGTCGTCGCCGGGCAGCGCATCTTTGCGCAGCTTGCCAGCCTTGCTCGGGTCGGAGCCGAAGGCACGGAAATAGTCGTCGCGGTCAGCCACCACAATATAAAGATCGCGGTCGCGAAAGCCGCCCTGCGGGTCGTGAAAGAGGCGGACGGCTGCGTCCGGCCCCTCGGTGTCTACCAGCCGCGCCGCACGCTGCGCCATGGCCCGTGCCTCGCCGGCACAGCCCTGGCGTAGCCGGATATATTTCACGCCGTCGCTGAGCCGATCGGCGCGGGCCTGCAACTGACTTGCCGTTTCCACCGATCCGCCGACCATCTGGCCGTTGCGCTGGGTGATGTCGTCCAGCACCTCCACTGCCTGGGCGATCTCCTGCAACCCGATGGTCTGCTCGCTGCTCGAGCGTGCAACGTCGCGCAGCAAGGCGGCCACCTCGCTGACCGCGTCGACTGCACGTGTCAGCAGATTCCGGCTGCCTTCGATGGCTTGAACGCCATCCGTCACCTCGCCGCGAGAATGCTGGATCAGTTTTTTGACTTCCGCTGCGGCCTGCGCGCTACGCTGCGCCAAAGCCCGCACTTCAGCGGCGACCACCGCAAAACCGCGGCCGGAATCGCCGGCGCGGGCCGCTTCCACGGCGGCGTTAAGCGCGAGGATATTGGTCTGGAAAGCGATGCCGTCGATTACACCAAGCATCTCTCCCATTTCGTGCGACCGTTGCTCGATGCGTTCGATGCTCTCGACTGAAGCGCGCACTGCCTCCTGTCCTGCGACGGCGTCGGCATGCGCACGGGCAGACCGCTCATCGGCTTGCTGGGTCTGATTAGTGTTGTAGCGCACGGCTTCCAGCAAGGTCTCGAGCGAGGCACGGGTCTGCTGAAGGCTGGCAGCCTGCGACTCGGTGCGCTGCGACAACGAAGTGGCATGTTCGGTCGCCTCGGCCCCGCCCATCGCGATCAGTTCGGCTTCGCTGCGGATGCGAGCCACGAGCTGCGAGAACTGATGAGCAAGCAGGCGTCCCTGTTCGCCGAGCGCCGCCAGTTCGTCGCGGCCGGGCAAAGACACGTCCCGCACCAGATCGCCTTCGCACAGGGCATCCAGTTGTGCACGCAAGGTTGAGATTGCGCGGAACAGGCCAGCCCCGAACCACCCGAAAATCACCAGGAACTGTGCGAGACCCAATGCGGCGCCATAGTAACCGCCCCAGCGGGCAGCGGCGACCGCGCCAATCGCGCTAAGCGCGACAATCGTCCACTGCACGCGCAGATTCCAGCGGCGCAATGCCGAGCCAAGTGGGAGAGACGAGGAGGGTGAATGGGACGGGCCCGCGGTAGCGCGTGGCATCTGTTGACTGACTGACATGGATCTCCCCAAACCGCATTGTGGCTTTGCCTTCGATCGCCGGCCAGATGCACGGGAATGCAGCCTGAGAACAGTCGCCGTAGGCGTGTGAGTTGTTCTGGCGATTCTGCCATAGCGGGTGTCGCGCGGTTATCGCAAGTGCCCTCATCTCGCATCTATTCTTCTTATCGGATGAGCGCGCGGTGAGCGTAGAAGAGATTAATGATATGGATTCCTACATAAATGACGAATAGAACTGCTCGGCAGCAGTTCGCGCGATGCCATCCACTTGCATCTGCTCTTTTCCTGATCATGTGCATCGTTTCGATTCCGGACGGGATGATGCGGGCGCAGCGAAAGGGTTCTGTCGCAGTAAGCCGATCCGTTATGGACACTCTTCGACCCGTTGGGCTTTCTCGAAAGAATCGAAACTTCGTTGCCCGGCAATGTCCTAATTATCTGCCTTGTCACGAGCGGTAATGAGGACGCGATCACGCCTCGATAAATTCACTCTGATCTAAGGATTAGCCTACGTTCCGAGTAAGAAAATCCTGAACGAATATTAAGGTTTCAACAAATTCATAGTCCAAATTCGAAGAGAAATTGCCCTATCCCTTCAGAAGAATTCGCAGTGGCCGTATACACACGTAATGAACGTTCTGGCCAATGAATCCTGATCCGGTCGGAATCGATAATACAAGCTTACTGAATAGCATGGATGCCGTGAATCGCCGACCAACACATGGAGAAGCCACTCTGCCGCCGGGAGTGCAGTAGGCCAAACCAAGGACTCCCCGAGAAGGATGTAACGTAGTCATGGTCGACCAAATTTACCGCATAGGGTTTCCCCGTTGGCGAGGCGCCTTAAGCGCATGCATATCGATGTTCCGCGTGTCAGGGGAAAACGCGGCGCTGACGCGCTCGCAGTTCGTCGCGCTTTCTCGGCAGATACCGTTGCTGTACTTCATCCTGGTAACGAACACTGCCGGGCTGGCTATCACCCACTTCCACTCGACTCCGGCATTCCTGTCAATATGGGCACCGGGCGCCCTCTGCCTGGGTTGTGTTGCCCGGTTTGCCTGGTGGCTGCGTACCCGCCACCATGAGGTCGATGTGGCTACCGCTGCAAGACGCTTGCGGCGGACCGTTCGTCTAGCTGCGGTATTAGCCCTGTTTTTTACTGCGTGGGGTTTCAGCCTATATCCGTACGGAGACGAATATCAGCAGAGCCACGTCGCTTTTTACATGGCGATTACCGTCATCGGCTGCATTTTTTGTCTGATGCATCTGCGTGCGGCGGCGCTATCGCTGACTGTGATAGTGATCATACCGTTCGTGATTTTCTTTTCGTTGACAGGAAAACTGGTATTCGTCTCTATCGCGGTCAATCTCCTTCTCGTATCAGTGGCGATGGTCGTCATCTTGCTGACCTATTATCGGGACTTTGCTCGATTGATAGAGTCGCGAGAGGAGTTGAGTTTGAGGCAGATTGAGACTCAGCGTCTCAGTGACGACAACTTCCGGTTAGCCAATCTCGACTCTTTGACTGGACTGCCGAATCGACGCGCATTCTTTGCCTATCTGGATGGCACCGGTCCATCGATGTTTCAAGATGGCCGCGGTGTGGTGATCGGTCTGGTGGATCTTGACGGGTTCAAGCTGGTCAACGACGCCTATGGTCATGCCATCGGCGATGGGGTACTGGCAGAAGTAGGGCGCCGATTGCAGCAGTTCGAGGATCCGTCCGCCTTTCTGGCGCGCCTGGGAGGTGATGAGTTCGGTGTGTTACTCCGAGGGGACCTTTCCAACGATGACATTACTCATCGCGGAGCCGAGATTTGCCGCGCGCTGCGGCTGCCTTACCATCTACCGGATATGACTGCCCGGCTGTCTGCCTCGATCGGATTCGCCGTTTCGCGAGGTAGCGTCGAACGGGTCGACGTGCTGTTTGAACGAGCCGACTACGCGTTATATAACGCCAAGCAGAATTCGAGGGGCAAGCCCGTAATATTCTCAACGGATCATGAAATCGAGCGGCGAAGATCGGGTCTTATCGAGCAAGCACTGGCGCAAGCTGATCTTGCGCGCGAATTGTCGTTGGATTTTCAGCCCATTATTGAGTTACCTGGGAATCATATTGCGGGCTTCGAGGCGCTGGCGCGTTGGACTAACAGTGCGCTCGGCATGGTGCCTCCAGGGGAGTTTATAAGGCGCGCGGAGCGATCGAATCGCATTCTGCTGATCAGCGAGATTTTGCTCGAAAGGGCGCTTGAAAGTGCGAAGTGTTGGCCGGATCACGTGCGAGTTTCGTTTAATCTATCAACTCGCGATATCGCGTCTCCCGAAGCGACCAGGAGGATCGTCGAAATCATCTCTGCGAGCCGCGTGCCTGCACACCGAATCGAACTGGAAATTACAGAAACCGCGCTGGTGAGTGATTTCGACGTGGCGAGCGACTCACTTCGACTCCTGAAGCAACTCGGCGTCCATATTTCGCTTGACGACTTCGGCACAGGATTTTCGAGTCTGAGCTATGTGCATAGACTGCCACTGGACAAAATCAAGATTGATAGAAGTTTCGTCGCCGATATTGCGACGAACACCACGAGTCAAAAAGTGGTGAAATCGGTCGTTGATCTATGTCGAAACCTGAATCTCGATTGCGTTGTTGAGGGTGTCGAGACAGAAGATCAACTCCGTATCCTGAGCGACCTGGGTTGCCGGAAGATGCAAGGCTACTTGTTTGGCAGGCCAATGTCAGCCGATGACGCATCGTCGCTCCTTGCAGAGGAATCGGAGGCACCACGTTTTTGCTCATCTTGAGTATTAACGCAGTAATCGAAGCGCCGCTTGACGGATTCGCGACCAGCGCGTCGTCTTCCCAGCTATCCTAGATTTGATTCGTCATGTCGAAGCAAAAAAAATATTCAGGATACGAAAGTAACCGGCCTATTGTTTGTCGATTGCACGCACCATCAGGCTACCCGGGAACTGGATCAATTGCACGATCAGGACGATCACAACATTGGTGAAAACCATGGTGTCGGTCGCAAATCAGAAGTAACCCTAATGGATCGCTAAGTCACCAATACCGCATCGCCAACCGTGCGGGCCAGCGTGGAAAAGACACGAAACTGATGGTCGAGATCGTCAGTAATCCCCGGCAAAGCCCGTGGGCGCGCGCACGGCTAACCGGCTGATTTCAAAGGGAACTGAAAATTTCTTCGGTTCCCTAAAGTCTCGCGAAACAAAGCCGATATCGTGACAATGGACGATGAAAGTTCCGGCAGAGAACGGTCCGTGTGCGTGTCACCATAAACACTACGGAGGATAGCGTGCGCTGTGTCGCATCAGGCGAAATTGCGCGCGTGAAGATATGTTCAAACGCTTAACGATACAGAATGGGCTCACGCTAACGATTGCGGGCTACACGCTCGCCTTGATCGCCGCGATGCTCGTCGCCGTTCTGGGGCTCAAGCAGAGCAACGATGCGCTCAAGCAGACGTATGCGACCGATACCGTAGCGATCACCCGTCTGAAGACGAGTTCCGAGTTGATGCTGCAAGTGCAGATGGCGCTCGGCAACTATGAGACGCTGTTTTCGATGGGGCGCGCGAGCGACGACCTGCTGCCGAAGGCGCGCGCCGTGCTCAAGGCGAGCGACGACAACTGGTCGGCGTATCTGGCAAAGCCACGCAACGCCGAAGAGTCACGCGCTGCCAATGCGGTGCAGGCGGCCCGCGCGGCGCTCATCAAGCAGGCGCTTGAGCCGGAGTTCCAGCAGCTCTCGGACAACGACTATTACAAGTTCCACACGACCCGGGGTGAGGCCGACCCCCTCAACGCCCGCTATGCGCAAGCGATGAACGCGCTCGAAGCGTTGCAGGTGGATCATCAGCAGGCGCGCTTCGACCAGGCGCAGGCGCAGTTTCATCGGCTCATGGTCGCAGCGGCCATGATCGCGCTGGCAGCACTCGGCATTGGCCTGTTCGCCCGCGCCGCGCTGGCGGCGGTGATCGGGCGGCCGCTCACCCGCATGCAGTCGATGATGAGCGAGATCGCGTCGAGTCAGGACTTCACGCGCCGCGTTCCGGTAGGGCGGATGGACGAGATCGGGCGCTCGATCGTCGCGTTCAACGAGATGATCGAGAAGATCCAGCAGAGCTCCGTGCTGCTCAAGCAGAAGACCGCCGACATCCAGGCAATGCTGCAGAACATTCAGCAGGGGATGCTGACCGTCGTCGACGGCGCGGTCGTGCACGCCGAGTACTCGGCCTACCTCGAGGCGATCTTCGAGACGAAGGACATCGCCGGGCGTCCGGTCATGGAGCTCGTGTTCGACCACACGAATCTGAACTCCGACGTGCGCTCGCAGGTCGACGCCACGATTCAAGCCTGCATCGGCGAGGACGCGATCAACTTTCAGTTCAACCAGCACCTGCTTGTGAACGAGGTCGCGAAGACGATGGCCGACGGCCGCGTGAAGACGCTCGATCTGAGCTGGTCGGCGATCACCGACGAGAACGACACAGTCATGCGCCTCATGCTCTGCGTGCGCGATGTGACCGAGTTGCGGCAGCTTGCCGCCGAGACCGGCGAGCAGAAGCGTCGGCTCGAGATGATCGGCGAGATTCTCGCGGTCAACGAGGAGAAGTTCCATGATTTCGTCGACAGCGCGACGGGCTTCGTCAACGAGAACGAGCGGATTATCCGCCAGCACACGCAGGCCGACGGCGCGGCGCTCGCCGAGCTGTTCCGCAACGTGCACACGATCAAGGGCAACGCGCGAACCTATAGCCTGCAGCACCTGACGAGTATCGTGCACGAGACTGAGCGGCGCTACGACGCGCTGCGCCGCAACGATGTCAGCGAAGAGTGGAATCAGGAGGTGCTGATTGGGGACCTCGAGCGCGTGAAGGAAGCGATCGAGCGTTACAGGACGATCAACGACGTGAGCCTGGGCCGCAAGGACCCGGGACGCAACGGCAGCATCGAGCACGCCCTGATTGTCGACCGGGAGCATATCCAGGAGAGCCTGCGTCTCCTGGAAGCGGCGGACCCGGACGACGTTCGCAGCCTGCTGACGATGCGCGATTCGGTGCACCGCACCTTGCGCATCCTCGGCACCGAAACGATCGAGGCGGCGCTGTCGGGCGTGCTCGAATCGCTGCCGTCGCTCGCACGGGAGCTCGGCAAGGAACCGCCCATCGTAAGCATCACTGACGACGGTTACCGCGTGAACAGGCAAGTGAGCAGCACGCTGAAGAACGTCTTCATGCACCTGATGCGCAACTCGGTCGATCACGGCATCGAGACCGCGGCTGCACGCGTCGCGCAGGGCAAGGAGGCGGCCGGCACGATCGCCATCGAAGCCGGCGTCAACAGGGAGGCGCTGCAGATCACCTTGAGCGATGACGGCCGCGGCCTCGCGCTCGGGCGGATTCGGGACATCGCGATCGAGCGCGGCTTGATCGACGCCGATGCACAGCTAAGCGACGAGTTGGTCGCCGACCTCATCTTTCACCCGGGCTTTTCGACTGCGGAGAGGGTCACGGAAGTGTCCGGGCGCGGTGTTGGCATGGACGCGGTGCGGGATTTCCTGAAGCGCGAGAACGGTAGCATCGACCTGCGCTTCACGGACGACCGGCGCGGTGCCGAGTACCGCCTGTTCCAGATCGTGGTCACCCTGCCGGAGCGGTGTGCGGTGCACAGCATGGGTATGCCGGAGGAGAAAGAAGAGAAGCCGTTGCAGGTCGACGCGCTGTCCGCTTGAGCGACTTGGAGAAAGGTAGTGATCGAACGATATGGAATCTTGATTGTCGGATTGGCGCTCGGCCTGCTAGTCGGGCTCGGCGCTGCGTGGCTCGAGCGGCGCCGCGGCGCACAGGCGCTCGCGCGGCAGCGCGCGGCAGCCGAGGCGGATCATGACGCCGCGCTCGCGCAAGCCGACGCTCAGCATCAGGAATGGATCGAGCAGGAAAAGCGCGAGCTCGAGTCACTCGTCGCGAGCCTGCGCGACGACCTCGTCCAGTTGTCGACGAGCGAGGACGAAGCACGCGCGGCGCGCGCCTCCGTGCTTGAGTTCAAGGACGAATGGGGGCGGCAGGCGGCGTCCATTGCGGCCGAAGCTGCTCGGCTCAAGGCACTCGCAGTGACGTTCGAGCGCTGGCACGAGCAGATGATCTCGCTGATGGGGGAGAACCAGGAGATGCACAGCAAGAATCAGGAGCTGTCGTCGATCGTCGCGCATGTGCTGATCGTGTCGCTGAACGCGTCGATCGAGGCGGCGCGCGCAGGCGCCGCCGGCCGCGGCTTCTCGGTCGTCGCGAGCGAGGTGCGCACGCTCGCGTCGCGCTCGCAGGAGCTTTCGAAGAGCTATCGGGACAGTCTGCATCGCAACGACTTGATCACGACCGCGACGTTTCAGGACATTCAGGCGGGCGGCAAGATGATCGCCGCATCGCTCGGCGGCGTCGCGGCGCTCGCGAACCAGCTTCAATCCAGGCTTGAGCAGGCGGCGACGTGATTAGCGAGCAAGCGAAGGACAGCATCGAGAGGATTTTCCGCCAGGCCGCGCGCCTGCGCCTGACGGTCGGCGAAAGCGATTCGTGCGACATCGTGCAGGGGGCGCCGCATGACGGCGCGGCAGACGCCGATCTCATCGTACTGACGATTTCGTCGATCTGTTTCAGGCTACTCCTGGTCCTGCATTTCGACCACGACGATGCCACGCGCGCCTACTACCTCGGCGCTGGGCAGGCGACGCTGGAGGAAAGGCTGCTTGAAATCTGCAACCTGTGCTGTGGCGCGATGAACCAGCAGCTCGTCGAGTACTTTCCGGACTTGGGGATGTCGACGCCTTACGTGCTGAACGGCCACTGTATGACGTATCTGAGTCAGCTGAAGCCTGATTTCCTCACCTCGTATCGCGTGACGGTCAACGGCGCTGTGCAACTCGGCGCGACGGTGTGCGTCTGCGCTGACGCGCCGCTCGATTTCGTGGCGAGCGTCGCTGAGGTCGCCGAGAGCGCCGGCGAGCTCGAACTCTTTTGACAACCCGGCAATCGGCAAGGAAGCCAGCATGGACATGAACAACCTGAGCGGGTCGCCGGAGGACTTCAAGGAAGGCACCGGCGACGTCGACGCGCTCGTCGAGGCTGGCGAGCTGGATTTGTTTTGACAACTTGGCTGTCAACGATTTAAGAGGAAAACATCATGGCGAAAATTCTCCTGGTAGACGATTCGAGCACCGTGCGCGACGAAGTGGCGGGCTTCCTGAGAAAGAACGGCCTCGACGTGGACACGGCGGTTGATGGCAAGGACGGCCTCGCGAAGCTGCGGATGAGCCCAGGGACGAGGCTCGTGATCAGCGACGTGAACATGCCGAACATGGACGGGCTGACGATGGTCGAGAAGATCCGCGGCGAGCTCGCGAACCAGAGCGTCAACGTGATCATGCTGACGACGGAAAGCAGCCCGGCGATGAAGGAACGTGGCAAGGCGGCGGGCGTGAAGGGCTGGATTGTCAAGCCGTTCAAGGGCGAAGTGGTGCTCGAGACGTTCCGTAAGCTCGCGGGCTGAGCGGGCGGCAAGCAACGAAACATCGGGAGCGTGCCCAACTGGGGTAGTGACCGCATGGTCGGGCGGTCTGACTACGAACATGACCTCGACCTTGGTATTCAGTGTGGCTTGATTGCCACCTTGAGTACTCCGTCACGCTGGTTGGCAAAGAGGTCGTAAGCAGCGGCGATGTCGTCGAGTTTGTAGTGGTGGGTTACTAATTCTCCCAAGTCGACACGGCCAGACGCGACGACGTTTAACAAGCGGCGCATGCGCTCCTTGCCGCCCGGGCATAGCGCCGTGTTGATCTTATGATCGCCCAGGCCGGCCGCAAATGCCGACAACGGGATTTTCAAATCGGAGGAGTACACGCCAAGACTGGAGAGCGTGCCGCCCGGCTTCAAAATGCGGAGCGCCGATTCGAATGTTCCTTGCGTGCCTAGCGCTTCGATCGACGAGTCGACGCCGCGACCACCGGTTAGCTTCATGATTTCATCGACCACGTCGCAGTTCTTGAAATTCAGCGTTACATCGGCACCCATTTTTTTGGATACGGCCAGTCGCGCCTCGTTGCCATCCACCACGATGATGGTGCTGGCGCCCAGCATCCGCGCCCCTGCCGTGGCGCACAAGCCAATTGGGCCCTGCGCGAACACGGCTACGGTGTCGCCAATCTTGATATTCGCGTTTTCCGCCCCCTTGAAGCCGGTCGACATAATGTCCGGGCACATCAACACCTGCTCGTCAGTCAGGCCGTTCGGAATCGGAGCGAGGTTGGCCTGGGCATCAGGCACCAGCACATATTCGGCCTGGGTACCATCAATGAGGTTGCCAAAACGCCAGCCTGCAGTCGCCTTATAGCCGTGGCATCCGCACAAGCCGTTGGGGATGAGGTAGCTGCCGTCTTGAGACGGATAGCCGTCCATCGCGGCGTACGAGTTGAAGTTGGGGCAGATCGCGCCGGCGATCACGCGCTGGCCCTCTTGGTAGCCGACCACTGCGCTTCCGAGCTTTTCGATAATACCGACCGGTTCGTGACCAATCGTGAGGCCCTTGGCGACGGGATATTCGCCCTTGAGGATGTGGACATCGGTGCCACAGATGGTGGTGGTAGTAATGCGCAACAACGCGTCGTTGGGGCCGACGTCGGGAATCGGTTTCTCGACAACTTCGATACGGCCGGGTTCGACGAACACAGCTGCTTTCATCATGGAGGGCATGGCATTTTCCATTTATAAAAGATTTACACGCAAACAGGCCGCGTGGCGATTTCGTAAGTACGCCATCGAGGTAACAATTCAACCGTGCTGTCGCCGGGCGATACACCAAGCAACTTATGCGCCAGTTACTGAATGTTTTGGGTGCCGAACTGTAACGGTATGGAGCTCAAGGTTCCGTCAGGTATCGACCGCAAATCGTCCACCGATGGACGCTTTCGCCTGTCGCAAAATCGGTCACCCTATCAAGGGCGAGCCGCATCACCTGTTCCAAATTAGAACGCTTTGTGCAACCGGCGTTCACGAGTGTGTGGTGGCGATGCAGGGTCTCGCAGCGCCGGATCGCGAGCTGTACGGTAGCCGGCGTAGCCGGTTCTTTGCAGTGCACAACGTTTTTCCCGAGAGAGGCGACGAATTCAGGCCTTGTTAGTCGCCAGGGCGTAGCGCGGGGAGGGCTTGGCATTGGCGAACTTTGGCGCCAGCGCACGGCGATCCGCTTCCCATCTCGTCCAGTCGTTGCCATCCTGCAGCGACAACTCGGCATCCGATCGAAGTCATTGCGCGCGAAACCGGATTTGGTGGCGGCATAAGTCGCGCCATTGCCGCCTCGCGAGCCGGTTACACGCGAATAGCGCAGAATAGGAGATATTGAGCCATCAGAGGCGCGTGAGAGAATGCAACTCCTGCCTTCGGTGATCATGGCCCGGGCGTTTAGCGAGACTTCCTTGTTGCAGAGAAGATCAATGAAGAAAGGAAAGACAAAACTTACCCGCCATGATGCCGAGCGGCTTTTTGAGGGTCTGCCTGCCGGGAACGCGAAGGTATCGAGCCGGCCCGAAAACCCATTCGGAGATGAGTTGTTTGACGTGCCCAAGCGCGCCGACGACGAAGCCAAACTCTGGAAAGACAGTCTCATCACTCTTCCTATTGGGATCGAGTTGCCCGCCGGCTACGAGTCGGTGCCTCGCATGCGCGAGGAGATGGCGCGGGCATGGCGCGTGAAGTGGGTAAGGGAGACTGCAAACGAGGTTGTCACCGAGTTTCCTGAAGGGTGGACAGCCGTTCGCCCGGAAAGCGGACCCATAGAGTTACGAGATCCGTCCGGCGTAGTCCGCGCCGTTTACGGGTGGTCCAAGGATGCTGAGCTCAGGATTCTGCCGCGGTATCTGGTTGAGTCACAGGCGAACAGTTCAAGCGGACTAGGCAGTTTGCTTGTCCGTGATCGCGGGAACGGGCAAGTCCTTGAGAGATCGTCGATCTGGTCTGCGCAAACCGGTGCAAACCATCCAGATTGGAGCCGGCTGTCGACGTGGCTCAACGTACGCTATCCACAACATCGAAACCCCCTGCGGTACTGGGAAGATTGCGAGGCGAACATCCAAGACTGAGCTACTTTATGGGGCGCTGCTCACACTAGAAACTATTGCACCCAGCTTGACGAAGGCGAGAGCGGCGCTGCTTCCGTGTTCGGCCAGGTACGGACATTTGTCTGCTGGTCTACGTCGACTTGGCCGATGCCGGACCTGAGGTCACTTTTGCT
>Ga0105854_1000921_pt1 | contig 12461 bp, 10 predicted proteins | sample OrgsoiDNA_201058_FD_89679 | JGI IMG/M metagenome (GOLD analysis project Ga0105854, IMG submission 89679) | Permafrost soil microbial communities from the Arctic, to analyse light accelerated degradation of dissolved organic matter (DOM) -... | ecosystem: Environmental > Terrestrial > Soil >... | reverse complement strand
GCGGAAGATCAATACCCATCTCAATTCCCCTTGTGCTGAATGTGGGCGTGGTCGTCGTCGCTGCCATCATCGGCGGCGGACAACGGACGGGCCGGCGTGCGTTTCTGGCCAGGTCCACCGTGGGTTGGCTCGCTGCCTTCGTGGGTCTGCGGCCCTTTGCGCACCAGGCGCATCATGTAGCCCAGCCCTGCGCCGAACAGTGCGAAGTACACCACCACGAACAGCACCAGGGTGATCGTCATCTGCGCCAGGCTATGCCCGGAGGAAGCGTCCGCCGTGCGCATCAAACCGTAGACCACCCACGGCTGGCGGCCGATTTCGGTGGTAAACCAACCGGCGAGAATCGCGATCAGGCCGGACGGGCCCATCCACAGCGCCAGGTACAGGAACGGCCTGGAGGTGTACATCTTGTCGCCCCGACGCAGCCAGAGGCTGAACAGGCCGGTGAAGATCATCAGGAAACCCAGGCCAACCATGACCCGGAACGACCAGAACACAATGGTCGAGTTGGGACGGTCTTCAGGCGGGAACTCCTTGAGCGCCGGCACCTGTTTGTCCAGGGAGTGCGTCAGGATCAGGCTGCCCAGGTAAGGAATTTCGACCGCGTATTTGGTTTTTTCGGCCTTCATGTCGGGCAGGCCGAACAGGATCAGCGGCGTCGGCTCGTTGCCGATATTTTCCCAGTGGCCTTCAATCGCGGCGATTTTCGCCGGCTGGTGCTTAAGGGTATTCAGGCCGTGGAAGTCACCGATCACCGCCTGGATAGGCGCCACGATCAGCGCCATCCACATTGCCATCGAGAGCATGGTGCGGATCGCCGGGTTGTCCTTGCCGCGCAGCAGGTGCCAGGCCGCCGACGAACCGACGAAGAACGCCGTGGCCACAAAGGCCGCCGTGGCCATGTGCATCAGCCGGTACGGGAACGACGGGTTGAAGATCACCGCCAGCCAGTCGGTAGGAATCACGCGCCCGTCGACGATTTCAAAGCCTTGCGGGGTCTGCATCCAGCTGTTGGACGCAAGAATCCAGAAGGTCGAGATCAACGTGCCGACGGCCACCATCACCGTGGCAAAGAAGTGCAGCTTGCGCCCCACCTTGTTCCAGCCGAACAGCATCACGCCGAGGAAACCCGCCTCCAGGAAAAAGGCCGTGAGCACCTCGTACGTCAGCAACGGCCCGGTTACAGCGCCGGCGAAGTCCGAGAAGCGGCTCCAGTTGGTGCCAAACTGGTAGGCCATGACCAGGCCCGAGACCACGCCCATGCCGAAGTTGACGGCAAAGATCTTCGACCAGAAATGGTAGAGGTCACGGTAGGTGTCGTTATGGGTCTTGAGCCACAAACCTTCCAGCACCGCAAGGTAACTGGCCAGGCCGATAGTGATCGCCGGGAACAGGATGTGGAACGAGATGGTGAATGCGAATTGAATTCGGGCGAGATCTAGCGCCTCCAAACCGAACATAAGTCTTCCTCTGTCAGGTAATACCGGCTGCTGGCTGGGAGCCTGCACCCACTGCCCCCACGGATATGGAGTGTGGCGAATTTCAATTCGTTTCTTTTTTTAACCCACCACGTAGGGAATCGGGCCTTTCGGCCTCCAGAACAATCCCGGGGCTGGTTTTGATCTGGATCAAGCATTGCTGAAAGAGTAGTCCCATTTTCGCTGTAGGACGGCGTGGTCTTTTGCCGCGTGACAGCTTGCCTCATGCCGGTGCACAGCAAACCCTTGCAACTATTTGTTACAGCATGATGCTAATCTCGCCGTTCCCTCTGCTCCCGACCTGAATTCCCGATGCCTACTAGTGAACCCGCGTTGCTGTTGCGTCACCATCGCCCTTTCATCGCGTTCTGGCTGGCACGGATCTTCACCGCCAGCGGCTTCCAGATGCTCACCGTGGCCATCGGCTGGAACCTCTACCAACTGACCGGCAACGTGCTGGACCTGGGCTTGGTCGGCCTGGTGGAATTCATCCCGCGCGTACTGTTCATGCTGCACACCGGGCATGTGGCCGATCGCTATGAACGACGCAAGGTCGCCGCCATCTGCCAGACCGTGCAGGCGCTGATTGCCTTGTCCCTGGCCATCGGCGGCCTGACCGGCAACGTGACGCGCGAGATGATCTTTATCCTCGCCTTCCTGCTCGGCGCCGCGCGTTCGTTTGAAATGCCGACCACCCAGGCGCTGCTGCCAAGCATCGTGCCCAGCGCACTGTTCCCGCGGGCCGTGGCCTCGTCGCAATCGGCGCAGCAACTGGCGACCATCGTCGCGCCAGCCTTGGGCGGTTTGCTCTATGCATTCGGCAGCGTGTGGGTGTATGGCCCGACAGTGGCGTTGTACCTGATCGCCTGCGTGCTGACCCTCAACCTGCCCGCGCGCCAGACCCCGCTGAACAAAGCCAAGGCCACCATGGACTCGCTGCTGGCCGGGATTCGCTTTATCCGCAGCCGCCCGGACATCCTCGGCGCCATCTCGCTGGACCTGTTCGCCGTGCTGTTGGGCGGTGCCACCGCGTTGCTGCCGGTGTTTGCCAAGGACATCCTGCTGACCGGCGCCTGGGGCCTGGGGCTGCTGCGCTCGGCACCGGCGGTGGGCGCGTTGTTGATGTCGTTGTGGCTGGCACGGTTTTCGGTGGACCGGCATGTCGGGCGCGTGATGTTTACTGCCGTTGGCGTGTTTGGCGTGGCGACCATCGCGTTCGGCCTGTCGACCTCGTTCTGGTTTTCCCTGGCGGTGCTGGTGGTGCTGGGCGCAGCAGACATGATCAGCATGGTAATTCGCGCGTCGTTCGTGCAACTGGAAACGCCGGATGAAATGCGCGGCCGCGTCAGTGCGGTCAACGGCCTGTTTATCGGCGCGTCCAATCAGCTGGGCGAGTTCGAATCGGGGATCACCGCCCACTGGTTCGGCACCGTGCCCGCCGTGGTCATGGGCGGGATCGGCACGCTGCTGGTGACCGGGGTGTGGATAAAACTGTTCCCAACCCTGGCCAATCGCGACCGGATGCATGTGCCGGTGGAAGAGCCGAAGGCTGAAGCGGCGAAGGTTTGAGCAACGCCGCCTGACCGGAGACAGCACTACAGAACACTGTGGGAGCGGGCTTGCTCGCGAAGGCGGTGCATCAGTCGATACAGTCATTGACTGACGCCGCGCTTTCGCGGGCTAACCCGCTCCCACAGTGGTTTTGAGGTGTGTGCTAGAGCACCTTGTCCAGGGTGACAGGGAAGTCGCGTACCCGTTTGCCGGTGGCGTGATAAATCGCGTTCGCCACCGCCGCCGCCACCCCGACAATGCCGATTTCGCCCACGCCTTTGGAGCCCAGGGCATTAACGACTTCGTCATGTTCTTCGACAAAGATCACGTCAATCTCGCCAATGTCGGCGTTCACCGGGATGTGGTACTCGGCCAGGCTGTGGTTCATGTAGCGCCCCAGGTGGTGGTCGATCTGCGTCTCTTCATGCAGCGCCATGCCAATGCCCCACACCACGCCGCCGAGGATCTGGCTGCGGGCCATCTTCGGATTGACCACGCGACCGGCGGCAATCGCGCTGACCACGCGGCTGACCTTGATGGTGCCCAGGTCTTCATCGACCCGCACTTCCACAAATACCGCCGAGTGAGTGGCCGTGGCGTAGCCCTCGCGTTTTTTGTCGGGCTCGCTGTCGACCTGCACTTGCAGCGCGTCCTCACCGCTGTCTTTAACCAGTTGGGCCAACGACACACTCACGTCGCCTGTGTGCAATTGGCCGTCTTCAAAGCGCACGGACTCGGCGTCCTTGAACACCGGGTACGTCTGCCGGGCAATCTTCAGCAGTTTGGCGTTCAGCGCTTCGCACGCCTGTTGCACGGCAGTGCCGACGGACGACACGGTAAACGAGCCGCCCTGCAAAGGCGCGGTGGGCAAGGACGAGTCCCCCAGCAAAAATTGGATATCGCCCATCGCCACACCGCTGGCCTGCGCGGCAATCTGGGTCATGACCGTGTAAGTGCCGGTGCCGATATCGGTGGTGGCGCTGCTGACTGTCAATTTGCCTTCGGCGTCGATGCTCGCCTTGGCGCTGGCCTTCATCTGCATGGCTTCCCACACGCCGCCGGCCATGCCCCAGCCGATCAACTGGTTGCCGTCACGCATGCTGCGTGGCTCCGGGTTGCGCTGGCCCCAACCGAAGCGTTCGGCGCCTTCGCTGTAGCATTCGCGCAGGGCTTTGCTCGACCAGGGTTTGTCTTCGTTCTGGTTGCGCTCGGCGTAGTTGATCAGGCGCAACTGCACTGGGTCCATGCCCAAGGCACAGGCCAGTTCGTCCATGGCGCACTCCAGGCCGATCACGCCCAGCGCGGCACCTGGCGCGCGCATGTCCAGCGGGGTGTACACATCCAGCGGCACCAGGTTGTAGGTCAGCTGCACGTTATCGCAGTGATAGAGCATGCCGCTCCACTCCACCACGTGCTCGCTGAAGTCTTCGAAGCGCGAGGTCTGGCCAATTGCGGTGTGCCCCAACGCCAGCAGCCGACCGTTGGCGGCCGCGCCCATCTGCAACCGCTGCAAGGTGCGGGGTCGGTAGCCAAAGGTGAACATCTGTTGACGCGTCAGGGTGACGCGCACCGAACGCTTGAGCGCCAATGACGCCATCACCGCCAGGGGCAACTGGTACTGCGGGCGCAGGCCGGAACCGAAAGCGCCGCCGACGAACGCGGCAAAAATCCTCACCTGGCTCTTATCCAGGCCGAAGATTTTTTGCACATAGGCCTGGCAGTTCTGCGGGCCCTGGGTTTTGTCGTGGATATGCAAGGTGCCATCCGGCTGATACAGCACCGTACTGGCGTGGGGTTCCATCGGGTTGTGGTGTTCGATGGGCGTGCTGTAGTGCACGTCGAGGCTGACGGCGGCAGCGCTCCACTCGGCCTGGAAGTTACCGCGGGGCGCGGGCGGCGTTTGCGGCGAGGGGTGCGCCTGCTCCTGCATGGCCAGCAAGTCGGTTTCAAAGGCTTCGCTTGCGTACTCGATCTCGACCAGAGAGCCGGCATGTCGCGCCAGCTCCAAATTGTCGGCAATCACCAGCGCCAAGGGCTGGCCGCTATAAAGGACGCGGTCGTTGTAGAGCGGGCGAAACGGCGAGCCATCCGCCGCATCGTCGTCGGCGAACGCGTCATCGTAGCTGGCAAGCCTGGGGCGATTGTGGTGATCCAGCACCATGACTACGCCCGGCAGCGCCAGGGCCTTTGAGGCATCGATCTTGATCACCCGGCCCTTGGCGATGGTGCTGGAGACCACACTGCCGTGCAGCAAGTCTTTGTCTGGAAACTCGCCGGCATATCGCGCCTGGCCGGTGACCTTGAGCAGACCGTCGACGCGGTCCAGAGGTTTGCCGATAGCGGTCATGGGCGTTCTCCTGCGACAGCCGCGTCGCTCAGGGCGCGAATAATCCCACGGCGCGCCAGCTTGATTTTGAAGCCGTTGTGTTCCAGCGGTACGGCGTCTTGCAGCAAGGCGTCGGCGGCATTGCTGAAGGTTTCGCGGCTGACCGTCTGGCCGATCAGCGAGGCTTCCACCGCGCGGTCACGCCAAGGCTTGTGGGCCACGCCGCCCAGCGCAACCCGGGCGTCGATGATTTGGTCGCCGTCCAGTTCGAGGGCGGCGGCCACGGAGACCAGGGCAAAAGCGTAAGAGGCGCGGTCGCGGATTTTCAGGTAATGGCTGTGACGGGCCAGCTGGTTGGCGGGCAGCTCGATGGCGGTGATCAACTCATCGTCGGCCAGCAGGTTGTCGCGCTGCGGCGTATCGCCGGGCAGTCGATGGAAGTCAGCAAATTCGATGACGCGCGCACCCGCGCGGCCTTCGACATGCACCCGCGCCTCCAGCGCCGCCAAGGCCACGCACATGTCAGACGGGTGCGTGGCGACGCAGTGTTCGCTGGCGCCGAGGATCGCGTGGATACGGTTCAAGCCGGTGCGCGCCGGGCAGCCGCTGCCGGGTTCGCGCTTGTTGCAGGGCACGCTGGCGTCATAAAAGTAGTAGCAGCGAGTGCGCTGCAACAAGTTGCCGCCGGTGCTGGCCATGTTGCGCAACTGCGGCGAGGCTCCGGCCAGGATGGCCTGGGACAGCAGTGGGTAACGCGCCTCGATCACGGGGTGCCAGGCCAGGTCGGCGTTGCTCACTAGCGCGCCGATCATCACGCCGCCACTGGCGGTCTCTTCAACGCCCTGCAGTGGCAGGCCGGTGATATCGATCAAGTGTTCGGGGCGGCTGATGTTTTCTTTCATCAGGTCCAGCAGGTTGGTGCCACCGGCGATAAAACGTGAAGCCGCGCTGCTCATGTGCACGGCCTCGTGCACATCGGCTGGCTTGCTGTACTGGAAGGGATTCATTGCTCACCTCCCTGGGCGCGGCAGGCCGGCAAGGCGTCTTCGATGGCATCGCGGATGTTGCTGTAGGCGCCGCAGCGGCACAGGTTGCCGCTCATCAGCTCCTTAATCTGCGCGGTGTCGTGGGCGCGGCCTTCATTGGCCAGGCCGACGGCGGAGCAGATCTGCCCTGGGGTGCAATAGCCGCACTGAAAGGCGTCATGCTTGATAAAGGCTTGCTGCATCGGGTGCAACGCGTCGCCGTCGGCCAGGCCTTCGATGGTGGTCAATTCGGCGCCATCGCACATCACCGCCAGGGTCAGGCAGGCGTTGACGCGTTTACCGTCGCGCAACACTGTGCAGGCGCCGCATTGGCCGTGGTCGCAGCCTTTTTTACTGCCGACCAGGTCCAACTGTTCGCGCAGCAGGTCCAGCAAGGTGGTCCAGGGCAACACGTCAAGTTGGCGGTCCTGGCCGTTCAGGGTCAGACGAATCGGGTGGCTGACGAACGGTCTGGCCGCCGCGCCATTGGGGGTTGCGCTCATAAACACCTCACGGGTTGGGGTATATCCGCGGCGTTCAGGAAAGTCGCCGTCTCAGGGGTACGACTTCCCGGGGTATTGAGCGTTCAAGAGGATTGATCAGCGGATGTTGAGCATCGTCGTCAGCGGGGTTTGCGAGCCGTTGATCGAGGAATTGCTGTACTCGAACCAGCCCGGCGCCTGGACGTTCAGGTCAAACACATAGATGTAGCCCATCACAGTGCCCACGCCATTACAGGCCTGGCTGATGTTGCCGACCTGGCATACCGGCGAGCGTTGCCCGTTCAACTCGGCGCCATCGAAACGGCCCATCGGGCTTTTGCCCAGGCCGACTTCCATCACCGACACCTTGGTTGGGCCGCGATGGGCGCACATCTGCGTGCTGGTCGCGCGCTCCGGGATGGTTTCAGCGCAGGCGGCAGACTCCACTTTGAACACGCGCACTTCGCTCAACGCCGGTGCAGTCGCGCCCCAAGCCGGTGCCGCCAGCCCCAGGCCGATTAGGGCGAACAGAGCTAGACTGCTGGCGTTGGCTTTTTTCATGCTGTTGACGACTCTGGATTAAACGTCGACGCAGTATGCCTCAAGGCCATCCACCCACAAAACCAAGCCTATGCGCCATTGGCCTTCGGCTGCTGGTATGATGCGCCGCTTTTTCCGATCCTCTCTGAAACCACAGCCGCTTGGCGCAGTTTGTGCTTTGACTTAGAGGTCAACAAATAACGACGCAAAATAGCGTCACAGGGAGCCGGCATGCTGGAAAAGCTGTTTCAACTCAACGCACACAACACCACCGTGCGCACCGAGATTCTTGCGGGGATCACGACCTTTCTGGCCATGGCCTACATTCTGTTCGTGAACCCGAGCATCCTTGGCGAGACCGGCATGGACAAGGGCGCAGTGTTTGTCGCGACCTGCCTGGCCGCCGCCATCGGTTCGACCGTGATGGGCCTGATCGCCAACTACCCGATCGCACTGGCGCCGGGCATGGGCCTCAACGCCTTCTTTACCTACACCGTGGTGCTGCACATGGGCCACACCTGGCAAGTGGCGCTGGGCGCGGTGTTCATTTCGGCGGTGCTGTTCTTCCTGCTGTCGATCTTCCGCATCCGTGAGTGGATCATCAACAGCATCCCCTTGCCCCTGCGCTCGGCGATTGCCGCCGGTATCGGCCTGTTCCTCGCGCTGATCGCCCTGCACAACGCCGGCATCGTGGTCGGCAACCCGAACACCCTGGTGGGCCTGGGCGACCTGAAAAAACCGGCGCCTATCCTGGCCACCTTTGGTTTTATCCTCATCGTTGCGCTGGAAGCCCTGGCCGTACGCGGTGCAGTGCTGATCGGCATTCTGGCCGTGACCATTGTCTCGATCCTGTTGAATGTCACCCCGTTCGGCGGCGTGATCTCGATGCCTCCGTCCCTGGCCCCGACCTTCCTGCAACTGGATATCAAAGGCGCGCTGGATATCGGCCTGGTCAGCGTGATCTTCGCGTTCCTGTTCGTTGACCTGTTCGACAACTCCGGCACCCTGATCGGCGTCGCCAAGCGCGCCGGCCTGATGGGCAAGGACGGCCACATGCCAAAAATGGGCCGTGCGCTGATCGCCGACAGCACCGCGGCCATGGCCGGTTCGCTGCTGGGCACCTCGACCACCACCAGCTACATCGAGTCCGCTGCGGGCGTGAGTGCCGGTGGCCGTACCGGTTTGACCGCTGTGGTTGTCGCGATCCTGTTCCTGCTGGCGCTGTTCTTCTCGCCACTGGCGGCCAGCGTTCCGGCCTTTGCCACCGCGCCTGCGTTGTTGTTCGTGGCCGTGCTGATGACCTCGGGCCTGGCCGAAATCGACTGGGATGACATTACGGTTGCAGCGCCGGTGGTGATCACCGCCCTGGCGATGCCCTTCACTTACTCCATCGCCAACGGCATCGCCTTCGGTTTCATCGCCTGGACCGCCATCAAGCTGCTTTCGGGCCGCTACCGTGAGCTGAACCCGGCACTGGTGATCCTGTCGATTCTGTTTGTGATCAAGCTGGGCTGGTTCAACGCATGACTTTTGACGCCGCAAGCTACACCGCTCAACTGCAAGACAAGGTCACGCGCTTGCGTGACCTGCTGGCACCGTTCGACGCACCCGAGCCGCAGGTTTTCGATTCGCCGCTGCAGAACTTCCGCCTGCGCGCGGAGTTTCGCCTGTGGCGCGAAGGCGGTGAGCGCCACTACGCGATGTTTTCCCAGGACGACAAGCGCACGCCGATTCTGATCGAAGAATTCCCGATTGCCAGCCAGCGCATCAACCAGTTGATGCCGCAACTCAAAGCCGCCTGGCAAGCCAGCGCGGCCCTGAGTCACAAGCTGTTCCAAGTGGAGTTCCTCACTACCCTGGCCGGCGACGCGATGATCACCCTGTGCTACCACCGCCCGCTGGACGAGCACTGGCACGCGGCCGCCAACCAACTCGCTGCCGACTTGAATGTCAGCATCATCGGCCGCTCCAAGGGCAAGCGTGATGTGATCGGCCACGACTACGTGGTGGAAAAACTCGCCGTCGGCGGGCGCACGTTCAGCTATCGCCAACCCGAAGGCGCGTTCACCCAGCCCAACGGCACGGTGAACCAGAAGATGCTCAATTGGGCGTATGAAGCCTTGGGCGATCGCCCGGATGATTTGCTGGAGCTGTACTGCGGCAACGGCAACTTCACCCTGCCGTTGGCGACCCGTGTACGCAAAGTGCTGGCGACCGAGATCAGCAAGACCTCAGTGAATGCGGCGTTGAGCAACCTCGATGAAAACGCGGTGGATAACGTCACCCTGGTGCGCTTGTCAGCCGAAGAACTCACAGAGGCGCTCAACGAAGTGCGCCCATTCCGCCGCCTGCACGGCATCGACCTGAAAAGCTACGAATTCGGCAGCGTGTTCGTCGACCCGCCGCGCGCCGGCATGGACCCGGACACCTGCGAGCTGACGCGGCGCTTTGACAACATCCTGTACATCTCCTGCAACCCGGAGACGTTGGCGGCGAACATTGCGCAACTGCATGACACGCACCGGATTACCCAGTGTGCGATGTTTGACCAGTTCCCATGGACGCACCATATGGAATCCGGCGTGTTGTTGACCCGCCGGTAACCCGTCTCTTGCGCGTGCGACCGCCCCCAGGCCCTTGGCAAGGGCGGTCGCCGACCACCGAACACCCTCCCTCGCGCTGATTTACGGTTCGATAATCGAACAGATCCGCCGCCGTCAATTGACCAAATTAACCATCCAGTACATTTTATCTCCACAACCAATAATAACTGTGGAGATACCCCAATGCCGCCCATCGTGCTGGTGCTCAACGGCCCCAATCTCAACCTGCTCGGCACCCGCGAGCCCGCCACCTACGGCCATGAAACCCTGGCCGACATCGCCGCCCTGTGTGGGCGCAGCGCGGAAAAACTCGGGTTGAAAATCGAATTCCGCCAGACCAACCACGAAGGCGAACTGCTCGACTGGATCCACAGCGCCCGCGCCCGTTGCGCTGGCATCGTGATTAACCCGGCAGCCTGGACCCACACCTCGGTAGCGATTCGCGACGCACTGGTGGCCAGCGAAGTGCCGGTGATCGAAGTGCATTTATCCAATGTGCACGCGCGTGAGGCGTTTCGGCATCACTCGTTTGTGTCGCCCATTGCCAAGGCGGTGCTCGCCGGGTTCGGCAGCCATGGTTACCACCTGGCCCTGGAACACTTCAGCCACACGTTGAAAGGGTGAGCCCGATGAAACCGCGCATCCTCGCCGGCCTGATCGGCGCAGGTATCCAGGCCTCCCGCACGCCGGCCCTGCATGAACACGAAGGTGATGCCCAGGGCTTGCGCTACCTGTATCGCCTGATCGACCTGGAACCGCTGCAGCTGAACCTCAATGCCCTGCCCGACCTGCTGGACGCCGCCGAGATGATGCAGTTCACCGGCTTGAACATTACCTACCCGTGCAAACAGGCGATTCTGCCATTGCTCGACGAATTGTCCGACGAAGCCATGGGTATTGGCGCGGTCAACACCGTGGTGTTCAAGAACGGCAAACGCATCGGCCACAACACCGACTGCCTGGGCTTCGCCGAAGGGTTCCGGCGCAATTTGAATGACGTCGCGCGCCAGCATGTGGTGCAGATGGGCGCCGGCGGTGCGGGCGCGGCGGTGGCCCACGCGCTGCTGGCCGAAGGCGTGCACCACCTGAGCATTTTCGACGTGGACGTCGCCCGCGCTCGGGACCTGGTCGATAACCTTGCCCAGCGTTTTGGCGCCGGGCGCGCGCAGGTCGGCAACCACCTGGAAAGCGCCATGGCCGAGGCCGATGGGCTGGTCAACACCACGCCGATGGGCATGGCCAAGCTGCCCGGCACGCCGGTACCGGCCCAGCTGTTGCGGGCGGCATTATGGGTCGCAGAAATCGTGTATTTCCCGCTGGAAACCGAGCTGCTGCGCGATGCCCGCGCCCTGGGCTGCCGCACGCTGGATGGCGGCAACATGGCGGTGTTTCAGGCAGTGAAGGCGTTTGAACTGTTCAGTGGCCAGAGGCCGGATGCGCAGAGGATGTTGGCGCACTTCCAGAGCATGAATACCTGACTGCCTAAACCGAACCCCATGTGGGAGCGGGCTTGCTCGCAAAAGCGCTGTGTCAGTCGCCGGCTGTATTGACTGACACTCCGCATTCGCGGGCAAGCCCGCTCCCACCCGGGTTATTCGATGGATTTAGGCTTGCAGGTAACGCATCACCGACTCACAGATCATCTCCCGATGCCGCTGCTTAACCGCTTCGTCCGACAACTCGATCTGAAAGATCTCACTGAAAGTATGGCGGTTGGACACCCGGTAAAAGCTGAACGAGTTGATCAACAGGTGCACGTCCAACGGGTCCAGCCCTTGGCGGAACACGCCCAGCTCGGCGCCGCGCTGCAACGTGGCGCCAAGCCCTTCGAGAATATTGCTGTTCATCGCCTTGATCGAATCCGAGCGCTTCACGTATTCGGCGTTGTTGATGTTTTCGATGCTGACGATGCGCACGAAATCCACGTTCTGGTCATGGTGATCAAAGGTGAATTCCACCAGCCGGCGAATCGCTTCGCGCGGCTCCAGGGCGGTGAGGTTCATGCGGGTTTCAGTATTGCGAATGTCGCCGTAGAGCTTCTCCAGCACCTCGACGTATAACTGCTCCTTGCTGCCGAAGTAGTAATAAATCATGCGTTTGGAGGTGTGGATGCGTTCGGCGATGGCATCCACGCGAGCGCCGGACAGGCCCTGCTGGACAAACTCGACGATCGCTTCCTGCAGGATGTTTTCGCGGGTCTTTTCCGGATTGTTCTTACGACTCTTGCGCGGTGCGTCTGACACAGCGGAGAGATCGGGGGTCAGGGTCATGGTGCGCTCACGGCCATTTTTGTTGTGCAGGCCGCGATTATGGGCCGAGGCGCTTCCCGAAGGAAGCACCTGGCCGCGCCGTCATAACCGTGCTTGTCGCGGCGCCCCGCTACGCGATTTGGCCATCGCCGCCAGGCGCACGGCCACGTTGGCTGCGCCATACCCGGCATAGCCGTTTTTGCGCTG
>Ga0105854_1000913_pt1 | contig 12535 bp, 9 predicted proteins | sample OrgsoiDNA_201058_FD_89679 | JGI IMG/M metagenome (GOLD analysis project Ga0105854, IMG submission 89679) | Permafrost soil microbial communities from the Arctic, to analyse light accelerated degradation of dissolved organic matter (DOM) -... | ecosystem: Environmental > Terrestrial > Soil >... | reverse complement strand
GTTTTCGGCGCCAACGCCATCGAACTGATTCCGCCGCGCTCGGACGATGCGCCGGACAGCCCGCACTTTCCGCTTCCGCCCATGCAGATGATGGTCGAGATGTCGCGCCTCGCGCAGGAGTACGGGCTGCAGTGCTGGATCTGGTATCCCGCCATGGATCGGGACTACGACAACACGGCCACCGTGCAGGCCGCGCTCGCGGAATGGGGCGAGGTGTTCCGGCAGCTTCCGCGAATCGACGCCGTCTTTGTGCCCGGCGGCGACCCCGGCCACACCGAACCCAGGTACCTGTTGGCGCTGCTCGAAAAACAGACCGCCAATCTCAAGAAGTATCACCCCAACGCCGCCATGTGGGTTTCTCCGCAGGGCTTCAATTCGCCGTGGATGGAGCAATTCTTCGGGCTCATGGACCAGCAGCCGGCGTGGCTCACGGGCATCGTTTTCGGTCCGCAGGTGGGCGTCAATCTGCCCCAACTGCGCGAGCGCATCCCTAAGCGCTATCCCATCCGCTTCTATCCTGATATCACCCACAGCGTGAACTCGCAGTTCGCCGTGAACGATTGGGACGTGGCCTACGCGCAAACCGAGGAGCGCGAGGGCGTCAACCCCCGGCCGCTCGATGAAGCCCAAATTTTCCGCGTGCTGCAGCCCTACGCCGATGCCGGCTTCCTCACCTATTCGGAGGGCTGCAATGACGACGTCAATAAGGCCGTGTGGAGCGCGCTCGGCTGGAATCCCGAGGTGGACGTGACTTCGGTGCTGCGCGATTACGGCCGTTACTTCATCGGTCCCGATATGGCCGATGGCTTTGCGCAGGGCTTGCTCGCGCTCGAGCGCAACTGGCGCGGTCCGCTGCTGTCGAACTCCGCCGTGGATGTGACGCTCGCGCAGTTTCAGGAGATGGAGCGCAACGCCACGCCGCAACAGAAGTTGAACTGGCGCTTCCAGCAGGCGCTGTACCGCGCCCATTACGACGCCTACCTGCGGGCGCGGCTTACGGACGAAACCGGGCGCGAGCGCCGGGCGATGGAACGTCTCGCCACCGCGCGCTTCAGCGGTTCCCTTCCCGCCCTGGCAGCGGCCGAATCCGCGCTCGCCGTGGATCCGCTCAACCGCGCCGGCAGCGCGTTTCGCGCGCGTGTTTTCGAACTGGCGGAAGCGCTCTTCCAAAGCGTGCGCATGCAGCTCAGCGTGCCCCGCTATGCCGCCATCGATCCGGGCCGCGGCGCCAACCTGGACCTGATCGACCGGCCCATCACCAACGCCCGATGGCTGGCCAGGCGCTTTGCGGAGATCCGCGCCATGGGTACAGATACCGAAACCGATGCCGCGCGCCTGAAGGCCATCGATGAGATTTTGAACTGGAGCAACCCCGGCCCGGGTGGATTCTACGACGATCTGGGCGACCCGTTGACCCGGCCGCATCTGGACCCCGGCGTGGGTTTCGACCAAGACCCGGCGTTCTTCCACACGCCGCGCACCGGCTTTGGGTCGCGCAGAAATACTCCATGGCGAGTGTCGTGGCATCGTCACGCCGAAGCCCTCTACGGCAATTCGTTGAAGCTCCATTACACCGGCCTTGATCCGGCGGCCCATTACAGAGTTCGCTTCACGCAGGCGGGCGATGCCACGCCGCGCGCCACGCGCCTGGTGGCTAACGGCAAGTTCGAAATCCACCCCATGCGCAAGAAGGACGCCGAAGTGAAGCCGGTGGAATTCGATATCCCCGCCGAGGCCACGGCCGCTGGCACTCTCACGCTGGAATGGCAGCCGAGCCCGGAAGAATCCGGCAACGGACGCTTCGTTCAGGTCTCCGAAGTCTGGCTGACGCGGGTCAAGTAGCTGTCGCGCTCCACAAAAAGCCCCATGCAGACCAGCAGCAGCAGGCCCGCCAGGCAGTAGACCACGGACGTAATAGCAATCGCGAAGCCCAGGCTGCTTCGTTGCGCAACCAACCCGACCACGATCGGCGCCGTCCCTCCGCCGCCCAGCCATCCGACGCAGTTCATCAGCCCCGCCATAGTGCCGCGCGCTTCGGGCGGGATTACGTCAAATGGCGACGCAAAAATATTGGCGTCGTACATACCCTTGAAAAAGCCCCAGCCTGCCAGCGCCACCACCAGCCACGTCACCGAGTGCGTGATTCCGCAGAGGGCCACAAAAGGTGCGCCCGCGAAGACACCGATCGCCTGCACCATCAGGCGGCCCTTGCTGGTTCGCTTGACCAACGTGTCCGCCAGCCAACCGCCCGCGGCCGCGCCCGCCATGCTCGAAAGTTGAGCGTACAGCGTGGCGCTCAGGCCCGCCATCGCCAGGCTCATGCCGAAACGCTCGTACAGAAACGTGGGCATCCAGGAAAGCAGCACCACGGCGACGAAGTTCGCGCACACGAACGCGGCCATCAGCATCAGCGCCGATGGCGTGCGCAGGATCAGCCCGATAGCCTGGGCCGCCGGAAGTCTGGTTTCCGGTTTGGTAGCGCGCTCAAGCCCTTCTGCTGCGCCGCGGCGCGGTTCCAGAAGATAGCGGTGCAGCACCAAACCAAGCAGAATGCCCAAGCCGCCGAACACGATGAACGACCATCGCCATCCGTAGCGCTGGCCGATCAACCCGGCGAAAAAGCCGCCGCCGATGGTCCCCACATACACGCTGGTCACCAGAAAGCCCAACGCCCGGGAGCGCGTCTGCCGTCCGTGATAATCGCTGATCAGCGAAACGGTCGCGGGGTAATACAAGGTCTCGCCGCAGCCCTCGGCCGCGCGAAAAAGAAGCAGGTGACGAAAATTGCGTGAGAGCGCCGTTGCCATGCAGATGGCGCTCCAGGCGTATAGGCCTCCCATGATCGCGGTCTTGCGCCGGATGCGATCCACAATCGCTCCCGCCAGCGGAGCGCCCAAACCGTGGAGCCACGCAAAGGCCGAGCCCAACATGCCCAGCTCGACAGTGGTCAGCTTCATTTCGTTCTTGAGCAAAGGGAAGACGGAAAAGACCGCCTGCCGGTCGGCGTAATTGAAGAAGCAGATGCCCCACAGCATGGCGACCGCCAGCCAGGGATAGCGTCGTCCCGGTGCGCTCATTTTCTAACCCTACATCATGTGGCAAACTTGTTGGAGCCTATAATGCAGACCGATGAACAGATTGCGAAATTCCGCTCCCATTTTCCGATTCTCCGGGAAAAGACTTATCTCTATAACTGCTCGCAAGGCGCGCTGTCCGACGCCGTCGAAGGCGGCATGCGGGAATATGCCGGCATCTGGCGGACCTCGACCGACCCCTGGGGCGAATGGATTCAGGCCTACGAAGCGCTGCGCGGCGAGTTCGCGAGCTTCATCAACGCGCAGCCGGATGAGATCGCCATTGTGAACAGCGCCTCGGCGGGGATCAATCCCATCGCCAACGCGCTGCGCTTCGAGGCCCGCGACAAAGTGGTGATGGGCGAGTACGAATTCCCCACCATGGGCCATATCTGGCTGGCTCAGGAGCCGCGCGGCGCCCGCATTCAGTTTCTCCAGGGCGTTGATGAATCGCTTCCCATCGAGTGCTACCAACGCGCCATCGACGATCGCACCTGCGTTGTGCCGCTGACGCACGTTTCGTTCGTCAACGGATTCAGGTCCGACGTGGCGGCCATCACGCGGATTGCCCACGCCAGCGGAGCGCTGGTTTTCCTGGACGGCTACCAGGATTGCGGCACCCGCCCGCTCGATGTGAAAGCGCTCGCTGTGGATTTCTTCGTGACCGGCACGCTGAAATACCTGCTGGGGCCGCCCGGGCTCGCCTTCCTTTATGTGCGGCGGGAACTGATCGAATCGCTCACTCCAACCCTCACCAGTTGGATGTCTCAACGGGATGTCTTCGCGTTCGACACACAACATCTGGACCCCGCCGCCGCGGCTCGGCGCTTTGAGAACGGCACGCCCGCCATCCCCAATATCTACATGGCGTCTTCGGCGCTGAAGCTGCTGAGAAGCGCGGGAATGGACAATGTGGCCGCGCAGATCGAGCGTTTGACGCGGGCGTTTCTCCACGGCGTTCGAGATCTCGGCATTGCGGCCAAGACTCCTGCATCGAGCATCGGCCCATTGGTAGTGCTGCGCGCGAAGCACGTGAATGACGCTCAGGCGATGGTCGCCCGTCTGGCGGCGCGAGGGATCGTGGTTTCCGCGCGCCGCGACGGCGTACGTTTCGCATTCCATATTTACAATACGCTCGATGACGTTCAGACCGCCTTATCGGCGCTTGAAGACAACCGGGAGTCTATGGTGCAAGCTTGAACAGCGAGCACTTGAACAGCGTCGAACAGGGCGAGCAACTCTCCCGCCAGCTCAGCTCCGGTCAACTCGCCATGATCGCCATCGGCGGGGCCATCGGCACCGGCCTGTTCCTTGGCAGTTCGCTGGCCGTGCGCATCGCCGGACCCGGCGTCATCGTCAGCTACCTGATCGGCGCGGTTATCGCTCTGCTCTTCATGGGCGCGCTGTCGGAGATGGCCGTGGCCCACCCCACCGCCGGATCGTTCGGAGTCTACGCCGAGCTTTATCTGCACCCCTGGGCCGGCTTCACGGTGCGCTATACCTATTGGGCGGCGCAATGCATCGCCATCGGCGGCGAGGCCACGGCCATCGCGATCTACTGCCAATGGTGGTTTCCGGGCACCGCAAAATGGATGTTGGTTCTGGTCTTCGCCGCGGCGCTGCTCTACATCAATGCGCGCAGCGTGGGCAACTTCGGGAGCTTTGAGTATTGGTTCGCCATGATCAAGGTGGTGGCTATCGTGCTGTTCATCGGCTTCGGCCTGGCGCTGCTGATTGGCGCCGGACCGCGCCCCGCCATCGGCTTCTCCAACCTCACCAGTAACGGCGGCTTTCTCGCTACCGGCTGGCGCGGCGTCTGGATGGCGATGGTCTTCGTGATCTTCAGCTACATGGGAACCGAAGTGGTGGCGGTCGCTGCCGGTGAGGCCAAAGATCCCGCCACCGCCGTGCCGCGAGCCATGCGCACCATGGTGGGCCGGCTGATTCTGTTTTATCTGGGCGCCATCTTCATTTTGATCTGCATCGTTCCCTGGAACCGGATTCAGCCCGGATCGGATGTCACGGCCAGCCCTTTCGTCAAAGTCTTCCAGTTGACCGGCATTCCGGCGGCGGCCCACATCGTGAACTTCGTAGTGATCACCGCCGCCGCGTCCAGCATGAACTGCAACCTTTATCTGGTGAGCCGCATGATGTTCTCGCTGGCGCGCGGCGGTTATGCTCCGGCCGCATTTGGCCGGATCGGGCGGCACGGAACTCCGCTGCCCGCGCTGCTGGTCTCGGCCGCCGGCCTGGCGCTGGCCCTGCTGATTGCGGTCGTCTACCCGGATAGCGCCTTCGTCTATTTGTTCGGCATCTCCCTATTCGGCGGGCTCTTTGCGTGGCTGATGATTTTCGTCACGCATCTGTTCTTCCGGCCGAAATGGGAAGCCTCGGGCGGCCCTCGCCTGCCGATGCGCCTCGTCGGCTATCCTTATACATCGCTGCTCGGAGCCGTGGCGATCGCCGCGATTCTGGCGACCACGTGGTGGGTACCGGGCATGCGGATCGCGCTGATCGCGGGTCTGCCATGGTTGGGGATACTGAGCGTCGCCTATTTATTGGTGAGAAAGGAGCATCGCAATGGAAGATAATATCCTGACGCGGTTCGCCCAGGCTCTGGCCGCCGGTGCAATCCGCGTCATCGATCTGAGCCAGCCTCTCGAAGCCGGCGCCGCCATTATTCAGTTGCCGCCCGAGTTCGGCAAGACGCGGCCTTTTCGCCTCGAAGAGATTTCGCGGTACGACAGCCGCGGCCCCGCCTGGTATTGGAACAATTTTTCCTGCGGCGAGCATACCGGCACGCATTTCGACGCTCCCATCCACTGGGTGACCGGCAAGGATTATCCGCAAAACGCGACCGACACCATTCCAGTGGCAAAGTTCTTTGCGCCGGCCTGCGTCATCGACGTTTCGAGCGAGGCTGCAGCCGACCCGGATTTCCTTTTAACGCCGCAACACGTGCAGGCGTGGGAAGAACGGCACGGCCGCATCGAGGCGGGCTCTTGGGTGCTGATGCGAACCGGCTGGTCTAAGCGGCGCGACGCTACGCAGTTCCTGAACATGAAGGAAGACGGCTCGCACGTACCCGGTCCCCATCCCGATCTGATTCCCTTCCTCGCGAAGGAGCGCGACGTAATCGGCTGGGGATCGGAGGGCGTCGGCACGGATGCGGGGCAGGCCTTCCGATTCGATCCGCCCTTCCCATGCCACAGCATCATGCACGGCAGCAACAAGTTCGGCCTGGCAAGTCTGGCGAACCTGGATCGGCTGCCGCCGAAAGGGGCGATCCTGGTCACGCCGCCGCTCAAGATCGTAAATGGGTCGGGGAGCCCGTGCCGTGTGCTGGCACTGGTGGTGGCTGGATAGGGCTGGCCGCTCGTGATAGGCTTGTGTGCTATGACTCCTGAACAAGCAACGTTTCTCCTGAACGATGTTTATCTCCCCCAGATCCGGAATGAGTACACCACCACGCGCCGCGTGATCCAGGCCGTTCCGGCGGATCGGGGCGCCTGGAAACCGGATCCCAAGTCGATGGGCGCTCTTGAGCTCGCATGGCATATCGCCTCCGCCGAAGCTTTCTTCATGAACGGAATCGCGCGAAGAAAGTTCGAATCGGACGGCGGTTCCATTCCGGAGTCGATCAAGACGCCAGCCGATGTCCTCAAGTGGTACGACGAAAACTTCGCCACGGCACTTGAGCAATTGGCCGCGGTGAAGGGTGAAGATCTGGTGACCCCGATCGACTTCTTTGGCATGTTCAATCTTTCCGGAATCGAGTATGCAGGACTGATGTGCAGCCATTCGATCCATCACCGCGGCCAACTTTCAAGCTACCTGCGGCCCATGGGCGCGAAGGTGCCGCAGATCTACGGCCCCAGCGGAGACGTGCCGATGACGGCGCCTGCCACAGCCTGACAGATGGCGGAACGTTCCTTCAAGAAGGAAGTCCGGAAGCTCCGCCTGGGCGACGGCGAGGAATTTCACGGTGAAGGAATTCTCGCCGTCACCAAGGCGCTATTGCAGTCCGGGGTTTCGTATGTGGCCGGGTACCAGGGCGCGCCGATTTCGCATTTGATGGACGTGCTGACGGACTCGAACGACATCTTGCAGGAACTGGGCGTCCACTTCGAGCACAGCGCGTCTGAAGCCACGGCCGCGGCTACGCTGGCGGCTTCGGTCCACTATCCGCTGCGCGGCGCGGTCACCTTCAAGTCCACGGTCGGCACCAATGTGGCGTCGGACGCGCTGGCCAACCTGGCCTCTGGCGGCGTACTGGGTGGGGCGCTGATTATCGTCGGCGAAGACTATGGCGAAGGCTCCAGCATCATGCAGGAACGCTCGCACGCCTTCGCCATGAAGTCGCAGATGTGGCTGCTCGATACGCGGCCCAACCTGCCTTCCATCGTGCGCGCAGTAGAACAGGGGTTCGCTCTCTCGGAAGCCACCAGCACTCCCGTGATGCTGGAGTTGCGCATCCGGGCCTGCCACGTGCATGGCCGGTTCACGGCACGGAACAATGTGCGTCCGACGTTCACCTTGAAGGACGCCATGGAGAATCCGGTACGCGACGTCAGCCGGATCGTGCTGCCCCCCGCGAGCTATCTGCATGAACGGGAGAAAATTGAGAAGCGTTGGCCCGCGGCGCAGCGGTTCATTCAGCAGCAGCGCCTGAATGAGTGGTTCGCCGCGGACGCACAGGATTTCGGAATCATTCTGCAGGGCGGGATGTATAACACCACGGTGCGCGCCCTGGAACTTCTCGGATTGTCCGACGTCTTCGGCGACGGCAGAGTCCCGCTTTACGTTCTGAATGTCACCTACCCGCTGGTGGATGAAGAGGTGCGGCGGTTCTGTGCCGGGAAGCGCGCGGTTCTTTTGATCGAGGAGGGCCAGCCCGATTTTCTGGAGCAGAACCTGCACAGCATTCTGCGCAAAGCCAGTATGACAACCAGGGTACATGGCAAAGACTTGCTGGCGATGGCCGGCGAATATACCGCGGCGGTGGTGACGCAGGCCATTCTGAAATTAGTCGAGCTCTACGCGCCGCGGCTGATCGATCGGGATCGTCTGCCGCCAGTGGTGCGGCCAGCCCCAGCCAAGCCACGCGAGGTGGAAGCGGCCGAGAGCCAGGTCCATCCGAGGCCACCTTCATTCTGCACTGGGTGCCCGGAGCGGCCCATCTTTACAGCCATGAAACTGGTGGAGCGCGAGCTGGGCCGCCACCACGTCAGTTGCGACATCGGCTGCCATCTGTTCTCCATTCTGCCGCCGTTCAACATCGGCGCCACCACCATGGGATACGGTCTTGGATGGGCCGGCGCGGCGGCCTTCAACACTCCGGGAACCGCCAGGCGCACCATCAGCATCATGGGCGATGGCGGCTTCTGGCACAACGGTCTCACCAGCGGCGTGGGCAACGCGGTGTTCAACCAGAGCGACAGCGTGCTGGTGGTGGTGGACAACAGTTACACCGCCGCTACAGGGGGCCAGGACATCCTGTCCTCGGCGGCCGCCAATCCCATTCGCACCACCCGGCTTTCGATTGCAAATGCCGTGCGCGGCGTCGGCGTGAAATGGGTTCGCACCGTGGCGCGCACCTACGATGTGGCCGCCATGCGCGATGTTTTGAGGGAGGCGCTGACCACCACTCAGAAGGGACCGAAGGTCATCGTGGCCCAGAGCGAGTGTATGCTGAACCGCCAGCGCCGCGTGGAACCGCTGTTGAGAAAGCAGCGCGGCGAGGGCAAGCGTGTGGTGCGCGAGAGGTTCGGAGTGGACGCCGACACCTGCACCGGCGACCATTCGTGCATTCGCCTTTCCGGCTGCCCATCGCTGACCATCGCGCCCAATCCCGACCCTCTGCGCCAGGACCCGGTGGCGGCCGTGATCGACAGTTGCGTGGGGTGCGGGCTGTGCGGAGAGGTGGCTCATGCGGCGGTGCTGTGCCCATCGTTCTACCGCGCGGAAGTGATCTCCAATCCCAGGGCGTGGGAACGGGTGGCCAGCCGCCTTCGGAGCGCTGTCATCGGGTTCCTGCAACGATGAACACGCAGCCCAAAGCGATCACGGTCGCGATTCTGGCGATGGGTGGAGAGGGCGGCGGCGTCCTGGCCGATTGGATCGTCGATATGGCCGAACGGTCCGGCTACTACGCCCAGACCACTTCGGTGCCCGGCGTCGCGCAGCGCACCGGCTCCACTATTTACTATCTGGAGATGCTGGACGGAGCGGCGGTGAAGGCGGCAGGCAGAGAGCCGGTGCTGGCGCTGATGCCGGTTCCGGGGGAAGTCGACATCGTGATTGCGTCTGAGCTGATGGAAGCCGGACGGGCCATTCAGCGCGGGTTGGTTGCAGGCGGCCGGACCACGTTGATCGCCGCCACGCACCGCGTCTATTCGATGACGGAGAAGACCGCGATGGGCGACGGGCGCATGGATGCCACGGCGCTGATCGAGGGCGGCGGCGCCGCGGCGCGCAGGTTCGTGTGCCATGATTTCGCACGTATCGCGCGTGAGACAGGCAGCGTCATCAGCGCGGCGTTGTTCGGCGCGCTGGCCGCGACGGGAGCGCTGCCCTTTGCGCGGAACAGCTTCGAGGATGCCATACGGAATGGCGGGGTTGGCGTGGAACCGAGCCTGGCGGCGTTTGCGGCAGGATGGACCGCGGCAGGACAACCCGCAGGCGGGCTTGGTGGGGCAGGCATTCAGCCTGCCGTTCTGCCTGGCAGTCGCATCGAGCGCGAGTTTCCGCCAGCCAGCCACGAGATCCTGCTTGCCGGCATCAAGCGCCTCGCCGACTATCAAGATGAACGCTACGCAGCCGAGTATCTCGACCGCCTGCAAACGATACGGGACGCGGACCGGGAGCACGGCAACGGCGAGTTTGCTCTGCTGCGCGAAACCGGCCGCCATCTGGCGCTCTGGATGTCCTACGAGGATGCCATCCGTGTCGCCGACCTGAAGACTCGCCGGGCACGCTTCGCGCGGGTGCGCCTGGAAGCGCGGGCCGGCGACGCCGAGTTGCTGCGGATCCACGAGTTTTTGCATCCCCGCCTGGCCGAGATCGCCGATATCCTTCCCGCGGCGCTCGGCCGCCGGCTGCTCGACAGCGGTTTGGCCAGACGCATTGTCGAGCGGTTCACACGCACGGGCAAGGTAGTCCAAACCACTTCGATCGTGGGCTTTCTGCAACTCTACGTGTTGGCGGGCCTGCGGCCTTGGCGGCGGAAATCGCTGCGCTATCAAAGAGAGCGTCACCAGATCGACCAGTGGCTGGCGCTGTTGGTCACCCTGGCCGGCGAGGACTATTGGCTGGCCCGCGAAATGGCGGAGTTGCCGCGCTTGTTAAAAGGCTATGGCGATACGCATGCGCACGGCAGCCGCAACTTCGGGGCGATCATGAATGCGCTGCCTGAACTGCGCCGCAGTAATGATGCAGGGGGGCGGCTGAAGAAGTTGCGCGAGGCCGCACTGGCCGATGACGACGGCAGTAAGCTCGCCGAAGTTCTGCAAGAATGAATCGAATGACTTTCATCGACAAAGCGTTCCCGGCGCTTCTTGCGGGCGGTCTTTCTCAGCTAACCGCCGCGGCAGCGGTTCTGCCCGTAATTCCGGGCGATTCGAAGCGCGGCGCGAAAATCTTCGAAAGCGAGCGCTGCATCAAGTGTCATGCCGTGAACGGCCGCGGCGGAAAAATCGGAATCGATCTGGGGCGGATGGTGAGCCGAAGCTACACCCCTGCGCACCTGGCAAGCGCCATGTGGAACCACGCGCCCGTGATGTGGGGCGCCATGGAAGCAGCCAAGATCGAACCACCCAAGCTCACACCGTCGAGCGCCGCCGATCTTTTCGCGTTCTTCTATTCCGCACGTTTCTTCGACAAGCCCGGCGAAGTACTGAGCGGCGAGGAGATGTTCGAGACCAAGCAGTGCGGCACTTGCCACGGCATCACCGAGTCGCGTGCCGAGGGAGCCCCGCCAGTGACCCAATGGGAATCGCTGGCCGACCCGATTCTTCTGGCTCAGCAAATGTGGAACCACAGTTTCCGCATGCGCCAGGCGTTTGCCCGCCGCAAGATCGAATGGCAGGCGCTAACGGCGGAGCAGTTGGACGATATTCTGGCTTACCTCCGTTCCCGGCCGCAAGCCAGCCAGATAGCCGCGCGTTTTTCCAACACGTCGGGCGAAGGCGGAGAGCGGGTTTTCGAATCCAAGGGCTGCTCCAAATGCCACGTCGGCAACCTGGCTCTGGAGAACCGCCTCAAGGACATGACCCTGACCGATATTGCGGTGGACATGTGGAACCATGCGCCCCGCATGATGGAGCAGCCGCCCACACTCTCTCCGGTGGAGATGCGCGAACTGCTCAGCTATCTCTGGATGCGGCAGTTTGTCTACCCCGGAGGCAGCGTGGCGCAGGGCAAGCAGGTATTCATGCAGAGGCACTGCTCCGATTGCCACGCGGGCGGAACCAATGGCGCGCCGCAACTGCCGGGCCAGGCGCACAGCTACTCCGAGGTCACGATTATTTCGGCCTTGTGGCGCCACGGCCCGCAGATGCTTCGCCGCATGCAGCAGGCCGGCATAAGCTGGCCGCGCTTCGGCAAGCCGCAGGAATTGTCAGACCTGATCGCGTACCTCAATTCGGTTCAGTAGCTCACTGCTGCTATGAGGCGAATCACCATATCCCTGAGCGATGAACTGCACGAGCAACTCCGGCATGACGCCTTTCGGGCCAAGACCAGCATGGCGGGGCTCATTCGCGCGAAGCTGCAGGGTTTCGTCGACAGGCCCCGGAGGCGCGGGGCTTCGAAGGACCCCATTCTGAAGGTGGCCGGCGTCTGCCGGGGACCCGTCCTGTCCGGCGAAATCGACGACTCGTTGTATGGCCGCTGAGCGGCTCTTCGTCGACACCTGGGGCTGGCTGGTCCTTGCGAATGACCGTGACCCGGCATTTTGCGCCAGTGGGAATGGGTTTCGTTCGGCTTTCCTGACGCGGATTGCCCCGCCTCATCCGATCCAGTCAGCCCCCGCCCTTAAGGGCGATAGAAAATAGCCCACGGCGTAAGCCGTTGGAATGGATGCGCAGTTGGATAAAGCCCCGTTCGGCGCGGAAGAATTGGGCCAGTCCACGGCCAGGCTCCATCCCCGTCCGAGGACACGTTTCCTAATGGGACTCCTCCACGCCGCGTTCAATCTGCCGTTCGTAATCGGCGCTATCGAAGTGGCCCCGCGACTCGGCTATGAGTCCATCGTCTCCAATCTTCCATACCTCGAAGCCGCTGATGCGAACCCGCTGCCCGGTCCCGCCCGGCCCGGTGTTGGTGCCGATGAGTGTCCAGTGGTATACAGCACCGCCGCCCTGAACCAGGAGGTCGTCCATGCGCACCTGCAAATCTGGAAACGCGGTCATGAATGCCTGAGCAGCCTCGGTGATCGCACTCTGCCCCACAGCCGGGGCACC
>Ga0105854_1000912_pt1 | contig 12539 bp, 9 predicted proteins | sample OrgsoiDNA_201058_FD_89679 | JGI IMG/M metagenome (GOLD analysis project Ga0105854, IMG submission 89679) | Permafrost soil microbial communities from the Arctic, to analyse light accelerated degradation of dissolved organic matter (DOM) -... | ecosystem: Environmental > Terrestrial > Soil >... | reverse complement strand
TTGCAAGCTACCGTTGTCCAGCATGGGCTGGGCTTCGCGCTGTTCCACGCAAGCGAGACCCACACCAGCGGCGGCGGCCTTGGCGGCGAGCAAAGTACTGCCCAGCAGCAAGCGTCCCTTGACATCGATTTCCGGCAAGTTAGGGTTGGCGGAGAACTCCCAGCGCATGATGCTGCCGCTGGGCATGCGCGCGCGTATGCATTCGTGCTGCAGCAAGTCTCCCGGCGTGGCAGGTGTACCGTTCGCCGCAAGGTAGGCTGGCGACGCCACGATGATCAATGCCTCCGGTATGCCCAGCGGCAAGGCCACCATGTCTTGCGGCGCGATGGTGACCAGGCGCAAGCCTGCATCAAAGCCCTGGGCGATGATGTCGACCAGCCGCCCTTCCGTCACCAGATCGACGCGCACGTCGGGATACTCGCGCATGAAGCCGACCACGATGGGCAGCAAACGGTCAGCGCCCCAGCTGGACGCATTGATACGCACCAGGCCGCTGGGCCGGTCGCGCAAGGCATGCACGCCATCGATCGCCTGCGTGATTTCGCTCAAGGCTGGCCGCACCCGGACGAGGAAGGCGGCGCCCGCTTCCGTCAAGGAAACGCTACGCGTGTTGCGCAGGAATAAACGGATACCCAGGTGGCTTTCCAGATTGGCCACGATATGGCTGACCGACGAGGGCGACATACCCATCTCGCGCGCTGCGCCCCGGAAACTGCCATGCGTGGCCACCGCCTGCGCGACTTTTAATGCGCGCAATCCCAAATCTTCCACTGTACGGTTTCCTTCATGAGTCTGTTCAGTACTGGCTAGCTTACATCATCAATCATTAAGCCGTACATTACCAGCATCGAATCCAAGGAGAATTGAGTATGACCACTGTGAAAACCATTTTGATTACCGGCGCCTCGTCCGGTTTCGGTGAGGCGGCAAGCCATTATTTCGCCAAGGCAGGCTGGAATGTCATCGCCACCATGCGCACGCCGGAACAGGCGCCAGCCGGCCTGGCAGACGCCGGCCAGGTATTCGTGACCCGTCTGGACGTGCAGGACAGCGACAGCGTCGCCGCGGCGATTGCCGCTGGCATCGCCCGCTTCGGCAAGATCGACGTGGTGGTGAACAATGCAGGCTACGGCCTGTTCGGTGTGTTCGAAAGCTTGACGCGCGACGCCATACAAAAGCAGTTCGATACCAATCTGTTTGGCGTCATGGATGTCACGCGGGCCATCCTGCCGCACTTCCGCAGCCAGCGCGCGGGCACCATCATCAACGTCAGCTCGGGCGCCGGCGCCATCGGCTTCCCGATGGCGTCACTCTATTGCGCATCGAAGTTTGCGCTGGAAGGCTATTCCGAATCGCTGTCGCACGAACTGGCCTCGCTGGGCATCAAGGTCAAGATCGTCGAACCGGGCGGCGCGATACAAACCAGCTTCATGGCCAGGGTCGGCACGGAAAGCGCCGGCACCGCCGCCATCGCAGACTACACGCCCTTCCTGGAACACGTAGGCGCACTGTACGCAGGCCTGGGCGCGGCAGCGGATGCCGATGCGGTGGACACGGTGGTGGCATCGATCTACCAGGCGGCCACCGATGGCACCAAGCAACTGCGCTACACGCCGACCCGCGATATCGCCGCCCTGCTCAATGCGCGCCGCAGCTCGTCGGAACAAGAATATCGTGCTTTAACTACCGGCTTGTTCTCGCTGCCAGCGTAAGACTGAAACTGCCATCAACCCCGGTACAGGGGATTGCTGGCAACGTAGACGCGGACGGGCACGGCCGTGAAGTCAGCCGGGGCGATCTTCGACAGGTCGAAGCGGACCTCTTCGGGAAAGGTGTCGAAATGCCAGGTGAACATTTTGCCACCGACCTTGAATTGCACGGTTTCGCCATTGCTGACGCTGACAAAGGTGGTGTCTGCCGTGATATTGATCACGCGGTCGGCGGCGCCCGTGGTCACTGACGTGCCGTAATCGGCGGCGGCGCCGGCCCAGCCTGCCGCCTGGGCGCCAGAGATTTGAGTGGCGGCGGCAAAGCCGGTAATTGCCAGAACGATAGCGGCGCGTTTCAAATTCAACATGGTCCTGCTCCTGATGGTTGGTTGGTGTATCGATATCCTTGTCGAGATCCTTGTCTCGATGGAAGCCAGTGTAAGGAGCGCCCGCTGACCTGGGCATGACAGGACCATTACAAAAAAATGACAGGCCAGGCCTCGTCACCCGGATGACGAAACTGTCATTTCTTCGTCATTTCCGCGTCATTTTTCACTGCCTACAATAGGACTTCCATCCCATTGCAGGAAACTCCCCATGTCCATCCCATCCACAGGCAGCAAGCCGCTGGGACGCTTGCTGCCGCTCGCCGCCATCGCCGCCACGGGCGCGGCCCTGGTGGCAGCGTATGCCTACGCAGCCGGCTGGCTGAGTCCAGAGCGTCTCACCCCCGCCAGCATCATCGCCAGCTTTCATGCCGACTTCGGTCAACATCCTGGCTTTCGGCGCAATCATGCGAAAGGCATGTGCGTCGCCGGTTACTTTGAAGGCAATGGACTGGCTACGCCCTATTCCAGCGCAGCTGTCTTTGAGCAAGTGCGCACACCCGTGGTCGGCCGCTTCGCCGTTCCCGGTGGCAATCCTGCCGTGGCGGACACGGCTGGCCCCGTGCGCAGCCTGGCGCTGCAATTCACGCAAGCCAACGGCGAACAGTGGCGCACCGGCATGAACAGCACACCGGTATTCGTGGTCAATACCCCGCAAGGCTTTTATGAAAACCTGCAGGCGTCGCGCCCCGTACCCGGCACAGGCAAACCGGACCCGGCACGCCTGCAAGCCTTTTTTGCGGCCCATCCCGAGTCAAACGCCTTCCGTCTATGGGTGAAGGGCCACCCGCCAACATCCTCATTTGCCAATACCCGTTTCTACAGCATCAACGCGTTTGAACTGGTCGATGGCCAGGGCGTACACCATCTTGCGCGCTGGTCGGTATTGCCTGAGGCAAACGCCGCCCCGCTGGCGCCGGCAGCGGCCAGCAATCCGAACGCCCTGCAGGATGCATTGGCCGAACGCCTGCGCGCCGGGCCACTGCGCTGGCATCTGCAATTGCAACTGGCCAAGTCTGGCGACCCCGGCAACGACGCGACCATCGCCTGGCCGGACGACCGCCAGGTGATCGACGCCGGCGTGCTGACCTTGGAAAGTACCGTCGCCCAGGATGACGGCCCCTGCCGCGACATCAATTTTGACCCGACCGTGTTGCCACGCGGCATACAGGTGTCGAACGACCCGCTGCTGGCCGCCCGCTCGGGCGCCTACGCCCGTTCCTATAATCTGCGCACGCGCGAACAGGCGGCGCTGCACACCACACCAGGAGCATCACGATGACTGCACCGCGCTTTTCCCTGGCCTTGCGCCTGTTGCACTGGACCATGGCGCCCTTGCTGCTGGCCATGCTGCTGATCGGCACCGGCATGGTGACCACTGTTTCGCACTGGCATTTGACCTTGCTCAACTTGCACAAACCGCTGGGACTGGCCTTGCTGGTGCTGGCCGTGCTGCGCCTGCTGCTGCGCCTGCTCAGCCCAGTGCCCGCGCTACCATCGAGTTTGCCGCCAGCCTTGCGCCTGGCAGCGCATGGATCACACTGGCTGCTGTACGGTTGCATGCTGGCCATGCCGCTGATCGGCTGGGCCATGCTGTCGGCTGGCAACTTCCCGCTGCCCTTGCTGGCTGGAACCACGTTGCCGCCGTTACTACCACCCAATGTCGCCCACTACGCACTGCTGCGTTCGCTACATACCGTGCTGGGAGAACTGTTCTTCGTGCTGGTGCTGGGCCATATCATCGCCGGCCTGGCCCATGCGCTACTGCTGCGCGATGGCGTGTTCGGCGCCATCAGCCTGCGCCGCCGGCGCCAGCCGGACAACTGAACAGCGCACTTATCAAGAGTAAAACCTTTAATTTACATTCATTTGCCTTAATGATAATCTCTTCATGGCTAGAAACCATTAATTGCTTTATCTAATCAATATGATTCGTCATGAAAGGCAGCGCGTATGAAAATTTTCTCAGGTTGGCATTGTTTATTGATAGGTATTTCCACGCTGGCGCTGGCCGGCTGCTCCACCCCCGAACCCAATGTATCAACCGAAGGCGCGCCAAAAATTGCGGCCGTCAAGTGCAAACGCACTTCCGACGCTACGCTCGGCACCCTGATCAAGAAAGATTGCACTTCCCCGTCGGATGCAACGACTGTGAACAAAGAGGAATTCCTGAACGCGCTCCAGACACCAGGGTCGATGGGTAACCGCTAACAACAGCAGGCACACGCTGCCACACAGGTACCCGAGGGATGTCGAATCCCTCACCTGCCCGCAAGGATTACAAATCGAACTGGGCCGACAGCAGCGCGGTCCGTGGTGCAGCGGCGGTACTGACCGTCAGCAATGTGCTGCTGGACAGCCAATAGCTCTTGTTCAATACGTTCTCTACGCTGACGCGCAAGACCACCGGCGTGCGCAGGATGGTGGTGCGGTAGCGTGCGCCGATGTCATAGCGCTGCCAGGATGGCATCTCCAGCGTATTGGCCACGTCATATGGTGTGGCCGCCGTGTAGATCGCGCGTGCATTCAGACTCAGGCCATTGATTCCCGGCACGTCCCAGTCGGCGCCCAGGTTGAGCGTGTGCTTGGGTACGCCAATCGCGTCATTGCCCTGGTTCACGCCACCGGCCGCACGCTGCAGCTTGGCGTCATAAAAGGTGGCGCTGGCCATCAGGCGCAGATCGCGCATGGCCTCGCCAACCACCGACAGTTCCAGGCCACGGTTACGCTGCTTGCCATCCATGCTATAGATATTGCTGATCGGGTCGGTAATCGCATTCGGACGGTCGATCTGGAACAGCGATACACCGCTGATGACCTTATTGCGATCCATTTTCAGTCCGATTTCATACTGTTTCGACTTGAATGGCGCAAACACTTCACCCACATTGGCCGTGCCCAGCGGCGCCGTCGAACCGCGCGTCAGGCCGGAAGTAAAATTGCCGTACAAGGACACATCATCCCAGGGACGCACCACGACACCAGCGATAGGCGACACCGCGCTTTCGCCATACGAAGTAGTCACCGCACCCGCCGCGTTGAAGTTCTGAGCTTGCACTTTCTGCTGGCGCAGGCCGGCCGTCAGCAAGATGCGCTTGTCGGCAAAGGACAAGGTATCGGTCAGGGACATGCTGGTCAGCTGGGTCGCCGAATTCTTGCTCGGTGAGAGACGATTACCGTTGAGCTGGTAGACCGGCTGTGGCGCATAAATATTCGAATCGACTGCCGTGCCGGCAGGTGCTGGCAGATAGAAACTCCCGGCGTCCTGTTCCAGGCGCGAAGCGGAAAAGCTGAGCATATGTTCGATGCCTTGCGTGTTAAAGCGCGCACGGGCGCCCACTTCGCCGGTCTTGCTTCGTGCAGCCGCGTCATACCAGGCACTGCTGACCCGTATATTGCCACGCTCATCCATCGCATCCATACCGCGCGCAGAAGGAAAATCCTGTTCGCTCGCGCCATAGTGATAACCGGCAGCAGCGTACAGCATGACTTGCGGCGACAAGTCGTACTCCAGGCGCGAAGCAAGCGTCGAGTCGCGGAGCTTCAGGCCGGCGCCTTCATAAATAGCGCGGTGGCCGGAAGGCGCGGCCGGCAAGCGGGTAATGCCAGGCCGAAAACCAATCTGCGCGCGGAAGTTATCGGTATTCTCGCGTTGCGCGTAGGCATCCACCGACCAGCGCAAATTGGCTGCGCGGTAGTCGAACACCAGCGCGGCCATTCCAAATTGCTGCTGGCCATTGTCGATATTCGTGTCGCCGTTGCGGTACACCCCATTAAAACGCAGCCCCCAGGCATTATCGTCGCCAAAGCGGCGCCCCACGTCGAGCTGGCCGCCCAGCAGGGATTTGCTTTCGTAGGTAGTCGTCAAACGTGTGACCGGTTCATCCCTGGCGCGTTTGGTAACGATGTTGATATTGCCGCCTATGCTGCCGTTCGGGCTGATCCCGTACATCAGCGTGCCCGGGCCCTTCAGCACTTCCACGCGCTCCATAAAGGCGGTGGGCATGCGGTTCGACGAGGCCAAGCCGTACAAGCCATTCAAGCCGACATCGCCGCTGGTGACATTAAAACCGCGGATCTGGAAATCTTCACTGAAGCCGCCGGTCGAGGTCATGGTGCGCACCGATGCTTCGTTGACGACCACGTCCGCCAGGGTGCGCGCCTGCTGGTCTTCCAGTATCTGCGCCGTATAGTTGGTGGTGCTGAACGGGGTATCCATCACGTCGGTAAAGCCCAGCACGCCCAGGCCGCCGCTGCGCGCGATACGGCCACCGGCCAGCGAAGTCTCGCCACGGGCACCGTTGATCAGCACGCGGCTGGCCGAGGCGCTTTCATCTTCACTCATGGCGACCACTTCCGGCAGCATGGTGCTTTGCGTGGCGACCGCCTTGCGCAGCGCATAAGCCCCGTCCGCCTGGGGCACGGCTTCCAGTCCTGTACCTTGCAGCAAGACGGCCAAGCCTTCCTGGGGTGTGTAATCGCCGCGCAAGCCCTGGCTGGTTTTACCTGCGGTCAACTTGCCATCGATGGCCAGCAAGATGCCGGTGCTACCCGCAAAACGGTTCAGCGCACTGTCCAGCGTGCCTGCGGCGATTACGACATGGCGCCGCGTTTCTGGATTGGCACCTTGGGCAAGGGCCGTGATGGATGCAGCGGCAAGCGACAAGCCCGCCAGCAGGACGGCCTGGGCGATGCGACGGCGTTGGAATGGGAGCGGTTGTTGCAACATGAACAGTCTATCCTTTCAAATCAAGAGGGTGATAGCTGTATCCCGTATGAAAAGAAAAAAGATCTACTCATTTTTTACATTTTTTTTGCCTGCACCGTGACCCAATAGCGGGTCGCGTAGCTGATGCGTACCGGCAAGGCTTGTTCCAGGGCGGCCAGCACCTTGTCCGTATCACGTAAAGGATAGCGCCCTGATACCACCTCGTTGGCGACGTCAGGGTCGCAGCGGATTACGCCCTTGCGGTAACGTCCCAGCTCCGCCAGGAAATCCTGCAAGCGCATTTGCTCCGCCTCCAGCACGCCATCGAGCCACGCCGGGTGATCCGCCGCCAGCTCGCGCACCGCCTCCATCGATGCCGCCGTAAAGCGCAGCTGGCTGCCCGCAGCCAGGCGCAGCGGCGCATCCGGGGTCAGGCGGGGGCGCACTTCGACGACACCTTCATACACTTCTACCCGGGTGTGTTCGCCACCTTGATACACGGTAAAGCGGGTGCCCAGCGCGCGCGCCACGCCATGCCTGGTGACCACCACGAAATCGCGATGGCGCATGGCCGGCTCGTGCGCGGTGGTGACGAGAATTTCGCCTTGATGCAAATCAATCCGCCGCAAGCCGGCGTCAAAATGGACATCGAAGGCGGTAGCTGTATTCATGCTGATGCGGGTGCCATCTTCCAGTACCAGATCGCGGCGTTCGCCGGTGGTCGTGGCATATTGCGCGGTCATGGTTTGCCACGGCGAACTGCCACGCAAGGTATAGACCGCAGCGCCGCTGCCGCAGGCCAGCAGCAAGCCACGCAAGACCGTGCGGCGCTGATTGCGCCGGCTACTTTCGCGCAAGGTCAATCCTGCCGTTTGTGCCGGTACGCTGCGCAAGCGCTGCTCGATTGTCGCTACCTGCAGCCAGGCACGCTCATGCTCGGGCGCGGCCTGGCGCCAGTTGCTCAACGCAAGCTGCTCTTCCGGCGTCACTTCGCCCGACCACATGGTCACCAGCCACGCCAGGGCCTGTTGACGGTGTTCGGCAGAGACCGTGTCGCTCGATGCTTCCAACGCTTATTCCACCACCTAAGCCATCACCGCAAAACAGGCTTGCGCGGCCTGCAACATATACTTGCGCACCGATCCCAGCGACACACCCATGCGCTCGGCGATGGCTTGATAAGTCAGACCATCGAATTGCGACAGCAAAAATGCCTCGCGTGCGCGCTGCGGCAAGCGGTCGAGCGCCGCATCGAGCAAACATAAGGTTTGCAGCGCGATGGCGCGCTCCTCCGCCGACGGCATCTGGTCGGCAGAAAAATGCAGCAGCGCTTCCAGGTAGGCATATTCCAGGCGCCGCCGGCGCTGCAAGTCCACCACCAGGTGTTTCGCAATCCGCGCCAGGTAGGCGCGCGACTGCTGCTCGTACTCGGGCAGCCGGCCAGTATCGATCACGCGCACATAGGTATCCTGCGCCACGTCGGCCGCATCGAAAGCATTACCCAGCTTGCCGCGCAGCCAGCCCACCAGCCAGCCATGGTTGTGGCGATACATAGTGCTGATGAAGTCAGGGGCGATGCTGTCAGCCATTACGATTCCTGGGGTTTAGCCACAAGGTCCTGGAGCGGGAGCTTGGCCAAATCTTGATTGAGAATAATTCTCATTATTATATCGAAGTCGGGTGGCATGTGCTACTGGCGCAGTCGATGCAGAGCCTATCTTTGCCATGAGCGAGCTGTGGCAGCTCAGATGCCAAGCGATGCGTTTTACAAGATGCTCTGCGATAATTTTACAGATACTTCATTGTTCATTTTCAGATAATGAATTATGACATCTTGCTCAACCGATTGATCTTAAATGGTTTTTTTTAGAAAATTCAAGATAGTTATTGACACTAGTACCAATAACTTCTAGATTTCCCCTATGGATAGTCCCAGGTTTGAACACTTCGAGCTCAAGCTATGCAACCCGACATTTGATTCACCGCTAGTCGATGTCATCAACGAACTTGAGCATCTTCGTCGCCTGCAATTGGGCGGGAGCACGCCTGCGGGCGTTTTCTTTCAGCTCAAACACATCTTCCACATGCTGGAAAGTCTGGGGTCTGCCCGCATCGAGGGCAATCACACTACGCTGGCTGATCTTGTCGACGCAACAGTACGAGGCGATGACGGGGCCGACAACAGTGACCAGATGCAAGAGATCAGCAACATCGAAAAAGCGATGCGGTATGTTGAAGAGGCCATCGAGCCTGGTGCGCCACTGACCGAAACGTTCATACGCGATTTGCACAAGATTGCCGTGAGCACCTTACAGCGTGAGGGCGACAGAACACCGGGAGCGTACCGGGAAGGACCGGTCACAATCGCCATGTCGGCACATCTGCCGCCTGAGGCACTTGCCGTGCCGCAGTACATGAAGGAGTTGACTGATTTTGTCAACACCGCCTCAGCGCCCAAGTACGACCTGATGAAAGTGGCCCTCACCCATCACCGGTTCGGCTGGATACATCCTTTCTCAAACGGAAACGGAAGGGTCGTCCGCCTGCTGACATACGCTCTACTCATCAAGTACGGCTTCAACGTCAAAGATGGACGCGTGCTCAATCCAACCGCAGTCTTTTGTAACAACCGGGAGCGCTACTACCAGATGCTTGGTAGCGCCGATAGTGGCACAACGCAGGGCATTGAAAACTGGTGTATTTATGTACTTGAAGGAGTATTGCTTGAGCTGCAAAAAGTAGATCGGCTGACACAATACGATTACATCGAGCAAAAAATCCTCATACCCGCACTCAATATTTCACGCGCGCGGCAGCTGATAACGCTTGTTGAATATCACGTACTGCTGGAAGTGGTTCGGCTGAAAAGTGCAAAGTCGGCAGACCTGAAAAAAGTCATGCCCAACTTGACTGACAACCAGCGCACCTATCAGATCAAACGACTGGTAGAACTGAAAATGCTGCAAGCAATCTACCCAGGCGCCAGACAGTACGCGATCTGCTTCACCAACAATTACCTGTTACGCGGCGTCATCAAGGCCCTGACCGAAGAAGGATTCGTCCCCAGCTCCATGGAAAAGTGACGACCATGACGCCTATGCTGGTTTGACACCTGCCCCCATCGGGCAAACAGCAATAAATCCACCATCTGATCGACTTTGTCGGCGCAAGTGGCGGTCATCGGCAGCCGCTAATGGTAAAGTATGGCCTGCTGCGCAATAGCGCCATCGCACTACCGAATTCCACACAGAACAACGATCAAACTCAAAGACTTACAATGAATATGCAGTCAAATCAAGAACTTGCCAACATCCAGCGGAGCAAGCTCACGCCCATGATGCAGCAATATATGGCGATCAAGGACAACCACCCGACGATGCTGGTGTTTTACCGCATGGGCGATTTCTATGAGCTGTTTTTTGAGGATGCGGAAAAAGCCGCGCGCCTGCTGGGCATTACCTTGACGGCGCGCGGCGCGGCCAGCGGCAATCCGATCAAGATGTGCGGCGTGCCGTTTCATTCGCTCGACGGTTATCTGGCCAAGCTGGTCAAGCTGGGCGAGTCGGTGGCCATTTGCGAGCAGATCGGCGATCCGGCCACCAGCAAGGGGCCGGTCGAGCGCAAAGTCATGCGCGTAGTAACCCCCGGCACCTTGACGGACGCCGACTTGCTGCCAGAAAAGGCCGAGCGCCCGCTGCTGGCCTTGTGCAGCGTAACGCAGCGCAAGACCGTGACGACGGGACTGGCCTGGCTGTCGCTGGCCAGCGGCGCCTTGAAACTAATGGAATTCTCCGGCGACAGCACCACCGTGGCCACCCGCTTGCAGCAAGAACTGGAACGCATCGTACCTGCCGAGATCCTCAGCGGCGACCATGGCGGCCTGTTTGACGATTACGCCGGCACGCATATCAACCGCGTGCCCGACTGGCATTTCGACGTGGTCAGCGGCCACAAGGCGCTGCTCGACCAGCTGGGCGTGGCGACCTTGACCGGTTTTGGCGCCGACGGCCTGGGCGCCGCATTCGGCGCGGCCGGCGCGCTGCTGCGCTATGCGCAGTCCACGCAAGGGCGCGGCTTGCAGCATGTGCGTTCGCTGACGACGGAAAATGAAAGCGAATTCATCGGCCTGGACGCCGCCACGCGGCGCAACCTGGAATTGACGGAAACCATACGCGGCCAGGAATCGCCGACCTTGTTCTCGCTGCTCGACCATTGCCGTACGGCCATGGGTTCGCGCATGCTACGCCACTGGCTGCACCATGCACGGCGCGACCAGGCCGTGGCCCGCGCGCGCCACGAAGCGATCGCTGCGCTGGCGCAAAGCGAAGCGGCCGGTCCGCTGGCGGCCACCCTGGCGCAAGTACCCGACATTGAACGCATCACCACCCGCATCGCGCTGCTGTCGGCCCGTCCGCGCGATCTGGCTGCCCTGCGCGATGGCTTGCTGCAATTGCCGGCGCTGCGCGAACAGGTCGTGCGCTGCCATGGACAGGAGAGTGAAAACAGCTTGCTGCGCGCCATCCACACTTCCCTGGCGACGCCAGAAAGCTGCCTGGACTTGCTGGTGCGCGCCGTGGCGCAGGAACCGGCGGCGATGGTGCGCGATGGTGGCGTGTTTGCCCGCGGCTACGATGCCGAACTCGATGAATTGCGCTCGCTGTCGGAAAACGCGGGGCAGTTCCTGGTCGACCTGGAAACGCGCGAACGGGCCCGCACGGGCATCGCCAACCTGCGCGTGGAATACAACAAGGTGCATGGCTTTTATATTGAGGTCACGCACGGCCAGACCGACAAGGTGCCCGACGATTACCGCCGCCGCCAGACCTTGAAAAACGCCGAGCGCTATATCACGCCGGAATTGAAAGTGTTTGAAGACAAGGCCCTGTCGGCGCAAGACAAGGCCTTGGTGCGTGAAAAGCTGCTGTACGACTTGCTGCTGGCCGAGCTGGCGCCGCATATCGGCACCCTGCAAACCATCGCCCAGGGCCTGGCCCAGCTCGATACCCTGAACGCGCTGACGGAACATGCGCAGCAGCATAACTGGGTCGCGCCGCAGCTGGTTGCCGAGCCGTGCATCAATATCGTCGAAGGTCGCCACCCGGTGGTGGAAAAACAGATCGAACGCTTTATCGCCAACGATTGCCGCCTCGTCAACGAACGCCGCTTGCTGCTGATCACCGGTCCGAACATGGGCGGTAAATCGACCTTCATGCGCCAGGTAGCCCTGATCACCCTGCTGGCCTACGTGGGCAGTTACGTACCAGCAGCCAGCGCCACCATCGGCCCGATCGACCGCATCTTCACGCGTATCGGCGCGACCGACGACCTGGCGGGTGGACGCTCGACCTTCATGGTGGAAATGACGGAATCGGCGGCTATTCTGAACGGCGCTACCGAACACTCGCTGGTGCTGATGGATGAAGTGGGCCGCGGCACCTCGACCTTCGACGGCCTGGCGCTGGCGTGGGCGATCGCGCGCCACCTGATCGACACCAGCCGCAGCTTCTCGCTGTTCGCCACCCACTACTTCGAACTGACGCAGCTGCCGGACAACCATCCGACGGCGGCCAACGTCCACCTGTCGGCGGTCGAGCACAAGGACAGCATCGTGTTCCTGCACGCGGTGCAGGACGGCCCGGCGTCGCAGAGCTACGGCCTGCAGGTGGCGCAGCTGGCCGGCGTGCCGCAGCCGGTGATCAAGGCCGCGCGCAAGCACCTGGCGCGCCTGGAGGCGCA
>Ga0105854_1000902_pt1 | contig 12657 bp, 15 predicted proteins | sample OrgsoiDNA_201058_FD_89679 | JGI IMG/M metagenome (GOLD analysis project Ga0105854, IMG submission 89679) | Permafrost soil microbial communities from the Arctic, to analyse light accelerated degradation of dissolved organic matter (DOM) -... | ecosystem: Environmental > Terrestrial > Soil >... | reverse complement strand
TGTCACGCCACAAGCATTAGCATGATCCCGCGGGCGATAACCCTCCCCGCGTTCTCCCTTCACTGCCCGCCATCCACGCCCTTCACCGGAAATCCGTTTTCTTTTTTATCAAATCGGGTAATGCTGGGAACTGCTGGAGGGTATTCATCACATAGAAGTCAACGATGTGGATCCCTTAGCGATTACGGCACGTAATTTGCTTAATCCTTATGCTATCTGTTTAAACACTTTTATTCATTTTCAGGGAAAACATCGTGAAAAAATACAGCGTGATCATGTTGGCGTTACTGGGCTCTTTTAGTGCAATGAGCCATGCCGAAACCGTCATCAAATTTGGCGTCGACCCCTCTTTTCCACCTTTCGAATCAAAAGCAGCCGATGGCTCGCTGGTCGGGTTTGATATCGATTTAGGTAACGCCATTTGTAAACAAGCGAATGCAAAATGCGAGTGGGTCGAAACGGCCTATGACAGCATTATTCCTGCGTTGAATGCCAAAAAATTCGATGCCGTACTGTCGGCGATGGCTATCACCGAGAAACGCAAAGCCCAAGTCAATTTCTCTGACGTGCTCTATAACATTCCGAGCGTATTGGTCGCTAAGAAAGGCAGTAACCTGGATACCACCGTTGACTCACTCAAAGGGAAGGTGATCGGCGTGGCGCAAGGCACAACGCAGGAAGCGTACGCCAAAGGGATGTGGGAATCGAAAGGGGTGCAAGTGGTCTCTTACCAGAATCAGGACTCGGTTAATCTGGATTTAGAAAGCGGCAGAATTGACGCCACCTTCACCAACGCCGCAGCGGCAGAAACTGGATTTTTGAAAACGCCACAAGGCGCTAATTTTGCCTTCATCGGGAAAACAGTGTTAGACCCGCAGTACTTAGGTGGCGGTGCAGCCATTGCATTGCGTAAGGATGATCAAGCCCAACTGCTGGTGATCAACAAAGCCCTCGCGGGTATTCACGAAAGTGGTGTGTATAAACAATTACAAACCAAGTACTTCACCTTTGACGTGTTTAAAAATAACAAACCGTGATCTGAGGTTCCTATCCGAGCTGCAGGTCCATTTTGCCTAAAGGAAGCCGAATGTTTTCTCATGTTTTTATTGGCGTAAATGATTTTGACCGAGCCTTCGCGTTTTACTCGGCGCTTGGCAAAACGCTGGGCCTGCAGCTCAGATTTAGCAGCAGCGAACGGGCAATAGCCGGTTGGCAAACGCCAGACACTCCACGTCCTATCTTCGTTATTGGCAAACCGCTTGATGGCATGCCAGCCACGGTGGGCAACGGCAGTATGCTAGCCCTCTTAGCGACAAGTCGTGCGCAGGTTGCAGCGCTCTATCAGGCAGCACTTGAGCATGGCGGGACCTGTGAGGGCCCGCCAGGACTGCGCCCGCAGTACCATGAAAATTATTTCGGCGCTTACTTTCGCGATCCCGATGGCAACAAACTCTGCATCTGCTGCCATCATCCTGAATAACGACACTAAACAATCACAATCTGGGTACTGGTTTGCGCCAGTGCCTGTGATTCTTCCTCACTAATACCGCTATCCGTAATAATGGTGTCGATTTTGTTCATCGGCAGCACCAGATTAAAGCCACGACGGCCAAACTTACTCGAATCAGTCACAACCACCACCCGGCGAGCAGCGGCGGCCATGATGGCGCTTATCGAGTAACCTTCATTAAAGGTGGTAATGCCACTGCTGGCATCCAGCCCATCGGCCCCCACAAACATGAAATTCGCCACAATCCCTTGCAAGGCATACTCGGTGATATTGCCGTGTAGCGAGCGCGTTTTATGCCGTAATGTCCCGACACACACCACCAGCGTAATGTCTGGGTTTTCAGAAAGAACGAAAGCGGCAGGCAAATTATTGGTGATCACCGTTATCCCACCCGATTTCACTAACTCCTCGGCGATAAGCATCGTGGTACTGCCGCTGTCGAGAATGACCGTATCGCCCTGCTTCACCATCGCTACCGCTGCCAGAGCAATGCGCCTCTTGGGATCTTCCGCATGACGAAAACGTTCTTCTAATACCATCTCGCCGTCGGTATTCACCGTGTCGAGCATCGGTACGTCCTTCCCTGCTCCGCCATGAAAGCGCTTCAGTAACCCTTTCTCTTCCAGCAAACGTAAGTCTGCACGAATGGTCACCTCAGACACTTCGAAAGAAGACGAAAGCTCAGAAACCAAAACGCTGCCATTTTCATTCACTGCATCAATGATTTTATTTCGTCTATCGTAAGAATTCATCGTTTCATGCCTGCTATTCAACATTACACCCAGTTTAAAGAAAAGAATTCGAAAATGGGAGCTAAAAAATCACCTCCGTAAAATTCCGCTCTAACGTCTGCTGTGGCGGGGTGATTGACCTGAAACTTTGCTAAAAAAACCTCGGCATGCCTGCATTTTTGTTCGATGTTTCTCGAAGAATGATAGAAACACCATGTCGAAAGATAACGGAATATTTCGATCTCCATCACGAATAATACAAAAGGGGATTGTACACAATTCGAAATGATACGATTATTTTCGGAAATAAACGGAGGATTAAATGAAAGATATTTTGGAGACACACAAAAACGGCGAGCTTATCGGCATCTGCTCCGTCTGTTCGGCACACCCGTTAGTGATCGAAGCCGCACTCCGTCTGGATCTTCATTCAGAGCGCCAGGTATTAATTGAAGCCACGTCAAATCAGGTCAATCAATTCGGTGGTTACACCGGCATGATCCCGAGCGGTTTCCGTGATTTTGTGCTGAATATTGCCAGAAATATTGGCTTTCCAGAGCAACGCCTGCTGCTGGGCGGTGACCACTTAGGGCCGAATTGTTGGCAAAACGAAACGGCGGAAGTCGCGATGGCGAAAGCCGACGTTTTAATCGCAGACTATGTTAAGGCTGGTTTTAGTAAAATTCACCTCGATGCCTCCATGTCCTGCGCCGATGATCCTATCCCTCTGGCTCCTTTCACCGTCGCCTCTCGTGCCGCACGTTTATGTGCCGTCGCAGAGCGCGTGGCGACAGTACAACAAAAGCAGAAGCTGACCTATGTGATTGGTACAGAAGTCCCTGTACCGGGCGGTGAATCGGCGGCTATTGAACACGTACATATCACGCTGGCGAAGGACGCCAAGGCCACCATTGATATGCACCATCAGGCTTTTGCCGATGCCGGTCTGATAGAAGCGCAAGACCGCATTATTGCCGTTGTGGTTCAACCCGGCGTCGAATTTGATCACAGCCGCGTGATCCATTACCAGCCCAAACTGGCCCATGATCTTTCTACTTTTATCGCCTCGACGCCGCTCGTTTACGAGGCGCATTCAACCGATTACCAGACGCCAGAGTCATATCGCCATTTGGTCGAGGATCATTTTGCCATCTTAAAAGTCGGTCCAGCCCTCACCTTTGCCCTGCGTGAAGCCATTTTTGCACTCGCCAATATTGAGCAGATCTTGATTGCGCCGGATGAACAAAGCCAGGTGATGTCCGTGATTGACCGCGTCATGCTCGATGAACCTGATTACTGGAAAAAATATTATCACCCGACCTTCAGCCGCTCATTAATTGACCTTCACTTCAGTCTTTCTGATCGCATTCGTTATTACTGGCCGCATCCCCGTATCAGCCACGCCGTCAGCCTCATGCTCGATAATTTACATCAAGTGGAGCTGCCGCTCGGCCTACTGAGTCAATTTATGCCGGTGCAATTTGGCCGCGTCATGTCAGGTGAATTGGTGGCTAAACCGCACCCACTCATCATTGACAAAATTCAGGATGTCCTGCGCGCATACCGTTTTGGATGCACGGTACCGGCTGCGCCGACTGAGGCGGTGAGCTATGCATAAGTGCGATGTTTTCGTTAAAACGGGCATTGATTTTTGCGATGCCAAAGATGCGCTAAAACACATCGGCAGAGAGATGCTCTGCGCCGGTGTGGTGGATATCACTTACCCGCTGGCCTTATTGCAGCGAGAAGCGGAATTCCCGACCGGCATCATGCTGGAAAGCCACGCCGTGGCAATCCCACATTGCGAAGCGGTACATGCTCTCAAACCGGCGATTTACCTGATTCGCCCGAATCATCCGGTTTCATTCTTTCAGGCTGACGGTGACACGCCGGTGGACGCCTTATTGATCATCGCCTTGATTGTCACCCAACCCGCGCAACAACTGGTTTTGTTACGCCGCCTTTTTGGTCAGTTACAGGATCCGAATTTTATCGAACGCTTGTTGCAAGCACCTGAAAGCCAGTTGGCTGAGATGTTTAAACAACAGGTTTTTCCTGAGTTAAGTACCGTGCCCGACCCTACAAACACCATAACAACAACATCAGAAACGGAACACCAAGGAGCCTTATCGTGAAAAGAAAAATTATCGTGGCCTGTGGCGGTGCAGTTGCCACCTCCACTATGGCCGCAGAAGAAATTAAAGAGCTGTGCACCGAGCACAACATCACGCTGGATCTCATCCAATGCCGGGTGACTGAAATCGAAACCTATATGGACGGCGCAGACCTTATTTGCACCACCGCACGCGTCGATCGGCAATTTGGCGATATTCCTGTGGTTCACGGTATGCCGTTCGTTTCCGGTGTCGGCATCGACAAACTAAAAGCTGAAATACTGGCGCTTTTGCAGGAGTAAGCCATGTTTACCGACATTATGCGTTACATCCTGGATCTCGGCCCAACCGTCATGTTGCCGCTGGTGATCATCCTTTTTTCAATGCTGCTCGGCATGAAACTCGGCGACTCCTTTAAATCGGGCCTGCATATTGGCATCGGTTTTGTCGGTATCGGATTAGTGATCGGCCTGATGCTGGACTCTATCGGCCCCGCCGCGAAAGCGATGGCTGAGCATTTTGAAATCAATCTGCAAGTGGTCGACATTGGCTGGCCGGGCTCCTCTCCAATGACATGGGCTTCGCAAATTGCCTTAGTGGCGATCCCGATAGCCATCGGCGTCAACATTCTGATGTTGGTGACCCGTATGACCCGCGTGGTGAATGTCGATATCTGGAATATCTGGCACATGACATTCACCGGAGCCATGTTGCATTTGGCAACCGGTTCCTACTGGCTGGGTATCATGGGCGTCATTGTCCATGCGGCGTTTGTTTACAAGCTAGGCGACTGGTTCGCCAAAGATACGCGGGACTTTTTCAACCTCGAGGGGATCGCCATTCCCCACGGCTCATCGGCCTATCTCGGGCCTATCGCCGTACTGGTCGACACCCTGATAGAAAAAGTGCCGGGTCTGCGCAAAATACATTTCAGCGCCGACGACGTGCAAAAACGGTTTGGTCCTTTTGGTGAACCGGTCACGGTCGGTTTTGTGATGGGGTTAATCATTGGCTTGCTGGCGGGCTATGACATCAAAGGCGTACTTCAGTTGGCGGTAAAAACCGCGGCGGTCATGTTGCTGATGCCACGGGTGATCAAGCCGATCATGGACGGGCTGACGCCCATCGCCCGCCATGCACGCAGTCGTCTACAGGCAAAATTTGGTGGACAGGAGTTCTTGATCGGTCTGGATCCGGCGCTGTTACTGGGTCATACCGCCGTGGTGTCTGCCAGCCTGATCTTCATCCCGTTGACGATTCTGGTGGCGGTTGCGGTACCGGGAAATCAGGTTTTACCCTTTGGTGATCTGGCAACGATCGGCTTCTTTGTGGCGATTGCCGTCGCTGTGCATCAGGGCAATCTGTTCCGCACGCTGATTTCTGGCGTGATCATCATGGGCATCACCTTGTGGATAGCCACGCAGACCATCGGCTTACACACCCAACTCGCCGCGAATGCGGGCGCATTGAAAGCCGGTGGACAAGTTGCCTCAATGGATCAGGGCGGTTCCCCGATCACCTATCTGCTGATTCAGCTTTGTACATGGCAAAACATTACCGGCCTCACAGTGATTGGCGTGGTGTATGCCCTCGGTGTTTTCCTCACCTGGCGTCGTGCACGAGGCTTTATTCAGGCTGAACGTCAGGATGCGAACACCGCGCTAGAACAGTCTAACGCCCTCTAACTTAAAAGGGGGTGGAAGCCCCCGCTATGGAGTTTTTAATGAAATCTGTCGTGGTTCATGCAAACGGAAAGGTGGCTGTCGAAGAGAGACCGACACCAACGCTTACGCATCCCGATGACGTTCTGGTGCGCATTGCTTACTCAGGGCTGTGCGGCTCGGATATCCCGCGTATTTTTGCTCAAGGTGCGCACTTTTACCCCATCACGCTCGGCCACGAATTCAGTGGTGAAGTGGTGGAATATGGCGAACAGGTGACGGATTTAAAGACCGGTGACGCCGTTGCTTGTGTGCCATTACAACCCTGCTTTGCGTGCCCTGAATGTGAACGCACTGCATTTTCACAATGTAAGCATTATCAGTTTATTGGTTCACGCAGTGACGGCGGCCACGCTGAATACCTCGTCGTCCGCCGCTCAAGTTTGTTCAAACTTCCTGACGAGTCGTCTCTGTTACAGGGGGCTTTCCTCGAACCTATCACCGTGGGTCTGCACGCGCTGAAACTGGCCGGTGGCTGCGAGGGCAAAGAAGTGATCGTTATTGGTGCGGGTACCATTGGTCAATTAGCGATCCAGTGCGCAAAAGCCTTGGGGGCGAAAGCCGTCACCGCTATCGATATCAATCCGCAGCGCCTGCAATTGGCACAGGAAACTGGCGCATCCTTTGTTTATAACAGTGCTGAAATGACTAGCGATGAGATCGCCGCAGAGCTGCATCCGCGTCGCTTTGATCAATTGATCCTCGAGACCGCGGGCGCGCCGCAAACCGTCACGCTAGCGCTGGAGATTGCCGGTCCACGCGCGCAGCTCGCTTTAGTGGGCACCTTACACCAAGACCTCAATCTCCCGGCTCCGACCTTTGGCCACATTTTGCGAAAAGAGCTCACCATTATCGGCAGTTGGATGAATTACTCCGCGCCCTGGCCGGGCAACGAATGGCAGCAGGCGGCAGCGTTATTCGCAGCAAAAAAGCTTCGGCTCGAACCACTTATCGCCAGTATTGGCGATGCACAGGCGTTCGCAGACAGCGTCAATGCACTCGCTGGTCAGCCGATGAAAGGTAAAATTCTGCTCAACATGACGGAGCACTAAACATGTATTTGATCTCAAATCGCGAGATGCTCAAAAAAGCCCAGCGTGATGGCTATGCCGTTCCCGCGTTCAACGTCCATAACCTTGAAACGGTGCAAGTGGTGGCTGAAACTGCCGCCCGTATGGGTTCCCCGGTGATCATGGCCGGTACGCCCGGCACCTTCAGTTATGCCGGCGTCGATTTTCTGGTCTCCATTTGTCAGGAGGCCGCACGGCTTTACCGGCATCCTTTTGCGTTACATCTCGATCACCACGAAGAGCTGGACGATATCGAAACCAAAGTTCGGGCGGGGATTCGTTCGGTCATGATCGATGCGTCGCATTTTAATTTTGAGCAAAATATTCATAAAGTCGCTAGCGCCGTTCGGCTTTGTCACGGCTTTGATGCCAGTGTCGAAGCCGAGCTAGGGCGGCTTGGAGGGCAAGAAGACGATCTGAATGTTGATGCAGCAGACAGTTTCTTCACCGACCCGCTCGCCGCGAAAGAGTTCGTACAGCGGACCGGCATTGACTCACTGGCGGTTGCCATTGGTTCTGCCCATGGGTTGTATGAGGGAGAGCCGAAACTGGACTTTGTCAGACTGGAGAAAATTCGCCAGCAGGTGGATATTCCTCTGGTGCTGCACGGTGCCTCAGGAATACCTGAGGCGATGGTCAGAGAAGCCATCAGTCTTGGCGTGTGCAAAGTTAACGTCGCCACCGAGCTTAAAATCGCCTTTGCCGATGCGATCAAAGACTATTTTGGCGATCATCCCGACGCCAATGATCCACGCAAATATATCGTTCCGGGCAAGGCGGCGATGCAGTCAGTGGTGGAGGAAAAAATTCGCATCTGCGGCAGTGCGGGCAAACTCTAGTTATCCCCCGCTAAGGGCGCTATCAGGTTGCAGCGTTGTCATCCTTCTGATTTGATATAACAAAGCTTTCTACATTCACTGAAGGAATGGAATCAGACATGACAACGCTCAATCACTTTGGTCAGCCCATCGGCGATGCTCTGCCGGACTGGCAAACTCGCGAACTCCCGCAATCTCTTCAACTGGATGGCCGCTACTGCCATCTTGAACCTCTCCATGTGGAGCGCCACAGCAAAGCGTTATTTACCGCGTGGCACAGCATTGATGACAACCGTGACTGGAGTTATTTCTCGGTTGACCGTCCTGAGACGCAGGAAGCTTGTGATGCGTTTATTGCAGCGAATGCCGCCAGCAAGGACCCGCTGTTTTTTGCCGTTATCGACAACGCCACCCAGCGTGCTGTTGGCAGCGTTTCCCTGATGCGCATCGATCCCGCGAATGGCGTAATTGAAATTGGCTGGGTGAATTGGTCACCGCTGATGAAACGTTCGCGCAACAGCACCGAGGCGATTTACCTGCTGCTGAAATACGTCTTTGACGAGCTGCAATACCGTCGCTGCGAGTGGAAATGCAACAGCCTGAATGCACCGTCGAGCGCCGCGGCTAAGAGATTTGGTTTTGAATACGAAGGTAAATTCCGTCAGGCGATTGTGACCAAAGGCCACAATCGCGACACCGAATGGTATTCAATGCTGGATAACGAATGGCCTGAGCGTAAATCGACGCTCGAACAATGGCTTAGCCCAGATAACTTCGCGGCTGACGGCCAACAGAAGCAACGACTAGAAGCTTTTAGGAAGTCATAAATCAGCGTGTAGGAAGCAATCTGTCTATCTCTTCCCACGCATAGATCATGTTTTCTGATAACCATAGAGGGCCGGAATCGGTATAACGCCCGGCCTCTTTACCGCCCAGCGCGGTATAAAAATGAATGGCCGGTGTATTCCCCACGACCACGCCCAGTCCTGCACCGGTAAAGCCGTGCTTTTTCAACCGCTGAGCGATTTCGGTCAGCAGGCAACGTCCAATCCCCTGACGGGCAAACTGACGATCAACATACAACAGCTTAATTTCGGCCATCGCGCCAAACTGTGGATTCCCTGACTCTGACGCCAGCGCAAAACCGGCCAATTGACCGTTAATCTCAGCCAATAAAACACACTGCCTGCCCGCAGGATGCGCAAATTTATCCTGCCAAAACGCCAGACGACGCGCTTCATCCAGCGCGGCAAAAGCCTCCGCCGGTGCCAGCTCACGGTAGGTTTCACGCCAGACGGCCACGTGTAAACGCGCCAGTTCGGCGGCATCAGACGCTCTTGCATCTCTGATAGTCAGAGTAGTCAAAGGGGATTTCCTCGAATTATTATTAGGTTAATTTGTGTCATCAGAAATTAATCCCGTCAGTATAGACTGAGTCGTTCAGCCAAAGGAGACAACATGCTTACCGGTTTCAATCATTTAACGCTGTCATGTCGCAGCCTTGAAAAAAGCCTCGAGTTTTATCGCGACACGCTGGGCTTCACATTAAACGCGGTGTGGGATAACGGCGCGTATCTTTCGCTGGCTGATCTCTGGCTTTGCCTGAGTCAAGAAGCGGTCAAACCGGCCAATCCCCACCCAGAATATACCCATTATGCTTTTACGATCCGCAGTGAGGATCTCCCTGCTTTTCGGCTAAGATTGCAGTCCGCAGGCGTGATTGAATGGAAAGAAAACCGCAGCGAGGGGGATTCCTACTACTTCCTGGATCCCGACGGTCATAAACTGGAAGCTCACGACGGCAACTTAAAAAGTCGTCTGGCTGCCTGCAAACGGCAGCCTTATTCGGGCATGACGATTTTCGATTAACCGGCGCTTTTCGCGACGACTTGCTCTTCTTGTGCCAATAACGCGCGTTTGCGCTCGACGCCCCAACGGTAGCCAGAAAGCTGGCCGTCACTTTTCACCACGCGATGGCAGGGGATCGCCACAGCAAGTAGATTGGCGGCACAGGCACCGGCCACGGCGCGAACGGCCTTCGGCTCGCCCATTTTCTGCGCAATCTGCGCATAACTCACCGTGACGCCAAGCGGGATCTCACGCAATGCCTGCCATACGCGTTGTTGAAACGCAGTGCCGCGAATATCCAGCGGTAACGTCAGACCGGTTTCTGGGGCATCAACAAATCCAACGATGGCCGCCACGCGCTGTTCAAAATCAGCATCGCGCCCCAGCAGAAGCGCATGGGGGAAGTTGTCTTGTAACGATGTCACCAGCGTATTGGGGTCATCGCCCAGCAAGATAGCGCAAATTCCACGGGTGCTTTCCGCAACCAGAATGTCGCCCAATGAACATTTTCCGACGGCAAACCACACGTTGATATCGCGCCCGCCTGACTGAAACGCGGTTGGCGTCATTCCCAGTACCGGCGCGGCATGTTCATAGAAGCGCCCATCTGAAGCAAAACCAGACTGATAGACCGCCTCGGTGATCGGGCCGTTTTGCGACAGCACTTCGCGCAGTCGTTTACCACGCAGCGCCTGCTGGTACTCTTTCGGCGTCACACCGGTATGCACTTTAAACAGACGATGAAAGTGATAAGCACTGATCCCAACGTCGGCCGCCAGTTGCTTTAACGGATAAGGCGCAGGCGTTTTTTCCAGCAAGCGGCAAGCCTGCTCAATGGCTTGTGCATGGAATTGCGCCAGCGAAATTCGCCCCTGACGACAACGCTTGCACGGCCGGAATCCGGCGCTTTCAGCCTCGGCTGCGCTGGTAAAGAACTGCACATTTTGCGGGTTTGGTCGACGCGACGCGCACGAAGGCGCGCAATAAATACCGGTAGTTTTCACCGCGTAGACAAACTGGCCGTCGGCAGAAGCGTCGTTGTTGACCACCGCCAGCCAGCGCGGGTCACGTTCTACTGCGTCATGGCTTGTCTGGCTGCTGATATTTTTGGTTGATACCCTATTGGCTGACATAACAGAACCTCGTATTTCATCGGGTTGGGCGGCGCGTCGTTATCATCACCGTCAATGATCATAGCCTATAGCCCGCTCCTGACTTGCACCCTCCAACTCTTGCTTTCTCATTCTACGCCAGCGCTGTTTTTTCCATCATAGGCTGCTAAAATCCAACAATCTGTCGCTAATCAATCCCCTATGAGCCGAGCCACTTCTTATGCCACTGAGTATCTTTCGCGTTGAACTCGCCGACCCACGTTTAGTGGCACTGGTTACCGAACTCGATAACTACCAAACGGTGCTTTATCCCAGTGGCAGCGATTATTCTATGCCACTCGACGTGATGGCGAATGCGGTAACCTACCCATTTTTGGCCGAATGGGACGATAAACCGATAGGCTGCGCCTGTTTATATCTGTCTGAGCAGGGGATTGCGGAAATCAAGCGGGTCTATGTGACCCCTGAAGGGCGCGGGAAAAACGTGGCCTCTCAGCTCATTCATAAGCTGGAAGAGCAACTGGCGTTATTGAATATGACGGCACTGTATCTGGAAACCGGTGTCTATCAGGAAGCAGCAATTGGTCTGTACAAAAAGCATGGTTTTAGCGTCACTGGACCCTTTGGCGATTACCGGTATGACCCGCTCAGTGTCTATATGGTCAAACCTTACCCAAGCGTTCAGCCCTGACATCCGGCCAGGGCTTCATCACTCTTTACGCGGAGTTTTACTGTGCCGTCGGGCGTTTCACCGCCATTTCCAGCGAGCCGAAGTACTGGGTTTTAATTTTTTCCCACGTCCCATTAGCAATAATCTTCGCCAGTCCCTCATTGAGCAGCGCTTTCACTTGGTCATCACCTTTGCGCAGGCCGTAAGCGGAACCAATACTGAACAGCTTGTCATCACGCACTTCCGGACCGGTCAGGGCAAAATCTTTGCCTTCCGGTTTATTGAGGAAACCGAAGGTGACGGCCACACCCGGACTTAACGAGGCGTCGAGACGACCGGCAATCAGATCCTGATAGATGGTGTCCTGATCCGCGTACGCCACCACGTCAACGCCTTTCGGCAACCAGAAGGTATTGGCGTACATTTCCTGTATAGAACCCTGTTGTACGGCGACGCGTTTGCCCTGCAAAGACTCCGCGGTAGGTTGCAACGGGCTGCCTTTACGTGCCACCAGCTTGGTCGGAATGTGGAACACGAAGTCGCTGAAATCGATGACTTTACGACGTTTTTCCGTCGCCCCTTGTGGCGAAATAAAATCGACTTTTTTCGCCATCAGGGACGGAATTTCAGCGTCAAAACTGCTGACCACAAACTCACATTTCACCTTCATCTCTTTGCAAATCGCCGTGGTGATATCAATTTCGAAACCGCTGGGATTACCGCTAGCATCACGAAACTGAAAAGGGGGAAACCCCAGATCAGCGCCCACGCGCAGGGTTTGCATGTCGGCGTGGGCAAACGTGCTCATCATCAAACCCAACGCCGCCAACACCACTGTTTTTTTAAGGGTCTTCCCCGATTATGGTGGGAGCGCCATATAGAATGCTTCTGTTCAACCACTTAAAATCCCCGCAGCCATTCCCAGAATATCCTAAGTATCCCGGTTCTCAGCCAGTGCCCATCACCCCCCTAAAAATACGACGTTTCCCGCATGTTCTTCGCGGGTTCCCTGAACCAAACTTCATCCTTACTATTTTTAGCCCAGCAGGGCTGCCCACTTTGT
>Ga0105854_1000901_pt1 | contig 12668 bp, 11 predicted proteins | sample OrgsoiDNA_201058_FD_89679 | JGI IMG/M metagenome (GOLD analysis project Ga0105854, IMG submission 89679) | Permafrost soil microbial communities from the Arctic, to analyse light accelerated degradation of dissolved organic matter (DOM) -... | ecosystem: Environmental > Terrestrial > Soil >... | reverse complement strand
GGATGGAATGATGTACGGCGGGCTGGCACTGAGCCTGGTGGCGGGTATTGCCATGCGCCAGGGCCACAACTGGGCACGCCTGGTCTACGTGGGCTGGAGCGTGATCGGCCTGGTCATCGGCCTGGCGACCTCACCCATGAAGAGCACCCTGATTCCTGGTGCCGTATTGTTTGCCGTGATCGCGTATTTCCTGTTCCGTCCGAACACCAATGCCTACTTTAACCCACGCGTAGCAGCCAACGATGCGTAAGTTTTTCAGCGTGGTGTTCAAGCTCTTTGCAGGGATATTCATTTACCTGATCAGCATGTTTGCCTTCGTGAAAGATATCGCCTCCGATGGCGGATGGCTAGTGCTGGCCATCTTCATGGTGCTGGCAATCGTCGCTATGCTGGCCGGACTCGCCGTGAGCGGATTTTCCCGCTGGCGGCGCGATACGGGCATCGTCCTGTTATCGACGGCGGCCATTAGCGCGTTCATGCTGTTGACCATAGCATGCATCTTTGGTAATGATGAATTCCTGAGGCTGATGCCGCCCGATAGCATGGCCATGTTTAGCAGCTACTGGACGGGAGGCGCTGTCATGCTGGCTTTGGCCGCCCTGGGCTGGGGTTTGCTGAAGACGGCCAAGGCACCGGTCGACAGCCTGGCCTGATTTCCTGCACATAAGCGTCGCTAGCCAGGTTCCTGATGGCGCCTGGCTTTTTCTTGTGTGCACGTTTCTCGCTTGCCTGCTATATAATTCCGCCCTTCCTTTGCAGTTTCATATCACTCTGCATCTGTTTCGGTTTCTGCCGACCGCAACGCGCATCACCGCTTTCGTAGCACGCCAGGCGCTAGTTGATTAGTCGCCTGCGCAATCAGAAGGACTCCTATGACTGACCGTATTACCGCCACAGTGCCTGGACAGGGCGCTGTTGATGTTTCTATTTCCAACTCCAATTCCAATCGCCTGCCCGTGGTTGGCTTGCTGGCATTGGCCATGACCAGTTTTATCGCCATCCTGACGGAAACCTTGCCGGCTGGCTTGTTGCCACAGATCGCGCAAGGCCTCGGTATTTCCGAAGTCATGACGGGCCAACTGGTGACCGTGTATGCCATCGGCTCGATCCTGACGGCGATTCCGCTCACGGCGCTGACCAGCGGCTGGCGCCGGCGCCACGTGCTGCTGCTGGCGGTGGGCGGCTTTCTGGTCTTCAATACGATCACGGCGCTGTCGCCGCATTACATCGTGACCCTGGTCTCGCGCTTTCTGGCGGGTATGGCGGCCGGGCTGGCCTGGGGCTTGATGGCCGGTTATGCGCGGCGCATGGTGCCGGTGGAACAGCAGGGAAGGGCGATGGCGATTGCCATGATAGGCACGCCCTTGGCCTTGTCGCTCGGCGTGCCGCTGGGCACCTTGATGGGCGGCGTGCTGGGCTGGCGCAGCATCTTTGGCATCATGTCGGGCCTGGCGGTGGTGCTGATTGCCTGGGTGCTGCTGGCCGTGCCTGATTATCCGGGGCAAAAAGATGGCGAGCGCCTGAGCATCCGCGAGGTCTTCATGACGCCAGGCGTGCGTCCCATCCTGTGCGTGATCGTGGCCTGGATGCTGGCGCACAATATCCTGTACACCTATATCGCGCCGTTCCTGGCGCCATCCGGCTTGCGCAGCCGGGTCGACCTGGTGCTGCTGGTGTATGGCATGGGCTCGCTGGCGGGCATCTGGCTGGTCAGCCAGCTGATCGACCGCTGGCTGCGCAAGATGGTGCTGGGCAGTATCGCCGCCTTCGCGCTGGTGGTGGTGGCGCTGGGCCTCGCCATGGATTCTCCCGCCGTGATCTATATCAGCATGGTGGTCTGGGGCATGACTTTTGGCGGCGCGGGCACCTTGTTGCAAACGGCATCGGCCGATGCGGCCGGCGATGGCATGGATGTGGCGCAAGCGATGGTGGCAACCATCTGGAACGTGGCGATTGCGGGCGGTGGCCTGGCTGGCGGCATGCTGCTCGACGGCTACGGCGCGGCCGCGTTCCCGTGGGCCATGCTGGGCTTGCTGTTAGTGGCGCTGGGTGTCGCCTGGCGCGCCCGCGCTCACAGCTTCAAGCCGGGCCGCCGAACAGGGGGCGTGGTCGCCGGACACTGATGTTATTTAAAATAACAGTGTTATCAAATGTGAGAAAATGTGACGGCAGAGGACAGTTTGTGACGATTTGTTAATTTGCGCCACGGGAATGGTTAGGGCGGTAGAATCTACACACTTTGACAAGATTTATCTGGCAAGCGCTGAGAGTTAATACTCTATCTTTGCCCCTGTCATCACTATCCATTACCGAGGAGCACCCCTATGACCGTCATGAAATCCGTTCTTGTCGCCGCCGCTGCCACCGTTGCCCTGAGCGCGCAAGCGCAAACCCTGCCGACGACTGGCACCCTGGTGGTGGTTCCTGCCTACGGCGAAGTCAAGCATGCCAATGACCAGGTGGTTGCTACCCTGGCCATCGAAGAGCAGGACAAGGACAAGGCCGCTGCCGCTTCGCGCGTCAACCAGAAGATGAACAAGGGCGTCGCCATCGTCAAGCAGGCTGATCCGCAAGCCGTACTGAAATCGTATGGCTATTACACCTACCCTGTGTATCCGGAAGAGCGTCCGCTGCCAGCCGGCGCTGTCGCCAAGCCGCGCGTGCCGACCGCATGGCGCGTGGGCCAGTATCTGGAAGTGACGACCAGTAATTTGACTAATCTGCCGAAAACCGTGTCGGCCGCACAAGGCGTGCTGACCCTGAACGGCTTGAATTTCGGCCTGAAGCCGGAAACTATCCGTCTGCTCGACGATCAGCGTATCGCTGCCACCTATAAAAATCTGAACGAGCGCATCGCTTCGATCGCGCGCGCCATGGGCCGCAATGTGTCTGACGCCGTGCTCGATACAGTCGATTTTGAAGGTTCGGGCAGTTACGCCAATGAAAGCCGTCCAGCTGCCGCACCGATGATGATGCGCAGCGCCAAGATGGCGGATGACAGCGCCGTTGCCGAACCTAGCTTCGAGCCAGGCGAAACCACCCTGGACATGCGCGTGGTTGGCAAGGTCAAATTCAAGTAATTCATGTAAGCCCGCGTAAGCCCGCGCGCCGCACCTTGCGGCCGCGCTGTAGTATTTCGATAAAGCCATGGGGTAGCCATCATCACCCCATGCGCGTCCATGTGGTAGAAATCCGAGGAGAAATAGATGACCGTCATGAAAACGATGCTGGCTGCGGCCGCCCTTGCCACCGTCACCCTGTCCGCCCAGGCGCAGAGCCTGCCGACTGCCGGCGCCCTGGTCGTCGTGCCCGCGAATGGTGAAGTGGTGCATGCGAATGACCAGGTGACCGTGACCCTGGCCATCGAAGAGCAGGACAAGGACAAGACCGCCGCTGCCTCGCGCGTGAACCAGAAGATGAACCAGGGCGTGGCCATCGTCAAGCAGGCCGACCCGCAAGCCGTGCTGAAGACCCAGGGCTATTACACCTATGCCGTCTACCCGGAAGTGGCGCCATTGCCAGCCGGCAGCGTTGCCAAGCCGCGTGTGCCGACCGGCTGGCGCGTGGGTCAGTATCTGCAGGTAACGACCACCAATCTGGCGGCCTTGCCAAAAACCGTCTCGGCCGCGCAAGCCGTGCTGACCCTGAACCGGCTGAACTTTGGCCTGGCGCCAGCCACCGTGCGCAAACTCGATGACCAGCGCATTGCTGCTGCGTATCAAAACCTGAACCAGAGGGTGGCTGCGATTGCCGCCGCCATGGGCCGCAACCTGAATGATGCGGTGATCGATACCATCGATTTCGAAGGTTCGGGCAACTTCGCCCAGCGCCCCACGCTGATGGCTGCGCGTTCTGTCAGCGCCGATGCGATGGCGTATGGCGGCCAGCAAGTAGCGGAACCGAGCTTCGAGCCGGGCGAGACGACCCTCAATATGGGCCTGGTAGCGAAGGTAAAGTTCAAGTAAGGCATATTCAAGTGCTGAACTCAGCACTTGAATATGCGTGCAATGTTGTCAGCTTGACGCCGCCGTGCTTTTCTTTGGCGGCAGCTCCTCTATAATGGCAGCATAGTCTGGCAGTGGCGCGGAGCTACTGCCAGCCATTCGGCATCGCATATTTTGCAGTACACAAGAAATGGAACAACATGGCAAACTTCCCCCGTCGTAGAGGCAAGAACGGCACACCCGCAGTCTCCAAAGCTTCCCGCTTCAGCAAATTCGCGCGCCAGCCGGTCGCCGATGGCGTGGGCAAGAAAACCTTGCGCCGCCGGGGAATCTATCTGTTGCCCAACGCATTCACGACGGCTGCCCTGTTTTGCGGTTTCTACGCCATCGTCATGGCCATGAACCAGAAATTCGAACACGCGGCCTGGGCCATCTTCATCGCCATGATCCTCGATGGCCTCGATGGCCGCATCGCCCGCCTGACCAATACCCAGAGCGAATTCGGCGCGCAGTACGACAGCCTGTCCGACATGGTGTCGTTTGGCGCCGCGCCGGCGCTGGTGATCTATGAATGGTCGCTGCGCGGCATGGGCAAGCTGGGCTGGCTGGCCGCCTTCGTGTACTGCGCCGGCGCCGCCTTGCGCCTGGCCCGCTTCAACACGAATATCGCAGTGGTCGACAAGCGCTTCTTCCAGGGCTTGCCCAGCCCGGCGGCGGCGGCCATGATCGCCGGCTTTATCTTGCTGATGAACGACCTGCAAGTGTCGGGCAACCAGCTGGCCTGGGTCTCGTGGGTGATTGCCCTGTTCGCTGGCTTGACGATGGTCACCAACGTGCCGTTCTACAGCTTCAAGGATGTGAACTTCCGCAAATCGGTGCCCTTCATCGTGGTCTTTTTGCTGGCGCTGTTCTTTGCGCTGATTTCGATCGATCCGCCGAAAGTATTGTTCCCCATCTTTGTAACGTATGGCTTGTCCGGCTACGCCGTGTTTTTCTGGCGCATGGCCAAAGGCAAGCCCGTCAGCATTATCCAGACCGACCATTAAGATGAAGTAGTCAGATAAGGTGGGTCGGTAGCATAGCCAGTCTTCAGTCAGGAGCAGCCATGAATGCAAATAACCGACTCATCATCTTTGACACCACTTTGCGCGACGGCGAGCAATCGCCGGGCGCGTCCATGACCCGCGAAGAAAAGCTGCGCATCGCCCGCCAGCTCGAACGCATGAAGGTCGATGTGATCGAGGCCGGCTTTGCGGCGGCCTCGCCAGGCGACTTCGAAGCGATACGGGCGATTGCCGGCGCCGTGCGCGAATCGACCATCTGTTCGCTGTCGCGCGCCAATGACCGCGACATCGCCCGCGCCGCCGAAGCGCTGGCCCCCGCCGAGCGCAAGCGCATCCACACCTTTATCGCCACCTCGCCGCTGCACATGCAGATGAAGCTGCGCATGACACCCGAGCAAGTGCTGCTGCAGGCGCAAAACTCCGTACGTTATGCACGCCAGTTTACGGACGACATCGAATTTAGCCCCGAAGACGGCAGCCGCTCCGATGAAGATTTTCTCTGCCGCGTGCTGGAAGCAGTCATCACTGCGGGCGCCACCACCATCAATTTCCCCGATACGGTCGGTTATGCCGTGCCCGAAGTGTTTGGCAACACCATCAAACGCTTGCGCGAGCGCATTCCGAATGCTGATAAAGCCATCTGGTCGGTGCATTGCCACAATGACCTGGGCCTGGCGGTGGCCAATTCCCTGGCCGGCGCCATGATAGGCGGCGCGCGCCAGATCGAGTGCACCATCAATGGCCTCGGTGAGCGGGCCGGCAACACGGCGCTGGAAGAGGTGGTGATGGCGCTGCGCACGCGCGCCGCCTATTACAACTTGACGGTGGGCATCGACACCACGCAGATCGTGGCGGCCTCGAAAATGGTCTCGCAAATCACGGGTTTTGCCGTGCAGCCGAACAAGGCCGTGGTGGGCGCGAATGCGTTTGCGCACGCGTCCGGCATTCACCAGGACGGTATCTTGAAGGCGCGCGAAACCTATGAAATCATGCGCGCCGAAGACGTGGGCTGGACCGCCAACAAGATCGTGCTGGGCAAGTTGTCGGGCCGCAATGCTTTCAAGCAGCGCTTGCAGGAACTGGGTATTTCTTTGGAGTCCGAGGCGGAGGTGAACGCCGCGTTCGGGCGCTTCAAGGAACTGGCCGACCGCAAGGCAGAGATTTTTGATGAAGACATCCTGGCCCTCGTCAGCGCAGAAGAGCAGGCGCAAGACAGTGAGTACTACCGTTTTATTTCACTGACGCAGCAATCGACTACGGGGCAGGTGCCGCATGCCACAGTGGAGTTCCTGCTTGGCACTGAATTGCACAGCTGTGCAGGGCAGGGCGATGGCCCGGTCGATGCGACCGTCAATGCGATTGAAAGCGCGGCCGCCAGTGGCGCCGAACTGGTGCTGTTTTCCGTCAATGCCATCAGCACGGGTACGCAGTCGCAGGGAGAGGTGACGATGCGGCTGTCGCGCGACGGGCGCATCGTCAATGGCGTGGGGGTGGACGCCGACATTATCGTCGCCGCCGCCAAGGCTTATCTGGCGGCGCTCAACAAGCTGCATGCGAAAGATGAACGTATCGACCCGCAGCCTTGAAGAGCCTGCCGCAGCGCGTGGCTGCGGCAGGCATTGCTTATGGACGCACAGGTACTTTACTACGGTAGCGGATCGATGCCTGCGTAGTCACGCCGGCACAGTTGTCATCCACATCGATGGCGATGCTGCTTGGGCTACCCGTGCTGCTGTCGAACACATATTCGCGCACGATGAAGGTGCCCGTGCTCTTGCCCTTGCAATCATCGTCGCCTACCCAGCCATAGCCAGTCACGCCGCTGGTGTTGCCGGGGCCGTAGCTTGCCGTCAGACCCGCTTGCCAGGTCTGGCTTGCCGGCAGGGTAATGAGGAAGTTGCGCTCGCGGCTGGACATGATTTCGGTCGTGTTGTCCGAATAGTAGCGCGCGTAGGAGAATTCCGTGGCGCTGGCGTCGCTTTCAATGATCAAAGGACCGGTACCGATGCGGTAGGTGTACAGCAGCGCTTGCGAGAAATCGGTCAGCACCTGGATCGCCAGTTGCTGCGTATCCGTTTCGCCGGCGGCGTTGGTCACCTGCAACTCAATGGTAGACACGCCTTTGCTGCTGGCTGGCCCCGTTACCGTGATGCGCGCCGCCTTGGGATCGTCGATCGTCAAGGTAGGGCCGGAGACCTGGCGCCAGCGGATGCTGCTGACGGGCTGGCCATTGGCCGATGAGGCGCTCGCATCGAGGATCAGGCTGGCGCCGGATCCCAGCAGCAGCGGCGCGGCGTTGCTGGTGCCGATCACGGCGCGGATGCTTTGCTTGACTTGCACCAGGCCGGAAGGCGAGCTGATGGAATTGCCTGCCGCATCGCGCAGCGGGAAGGTGGCGCTATCGTCAAAGCTCAGTTGATAATTGACGCCTGGCACGAACTGGGTGACAGGACGCACGATCAGGATGGCGCCCTTGTAGCTGACATTGGCTGCGATCGTGCCGAAGCTGCCATCTTGCGGCCGGAAAAACACATTACCCACCGGTAAAACTTGCAGGGGGCGTGAGTAGACCCACGACAGGCTGCCGGTAGCCGGCGCAACATTCGTCAAGTCGGGCGCAATCAGCAGCGACAAGCCGCTTTGCGTGGCCGGCTTGATGTCATATTTGGCCAGGCCCGCATTTTGCGGCAACCAGGCGCCGCTGCTCCACAGATAGCTGGCAGCCGCTGCCGGGATGCTGGTCAGTGGAGTGGCGCCCAGCATCACGTCGAGCTCGCTGCTGTCGGCGACGGGGCGTACGCGCAAGCTGGCCTTGCTATCGCTGGCGCCTGTCAGCAGCAGTTCGCCCGCGTCAGGCAGGGTGTCGAACCAGGAGGTCCACGGCGTGGTGGTGCTGATGTCCAGGCTGCCGCCCAGCAGTTCGCTGGCCAGGTGGTAGCGCAGGCTGGTGGTGGCGCGCGCGGTGTCGATGCGCAATTCATGTTGTGCATCCAGCGCACTGATCGTGTCGCTCTTGACAGCCTTGCTGACGCTGTCGGTGACCGAGACGACCAGCGGCTGCGCGTCGGAATAGATGTGCAGCCGCTTGGACAGGTCGCCCGCCGTGTAGTCAAAGCGCACATTGCCGCCCAGGTTCTGGCGCGCGCCGCCGCTGCTTTCGGCAAAGCCTGGCGCAAAGCTGATGATGCCGCTCAATTGCTGGCCGCTAGCCGGGGTGGCGTACGTCACGTTGATGGTGCCGTCCAGCACCACATCGACTTCCTTCAGGTAGCAGTTGACATACGTCACGCTCAGCTTGTCGCCCGCGCTGACGTTGTGGCTGCCATCGGCATCGCTGAACGTGGCGCTCTGGCTGCCATCGGCATCGCTGAACGTGGCGCTCTGGCTGCCGCCGTTGCTACAAGCCTTGGGTAGGGTGGCGCTATCGCTGAAGCCGGCGCTCCAGTCGGCCACGGTTTGCGCCATGCCCAGCGCAACGACGCCATAGCCAAACGCCTGCGGCGGCGCCGACAGGGCGTTGCTGCTAGTTAGCAGTAGCGGGGTAGTGGCATTCGAGGCTGGCGGTACGGGTGTGGTGATAGGCGGCACCGTGGTGGGCGGCGGCGTGCCAGGAAATGCAGGGTCGCTGGCGCCACCGCCACCACCGCCACAGGCGGTGAGTACGGCGGTCAGTATCAGGGAAAGGGGCAGGGCGGGACGAACAAAGCGGCTGGAGTGGCTCGGTGCTTGCGGCATCTTTTTCTTTCGGTACGGTTGATTTGTGTGGCCTCTTTCTAGTTGATTGCTATAGATGGGCCAGTTCTTGCTTGTAGACTTTACACAATATTTCCATGCGGAAACTATCGCATTCTAGCACCGTAAATGTTGCCCCGCAGCATCTTTGTTGAAAAAATCAGCAGCGCTTCAGGGCCGTACTGGCAAGTCACTGTTGTAGCGTATCGATACTGGCGACCGCACGCCTGCGCATTCATCTTCGATATCGATTGCTATCCTGGACGGCTGGCCGGCCGCATCGAGTGTGAAGTCGAGTACCGTGAAGCTGCCTTTTTCTTTGAAGCATTCATGCAGGATGTAATAGCCGAGCAGCCTGCCCTGAACGCCGTCAGGGTTGTCGTCGCCATAGGTCAGCGAGGTGCCTGCTTGCCAGCGCTGGTTGGCAGGCAAGCCTACCAGGAACCGCAGGTGTGCTTTGGTCGAGCGGATGTCGAGCGTATTGGTGTCAGGAAGGTAGCGCACGTAACTGGGCTCGGAGGTGCTGGCATTGCTGTCGATCAGTAACTCCCCCTTGCTGTTGCGATAGCTGTAGACCAGCGTGGTCGAACTGTCGGTCAAGACGTCGATGCTGATTTGCTGGCGGTCCACTTCGCCGGCGGCGTTGCCTGTCTCCAGCTCGATGACGGCCACGCCCTTGCCCGGTGTGGCGCTGCTTAGCGTGACGCGTGCTGCATCCGGCTTGTCCATGAACAATGCCGGGCCTGATAACTGCTTCCAGCGCGTAGCGCTGACCGGGTTGCCGTCGGCAGAGGAATTGCCTGCGTCGAGTGTCAATGTCGCGCTTGCACCCAGCAGCAGGGCTGGCGCGCCCCGGGTAGTGATGTTGGCGTTGATGCTTTGCGTCACATTCACGATGCCGAAAGGCTCCCTCAGGGCGTTGCCGGCCGTATCGCGTATCGGGTCAGCTTCGCGATTGTCGGAAGTGAGCTGATAGGTCGCGCCGGCAAGCAGCTGAGTGACTGGCTTGACTGTCAGCATGGCGCCGTTGGTACTGACGGTGGCGGCAATATCCGCAGCGCCTCCATGGCCCCTGAATAGCGCATTGTGCAAACGCGGCGTATCGAGCGTGCGCGTGTAGATCCATGTCAGCGCGCCGCCTGGCGCCATCCTGGACATGTCCGGTGCGATCAGCAGCTTGAATCCGCTGGACTGATCCAACTTGATGTCATATCGGTCGAGGCTGGCATTCTGCGCCAGCCAGGCGCCGCTGCTCCACAGGTAGCCGGTGCCAGAGGCAGGCGTGCTGGTGAGGACGGTGTCGCCGAGCAGGAGGTTGAACTGGCCAAATCCGGGTTGCGGATGCACGCGCAAGCTGGCCTTGCCGTTGCCTGCTCCCGTCAGTAGCAATTCTCCCGCGTCGGGCAAGGTGTCGAACCAGGAGCGCCATGGCGTGGCGGTGCTTACCTCAAGGCTGCCACCGAGCAGCTCGCTGGCCAGGCGATAGCGCATGCTGGTGGTGGCGCGTGCGGTATCGATGCGCAGCTCATGCTGCAGGTCCAGCGCCGTGACGGTTTCTTTCTTGATGGTGCTGGCATCGGAAAAGACCATGATGAACGGCTGCGTGTCGGAATGGACGCGCAGCAGTTTCGACACGGCGCCGCTGGTATGGTCAAAGCGCAAGCTGCCGGTGAGCTCTTCGTGAGGAATGCTGGTATGGTCGCCAAAGCCAGGTGCAAAACTGATGCTGCCCGCCAGTTGCTGATCGCCGCTGGGAACAGTAAACGTCACGCTCATGGTGCCGTCGACAACGCCTTCGAGTTCCTTGGAGTAGCAGCCGGTGTAGGTCACGCTCAGCCTGTCGCCGGCGCTGACCCGGCCATTGCCATCGGCGTCGCTGAATGTGGCGCTTTGCGTGCCGCCGCCGCTGCAGCGTCTGGACTGGGTGGCACTACTATTAAATTGTCCTGCCCAGTCGATGGCCATTTGCGTTGCGGCCAGCGCAGTGGCGCCGGTGCCGAATGCCAGTACCGGCGCGATGGCGGCATTACTGGCATTTAACAGCAATGGCGTGTCGGCGCTGCTTGTGGGTGGCGTTGGCGCGGTGGGCGGCGTGGCAGCGCCACCACCGCCGCCACCGCAGGCGGCCAGCATCAGTACAGCTTAGATGGGAAGCAGGTGGCGGCCAAGACGGCCGTGCAGGGTGGCTATTTCCGGAAAATGCGGCATCAGGGTCCTTGGGGCAATTGATTATGCGACCGATACGAACATGGTCATTTTTTTAATTGCCAGATTTTACACAAGATTGCCGCATAAAAACTCACACATTGTCACCTTTTATGTGAGCAAGTATGGTCAGAAATTAAAAGCGCTTGAGTTCCTTGTCCGGGTCGGGGCCATTGAGCATCATGCGCACGATGCCTGCGTCGTCAAAGTGCACGTGCATCATGGAATCCCATACGCCTGACTCCTTGTAGCGGTAAGACCAGACATGCAGCTTGCTGAGCGCCAGATACGATTTTTCCGTTGGCCGGCCCAGCAGATGCAGCACCTCCTGCTCGTTGGTGACGCCTATTTTGATCCGTCCGAAGGCTGGCGCATCGAGCACCTGTTCATACGAGAGCAGCCGGTCATCAAGGCCGAAGCGCGCCATGAAGGTGGTTTGGCCCCAGGGACCGTTGGCGTATTCCAGCTCGGGTCCGGTAGTCAGCTGGTAGATATTGCTTGGCTGGCCCAGGCGCGCTTCCACGGCTGCGCGCGTGTCACCCGGCTGTGGCGGCGGTGTGCGCCAGCTGGCGCAGGCGCTCAGCATAACAGTGATGGCAACTGTTGTTAATTTGAGTATTGTTTTCATGGTCGGATTCCTTAAAAGACGGCGAAATCCTATCATGCGCTGATAAAAGCCTGCACGGCAGGATACAGAAGGGCATTTTTCCGATATACTTGCGCGTCTGGTTTTTAGTTTTGACCAGAATTTCTTTTAATGTAGTTCACGGTGTATAGGGTGAAGACTCTGCGCACCGCATGTGAAAGGTTTATCATGACAGTAGAAAACATCAACAAAGCCGCTATCATCGCGGACAACGCACGTGGTCAAAACGACACCGGCTCCCCTGAAGTGCAAGTTGCACTGCTGACCGCTCGTATCAACGAACTGAACGGCCACTTCAAAGCCCACTCGAAAGACCACCACTCCCGCCGCGGCCTGATCATGATGGTCAACCGTCGTAAGAGCCTGTTGTCCTACCTGAAGGCTAAAGACGCTACCCGTTATCGCGACCTGATCGCTAAACTTGGTCTGCGCAAGTAATTTTTGCCGCACAAGGTTTATACAGAAATGCCTGCGCCAGTTCGCTGACGCGGGCATTTTGTCATTTGAAATTCCGAATTCGTTTCACTGAGTAAAGTATTCGCGGTGGAATAGCATGTTTGAAAAGTAAAGTAGTGTAGTAAAGGTGGCAATGATCGGTAGTAACGATCGGCATGCCGCCTGTGGTGAGGTGAACGACAGCCCCTGAAAATCTGTCGGCAAATAGAAAAGGGATACCCCATGTTTAATAAAGTTACGAAAACCTTCCAATACGGCCAACATCAAGTGACGCTGGAAACGGGCGAAATCGCACGTCAGGCATCCGGTGCAGTGCTGGTGTCGATCGAAGATACCGTCGTTCTGGCAACGGTAGTGGCACGCAAAGATGCCAAGCCAGGCCAGGATTTCTTCCCTTTGACGGTAGATTATGTTGAGAAAACCTATGCTGCCGGTAAAATTCCGGGTGGTTTTTTCAAACGTGAAGGTCGTCCTTCCGAAAAAGAAACACTGACATCCCGTCTGATCGACCGTCCTATCCGTCCGCTGTTCCCGGAAGGCTACCTGAATGAAGTGCAAGTGATCATTCACGTGCTGTCGGTCAACCCTGAAATCGATCCGGACATCGCCGCCATGATCGGC
>Ga0105854_1000899_pt1 | contig 12678 bp, 7 predicted proteins | sample OrgsoiDNA_201058_FD_89679 | JGI IMG/M metagenome (GOLD analysis project Ga0105854, IMG submission 89679) | Permafrost soil microbial communities from the Arctic, to analyse light accelerated degradation of dissolved organic matter (DOM) -... | ecosystem: Environmental > Terrestrial > Soil >... | reverse complement strand
GAGCTTGGGGCATATTCCAGGCCGAAACGTGGGCCAAAACCGCTATTCAATGTTGCCATGACAATTCCTTTGAGGGAGATGTGTTGAACGAGTCATCAGAATAGCATAACTACTGTATGAAAACACAGTGACTGTATGAATAAACAGTAGTTTTTACATTTCTGTGGTTTTTCGATCAGCAGGCAATGAGCAGTTTGCACCACCACCATGACACGGGAATGACAAGGAGATGAGTACAAGCATGAGCACGCGCTGGAGCTCGCGACTGCGCCGTTTCGTGGCGGCGCGCCTGTCGCCCGAAGGTCAACTGGGCTTGCACCTGACGGTAGGTGTGGCCCTGATGCTGCTCGCCATGGTGGTATTCCACGAGATTGCCGAAGCCGTGATGGGCGCCGGGCAGATCACGGTCATCGATCTGCAGGTGGCGCAGTGGTTCAACCGGCATGCGCTGCCCTGGCTGACATCTTTCCTGCTGGTGTACACCGATCTGCATGGCGTGCTGGGCGCCCTGGTGCTGACGGCCTTGCTGGCTTGGTATTTTTACCGCCAGCGCGCCAGCTACTGGCTGTTTACTTTATTGATCTGCGTGCCGGGCGTCATGATACTCAACGTCCTGTTAAAGTCGGTTTTCGGACGCCTGCGGCCCAGCTTTGAGCAGCCACTGCTGCAAAGGGTGCTTGAGTCCTACAGCTTTCCCAGTGGCCATACGGCCACCTCGACGGCGCTGTATGGTGTGCTGGGTGCCTACCTGATTTGCCGCACCGCGCCAGGCGCCTGGGGTAAGCGCACCGCCATCGCGCTGCTCGCCTTTTTGATGGCGGCGCTGGTCGGCTTCAGCCGCATTTACCTGGGTGCGCATTATTTGAGCGATGTGCTGGCGGCGATGGCCGAGAGCGCCGGCTGGCTGGCCATCTGTATTGCCGGCGTGTCGACTCTGCGCCGACGCCGGGCGATTCGTCCAACCAAATAAGGAGATCCATCCTGTCCACAGTCGCCGTCATCATCAACGCTGCCGCCGGTTGCGGTTATGCATCCGATTGGGTCCAGCAGCTGGAAGAGCAATTCGTGGCCGTAGGACTCGACGCGGCCATCACCCTGGCCACCAGTGGCGCAGAAATGATGGCTACGGCCGATCAGGCGCTGGCAGACGGCGTCGATATCGTGGTGGCGGGTGGCGGCGATGGCACCATCAATGCCGTCGCCTCGGTGGTAGTGGAAAAGGGCAGGGCCACGCGTTTTGGCGTTTTGCCCTTGGGCACCTTGAACCATTTCGCCAAGGACTTGAATATCCCCCTCGACCTCGATGCCGCCATCGCCAACATCGCCAGCGGTATGGCCGTGCCCGTCGATGTGGGCGAAGTCAACGACCGCATCTTTTTGAATAATTCCAGCCTGGGCCTGTATCCCGACATTGTGCGCGACCGCGAAAAGCAGCAGCGCCGGCTGGGACGGGGCAAGTGGCTGGCCTTTAGCTGGGCCCTGGTCGCCGCGCTGCGCCGCTATCCTTTCCTCAACGTGCAACTGAGCCTGAATGGCGAAGTGCATGCGCGGCGCACGCCGTTCGTGTTTATCGGCAATAACGAATATTTGATGGAGGGCTTGACCATCGGCGAACGCGAACGGCTCGATGGTGGCCGGCTGAGCCTGTACGTGGCGCAGCGCCCAGGCCGCCTGGGGCTGGTGAGGCTGGCGTTGCACGCCTTGTTCGGCAAGTTGTCGCAAGCCAAGGATTTCGATGTGTTGACGGCCACCGAGATGGAGATTGCCACCCATCACCGGCGCTTGCGCGTGGCCACCGATGGCGAAGTGACGGTGATGAATACGCCGCTGCGCTATCGCCTCCGACCTGCCGCGCTGCAAGTGATCGTGCCAGTCTCGTCCTTGAAAGCGGAGGTCTGACATGCGCACCATCGTGCATCTGTCGGACCTGCACTTCGGCCGCGTCGATGCCGCGCTGCTGGCACCGCTGCGCGCGCTGGTCGAGCGTCTGGAGCCAGACGTGGTGGTGGTCTCGGGCGACCTGAGCCAGCGCGCCCGCAGCGCTGAATTTATTGCGGCCCGTCACTTTCTCGATAGCTTGCCGGGGCCGCAGATCGTCGTGCCGGGCAACCACGACGTGCCGCTGTACAACGTGTTCAGCCGCTTTTTGACGCCGCTGCGCAAATACCGACAGCATGTGACGGCCGACCTGTCGCCCGAATACGTGGATGAAGAAATTGCCGTGCTGGGCATCAACACGGCCCGCTCGCTGACCTTCAAGGATGGCCGCATCAGCCACGAACAAATCGATGCGCTACGTACGCGCCTGGGCCAATTGCCGCAAGGCTTGACGCGCATCATCGTTACCCACCATCCGTTTGACTTGCCCGCCAATTTCAATGCCAAGGACCTGGTCGACCGCGCGCCGCTGGCGCTGGCCATGTTCGCCGAATGCGGCGTCGATTTGTTGCTGGCCGGTCATCTGCACGCCAGCGTGGCTGGCAACACGGCCGAGCGCTACAAGATAGACGGCTACGCAGCCCTGATGGTGCAAGCGGGCACGGCCACCTCAACGCGGGGCAGGGGAGAATCGAATTCCTTTAATGTGCTGCGCGTGGAAGCGGGCAACATCCGTGTCGAGCGCTATGGCTGGAACGAGGAAAGCCGCGATTTTGAAAAGGTCAGTAGCGAGGCGTTTGAACGCGCGGGTGGGGTGTGGGCTAGTAACAGGCTGTTGTAGAGCGGAATGCTGCCATCATGATTTTATGATGTGACGGGCGCACAACATTATAGGCTGGCCGTGATTGTCATGTCTGTTGTCAACGATGAGCAGGGCCCGCACTACAGTTTTCAGATTGATATAGTCTGCTCATATGCACTTCACGATGTATCCCCCTTTTGTAATCCCTCATAAAACATTTCTAATTTGTAATAATTAAAATGTTGCCATAGGGATTTTTTTATCATAATATTTAATTATTAAAACTTAAATAAATTTTTATTTCCTTAATAATCTTAAATTGGGATTTAATATTGGTTTTAAAAAATCAGTGGCTCAAAATAAGGAAAATCGATTACAGCAGCGATGCATCATTTTTAATAAAGGTGGTACATCGTATGGTGGCGGGAAAAAGTCAGGCCACCTCCTGATGTGGAAATTATATCGGGAAACGTGCATGCCTATATGCCTGAGCTGAAGTAGTAAGTCTTGGTGCAATATTTTCTATTCTCGCACTGCAACTCTGGAACAGTAGTTACATGGGAAATTTAACATGCAAAAATTACCGTTTGGCGAAATCGATGTATTTTCCGGAGCCGGCTGGATTGCCGATGGCTTGACGGGTGTTGGTGGCTCGGGCGGCTGGTTGGCTGGTTACCGGCGGTGAGTAAATATATCAATGCAAGTTGAAATTTGCCGCTATCAAGGAAAGAGTCCCTTATTTATGCGTGGGTAATTTCATAAAATGAAATTTTTAATAAAAATTTAATTTTTATTTTTAGGAAAATTTTCATGTATTTCATTTATAAATATCGCAATAAAAACCAATAAAATATTTGAGGTTACCAAATGCTTGAATTGAGTATTGCTGAAATTGAAGAAGTGTATGGTGCTGGTGCTACGCCTGCTGATGTTGTAATCGGTGCTGGCTTGTCGCAAGCTTCTTCGGGTGCTGGTGCTGCTATTGGTGCTGGAATTGCTGAAGGCTTGGAGGCTGGATCTTTTCTCGGCCCGCTGGGCGCAGTATTTGGAGCAATGGGCGGGGCAGCTTTCGCATATTACGTGTTCCGTAATACCCAACATGATAAAGATTAATCGGTTAAGAAATTCCAGCATACTATCTCGGGGATTTTGATTTTTTGGCCGTCAATTTTTATTTTATCCGAAGTAATCTGTTGATATTGAATTTGACGTGACACTGTTAAATATTTAAGTGCAATATTTCCTGGATGACTTGGGGTGTATCTGTATAACTGAAATCCATAGCTGTTGTTTGATGTGTTAGATGAAAGGGGCGTTTGCCTCTTTCGTCTTTTCGTGAATCAATGGCGAGATCACTGTCAGTAGCGACAGTGCTTAATTCAGGTGGGCCTATCATATTCCATCGCATAGCGTGATGAATGAGCGGCTATTCTGATGCTTAGGAATGAATGCCAGCCGTGGAAGTCCCGCATCTTCGCGTTGGGTCCATGATGCCGCCCTCAAAGCTACACCTTGATTTGACGGGAAAATTCGGAAATAACGATCCTGCTACAATCGGAGCCAAGTGTTAGAAATAAAATATTGCTACAGGCTGCTTCGGAAAAATATCATAAAATGTGATTTCGACTTTCAATGCACCTAGTTAAGTAAACGCTGACACCCTCAATTTTTATATGTGCTCAGGCACGGTCATTGTTATATTCATATTTGAAAATTTTTCTAGCATTTGGCCTGTCAATTAATTGGTTTATGCAAAAAGACCATTAAACTTTATGGATAAAATGAACGTTTCAAAAATTGAGTTATTAGGTTCATTACTTTTAAAAATATTTGGAATTCAGTCTGCAAAACAGTTAGGGTCTTATGTTGCTGCCACTTTGATAGGGTTTATGATTTTTCAGGCAGGGATAATGTTTTTTGGCGAGCCTATAGCCCCGCCGATAATTCTTTTATTTGCATTTTCCGGATCATCAGTTATCCTGAGAATGACATTGCCAGCAAGATTTTATATTGTGACGGACTCGTCTGAAAGATGTGTAGAGGTGGAAAATTTTCTAGCGCAAAAACTTAAAAAGCAAGGTTATAATTTAATATCAAAAAATATTTCAGAAACGACTTTCCAATCTAAATTGCCAGCACCTTTAAGATGGAGTGAAAACGAAATACTGATAACAAAGTCTGATGCGACTCTAATGATAAAAGGTCCGATATTCATGATACGAATGTTGCATAAATACTCATCTGAAATGTTGAGTGCTTAGTGCTTGATATATTTCATCCACAGGTGATAAAATTTTTACCTATGAATAATAAACACGCATATCGTCCTGTAGCATTGAACGTGCGCCGGATTGACTGACCCGGCACTATTGTTCTCATCCTTCTGGTTGCTTTTATTTTTTTTGCTGGCGTATCTGTGTAGCTTTATCGTGTTGCTATTTCTATCTTTCGGTACCTATACCAAACGAGAGGCCGTGACAGGCCAGCTTGTTCCCGATCTTGGTCTCGTCAAGATCTAAGTACTTCAAATATCTGGAGCTCGACTGGATCAGCGGCAAGCGTTCTTCGTCATTCTTTGCAAAATCAATGAATAAGACAAGTTATTTTCACCGCCAAGACTGAATTGAAAAAGAAATTTTTTGCTATTTTTTTGCAATTGCATTATCATTTGCAATTCTTGCACTAATTTTTTAAAGCAGGTGGTCTGGTGAATTTTATTTTTGAGATAAATCCGCTCGTTCTTATAATTTTATCGGCATTACTGGCAATTATGTCATCATTTATTCTTGTAATAAGAAAAAGAGATCATTGATTTATATAATGGTGATTTTCTATTGAAGGATCGCCATTCCATATCGTCATTCTTAATGATCATGGTATTCCATTTTTCCTGTTAAAGTCAATAAAGTAAAACCATGCTGGCAGATATGATTTTCATAAAAGTAGATCATCTTGCGTGATCAATCTTCCACCCAGGCTTCAGTAGCAAGCCCCGCCCCCCCTATCCAGCCCTTGTTCCGCCAGCAAGCCATCGAGCATCTGAGCAGCAAGCAATATGGCACGGTGATCCTGGCGCGGCCGGTCAGCCATCTGTTTCTGACTTTGCTGTTCCTGGCGATAGCGCTCGCCATCATCGCTTTCTTTATTTTCTTCAGCACCACCCGCAAGGCGCAGTCGCAAGGTGTGCTGGTGCCGACCAGTGGTGTGATCCGCGTGATGCCGGGCCAGGCTGGCGTGATCACGGGGGTGCGCGTGAAGGAGGGGCAGACGGTGAAGGCGGGCGAGGTGCTGTTCGTGCTGTCGGGCGAACGCAGCAGTAGCAATGCCGGGGCGCCGCAGCAAGTGGTGTCGAACTTGCTGAAGAGCCGGCGCGATAGTTACGACCAGGAATTGAAGCAGTCGGGCTTGCAGGCGCGCCAGCGCATTGCGGCGGCGCAACGGCGGGCCAGCGACCTGGCGGCGGAGATAAACCGCATGGATGGGCAAATTGTGCTGCAACAGCGGCGCATCGCACTGGCCGAGCAATCCTACAAACGTTATAGCGAGTTGAACGCCACCAATTACATTTCTGCGGCGCAGCTGCAAGACAAGCAGGCAGAATTGCTGGACCAGCACCAGCGGCTGGCCGAGTTGCAGCGCATTCAATCGGCCAGCGGCCGCGACCTGGCCAGCGCCGAAGCGGACGTGCGCGATTTGCAGGTGCAGGCGCAGCGCGATACGGAAGGTTTGCAGCGTAATGTATCCGCCGTCGAACAGGATTTGACGGAAAACGAGGCGCGCCGCGAAATCCAGGTGCGCGCCTTGCAGGATGGCATGGTGACGGCGATTACCACCGAGCTGGGCCAGACAGTTGGGACCAACAGCATCCTGGCGTCTGTGCTGCCGGCCGGCGCCGAGCTGGAAGCAGAAATCTATGCGCCGTCGCGCTCGGTCGGCTTCATCAAGCCGGGCATGCAGGTGCTGCTGCGCTACCAGGCTTATCCTTACCAGAAATTCGGCCAGTATCCGGCCCAGGTGCGCGAAGTGGCCAGCACGTCCTTGCGGCCGGAAGAGCTGGCCGTGCCCGGCGCCGTCAGCGGCACCAATGGCGAACCTTTGTATCGCATCCGTTTGAAATTGCAGCGCCAGAGCGTGCAGGCGTATGGCGAAACCTTGCCCCTCAAATCGGGCATGCAAGTCGACGCCAGCGTGCTGCTGGAACAGCGCCGCCTGTATGAATGGGTGCTGGAACCGCTGTTCAGTATTTCCGGGCGTTTATAAGCGTCTCCTTAACTTTTACCTCACTGACGTCTGCATTCCATGCATTTTCCTGATCTCGCCCACCTGTCGTTCTGGCGCAGCAAGCGTCTGCCGGTCCTGCTGCAAACGGAGGCTGCCGAGTGCGGCCTGGCTTGCCTGTCGATGGTAGCCAGTTACTGGGGCCACCAGATCGATATTTCCAGCATGCGCCGGCGTTTCTCCGTGTCACTGAAAGGCGTGACCCTGAAGGGGCTGATGGCCATGGCGCAAGGCCTGGCACTGCACACACGGCCTTTGAAGCTGGACATGCAGCATCTGCCCGAGCTGAAACTACCGGCGATCTTGCATTGGAACTTGAATCACTTCGTGGTGCTGAAATCCGTTTCCGGCAGCCATGCAGTGATCCACGATCCCGGTGTCGGTGAACGGCGCTTGCCCTTGAGCGAGGTCGCCAAGCATTTTACGGGCGTGGCGCTGGAACTGACGCCCACCGCCGATTTTAAAAAGGCGGAAGAAAAACAGCATTTTTCGCTACTGTCGCTGATGGGCCGCGTGGTCGGCTTCAGGCGAGGTTTGCTGCAATTGCTGGTGCTGGGTCTGGCCTTGCAGGTGTGCGCGCTGGTGGCGCCGTTTTATATGCAGTGGCTGGTCGATGAGGCGTTGCTGGCGGCCGACCGCGATTTGATCACTGTACTCGGCTGCGGCTTTTTGCTGCTGGTACTGGTACAAACGGCGATCAGCGCCGTACGTTCCTGGATTACCACCGTGCTGGCCACCAATCTGAACTTGCAATGGCTGGGCAATGCCTTTGCACACTTGCTGAAACTGCCGCTGCCATACTTCGAGAAGCGCCACACGGGCGATATCGTCTCGCGCTTCAGTTCCATCCAAACCATGCAGCGCAGCCTGACCACGCAATTTGTCGAAGGTGCGATCGATGGCGTGCTGGTGCTGGCTACCCTGGGCATGATGCTGTTCTACAGCCCGCTGCTGGCCGGCGTGGCGTGCATCGCGGTTCTTCTGTACATCTTGTTGCGCTGGGCCATCTTCAAGGCCTTGCGCGAAGCCAATGCCGAGCAAATTATCCATGCTGCCAAACAACAGACGCATTTCCTGGAATCGGTGCGTGGCATCCAGAGCATCCGTCTGTTCGGCCGCAGCGAAGAACGCCGCGCCAGCTGGATGAATGCGCTGGCCGACCAGTTCAATGCCGACCTGCGCATCGCCAAACTATCCGTGTCTTACCAGACCGCCAATACGCTCTTGTTCAGTGCCGAACGGGTGATCGTGATCTGGATGGCGGCCCTGGCCGTGCTGGATAACCGTTTTTCAGTCGGCATGCTGTTTGCTTTCATCAGCTATAAAGACCAGTTCAGCCAGCGCATGGCCAGCCTGGTCGACAAATTGTTCGAGTTGCGCATGCTGCGCCTGCATGGCGAACGGGTAGCCGATATCGTGCTGACGCAGTCGGAAGTGGACGGCAACGATGTGGAAATCGACATCGAGCACATTACGCCATCGATCGAGATACGCAACCTGGGCTTCCGCTACGCCGATAGCGAACCGATGATCTTGAGCGGACTGAACCTGAGCATTCCTGCCGGCCAGTGCATCGCCGTCACCGGCCCGTCTGGCTGTGGCAAAACGACCTTGATGAAATTGCTGCTGGGTTTGCTGGAGCCTACCGAAGGCGACATCCTGATCGGCGGCGTCCCGCTAGGCAGCCTGGGCATGGCGAACTACCGCCAGTTGCTGGGCACGGTGATGCAGGAAGACACCCTGTTCGCCGGTTCGATTGCTGACAATATCAGCTTCTTTGCCCCCTCACCGAACCCGCAGCAAGTCCAGGCTTGCGCCCAGCTGGCTGCCGTGCAGGCCGAAATCGCCGCCATGCCGATGGGCTTCAATACCCTGGTGGGCGATATCGGCAGCGGCCTGTCCGGTGGCCAGAAGCAGCGTATCTTGCTGGCGCGCACGCTGTATAAAAACCCGAAATTGCTGGTGCTCGACGAGGCGACCAGCCACCTGGATGTGTGGAATGAAAAAGCCGTCAATGCGGCGATTCAACAAATCCCATTGACGCGTGTGATCGTGGCGCACCGCCCGGAAACCATTGGCATGGCGCAGCGTGTAGTGGTGCTGCAACAAGGCAAGGTGGTGCAGGATGTATTACAGGAAACGAAGGAGGCAGCGTAGCTGATCGCGCCAGCCTATAGCCAGTAATTCATGAAACGGGCCGACCATTCCTTGATGCGGTCCGACAGCGGCCGTGCTTCCCATTTTGCCTTGGTAATCTCTTCCGAGTCGCGCAAGTCTTCCTGAAAGGCGTTTTCCATTTCGCGCCCGAAACTGTCACCGAGTACCACAACGTTCAGCTCGCTGTTGTGCAGGAAGCTGCGCATGTCGATATTGGTCGAGCCGACCGTCGACCAGGCGCCGTCGATGACGGCCGTCTTGGCGTGCAGCACGGCCAGTTTCAAGTGAAAGATGCGGATGCCGCCGGCCAGCAGCTGGTCGTACAGGGCATGGCCGGCGTGAAACACCAGGCCGCTGTCTGATACGCCGGGCAACACCACTTTCACATCCACGCCCCGCTGGGCGGCGGCGATCAGGGCTGCGACCGTTTGCTCATCGGGCACGAAATAGGCGGAGGTGATGTGGATCGATTTTTTCGCTTCCTGGATCGCCAGGATGTAGGACTTGTAGATTTCAAAGCCGCCGCCCGGTTCGCTGGCCACCACGCGCACCAGCTTGTCGCCCACTTCCGAGAGCACGGGGAAATAATTGCCGTCTGGCAGATCGGCCGCATCCTGCTGGGCCCAGGTGCGGATGAACAGCCACTGGAAGGCGGCCACGGCCGGGCCTTCGACTTTGACATGGGTATCGCGCCAGCCCACGTCGCTCTTGTCCTTGTCCTTGGATTTGGAGCGGAACAGCGAGCTCTTGGCGTAAGTGTCGCTGATATTGATGCCGCCCGTAAAGGCCATCTTGCCGTCGACGATCAGCACCTTGCGGTGGTCGCGGTTATTGATTTTCCATTCGTCGCCGCGCAGCTTGGCCGGGTTGACGGGGTTGAAGGCCACCAGGTGCACGCCGGCCGCGCGCATGCGGTCAAAGAACGCTTGCGGCACGCCAATGGTGCCCACGCTGTCGTAGATCACGTTGACGGTCACGCCCGCCTGCTGCTTTTCGATCAGCATGTCGGCAAACTTCAGGCCCAGCGGGTCCTGGTCGAAGATATAGGTTTCCAGGTTGATGCTGCTCCTGGCTTCGCTGATGGCCTTGAACATTTCCGCCATGGTTTGCGGGCCGTCAAACAGCAGGGTGACTTTGTTGCCCTTGATCAAGGGCACACCGGTGGCCGCTTCTTCCAGCGCGGCCTGGGTTTTCAAATCCATGCCGGACTTGGCCCAGCGCTTGTTGAGCAGGGCGGCCCGGCTGTTGACGCTGAGCACGGCGCCCTTGCCCGTGATCACCTTGGGCGTGGCGGCCGGCTCCAGCTCGGTATTGAGGTTTTTAACATTGGGCAAGGAGGCGCATGCGGTGATGATCCAGCACAGCAGGATCAAGGGGAAATAAGATCGCATGCGCCTCTTTGTCATTTGTGGCCTCTGGGTGGTGAGGTACCGGCCGATTCATCAGCCAGCGCCGGTGGCGGCGGATTTTTACTGCCGAAGAAGAAGGTGATGGGCGACCTGAGGAAGCGTTTGCCGAGGATTTTCAGCAATTGCACGCCATGCTTGAAGCGCACCTGGCGCGAACGCAGTGCCACCCATAGTGCCAGGCCGAAGCTGACCAACAGGTTGGCCGTGCCGATGGCAAAGATTCCCGACAGGGACTTGACGGCCAGTTGCCAGCTCATGTGGTGATCGAGTCCCACCAGGGCGATGGCGAAGTTAGCCGCCGAAAAGGTGATATGGCGGATATCGATGGGCAGGCCGACCAGGAAACCCAGGGTGCCTATGGTGCCCAGCAAGATACCGAAATAGAAGTTACCCATCAAGCCACCGAGGTTGTTTTCCAGATACAGGCCCAGGCGCTGCAGCCTTTCCTGGCCGATCACGCGGCCCAGTCCGCGCAATTGCGCGATGCGCTGGGCCCAGCGCGTGTACAGAGCCTGGTTGTCATAATAGCCTGAAATCAAGCCGGCCACGAACAGGCACACGCCGGCGATCATGGCGTAAAACACGGCTGGCGTGCCGATCGGATCTATATCGTGCAGCAAGTGCATGGCCTTGTCGGGCGACACCAGGTGATGGCCGGTGATCGCCTTGTAACCGAGCGCGATCAGCCACGCCGTGGGAATCGCCGTGGCCAGGTTGCCCAGCACGGCCATGTTTTGCGTGCGGAACACCTTGGTGATCAGCTCAGCCATGCTGTCGAGGTCGATATTCCTGCCATCCTTGCTGTGCAGGCCAGCGGCGATGCGCGAGGCTGTCATGGCCGGCTGCTTGGTGGCCACCGTAAAGTGCAGCAAGTGGATGAACATGAAACCGACCGAGTAATTCATGCTGAACATGAACGCTTCGACCAGCGGCGCCGAGCGCAAATACGACATCAAGATCTTGAACAGGGCCATGAAGCCGATGATCACGCCGGCGCCGGCCGACGACAGGAACATGCCGCCCATTTCGCGGCGGTTTTCCGCAATGTAGTGTTCACCCGTGCGGCTGGCGTTTTCCGTCACGTTACGGGCCAGCAAGTTGATATTGTCGGAAAACAGGTCGCTGACTTTGTACTTGTTGTTGTGCGCGCTGATCAGTTCCAGCGCCAGCGAGACGGCGCCCGCGCGGCGGCGGCTGATGGGGCGCGCATCGAGCAAGTCTTGCGTAGCGTCAATGGTGACGGCGGCGATATCGACATTGGGCGAGCCGGGCAGCTCGCCGCTGGTATCGACCAGGAACAGCAGCTTGCGCAGGCGGTCTATGCTTTGCGCCAGGGCCACCAGCAGATAGGTGAGGGGGATGCTGGTACCCTGGTACAAGGCTTTCTTGCGGATCTTGGCGATCACTGCGTCGCACTGGTCCAGCATCACCAGCAAGTGGCGCGCATCTTCGATCGGCTCCGGGTCGCCGTGCAGCAGTTTGGTGTACGCATCAAGGTAGGCGTTCACTTCCGTGTTTTGCACCATGAACGGTGACTGGAAGACTTCAATTTCATTATGGAAACGCGTCAATTCCGGTTCCAGCCCCATCGCGCAGACGCGGTAAGACAGGGTGCGGATGGCGTCGAGCATGCCAGGCAGCATGATATTGCCATCGCCCACGGCCAGTTCGATCTCGTCCGCCGTCAGCACGTCGAACAGTTCCAGCCAGTCGGCCGCCGGTACATTGCTGATCCAGATGTAATCGGTCTTCAGGTACAGCACCTGGTCGAGCGCGTCGTTCAGGTATTCATCGCCCAGCGCGGGCGGCAGCATACGGTAGGCGATGCGGCGTTTCAATTCGGTAAAAAAGCCGCTGTTCGAGAGCACGCCGATATCGGTGTAGAGGCTGGCGTGGCGGCGCGCGGCCAGCACGCGCAGCACGTATTCATGCAGGGCGCGGGCTTGGTCGGGGTTGCCTTTCAGTAGTTGGCGCAGGGTGCGCACATTGGCGATGGCGGTGGCGCTGTCGTGCGGGCGCTTGGGACGCAGAGAGTTAAATAATTCCACCAGCAAGTCGATGTTGCTGGTGTAGGGATCAATGCGTTCGAGGATAGCTAGCATGCAGGAAAAACGGGCGAGCCGCTGTCGGTAAAACCAGTAGTGTACTGCCTGT
>Ga0105854_1000896_pt1 | contig 12692 bp, 10 predicted proteins | sample OrgsoiDNA_201058_FD_89679 | JGI IMG/M metagenome (GOLD analysis project Ga0105854, IMG submission 89679) | Permafrost soil microbial communities from the Arctic, to analyse light accelerated degradation of dissolved organic matter (DOM) -... | ecosystem: Environmental > Terrestrial > Soil >... | reverse complement strand
TACTCAGTGCACGGATAGCGTTCGCAAGCTCTTTACGAGAGGACATGTTCTACTCCAGGTCGGATTAAAAAAGCAGTCAAGAAAGTCATTTTCTCAGACTAGGCATTAAAACGGCAATCTCTATTAGTGCGTGTGACGAACTTCGCAAAAAAGACTTTTAAATCAGTGTGATTTTTAGGATATCAGCTATAGAACGGCAAGCGAAAAAAACCTATTTTACCGCTATCTTGGTGATCACGGCCTTTTCAGGCTTTTTTCTGTACTTCTTTTGATAACGTCTGGGAACGAAAATTGATGAAGATGACCCCTGTATTTTTGAGCCTGAGCCTCACTGCCCTGCTGTCAGGATGTGCCAATCTCAACACCGATACCTTAATGCAATCCGGCGCGCAGGCGTATCAGGCAGCAACCCTGTCGGACGCCGACGTCAAAACGCTGAGTGTGCAATCGTGTGAAGAGATGGACAAAAAAGCGCAAATTGCGCCCGATAGCAGCGAATACGCCCAGCGTTTGAAAAAAATCTCCGCCGCGCTCGGTGACAACATCAACGGCACACCGGCCAATTATAAAGTTTACCTGACCAAAGACGTCAATGCATGGGCGATGGCCAACGGTTGTATCCGCGTTTACAGTGGTCTGATGGACATGATGAACGACAACGAAGTCGAAGGCGTGTTGGGCCACGAAATGGGCCACGTTGCGCTAGGCCACACGCGTAAAGCGATGCAGGTGGCTTACGGCGCCACCGCGGCGCGTTCGGCGGCCTCTTCACTGGGTGGCATCAGCGCGACCTTATCGCAATCTCAACTGGCGGATCTGGGTGAGAAATACGTCAATGCGCAATTCTCACAAAAACAAGAATCTCAGGCCGATGACTACTCGTTTGATCTGTTGAAGAAACGCGGCATTGATCCTACCGGTTTAGCCACCAGCTTCGACAAACTGGCGAAACTTGATCAAGGCAGCAGTATCGGCTGGTTTGACGATCACCCTTCTTCGCAAGCCCGCGCCGCACATATTCGTGAGCGTATTGCCGCAGGGAAGTGATGCTGTCAGCATCAAGAAAGGGCGCGGGATCACCGCGCCCTTTGCTGTTCAACGCCAGCGGTCTTAACCGCCGGCCGAAGCCCGATAGCCGCCGCCGAGCGACGTAATTAAGCTGATGTCTGCGTTAATGGCTTTGTTTTTCAGTATCAGCCGATTGGCGTGCTCTTCAAACACCGGGATCCGCGCTTTAGAAACCAGATTACCGCTGGCAAGCCCGGCGTCAAAACGCCGTTGCGCTAACGACAAAATATGTTCCTCTCCTTCGACAACCTGCTGCTGGTGCGCGCTTTGCTGCGCCAATGTCTGGATCTTATTGGCGTTCTTCACCACGTCGGTGACGGCACCGATCACCGCTTTGTTGTAGGCCGTGACCGCCAAATTGCTGTTTGACTGCATAACCGCCAGATTGGCATTCAGCCTGCCGCTGTCAAAAATAGGTAATGTGAAGCCGGCAATTGCCCCCATTTGCTGCGCGGAGCTGCGGAATAAGTCGCTAAGATGCAGCGCATCGTATTGCAGAAAACCCATCAAATTCACACTAGGGTAAAACGCCGCTCGTGCCGCGTCGGTCTGGCTAAGAGAAGATTCAATCACCCAATGCGCAGCCTGTAAATCGGGCCGACGCGCCAGCAGTTGATAATCTAGCGTTGGCGGTAATGGCGCACTGGCGTCTGGCAGCGCGACCGGTTTGAGAGCGGGCAACCGGTGTTTTAAGCCCAGCATCGCGCCCATCGTGGCCTCAAGGGCGCGCAATTCACCTTGGTTGGCGTCGATTCTCTCTTCGAGTTTTGCCAGCGACACCTTACTCACCGTGTCATCAAAGGAGGAGGAGATCCCGTTGGCGTGAAGTTGCTCATCGGTGCGCACAATCAGTGCTTCTTGCTGGCGCATCTGTTGCAGGATGTCTTGCAACGCCATCACGGTTTGCATATCCCAGTAAAGCTCGGTCACCGCCGAAGAGACCAGCAAACGCGACTCGGCTAACTCGGCCTGTTTAGCTTGAACCATGCCCAGTGCGGCCTGAATGCGATCACGATCTTTACCCCACAAATCCAGCTCATAACTGCCCTGTAGCCCAAAAGTCCCGTTGGTATACCAAGGGCCGGTGGTTCCCGCAGCAGGGTCATCAATGGCAAACGGTCCCATCACGCCTTCGCCGGACATTTTTTGCCGCTCAACGTCAGCCCCAAAGCTGAGATCCGGCCCCGTTCCCGCCCGCACGCTGTCGGTCTGGGCTTTGGCTAGTGCTACCCGTTGTTCGACGACGGCGATGGTCGGAGAATCGGCCAGCGCTTGCGATACTAACTGGTTGAGTTGAGGGTCATGGTATTGCTGCCACCAATTTGTTGCCGGCCAGACACCACCATTCGGTATTTGAATAACGGATAAAGTAGCAACATCTGTTTTCTTAACCGGCGTTTGCTCGGAATGAATATAAGCACAACCCGTTAATGTCGTTATAATTTGCATTAAGGCAACGCAATGAAACACGCGCTTTTTACTGAGGAAATAGGCATTCATTACTGATTAATCTCGGTGAATTATTCATTAATACTGACAAGGACGGTTGATTAATTATTTTTTTATAAAACAGTTTTGATAAAACAGACAGTCTGCTGGCAGGCGGCAAAGAGCTTACGCCAATAAAAATGCGCAGCGTTATGTCACCGTGCTGTTCCCGGCTCGGATCGCGCTTCTTTTAAAAAGAATTCTTCGAGTAATAAAACAGCGGAATGTATTTATGGGAAATATTTTTTACATGAATAGTATTAGGCTGGATATTTATATTCTGAAAGAAAGCGTTTCCAAATAAAAATGCGCAATCCGAATAAACAAGATTGCGCATTTAATAGATTACAGAATGTTTTATGCCGGAACGAAAATACCCGCCCAGAAGCACAGGTTAAGTACGATACCGGTAATAATCACCGCAACGACAGGCGCGGCGATTTTCAGCACCGGACGCCCCAGGGCTTCGTTGAGGAAGTAGATCGCGGTAGTCATGGTGAAACCGGTATAACCCGCCATTTTGATCGAGGCGAAGATGGCACCGATCAACAGCGCATATTCCATCAACAGGTTCATCGCATTACGGATGTTGTCCGAGGCATTACGCACTGATGGGAAACGCCCCATCCACTTGCCAATCGAACGCAGCAGCAACACTTCCAGGCTGATCACAATCGCGCCCAGCAATGCTGCCAGCCAAGGGTTCGGCACCAAATAACCGACCACAAACACGAAGGTAAAACCGGCAACGGCGTAGACGCCGGTCGCCAGCGCGGTGGTGGCAATCATCGGCACAAAGCCCAGACCACGCATGAATTCAGCCAGCGCCGCCTGATGAATCAAGCTGGCGGACTCCGCCGGTGACACGCCCGGTGCATAGGCTTTTGCCAGCGTATAAATCGACACTTCACTGCCGCCGAATAGCTTCATGCTGGCGACCGCCGAAATCAGCGCGCCGACAATGGCAATCAATGGCAGGTTCTTGATTATGCGTGAGGTTCGCTCTTCAAACATCGACTCCCCGCCGCCACCGAGGTGGGCCTTAGCGCGAACGTCTTTATAGATAGCGATGCCGATAAGCAAAATCATGCCGACGAAAATCTCGATGGATTCCGGCGACAGCGGCGTGAATTTCACAATCAACAGACGCGTCAGCAGCACCAGTAACGCCGAGATGGCACCAGACTTCCAGCCAAACTGATAGAAAATGGCCACCAGAGGGAACAGCGCAAACGCGGAAATCACCGGCGAACTGAGCTCGCCCAATGAACCAATAAAGTTCACCGGCAGCGAGGTCAGTACGCTATTAATCGCTGGCAAACTGGTGAACACCAGTACACCCCAGAGTGCGCCCAGACCCACCGCCAAATAGGCGTTAATCGCCATGACGCCGATGATGTCCGTGGAGAGGAATAACAGCCATGAATTGAGCAAGCCGGTGGACAACGTAAAGGAAATCCCCACCGAGGCGATAAACCCAACGCTCAGACCAAAAGCAATGCTGCCCGCTTCGCGACGGGTCATATTGCCTTCAATCAGTTGCGGCAGAATCGGACGAATACCGTCGTGAAACACCGCCGCCGATTTGTGCGCCAAGAGCGCGGTCATACCGGTTAATAAGGCAACTACAATAATATGTACGTAGTCCATAGTCGTTATCTCGTGATCAGCGAAGCTGGGCGATCAGCAGTGGGATTGCATGTTCCACGTGCTCAACGGACAGACCGAAGGCAACTTTTCCTTCAGCAATAAATTTGGCAACCTGATCTGCTTTAGCCTGAATGCCCGGCTTGGCAATGGTGGCACTTTTGTTGTAACCGATAATAGCAATCGCCATCGACAGTGCCGCACCAGCCCCGGTGTTACACGCGCCAATGTAGTAATCCAGCTCGCCTTTTTTGACTTTCGATGCCGCTTCCATGTCGCTCAGAATGTGACATTCAAACTCGCCGGGCGCTGTCGCTTCGACCAGTTTAGAAATCTGTTCACGCTGTAGCCCTGCAATACCAATTTTTTTCATTATATTTTTCCTTAATGCTCAGAGTGCACCGGAACGGCCAAAAAAGGCTGCCGGATTATCGCGAAGTAATATGTCGACCTGACGCTGCGTAATGCCAGCGCCGAGCAACATGGGAACAAAAGTATCCACCAAATAACTAAAACCACTTCCGCCGTTCGCCTGTAAATGAGAGCGGCGGGTAATATCCATCGACAGCATTATTTTGTCGCAGAAACCGCGTTCAATCAGAAATTGCAACATCTCAACCCGACGGGTGTCTGGGAAATAGCTGTTCTTACCGATGGTATCGAACTGTACATAAACCCCTTTGTCGAGCATACGCAGAATTTGGTCGAGATCGTCTTTCAAATCACAGTGACCAATGACCACGTTTTCTAGCGCAACGCCATGATTTTCCAGCATCACCACTTGCTCAGGCCCCATAGTACTAAAACTGGTATGGGTGGAAATAGGCAAGCCGGTTGCGTGATGCGCCAACGCAGCGGCGTGGAACATCTTGGCTTCATCGTCAGTAATACGATTTTCACTGGTACCAATTTCTGCAATTACACAGGGTTTGAGTGCCGTACCGTCGATACCATTTTCAATTTCACCGATCATTTCTGCGGCCAGTTGCTGCGCAGAAGTCTCACGCACATGCCCCGGATAGAAACTGTCGGTGTAATACCCCGTTGACGTCAGCACATTAATGCCCGTATCACGCATTAAATCCAGCATAAACTGAGCGTTACGTCCCATGTAGCGGTTGGTCACTTCTACAATGTTCAACACCCCTTTGTCCACTAGCTGACGCATTTCCGCGCACAAAGGCTCGTATTGGTCGAGGCGGCAGTCAATATTGTCCTTAAAACTGGACAAATCGATATGCAAATGCTCGTGAGCATAGGTATATCCCAGTGGATTGATCATGATGTTTTCTCCGGTGTTGGCGAAGGACTCGCCGCATTAAGCGACAAAGCAGGCAGGAATGAGCGACCATTTTGCGGCAGTACGGCGCCGAAAAAGTCGCAGGCGCTGGCACCCACGTCTGAAAGCGTGGTGCGCCAGCCCAGCTCAACCGGTGGCAGATGATGCTGATAAACCAGCAACGGCACCTGTTCCCGAGTGTGTCGGCTATGGCCAATGGTTGGGTCATTACCGTGGTCAGCAATCACCACCAGCAGATCTTCCGGCTGCATGGCGTCGATAAACTGCGCCAGTGAACGGTCGACGACTTGCAGGCGGTCAGCGTAACGCTCAACGTCTTGCGCATGGCCGGCTAGATCCGTTTCCTGAATGTTGGTGCAGATAAAGGCATCGCCCGGCTGGGTGATTTCTTGCAAAGTGATATCAAGAATAGTCTGTGAGTCAACCAGTTGCATGTAACTGGTGCCATGCTCGTTAGAGACAATATCCGCCACTTTTCCCACCAGCACGGTTTTCACCCCGACGTCATGCAGCTTGGCCGGTGCCTGAATTTGCTCGTCCACGCCATAGCCTAAATGGGCAACCTGGAAGTTTTTACGATACAAACCCGAGCGCGGTGCGTTGATGCCGATATATTGCCCATCACGCACTTCGGCGGCATCGCGAATGGAACGGCTGTCATCAATTTCACCGCCGAACGCAATCACTCGTCCCACTTTGACGCAGGCACGCACGCAGCGGCCAATTTCCAGCGCCTGCAAGAAACTGACCTGCGACAGATTGGCGCTGATGTTGTAAACCTGCCCGACATCCGCTTCAAGATTATCGCCAACCGCCACCGCGTTATTCACCCACAGATAACTGACGTCATCGAGAGGAATACGTTCGGTCACAAACCCTTTCATGCGCAGCGCTTGTTCCACGTCGTCAATCACCGCGGAGAACGGCTGAGTCAGCGGCGGCAAGGGCAAGGTACCCATGATTTCCTGATGCCCGACGAAAGTGTCGCCGCCTTCATGTTGCAAACCAATGCGGCCAAAGGTCGCGGAATCGGAAGGGGTCATGCACCCCACCGGATAGCCCAGTGCGTTCATTAATCCCATCTGGCGCATCACCGGCAGATTCAATTCAGGCAGGTGCTCAAGAATGTGACCACAGGTGTTAGCGCCAATATCCTGAGGGCGGACTTCTGGCACATCGGGCATCTCGCCGATGCCAAAGCTGTCGATGACTACAACAATAAACTTACTCATTCTGCCTCCGCCTTAATGGAATTACCCAAACTGTCATACAGGCCAGTCAACACCGGTTTACCCGTCGAAATGCCACTGACCAGCGCGACATCGCTGCGGGTGACAAACACTTGCGTACGGAAACACATCACCACCGCGCTGCCGATCGGGTGCGCCCCATTAAGCTGCAAACAGTAATCAATGCTGGTCATGTCGGGCGTGATCATGGTGTCGCGATGTCGTTCTTCGCCGTGGAACACCAGCGCATTTTCCATATGTCCGCGCCGGTAATAACCGCCACCAAAGCAGTAAGCTTTGCCGTCATACTGATGTGATACCTCGGAAAGGTAGAGCATCGAAATCTTCTCGCAGCATTCGCCGAACTGGTTGGCCGGTGTGGTGCCGGTCAACGCATGCCCCGGCTCGGCGTGGGTTACGCCCAGTGCGGCCAGTTGCGACAGCGTTTCACAACTAGAGGCACTCGGCGCATTGACCTGCGTCACTTGCACGCCGTGCTCAATCAGCACATCTCGGGCCGCCAGCAAGGTTTTCATATTGACCGTCGGCAAGGTGCGGCGTTGCCCAGCGTCGTACTGCATGCAAGGGAAATGCGTCACGCCCGCGATGCTCACACCCGGCAGCGCGTTCAATTGGGCGATAACCTGCGGTAATTCACTCAGGGCGAAACCGCCCTCCTGGCCGCTATACAAGGCATCGCCGGTATCCGTCACTTTTAATAACAGTGGCTGCACCAGGCCGGCTTCCACCGCCGCGTTAGAAATACTGCGCGCTTTTTCTAAGGAAAAAACCGTCACCACGTCAGGACGATGGCGCAGCACCTCAGCAATCATACTTTCTGGCGGCTGAACCAAATGGCCGACATGCGCCACCGGGATCCCGTGGCGAAAAAGCTGTCGCGCCTCTTTGAAATCCACCGCGACAATGCCACCAAAACCACACTCAATCAGCATTTTGCAAAGCTGGGGATTGCGCCCGACCTGCTTACTCATCGCATACAGCGTGATGCCATAACCTTTGGCTTCGTCGAGTAACGCGCGCGCATTGCTTAACGTTTGATCGACGTCGATGACGCAAGTATCAGGCGTAATTTCACCGCGGCGCCATAATGCGACAGCGGCGTCGATCAGCGCGGGGTTCTGTTTTTCCAACGCATTCAAAAACATGAGCAGAGTTTCCCTTTCAGCCTACCGTTTAAATAATCATTTTTTTGAATATTTAAAACATAAAAAATCGAAATAAAGTCTCAGCGCCACCGGCTTAGCGGCCCTGATACAACCCGGCGATATTCACCAGCAGATAGCCCATTTCATAGTCTGGAACGCTTAGCGGGAAATGGCCCATGACGTCCTGATGAATCGCCGCAATTTGAGTGAACTCTTCCAGCCCTTCCAGTTCAGCACGCAACTCGGCATCAATGCCCTGAATCACGTCGCCGCGCCGCGCACGCATCACGGCATTCGCCAGATGGGTCAGCGCCAACGTCCCCTGCTCAGTTCTTACCGGCAGTTGCCAGTGACGCTCCAGACGCAGCGTAACCAATCTCATTGCCTGATGAATATCTTCATCAATCACACCGGCTTCGGCGAGAATAGCGAGTCTCGTTTCCATAATTTCCTCTTTAAAGACAGCACGTTGTAACGCGCTTTGCTGTGTCATCTAACATCTAATAACGAGGTTCGATCTCGCCTCGTTCAACCGCTTTCTGGTGTTTTAGCAAAGCAAAAGTATCCACTAACGTCGTCAGTAACCGCAGGATTGGCGCATTATCTTTACGCACTAAAATCACTGCTTCCGACGCTTGCTGGTAACGGGGATCGCCCGTTAAGGGATGCGCTTCCAGTTTTGGATTGGGTTGCGCATTTCCGATGTTCCAAATCGCCGCGTCGATCAAACCATGTTCAATATGGCGCAAACATTCGCTGTACGGTGTTTCGATCCACTCAACTGGCTTTCCGACAAAGGCAATATCATTCAGTACCCGCTGGTCCGGCGAGCTTGGGTCAAACCCAACGCGCTGGATTTTATCGCTTTCACCTTTACGGCAAATCAACTGGTGCCCGTCGACGTACGAGCGTGGCCCCAGATTCAGCGCCGTCACCACTTTCCCCTGCTGGATAAAACTGTCCGCCGCCAAGCGCGATACTACTGCGATATCGTAAATCCCTTCAATCAGGCAATTAATGCGCACTTCCGCACCGCGCATATGGGCAAAAAAGAGCGGCAAGGTGGTGAACTGAGAACGCAGTCCGCTGGCCAGTCCTTCGTACAATTTGGTGTAAGGCAGCGGCATCGCACACACCAGATTGCCTAAATCCGCCTGCTTCAACAGCTTCGGCATATCCAGTTCATTAAGGATGGTGCCATTACGTCCGCGTCGTTCGAGCTTAATCGAATCGTTACTTTCGAGCGTCTTCAGGGCGTTTTGTACCACACCCACTGAGAGTGAAAACTCTTCCGACATCTCATCAATCGTACGTAATCTTTCTCCTCCTTTCATGACCAGTAAATAACGGGCCAGACTCACGAGGGCGATGCCTTCTTTTTTGATGAATGTCCTGCTCATATTCTTCTATATCCGTGACGCGTCATGAGGATGGGAAAGTGTATCTGAAAATCTTCAACAATTTGATGATTTAAATATTCATTTATTTGAAGGTATAAATCAAAGAGGAAAAACTTATAGTGAGGGGAAGATCACAAACATAAAAATGCCCGACTTCCGCCGGGCATGGTTTCTGCTTTGCACACCGCTAAAACTCGGCTTTAGGCCTTCTTAGCAGCCTTCTTGGTGGTGGTTTTTACCGCAGGCTTAGCCTCTGCTTTAGCGACTGTTTTGGTTGCGGTTTTAGGGGCGGTTTTGGCCGCTTTCTTAGCGACTTTCTTTCCACCCTTTTTTGCCGCCTGAACGTGCAGCATTTCTAACGCCAGAGTTGCCGCCGCCAACGCGGTGATCTCGGACTGGTCATAAGCTGGCGCTATCTCAACGATATCCATGCCGACAATGTCCAGATCCAAATCTTTCAGACCGCGAACCAGTTTCAAGGCACGATCCGACGTCAAACCGCCGATCACTGGTGTGCCGGTGCCTGGTGCATGCGCAGGATCCAGACAGTCGATATCAAAGCTCAGGTAAACCGGCAGATCGCCGACGATCTGCTTAACCTGCGCCAGAATATCGTCGACGGTGCGGTCATTCACCTGCGCCGCATCGAGCACGGTAAAGCCCAGATTTTTGTCGAATTCAGTACGGATACCGATCTGCACCGAGTGGTTCGGGTCAATCAGCCCTTCGTTCGGCGCATGGAAGAACATGGTGCCGTGGTCGAATTTGCTGCCGTTAGAATAGGTATCGGTGTGGGCATCGAAATGCACCAGCGCCATTTTACCGAAATGCTTGGCGTGAGCGCGCAGCAACGGCAAGGTCACGAAGTGATCGCCCCCGAAAGAGAGCATACGCTTACCGGAAGCCAGCACTTTTTCTGCATGTTGCTGCAGTTTGTCAGTCAGGTCCTGCGCATCGCCAAAGTTGAACACCACGTCGCCGCAGTCGATCACTTTCAGGCGATCGCGCAGATCAAAGTCCCACGGCCAGCGTTGACCTTCCCACGCCAGATTCACTGAAACCTGACGGATAGCCGCCGGGCCAAGACGTGCGCCAGAACGACCGGATGTCGCCATGTCGAACGGGATCCCGGTGATAACCCAGTCAGCATCGGCTTCATAAGGCTGGAAATTCAGGGGAAAACGCAGGAAACCAAAGGCGTTGGAAACCAGAGAGTTATCAGCTTGATGGCCTAAAGTACTCATTAAACAATCCTCTTTTAACCTCGCCGCAGGGCGAGTGCCGTGACGGAGTGGTGAAGTATAGATGAAAAAAAATCCCATTCCCGTCGTTTGCCCGACGGAAAAGGGATTTCTACAAATTCATGTTGTACTGCGATTGGCGCAAATTTTACCCGAATCCGGCTCGGCTTCAAGCCGGATTATTTCGCCGTCTTACTGGTCTTCTTCCAGATAGGTGTAGCCGTACAAACCGGACTCAAATTCTTCCACGAATTGCGCCTGAAGTGTGGCATCCAGATCCGTTTCTTTTACTTGATCACGGAAACGGCTGAGCAACACGTTCGGATCTAGCTGCACGTATTCCAGCATATCGGCCACGGTGTCGCCTTCGTCGGATTGCTGCACTTCCACACTGCCGTCAGGGAAGACAAACACGTCAACCGCCGCGGTATCGCCGAACAGGTTGTGCATGTTGCCCAAAATTTCCTGATACGCGCCGACCATAAAGAAGCCCAGAACCGGCGGGTCTTCAGGATCGTAAGGCGGCATTGGCATGGTGGTCGCCACCCCATCACCGTCGATGTAGTGATCGATGGTGCCGTCGGAGTCACAGGTAATATCCAGCAACACCGCGCGGCCAACCGGCGGTTTGTCCAACCCTTCCAGCGGCAGAACCGGGAACAGTTGGTCGATGCCCCAGGCATCCGGCATGGACTGGAACAGCGAGAAGTTGACGTACAGTTTGTCCGCCATGCGCTCTTGCAGTTCGTCGATGATCGGACGGTGCGCGCGGTTGCTCGGATCCAGTTGATCCTGAATCTTGTTACAGATATTCAGGTAAATGTCTTCCGCCCAAGCGCGCTGGGTCAGATCCAAAATGCCGTGCGCATACTGGCTGTGAACGTCGTGCAGATCCATTTGGCTATCGTGCAGCCATTCGCGCAGCGAGCGGCGATTTTCAGGATCGTGCATTTCATTCCAGGTATCCCACATGCTGCCCAGAGCACGCGGAGCGCCCTCTTCTGGCGCTACCGGGTCGCGGAATTCATTGCGTTCAACCCCGATAACGTTGGACACCAGCACGGTGTGGTGCGCAGTGACAGCACGACCTGATTCAGTGATCACCGTAGGATGTGGCAAACCGTGTTCATTACAGGCATCACCGATGCCCCAGATGACGTTGTTGGCGTACTCGTTCAGACCGTAGTTGACCGAGCAGTCAGACTGCGAACGCGTGCCTTCGTAGTCGACGCCCAAACCGCCGCCCACGTCGAAGCACTGAATATTGACGCCCAGCTTGTGCAGTTCCACGTAGAAGCGCGCGGACTCACGCACGCCGGTAGAAATGTCACGGATATTTGCCAGTTGCGAACCGAGATGGAAGTGCAACAATTGCAGGCTTTCCAGACGCCCTGCTTCACGCAGCATTTCAACAAGTTGCAGAACCTGTGACGCCGCCAAACCAAATTTCGATTTCTCGCCGCCGCTCGATTGCCATTTGCCCGAGCCCTGAGAAGAGAGACGCGCACGCACGCCAAGACGTGGGATCACGTTCAGACGTTCAGCCTCTTCCAGCACCAGTTTAATCTCAGTCATCTTCTCGATAACCAGATACACCTTGTGGCCAAGCTTCTCGCCGATCAGCGCCAGACGAATGTATTCGCGATCTTTATAGCCGTTACAGACGATCACCGAGCGGGTCATACCGGCGTGAGCCAGAACCGCCATCAGCTCGGCTTTCGAACCGGCTTCCAGACCCAGAGGTTCACCTGATTCCACCAGGGACTCAATCACGCGGCGATGCTGGTTAACCTTGATCGGATACACCAGGAAATAGTCACCCTCATAGCCGAAGGATTCACGCGCACGTTTAAAGGCGGCGTTAATCGAACGCAGACGGTGTTGCAAAATTTGTGGGAAACAGAACAGCGCGGGCAGACGTTGGCCGTCTTGCGTACGCATGTCTTTCACCAGTTGCGCCAGATCCACGCGGGCAGACGGCACGTCAGGATCCGGGCAAACGCTGATGTGGCCCAGCTCGTTGACGTCAAAATAATTGTTACCCCAATAGGCAACGTTGTAAGTGCGCAGCATTTTGCTGGCATCACGATCGTTCACGGCAACCTCCTGCATGGAGCGCAAAGAAACAGAATCGCCCGCATGTGACGGACGGT
>Ga0105854_1000894_pt1 | contig 12705 bp, 8 predicted proteins | sample OrgsoiDNA_201058_FD_89679 | JGI IMG/M metagenome (GOLD analysis project Ga0105854, IMG submission 89679) | Permafrost soil microbial communities from the Arctic, to analyse light accelerated degradation of dissolved organic matter (DOM) -... | ecosystem: Environmental > Terrestrial > Soil >... | reverse complement strand
TCCTTTAACGCGCCAATACGCACCGCCAGATCGATGCCTTTATCGACGAGATCGACTATCTGGTCGGTCAGGCGCAAGTCGAGGCTCACGCCCGGATAGCGGCGCAGGAATTCAGGAATAGCCGGCGATACATGCTGACGTCCGAGCGAGGAAGGCATGGTCACGCGCAAACGCCCCTGCGGTTGCTCGAACGCGCGTCCGACCGAAGCACGGGCAGCGTCGGCGGCGTCGAGCAAGGCTCGGGCGTGCCTGGCGAAAATCTCGCCTTCCTGCGTGACGCTGACGCGCCGCGTCGTCCGATGCAAAAGCCGCGCACCAAGCTGCCGTTCGAGTTGGGCGAGCCGGGCGCTGGCGACAGCGGCGGACAACCCAAATTCCCGTCCGGCCGCAGACAGATTCGATAAAGCCGCCGACCGCACGAACAGCGCAACGTCCAGCAAGTCGAGTTGCGCCTTATGGGGTAATTCACTCTGGACGTCCATTTTCGTCATCTTCGTGATTTGCAATAAAATGTTTCAGCGATTATGACGGTTTCACGCGAAGCTGAAAGCCCTTAACATCGGGTCCATGCATTGCATACGCAACGCCTGAAACCCCTTAAGGAGCTTTTTCATGAAAGCCATTGCCCTCACCCGTTACCTGCCCATCTCGAATCCGGAATCGTTGATGGACGTGGAGATCGACAAACCCACGCCGGCCGGCCGTGACCTGCTGGTGAAGGTTGAAGCGATCGGCGTGAACCCCGTCGACACAAAAGTGCGCGCGCCGAAGGACAAGGTCGAAGAAACGCCGCGTGTCTTGGGCTGGGATGCATCGGGCGTGGTCGAAGCGGTCGGTCCCGACGTCACGCTGTTCAAGGTGGGCGATCCCGTCTTTTATGCCGGCAGCATCACGCGGCCGGGTACAAACAGTGAGTTCCATCTGGTCGATGAACGCATTGTTGGCGTCAAGCCTCAATCGCTCGACTTCTCGCACGCCGCAGCCTTACCGCTCACCACGATCACTGCGTGGGAAGCACTGTTTGCCCGGTTGGGGGTATCGGCGCAAGGACATGACGCCGGTAAGTCCGTGTTGATCGTGGGCGGCGCGGGCGGCGTGGGTTCGATCGGCATCCAGCTCGCGAAAAAAGTCGCGAAGCTGAAGGTGATCGCGACCGCGTCGCGGCCGGAATCGGCGAAGTGGGCGACCGAACTCGGCGCAGATCACATCGTCGACCATTTCGGCGACATGCCCAGGCAACTGAAGGACGCAGGTTTCGAGCAAGTCGACTACGTGCTGATCTTCAATGACACGGATAAACATTTCCCGGCCGCAGCGGCTGTCATTGCACCGCAAGGGGGCATCTGCTCGATCGTCGAAAACGACAAGCCGATTCCCGTCGAATTGCTGAAGGCGAAAAGCGCCGCGTTCCATTGGGAGTTCATGTTCACGCGCTCGATGTTCGGCACGCCGGACATGCTAGAACAGCACAAGCTGCTGACCGAAGTGGCGCGACTGATCGACGCAGGCACAGTCAGGACGACGCTTGGCCGCGACCTCGGCAAGATCAACGCGACGAACCTGCGTGAGGCGCACCGCCTTTTGGAAGAAGGGCGCGCGATCGGCAAACTGGTGCTGACGGGCTTCTGATTCGCCGGGCGGTTCGATCGGCCAATCCATTGCAAGCTGCGCGCGCCACGGGTTTCCCATGAGAAACCCGTGGCGCGCGTCGCGCTAGACTGATCCCGCCACACGCGCGGCGCGGCCACCCCGGCGCCGTTGCTGTATGCCCGGCGTGACGGCTGCACACGGAGGGGTTTTTCGCATGATCGATCGTTCGGGTTTTATTCAGGTTGGCTGGTCTACGCAAGGTCGTGTGATTGCCGCAGGCGCTCTGATGGCGCTGCTGGCTTGCGTGGTTGAACCGGCAGCTCATGCGACGCCCAGCATCAAGGTGCTGTCGGAAGTCGCCAACGACGGACCGATCAAATATACGGTGAAGATGGCGTCGAAGAACTGGGGCAGCGCGCAGGAAACGCGCACGATCCGCTCGGGCCAGACAGATGACTTCACATGGCAAAGCAAGCCTGCCGGCGGTTCGCAGAACGTTCCGGATGCATGTCCGGACGTGGATTCCATCCGCAACGCGAGCGGCACGACCGTGCGTCAGGTGAAGATCCGTTTCGCGGCGGTGGTCGCCAATAGCGGGGACGCCGACGTCCAGTTGAGTTTCCAGGGCCACACGCCGCGTGCGGCGAGCGCCGTTACCGTGGGCGGCAAGAAGCTTCAATGTCCCACCGATAACTTCTTCAGCCAGTTAGTCCATTTCACGATGCCCACCGGCGGCGCCGACAAAAACATCACGCTCAGCGACGGCACAAAACTTACGATCAGCGCGAGTCGCAAGTAGCATCTTGCGCGACGAGGCTAGTGAGGCTGGCATTCAGCACCTGGCGTTCGAGGCCGCGCTGCCAGTGTCGGAAAGCGCCCGGCCAAGCCGGCGCGCGCTTATCCCATCTGGCACGTTTTCTGCAACGCGATAACGGCCATGCGTCTATCGGCGCGTGTAAACCGTTCATCCCGTCACGCCGTCAGAGCGGCTTTCGGAAAGGTCATTCGCGATGCCACACATGATCTGGAAAGGCGCGATCAGCTTCGGGCTGGTCCACGTCCCCGTGCAGCTCTATCCGGCGACGCAGTCGGAGAAGGTCGGCTTTAACCTGCTCGACAAGCGCTCGATGGACCCCATCGGCTATAAGCAATTCAACAAGAACACGGGCAAGGACGTCACGCGCGACAACATCGTGCGTGGCTTCGAGTACGAGAAGGGCAAATACGTCGTGATGAGCGACGCCGAGATTCGCTCGGCCAATCCGGAATCGACGCAGACCGTGGACATCCTCGCGTTCGTCGAAGCCCCCGAAATCTCGTTTCTCTCCCTCGATACCCCTTATTACCTCGCGCCCGATCGCAAGGGCGAGAAGGTGTATGCGTTATTGCGCGACGCGTTGAAGGCGTCGGGCAAAGTCGGGATAGCGAACGTCGTGCTGCACAACAAACAGCATCTTGCCGCGCTGATTCCGGTGGGTCCTGCGCTGGCGCTCAACACGTTGCGCTGGGCAGATGAAGTGCGCGAATTCGATGACTTCAAGTTCCCGGACGAAAACTCGAAGAAGGCGGGGGTATCGCCGAAAGAACTGGAGATGGCGCAGCGATTAATAGATGACATGAGCGATACGTGGAACCCGCAGGATTATCACGACACGTTCCGCGAAGACATCATGGCGCTCGTCAACAAGAAGGTTAAGGAAGGGAAGACGGAGGAGGTGTCGGAGGTCGAAGAAGGCGCGCCGCGCAAGGCGTCGGCGGAGATACTCGACTTGTCCGAACTGCTGAAACGCAGCTTAAAGAAAGGGAAGCCGACGAGACGCGGCGCTAAAGGCACAGGCAGCACCGGCAGCACTGAGGACGACACGGCTGACGCCGACGCCGCGGAACCGGCGGCCAAACCCGCACGCAAGACAACAACGCGCCGCAAACGCGCTTGAATCCGTCGTCGCGCGTTGCGTCATACGTTGTGTCCCGCGTTGGTTCACCCATCTACACGCACTACAAAAAGCGATCCGCCGATGGCCGATAAACTGGAAACCTACCAGCGCATGAGGCGCTTTAACCAGACGCCTGAGCCATCCGGCCAGGCGGATGGTAAGGCCAAGGCTCGGCGTGCGTCGAAAAAGGTTCAGGTGAGTGCGCTTTCGTTCGTTATCCAGGAGCACGATGCCCGACGTCTTCATTACGATTTTCGTCTCGAACTCGACGGCACGCTGAAGTCCTGGGCCGTACCGAAAGGGCCGAGCCTCGATCCATCGGTGAAACGGCTGGCCGTGCATGTGGAAGATCATCCGATCGATTACGGCTCGTTCGAGGGCGATATTCCTGAGGGCAATTACGGCGCGGGCAGTGTGATCGTGTGGGATCGTGGGACGTGGGAGCCGCAGGCCGGCAGCATCGACGAAGCCCGTGAGACGTACGCGAAGGGCAAGCTCAAGTTCGTCCTGCACGGCGATAAGCTGCACGGCGGCTGGACGCTCGTGCGCAGCAACATGCGTGGCAATGGCGATAAAGAACAATGGCTGCTGATCAAGGAACGCGACGACGAAGCTCGCAACGAGGCCGACTACGACGTGCTGCTCAAGCAGCCCGGCAGCGTGATGAGCGACTCGCTCGGAGCACGTACGAAGGACGGTGAAGTACGCGAAAGGACGGAGCGAAAGACCGCTGCCAGGGCGAGCAAAACGACGAGCAAAACGACGAAGGCCGCACCACCGCCGAAGCGGCCTGCCGTGAAGGATCAAGGCAAGAGCCCTGAGCGCCCGCGACCGGATATCGTGGCGAACCGAAGCGGGGAATCGCTGCGGACCCTTGGCCGTAACCCCGCGATCCAGGACGCTGTGCGCGCGAAGCTTCCTGCAACCATGAAGCCACAACTCGCGACTCTCGTGGACATCGCGCCATCGAGCGATGACTGGTCTTATGAAATCAAATTCGATGGTTATCGGATTCTCGTGCGCATCGATCGCCAGGCTGCATCGAAAACGAAATCCACGCGGATCTTCACACGCAACGGTCATGACTGGACCAGCAAGTTCAGCCGCCAGATCAAGGCGCTGAGTCAGCTCGATGTGGATAGCGCGTGGCTCGACGGCGAGGCGGTCGTGCTCGACGACAACGACCTCCCCAGCTTTCAGAAACTGCAGAACGCTTTCGATGCCAATCGACCGCAAGATATCGCCGTCTATTTCTTCGATATCCCCTACCTGAACGGTTACGACCTGCGCGGCGTGCCGCTGGTACAGCGGCGAGCGATCCTGAATGCGCTGCTGGAACCGGTCGATGACGACGCGCTGCGTTTCTCCGCGGATTTCGAATTCAGTGTGGATGATCTGCTGAAGAGCGCTTGCGATATGGCGCTGGAGGGGATTATCGGCAAACGGCGCGACAGCACTTATACGCCGGGCCGCAGTAGCGCATGGATCAAGCTCAAATGCCGGCGCCGGCAGGAGTTTGTGATCGGCGGATATTCGGAGCCATCGGGCAGCAGGGGGCAGTTTGGCGCGTTATTGCTGGGTGTTTATGACGCGAACGGCAAGCTGCAATACGCCGGGCGTGTGGGGAGCGGCTTCGATGCGTCGACTCTACGCGCTGTCAAAAAGCAACTCGATGCACGCGAGGTCAAGACAATGCCGTTCGCCAGTGCACCGAAAGAGCGTAGCCGGACGCCGGTGCATTGGGTCAAGCCGGAACTTGTCGCCGAATGCAATTTCGCTGAATGGACGTCGGAGCGGATCGTGCGACAAGCGTCGTTCGTCAGCCTGAGGGACGACAAGCCGGCGCGCGAGATCGTCAAGGAAGTGCCGAAATCGACGAAGGAGGTTGCGTTGGACGATGACAACGATGAGGACAAAAAGCCAGCGAAGAAAACAGCGGCCAAGAGCGCGGCGAAAGCAGTTAGCGCGGTGAAAGCGGCGACGAAAAAAACCTCGGCGAAGACCGCCGCTAAAAAAACCACGCGCAGTCCCGCTGGTACCGAGCTTGTCGCTGGCGTGAAGATCAGTCATCCCGATCGTGTGATCGATCCCTCGACGGGTACTCGCAAGCTCGATCTCGCCCTCTACTACGAGTCCGTCGCGCCGTGGATGCTGCCGCATCTCAAAGACCGGCCGGTGTCGCTGGTGCGTGCGCCGGAGGATATCGGCGGGGAGCTGTTCTTTCAGAAGCACAGCGAGAAGCTGACCATTCCTAACGTCAAGCAGCATCCGGGCATCGATCCTGGTCATCCGGCGCTCATCACGATAGAAAACGTCGGCGCGCTGGTCGGCGCGGCGCAAATGGGCACGATCGAGATGCACACCTGGAATGCGCTCGCGGCCAAACTTGAGAAGCCCGACCGGATGGTCTTCGATCTTGATCCAGGCGAAGGCCTCGGCTGGGACCGGATGCAGGAGGCCGCGCGCCTGACACGTGAGTTGCTGACGGAACTCGGTCTTGAGTCGTTCTGCAAGACGAGCGGCGGCAAGGGCCTGCATGTGGTCGTTCCGCTTACGCCGCAGGCCGGCTGGGACGAAGTGAAAGGGTTCTCACAGGCGGTCGCGCAGCACATGGCCAGCACGTTGCCCAAGTATTTCTCCGCGAAGATGGGCAAGCAGAATCGCCAGGACAAGATCTTCGTCGACTACTTGCGCAACAACCGGGGGTCGAGCACGGTCGCCGCGTTCTCGCTGCGCGCGCGGCCGGGCATGGGGGCATCGGTTCCTATCGGCTGGGATGAACTCGATGCCACGACGAGCGGCGATCAATGGAACATCGGCAATCTGCATGAGCGCCTGGACGCGCTCAAAACTGATCCGTGGAGCCAGTACGCGAAAACACGGCAACGCATCACCGCGTCCATGAAGAAGCGGCTCGATATCAAGTGAACGGAGGGAAAGGTCACCGTATAACGATCACCGCGTAACGATCACTACAGCGAGGTTGCAATGACTCAGCAGGGCAAGCCATCACACGACGACGCCGCCAACGCCACGCGCCAAGGTCCGGCGCAGGACGGGCGTGAACTGGAAAGCAAGCATCCGGCGCAGCAAAAACGCGATGACGGCGCGGTCGCGCCGTTACCGCATGAAACCGATCAAAGTCCTGCGTCGCAGCAGGAAGATGAACCGCGTGAGGTCGGCGAGCAGGCGCATGAAGACCTGGAGCGTGGCTTACAGGACACGGACCGCCGCGGCGGTGCGGAGTATCAGGAGCGCACACAAACCGGCGGGCACACGGACCAGGTAGCCAAGCGCAAGCGGTGATATGGCGGCGCCGATTGTTGCCCGTGGTCAACAAAGCGCCTCTTGCGTAGAATGGGCGCGCGGTATTGGAGAACTTGCACGGCCTCGTGCGAGCCAAGCTGAGAAAGGCGTTCACGCCTGTTAGCTGCAGTTCTTTCTACCATTTTTGCGTGCATGCCGACCTGTGCATCGGTAATCGATGCCGACTGGGCGCGGAGTTCGGGGCGGCGAGCCAGGAGCGCTCGATGCTTGCGCCGGCCGCAGTGCTGTGCCGATCCATGCCGCAGTCACCACGAACTGTAGCAACGCCGTTCGCCGTGTCCAGCATGATCACCCGGCATCGTCGGGTATCTGGCATCCGGGTCAACATCCCGGCATTCGCGCGGCAAACCCGCGGAAAACCTATTGAATGGATCATGCAATACGATCTCCTGTCCCGTCTGAAAATCGAAACCGCCGAGTGTCATACGCGGCTGGAAAACGCACTGGACCTGATGCGTCTTGAGTGGCCGCGGGAGGACTATGTGGCCTTGCTCGAGGGCTTTTACGGATACGTCGCTCCGTGGGAGGATGCTGCGGCCACCTTTATGCCCGCGCGTCTGCGCGACTTTTTCGAAGGGCGTCGCAAGGCGTCGCTGCTTGCGTTGGACCTGGCGCTCCTGACCGGCGATAAAGACCGCGCGAACAGGGTGACGAAGATCGAATGGCTGCCTGCGATGAACAGCATCGGCCGCGTTTTCGGTTCCATGTACGTGATGGAGGGTTCCACGCTCGGAGGGCGCTTTATCGCGCCGCACGTCGCGACATTGTTCGGTCTGCAAAGCGGCTCCGGCAACGCTTATTTCGAAGGTTATGGATTGCGCACGGGCAGCATGTGGAAAGCGTTTCGCGAGACCGCGAGTGCGAATGTGCCGCCCGAGCAGCACGACGAGGCAGTGGATGCCGCGATCGCCACGTTCGACGGGTTGCACGGCTGGCTCGGCCAGGTCCGCACGGGATCAGGGGCAACGGCATGAGCAGTGGGCCAGAGCCAGTGTCGCCGGACCCGGCGGTCATGCGCGGGCAGGATGATCGCGACGTGTCGAGTCCGGGTTTGGACGCAACCACGCCTGCGGATCGGGACGCGATACCCGGCGCAGAGCCGGGCCACCTGTTACCCGGCGCTGAGCCGGCTCACCTGACATTCACGGCTGGCGGGGCGGGCGCGGCCAATGCGCAGTGCGACGCCGAACCAATCCACACGCCCGGCGGTATCCAGCCGCACGGTTATCTGCTGTGCCTCTCCGACACACTTACCATCGTCCAGGCCAGCGAAAATGTCGCGGCGCTCGTGGGCAGTCCAGTGGAGCAATTGCTGGGTGAACGGGTGGACGTGGTAATTGGCGCGGTTGCCGCGGCAAGGGTTGCCCATGCCGCAGCCACGGCGATGCTCAACGAAGCGCCGCTCTATCTCGGCGTGATCGACAACCCGCTCTTCAGTCCACGTGAAACCGCACAGGACCTGCTGTCAACGGCAACGGACGGTCCTGAACTCGACATCACGATGCACCGGCACGACGGCAACCTGATCGTCGAACTCGAAGTTGCGCGGCATCCGACTGCAGACGTGTTTGCATCGATGTATCCGCTGGTACGCACCTTCACGCGCAGCCTGCAGGACGTGGCGACCTTGACCGAACTGGTGACCCTTGCCGTGCGCGAAGTGCGCGCGATGACAGGTTTCGGCCGCGTACTGATCTACAAATTCGACGACGAGGGCCGCAGCCACGTGCTGGCGGAACACATCGAGGACGGATACACGTCGTTCCTGAACCAGTTGTTCCCCGCCTCCGATCTTCCGCGCCAGGCGCGTGCGCTATATGTGAAACAGCGCGTGCGGCTTGTCGCGAACGCGCACGCAAAAGCCGCGCGGCTCGTGCCGTCCGTGAACCCTGAGACTGGCCGCCCGACCGACCTCACTTATGCCGCGCTGCGCAGCTTCTCGCCGATCCATCTCGAGTACATGCGCAACATGGGCACGCATGCGTCTATGTCGGTGTCGCTGGTCGTGCGCGGGCGGCTCTGGGGCCTGATTTCCTGCCACGACCACGATGCGCGCCTCGTGCCGTTCGAGGTGCGAGTCGCGATCGAGCATTTGGGGCAGCTCCTGTCGCTGCAGATCGAGGCGAAGGAGGAGCGCGCGGAAACGGCCTATCTGCTGAGCCTGCGACGCACGATGTCGCAGCTCATGGCCGCGCTGGCGGAGCAAGACGACTATCTATCGGTTCTTAAATCGGCGCCTGACGATTTGCTGTGTTTCGCAGGATCGACCGGCGCCGCGATCGTAGTGGACGCCAAGGCCACGCTAGTGGGTTCCACGCCGGACCAGGAGACTGTGCTCGCGCTCGCGCAGTGGCTCGCATCGAGCACGTCGGGTGTCTACGCAACCGATGCGTTGTCGCAAGCGTGGCCACGGGCGTCTCTTCATACGGACACCGCAAGCGGCATCCTGGCCGTGCCAATCTCACAGATTTTTCGCAACTACGTCATCTGGTTCCGTCCTGAAACAACGCGCACGATCACTTGGGCGGGCGAGCCCGTCAAACGCGTGTCGAGCCAGGACGGCAGCGTTGCGCCGCGAAAGGACTTTGCGCCGTGGCTCGAAACCGTGCGCAACCGGTCGCTGCGCTGGCACCCGGTGGAACTCGACATTGCGAGTGAATTTCGGCTGGGCATGCTCAACATCGTGCTGCGCCACGCGGAAGAACTGGCGGAACTCGCGCATGAACTGCGCCGCGCAAACAAGGAGCTTGAAGCGTTTTCGTATTCCGTTTCGCACGACTTGCGCGCACCGCTGCGACATATCGCCGGCTATGGGGATTTGCTGCGTGAAAGCGAAGGCGACAAACTGTCCGAGCGCAGCAAGCGCTTCCTCAACAACATGCTCGAGTCGGCGCGTTTCGCCGGCGTGCTTGTCGACGATCTGCTCACGTTTTCGCAAATGGGCCGTGCCGCGTTGCGCCCCGTGACTGTCGACCTGAATCAGTTGGTGAGATCGATCGCGCAGGAATTTAGCGCCGAGACAGCGAACCGAAAGGTGGAATGGATCATTCCGGAGCTGCCCACGGTGACCGGCGATCCGGCGTTCCTGCAGATCGCATTGCGTAATCTGCTCTCGAACGCGGTGAAATATACGCGTACACGGGAATCGGCGAAAATCGAGTTGTCGGCGTATTCGACAGCCGATGAATACATTGTCAGCGTGCGGGACAATGGCGTCGGTTTCAACATGAAGTACGTGAACAAATTGTTCGGCGTGTTCCAGCGGCTGCACCGCGCTGAAGAGTTCGACGGCACCGGCATTGGCCTGGCAAACGTGCGCCGGATCATCGAACGGCACGACGGCCGGACTTGGGCCGAAGGCCGCGAAGGCGAGGGCGCCGCGTTCCATTTTTCGCTGCCGAAGGTATTCAGGGCCGAAACTGCCGCCACCGAAACCGGCGCCGGCAAGCTGCGTAGGCCGGAGCCACCGGTACCGCCGTTACCGCCGTTACCGCGGAACTGAATGTGCCGTGCTTGACTGATTACCGAGCAATTACGGGCGATTGAACCCGCCACCTTTCATTTCCACCCGTCATATCGGACCATGCTGAAACCCATTTTGCTTGTCGAAGACGACCCCAGCGATCTCGAACTGACACTCATGGCGCTCGACAAAAGCCAGCTTGCCAATGAAGTGATCGTGGCGCGCGACGGCCAGGAAGCAATCGATTACCTGCGTTGCGAAGGCGAGTGGAGCACACGCAATCCAGGCAATCCCGCAGTCATCCTGCTCGACTTGAAGCTGCCGAAAATCGACGGCATGGAAGTGCTCGAAACCATCCGTTCCAATGAAGCGCTGAAACCGGTTCCGGTGGTCATGCTGACGTCGTCGCGTGAGGAGCAGGATCTCGTGCGCAGCTACGCGCTCGGCGTGAACGCTTATGTGGTGAAGCCGGTCGAGTTCAGCGAATTTGTGCAGGCAATTGCCGATCTCGGCGTGTTCTGGGCCGTGCTCAACGAGCCACCGCCCGGGTCAATGCGCGTTCGCCGTCAGTCCGCGCCGGAATGAATCTGGTGCACACTGGCGTATTCCTCCTGCACGGTGCCCGGCGTAGCGGCCTGGGCCCGCTGGTCCTTTCGTTGTTTTGCCCGATGCGACCTGCCCGGCAGTATCGCGCGCGCCGGTTCGCCTGAGTGCCCTGACCATGCAGCCTTTGCATCTGCTTCTCGTAGAAGACAACGCGCTCGACGCGGAACTGACCCTGACCCAGTTGGAACGCGCCGACTATAAGGTCGATGTGCAAATCGTCTACACGGAGCAGGGTTTCATCGCGGCGCTCGAGATGTCCAACTTCGATGTGATCCTCGCGGACTTCGTGATGCCGGTGTTCTCCGGCGTCGAAGCGTTGGCGATCGCCCGCGTGCGCGTGCCGCATACGCCGTTCATCTTCGTCTCCGGCGTGCTCGGCGAGGAGCATGCCGTCGACATGCTCAAGCGCGGCGCCACCGACTATGTCCTGAAGCAGCGCCTGCAACGGCTGCCTGCCGTCGTGCGGCGTGCCTTGACGGAAAGCACCGAGCGCCAGCAACGTATTGCGGTCGAACGCGCGCTGCGGGAGACGGAAACACACTTTCGCTTGCTGGTTGATGCGCTGAAGGATTACGCCGTCATCACGCTCGATCAGGAGGGCAGGATCCGGACGTGGAACGCGGCGTCGGAGCGAATTCTCGGGTTCGCGGCACACGATGTGGTCGGCCGGTCCGCCGAAGTGTTCTACGGCCAGGAAGATTGCGACACCAATGTGTTCGCACAGGAACTGGAGACGGCGCAAGTCGATGGCAGTGCGAGCGACGACCGCTGGCTCTGGCGCCGAGACGGGCGCTCGTTCTTCGCGTCGGGCGTGACGACAGCGATTCGTGCCGATAACGGCGATCTGATCGGCTATTCGAAGATCATCCGCGACGTCACCGAAGAGCACATGGCCGCCGATGCCTTGCGGGTGGCGAAGGAACAGGCCGAGACCGCGAATCGGGCGAAGGATCATTTCCTGGCGGTGTTGTCGCACGAATTGCGTACGCCGCTGACACCGATCGTCGCCGCCGTGCGTTTGCTGGAGATACGTCACGCGCTGCCGGCCGACGCCCAGGCAACACTCGAACTGATCCGGCGCAATGTGGAGCTGGAGGCGCGCTTGATCGACGATCTGCTCGACCTGACCAGTATCGCGCGCGGCAAGCTTTCGCTGAACTTTGCGAATGTGGTGCTGGAGACGCTGATGTCGAGCGCGCTCGATATGTCGGAGTCCGATCTGCGCGGCAAGGGCTTGATGCTGGAAACAACCTTGGGCGCTACATCGACGCTGGTTTTCGGCGATGCCGCGCGCTTGCAGCAGATCGTGTGGAACCTGATGAAAAACGCGGTGAAGTTCACGCCGGCGGGCGGGCGTATTGCTGTGCGGATGTGGAATCCGGATACATCGACCATCGCGATTTCGGTCACCGATAGCGGTATCGGGATCAGCGCCGAAGCGTTGCCGCGGATCTTTTCAGCCTTCGAACAAGCCGATGATTCCATCACCCGGGCGTTCGGCGGGTTGGGGCTGGGCTTGGCTATCGCCAGCACGCTCGCGTTGAAGCATGGCGGAACGCTGACGGCCCAGAGCGATGGGCGCGACAAGGGTGCCCGGTTCACGCTGACGTTGCCGCTCGTGAAGGCTGGGGCGGAAGATGAAACTTCGCCGCTCGCCGCGCAGGATCCGGATGAGATCGTGCGGTCGCTGAAGGTGCTGCTCGTCGAGGACAACGAATACACGTCGTCCGCCATGGCGCAGGTGCTGGAGGTGCTCGGACATCAGGTCGGCGTTGCCACCAC
>Ga0105854_1000892_pt1 | contig 12717 bp, 8 predicted proteins | sample OrgsoiDNA_201058_FD_89679 | JGI IMG/M metagenome (GOLD analysis project Ga0105854, IMG submission 89679) | Permafrost soil microbial communities from the Arctic, to analyse light accelerated degradation of dissolved organic matter (DOM) -... | ecosystem: Environmental > Terrestrial > Soil >... | reverse complement strand
TGTCTGGTTTGCCGATGGTCAATGGCTTCGCCGACGACCGCCTGAAGATACGCATCGACGGCATGGAAATCACCTCGGCCTGCGCCAACCATATGAATGCGCCCTTGTCCTATATCGATCCGCAACAGGTGCAGCGCATCAGCCTGCTCGCTGGCGTGACGCCTGTCAGCGTGGGCGGCGACAATATCGGCGGCACCATCGAAGTACAGTCCGCCGCGCCCGTGTTTGCCCAGCCAGGCGCAGCGCTGCGTACGGAAGGCAGTTTTGCCGTGGCTGGCCGCAGCGTCAACAATAGCGTGTCGACCAGCGCCGCCGCGTCGGCCGCCACCGATAAGTTCAGTATCGGCTACAGCGGCGCCTATACGCGTGGTCACAGTTATGACGATGGACATGGCAACAAGGTGCTGGGCAGCATGGTTGAAAGCATCAACCAGGCCATCGTGCTGGCAGCCCGTGGGGAAGGGCAGCAAGTAACGTTCCGTGCCGGCGTGCAGCATATTCCTTGCCAGGGTTTCCCGAATCAATATATGGACATGACGGATAACCATGGCCAGTTCGCCAACCTGGCGTACAAGGGGCAATTCGGCTGGGGTGTGCTGGACGCGCGCGCCTATTGGCAGCAGACGGACCATGAAATGGGCTTTTTCAGCATCGAGCGGCCCGGCACCATGCCGATGCTCACGCATGGCCGTAATATCGGTTATGCGCTGCAGGCCAGCCTGCCCACCAGCGTGGGCGAATTGCGCCTGGGCCAGGAATACCATGGCTTCCGCTTGGACGACTATTGGCCAGCCGTGCCCGGATCGATGATGATGGGGCCGCGCAGCTATCTCAACATCAATGACGGCAAGCGCGACCGCACCGTGCTGTTCGGCGAACTGGAAACGCGCCACGATGCGCGCTGGACCAGTATCGTCGGCTTGCGCGGCGAATCGGTGCGCATGGATACCGGCCAGGTGCAATCGTATGGCGACAATATGATGAATATGGCGGACACGGCAGCCGCCAAGGCCTTCAATGCGCGTGACCATAGCCGCCGCGACACGAATATCGACGCCACGGCGCAAGCCCGCTTCGAGGCGGATGCGAATAGCAGCTATGAATTTGCGCTTGCCCGCAAGACGCGCTCGCCCAACCTGTACGAACGTTATTCCTGGGGCCGCGGCACCATGGCGATGACCATGACCAACTGGTTTGGCGATGGCAATGGCTATGTGGGCAATCTGGACTTGAAGCCGGAAACGGCTTACACGGCGGCGTTCACGGCCGACTGGCATGGCGGCGGTGATGCTGGATGGTTTGTGCGCCTGAACCCGTATTACAGCAAGGTCAACAATTACATTGATGTCGATGTGCTGGGCGCCTTCAACCCGTATATGCAGATGGGCGCCAAGGGCAATCTCTTGCAGTTCGCCAATCATGACGCCCATCTGTACGGCGCCAACCTGTCGTGGCAATTGCCGTTGGCCAATACCACGCGCTGGGGCCGCTTCACGGCCTCGGGCAACGCCGCCTACACGCGCGGCAAACGCAGCGATGGTGGCGACCTGTACCGTATGATGCCGTTCAACGCCTTGTTTGCCGTTGAACAAATCACAGGCGCCTGGCGCAACCGCATCGAAGCCAAGGTGGTCAGCCGCAAGGATGACGTCGATGCGCGACGGCTGGAGCCCCTCACAGGTGGCTACGCGCTGGTCAACCTGCGCAGCAGCGTGGCCGTCAACAAGATGGCGAGCCTGAACTTTGGCGTGAGCAACCTGTTCAACCGCGCGTATGCCGACCCGCTGGGTGGCGTCTATTTATCAGGCCTGCAAGCCAACGGCGGGGCGCTGCAAGCCTTGCCGGCGGAAGGGCGGTCTATCGACGTGGGCTTGCAACTGAAGTTTTAGTGGATAGTTGAATCCTCGTCACCTGTCGCCTGAGCAAGCATCCTTTGCCAGGCGGCGCCTGATGTTGTCTAATCATGGCTGCTTTTGACGAGATAAAGAGGTTTTCATGTTGCCCCCGCCGTTGTCCCCACACTTGATTGCCGCTTTGCGCGCAGATTTCCCCCTGATCAACTCCTTGACGGCCTTGCAGCCCCTGGGCTGGTTCAATCCCGCCATCGCACCGTCTGCCGAAGCGCTGGGCGATGTGGGATTGACGCAGGATGACGTGGACGACGCCAGCGCCCGCCTGGCCCGTTTTGCGCCTTACCTGGTCAAAGTGTTTCCCGAAACCCAGGCCAGCGGCGGCATCATCGAATCGCCCATCGTGCCTCTGCCCGCCATGCAGGCCGCCCTGGGCGTGGAGTCAGGCAAAGTCTGGCTCAAGCAGGATAGCCATTTGCCGATTTCCGGCTCGATCAAGGCGCGTGGCGGCATCTATGAAGTGCTGAAACACGCGGAAACCCTGGCTTTGGATGCGGGCTTGCTTAAAAAAGGCGACGATTACAGCCTGCTGGCCAGCGATGCCTTGAAGGCCTTCTTTGGCCAATATGCCATCGCCGTGGGGTCCACCGGCAACCTGGGCTTGTCGATTGGCATCATGAGTGCCAGACTGGGCTTTCGCGCCAGCGTGCATATGTCCGCCGATGCGCGGCAGTGGAAGAAAGACAAACTGCGCGAGCATGGCGTGTCGGTGGTGGAATATACGCAAGACTACAGCGTGGCTGTGGAAGAAGGGCGCCGCCAGGCGCAGGGCGACTCCAGCTGTCACTTCGTCGATGATGAAAATTCGCACGATCTGTTCCTCGGCTACGCGGTGGCGGGCCAGCGTTTGAAGCGCCAGTTCGACGCAGCCGGCGTGCTTGTCGATGCGGACCACCCGCTATTCGTCTACTTGCCCTGCGGCGTGGGCGGCGGCCCCGGCGGCGTGGCGTTCGGCCTGAAGCTGGCTTTTGGCGATGCCGTGCATTGCGTATTTGTCGAACCGACCCACTCGCCCTGCATGTTGCTGGGCGTACATACTGGCTTGCATGAAGGGATCAGCGTGCAGGATATCGGCATCGATAATGTGACGGCCGCCGATGGCCTGGCCGTGGGCCGGCCCTCCGGTTTTGTGGGCCGCGCCATGCAGCGCCTGATCGATGGCTACGCCACCGTCAGCGATGAAACACTGTACCGCTTGCTGGCTGTGCTGGAGCAGACCGAAGGCTGGCGCTTGGAACCGTCCGCCGTGGCCGGTTTTGCAGGCATCAAGCACGTGCTGGAAGCGCACGATTATCAACAACGCCTGGGCTTGACGCCGCAGCACTTGCAGCAAGCCACGCACCTGGTCTGGGGCACGGGCGGCAGCATGGTGCCCGCAGCCGAGATGGATGCCTATGTAGCCAGAGGCAAGGCGCTGCTGGAGCAGGGCTAATGGCGGCCGGCGCTCAGTTGACGGCCAGCCAGTTCGCCAACCTGCATACCTTCCTGGTTGCGGCGCGCCACGCCAGCTTTGCGCTGGCGGCGCAGGAACTGGCGTTGACGCCCAGCGCCGTCAGCCACCGCATCGCCCGCCTGGAAGACAGCCTGGGTTTGCTGCTGTTCGAGCGCCTGACGCGCCAAATCAGGCTGACTGCCGATGGCCAGCGCATCTACACGGCCCTGCAACAAGGCTGGGACAGCCTGCATGCGGCCATCCACGGTGGAGATAATTTGGCCGGCAATATTACCGTCCATGCGCGCCCATCGATAGCCCAGTGCTGGCTGGTGCCGCGCCTGGCCGGTTTCACGGCCTTGTACCCCGACATCAGCCTCGACCTGCGCGTAGGCAATGAACAAGTCGACTTTCGCGCCGGCCAGGTCGACCTGGCCATCCATTATGGCGACGCAAGCTTTCCCGGACTTGTCGCACAGCACCTGATGGACGAATGGCTGGCGCCCGTCTGCAGCCCGGCCTATGCGCGTGAACATGGTTTGCTGGACAGACCAGAAAACCTGAAAAACGCGACCATACTGCACGACACCCTGGCCTGGCCCGCCTGCGCGACTGATGCTGAATGGCAATCGTGGGCCGCCGCGCAAAGCCCACCTGTGATACTCCCCACCCGCAGCCTGCGCTTCGACCGCGCCGACCTGTGCGCTTTAGCTGCAACTCACCACGCCGGCATCGCCATCGGCCGCCGTCAGCTGGTGCAGCCGTGGCTGGACAGTGGCCAACTGATCTTGCCCTTCGGCGGCTTCAGTTTGCCGAGTCCGCAAGCGTATTACCTGGTGCATGCGGCGAGGTCGCCATTGCTGGCAAGAGTGCAGGTATTGATGGCATGGTTGCTGGGGCAAGCGCAGGAGAGCTAGCTCTTCTGGCGCGTCGCCCACAAACATAGCAAGGAACCTGCCGTCACCATGGCTACTCCATACAGCAAGGAGCGGCCTGGTCTAATGCCCAGCCACAAGCTGGTCAGCGTGGCCGATAGCACGGGTGTGAAATAGGAAGTGGTCGCGAGCACCGTCAGGCTGCCGTGCTGGATGCCGAAATTCCAGCATGAATACGCCGTCGCCGTCAGCGCCCCGAGCAGCAGAACTTGGCTTATCCCGGCATAGCTGATGTGCAAGGTGGCTTCGTCGCTGAGCGCATATTTGATCCACAGGACCGTGGCGGTGGCCAGCAGGAATAGCGGCACGCCATTCGCCCCCTGGCCGTAACGGCGCGTCATCACAGAATAACTGGCCCAGATAAACGCTGCAGCAAAGGCCAGGCCATAAGCGACTGGATTGCCGAGCACATTGCCCCACAAAAGCGAGGCGGACAGCACGCCATCGCCCTTCATCACCCAGACGATACCGCTAAAACACAGAGCGATCGCGGGCAACAACATCCAGGATCCGCGCTGGCTGCGCGTCGCGATGGCCAGCAAGACCGTCAGGCTGGGCCACAGATAATTGATCATGCCCAGTTCCAGCGCCTGGTGCCGGTCATGGGCCAGCCCCAGCGACAAGGCCAGCGCAATCTCGTAAGCAACAAACAGCGCCCCGCAGACTAACAGATACATGGGTCGCATCGTGCGTACAGTCGGCAAGCCCAGCACCGCTGACGCAAGCAAGCCGCTGGCGCTAAAAATCAGGGCCGCACCGCCCACCGGGCCAAAGATTTCCGAGATGCTGCGAAACAAGCCTATGGAAGCGCTCCACATCAGGATGGCGGTCATGCCGATCAGGGTGGATTTGTGTTCGGGGTGGTGAGATTGCAGAAAATTCATGCTTATTCAGGCAGGTGGACGAAGTGGACGGATACTCTGGTTTGGCAAGCACAGGTGCTCGACTGGCGCCGATTAACGGAACTCCTGCGCGATAAAGTCGATAAAGGCGCGCATTTTAGCAGGCAGGTTACTGCGGCTGAGGTAATACAGGTACAAGTCGGCGTCGGGCAGGCAGTAGCCTTTCATGACCTCTTTCAGCCGTCCGCTTGCCAGATACTTGGCGGCGTCCCACTCGGAACGCTGCACTATCCCGTGGCCTTCCAGTGCCCAGTTCATGACCACGTCGCCGTCGTTGCTGGACACTGCGCCCCGTACCTTCACCAATTCGTCCACCTTGCCTTTCTGAATGCGCCAGGTGCCGTAGACGTCATCGTTCTGCCGGTGCAGGATGCAGCGATGGCGCTGTAATTCGGCAGGCGTCTGTGGCTCGCCATATTTTTTCAGATAGGCGGGGGAGGCGCACAGGAAGCGGCGGTTGGACATGAGTTTGCGCGCTGTTAAACGCGTGTCCGGCAACTCGCCGAAGCGTATCGCCAGATCGTACGCTTCCTCAACCAGGCTGATAGGCCGGTCAGTCAGGTGCAGCTCTACTTCCACTTCGGGATGGACATGGGCGAAGCGCGACAGGATGGGGGCGATACGCGTACGGCCGAAGCCCGGCGTGGCGTTGATCCTGAGCAGTCCCTTCGGCTCGGCGCGTCCGCTGGAGATCGATTCCTCCATCTCGCGAATCTGGTGCAGGATCTGGGCCGCCTGCGCCAGATACAACTCCCCCTCATTGGTCAGGCTGATGCGCCGGGTGGTGCGATTGACCAGCCGCACGCCCAGTTTCTGCTCCATCAGGTTCAGCCGTTTGGTCACAGCGGGCGGCGTGACGCCGAGTTCGCGGGCAGTTGCCGTCATGCTGCTCAATTTTGCCAGCAACACAAAAAATGCCAGATCGGGGGCGGTATCAGTTTTCATTTTAAGTGAATAAAGGTTTCAATCTAAGTTAATTTTACCAGTTATATTCAATAGTAAGCTACGTCTATGCGCTGAAAAACAGCACTTCCCGACACCTGGAGACCTAGTATGAAAATTATTGAAATCCGCGAAAAAACCGTACCGATCAGCTCCCCGATCCGCAATGCCTACATCGATTTCAGCAAAATGACCTTGAGCCTGGTCGCTGTGGTCACCGACGTGATCCGCGATGGCAAGCCAGTGATCGGCTACGGCTTTAACTCCAATGGCCGCTATGGCCAGGGCACGCTGATGCGTGAACGCTTCATTCCGCGCATCCTGGAAGCAGATCCTGCCTCGCTGGTGAACGACGAAGGCACCAATCTGGACCCGCACAAGATATGGAACTGCATGTTTACCAACGAAAAACCCGGCGGCCACGGCGAACGTTCGGTTGCCATCGGCACCATCGACATGGCGATCTGGGACGCCGTGGCGAAGATTGAAGGCAAGCCCTTGTTCCAGCTGCTGGCAGACCGTTATGGCAATGGCAGCCCTGACCGCAATATTTTCGTGTACGCAGCCGGTGGCTATTACTACCCAGGCCAGGACCACGGCAAGCTGAAGGACGAGATGCGCAGCTATATCGACCGTGGCTATACGGTGGTGAAGAAGAAAATCGGCGGCGCCTCGCTGGATGAAGATCTGCGCCGCATCGACTCGATTTTGAGCGTGCTGGGCGATGGCCAGAAACTGGCGGTGGACGCCAACGGCCGCTTTGATCTGGATACGGCAGTGCAGTATGCCAAGGCGCTGTCACAGTATGATTTGTTCTGGTATGAAGAACCAGGTGATCCGCTGGACTTCGAGCTGCAAGCAACCCTGCGCAATTACTACAAGAATCCCATGGCCACCGGCGAGGACTTGTTCTCGATGCAAGACGCGCGCAACCTGATACGCTACGGTGGCATGCGCGCCGACCGCGACTGGCTGCAATTTGACTGCGCACTGAGCTACGGCCTGGTTGAGTATCTGCGCACGCTCGACATGCTGCGCGAGCACGGTTGGTCGCCTAGCCGCTGCATCCCGCACGGTGGCCACCAGATGTCGCTCAATATCGCAGCCGGCCTGGGTTTGGGCGGTAATGAGTCTTACCCGGACCTGTTCCAGCCTTACGGTGGCTTCCCCGACGGTGTGAAGGTCAACAATGGCTACATCACCATGCCAGACCTGCCAGGCATAGGCTTCGAAGGCAAGGCCGACCTGTACGCCGAGATGCGCAAGCTGGCGGAATAAACCGACAGCGCTACGAGGCGCACAGACGACGCAAACAGCCGCAGAGCTGGTGCGTCGTTCTTTCAAATAAAAGCACAGCGCAGAGCGCGGGCGGTATGCCGCTGGCACGCTCTCTGCTGGCGCTCGCCCATTATTTTTGTTCCGCTGGAGGAGACCCGCCGTGAACGCGCAACGCTTTAAAAAACTGGCATCCACCTTATACATCCAAGTTATTATCGGCCTTGCCGCAGGCATCCTGCTGGGCTATTTCTATCCCGATATCGGCGTCGAGCTCAAACCGCTAGGCGACCTTTTTATCAAGCTGATCAAGATGCTGCTGGCGCCTATCATCTTCGCCTCGGTGGTAGTGGGTATCGCCCGCATGGGCAGCGTCAGGGAAACCGGACGTGTCGGCGCCAAGGCCATGATCTATTTCGAGATATGTTCCACCTTGTCGCTGGCATTCAGCCTGATCGTGGTCAATCTGATGAAGCCCGGGGTGGGCATGAACATCGATCCGACGCACATCGACACCGCGTCTATCAAGAGCTATACCCTGGCAGCACAGCATCATACGACGCTGGAGTTCTTGATGAACATCGTGCCCAACAGCGTAGTCGGCGCCTTTGCACAGGGCGATATGTTGCAGATCATCCTGTTTTCCCTGCTGTTTTCATTTGCGCTGAACCGCTTGGGCAGCAAAGTCACGCCCCTGATCGATGGCCTCGATATGTTCTTGCATGGCATGTTCGGCGTGGTGCGCATCGTCATGCACCTGGCGCCGATCGGCGCTTTCGGCGGCATCGCCTTCACCATCGCCAAATACGGCATTGGCACCTTGAACTCGTTTGCCGAACTGATGGCTGCCGTGTACCTCACCTGCATCCTGTTTGTGGTGCTTGTGCTGGGAACGGTGATGCGCTACTGCCGCGTGCCACTGTGGGGCTTCCTGAAATATATCAAGGATGAAATCCTGATCGTGCTGGGTACCGCCTCGACGGAAGCTGTGCTGCCACAAATGATGCAAAAGATGGAGGCCATGGGTTGCCAGAAAAAAGTGGTGGGTCTGGTGCTGCCAACCGGTTACACCTTCAATGCGGACGGCACGGCTATCTATCTGGCGATGGCAGCCATTTTCATCGCGCAGGCCACCAATATCGACCTGACGATCTGGGAGCAGCTCGGCATCCTCGGTGTCATGATGCTGACCTCCAAAGGTTCTGCTGGTGTGGCGGGCGCCGGTTTTGTGGCCCTGGCCGCCACGCTCGCTTCCATGCACAAGATTCCCCTGTCCGGCCTGGTGCTGCTGGTGGGGATTGACCGCTTCCTGAACGAGGCGCGCGCCGTGACCAACTTGATAGGCAACGGTGTCGCGACCATCGCGGTGGCCAGGTGGGAAGGGGCACTGGATCTGGAGCAGATGAAGCGCGCGTTCGCCGCTTCGGCAGCTGGACGTGATTTGTCTGTGTCGAAGGAAGTGCCGCCCCTTGCCGAAAAGCCCCTTGCTGTGCCGGGTGAGCACGTTTCGTCTAGCGCCAGCCTCTGATTTTTTCTGGGTAAGCGCGCCAGCATTGGCTGGCCGCGCCACTTGACTGAAGACGATAAGACGATGCAGGCTCAGAGCAGACCCTTAGCGAATGCCCCCGCATTTGCTACACTGCGCCCCTAATTAAAAATCGCGTACCAAGGACTCCCCATGCATCGGCCGCCATCCCCCTCGACCTATATCGTTCCACAAGAACTGCGCGCCTATGCGCTGGCTTGTCTGGTGGAGTCCGATCCGGCGACCAAGGTGGCGATGGTGGCGGCGATGGCGCAGGCGGAACTCAGGCTTGATCCTACGGCGTCGCTAGAGCCGCAAGGGCCGGTGCCTGGGCGTCCTGAACGGCCGGAGCTGGTGCCGCCGCGGCTGGTGGGGCGGCGGTCGATGGTGACGCAGGAGGGGCGGGCGATGCTGGTGCATGCGCTGGCGCATATCGAGTTCAATGCCATGAATCTGGCGCTCGATGCGCTGTGGCGGTTTCCTGGTTTGCCTGCAGAGTACTATATGGACTGGCTGCGGGTGGCGCAGGAAGAGGCCACGCACTTTGCCATGCTGGTGGCCCACTTGCAGGTGCTGGGCCATGGCTATGGCGATTATCCCGCCCATGACAGCTTGTGGGAAATGGTCGACAAGACGCGCGGCGATGTGCTGGCGCGCATGGCGCTGGTGCCGCGCACGCTGGAAGCGCGGGGGCTGGATGCGATTCCTCCGCTGCGCGCCAAGCTGGCGCAGGCTAGCGATATGGCAGCGGCCGCCATTCTCGACATCATCTTGCGCGATGAAGTGGGCCATGTGGAAATCGGCAACCGCTGGTATGGTTATCTGTGCGATCAGCGCGGGCTGGAATTGCGCGCGACCTATGCAGAACTGGCGATCCGCTATGAAGCGCCTACCCTGCGCGGCCCCTTCAACCTGGAAGCGCGGCGCAGGGCGGGTTTCAGCGAGCTGGAACTGGGCGACTTGCCTGCTTGACGGGTGCTGCTTGAGTCGCTTTGCCTACATGCCTGGCCATGCAGGCAAAGGCGAGACCAAAAACCATCGTTGTCAATTCCACGGCCGCACTTTGCCCATCGCCGTTGGCCAGATACAGGCCTAGATGCTGGCCCGTGGTGACCCAGTTCAGCAACGGCAAGGCCAGGCAGAGCAGGGCGGTGACCCATAATTGGTCCAGCCAGGCTAGTCGCGGTGAACTCAGGAAGGTGCGCACCAGCGCATGCAGCAGGCTGGTCAGCCAGGTGTACATAAAGACCTGGATTTCCAGCTTGGCCCGGCCTTCCAGTGCTGCGGGCAACAAGCGGTTGGCATAAAAATACACGATGCAGGCCAGCGCCGTGCCGGCCAGGGCAGCTACATTGCACGCTTCGATCACGCGGTAGACGGTGGCCGTGGCGGCGCCAAATTCCATCTCGCTTTTCTTGCGGCGCTTGACGCAAAACAAGATAGTGCCCGTAGCCATCATGGCTGTGCCCATCAAGCCACCCACGAAGTACAGCCATTTCACGGTCCAGCCGCCAAAGTGGGCCAGGTGCAACTGCTCCATCGCTTCGTGGCTGAACTTGCCAGCGTAGTCCACATCATGTTGCGCGCCTACCAGTTGCAGGACTGCGCCGGTGGCGCCGTCGAAAGTGACGCTGCGGGCATGGTTCAGCAAGTCGCGGGAATCGTCGCCTTCCGTGCTGCGTGCATCGAAGCGTACGCGCTGGTGCGTATCGCCGGGCAAATCCACCGTCATGCTTAAGGCCGGGCGCTGCATCAGGCTGGTGGCGCGCACCTGTAGCGCTGCCAGGTCGGGCAGGGCGGCAGTTTGTCCACTGGGCATAGCTGGCTCCAGGGGCGGCGGCTTCAGCGCCAGTTCCGCTTGATATTGTTCGTAGGCATCCTTGCCGCCATAGGCCGCTTCCATCGGCCAGGGCATGTAGCTGACATAGAATACCGACAAGCCCGTGTAGACGATCATGAACAAAAAGGGCAGCGACAGCACGGCGGTGGCGTTGTGTGCATCGAGCCAGGAGCGCTGGCCCTTGCCGGGACGGAAAGTAAAAAAGTCTTTGAAAATGCGTTTATGCACGACCACGCCCGAGACCAATGCCACCAGCATGCCCATGGACAGGAATCCCACCAGCCAGTAGCCGGGCAAGCCGCCATGCAGCATGTAGTGAAACGCCATGAAATGCCGGCCGCCCTGGGTGGTCCGCCCCCAGGGCTGGTCCAGCACGTTACCGGTGCCGGGATCCATGATCACATTATGCCTGGAGCCATCGTCTGTCTTCCAGGCCAGCTGCATCGCATCGCCGGGTCGGTGTGGCAAGTCGACTTGCCAGGATGAGGCACGCGGCGCTGTCGTGGTCAGGCAGGCGCTGGCTTGTTCCATGGCATTGCTGCTCACGACCACAGGCAACAGCGGTTTGGCCTGCATCCAGCGCGTAATCGGTTCACGGAAGACGCTGAGCGTGCCCGTCAGGAAGATGGCGCATAGCACCCAGCCACAGAACAGGCCGCACCAGGTGTGCAGCCAGGCCATGCTTTTGCGAAAACTGTCCTTCACGCGGACGCTCCGCGCATCATTGTGAAAGTGACAGTGGGGAAACAGCCAGGAAGAAAGGACATGCAGGAATCTCCATCAGAGTGAATACAACACACTCCATGGAGACGCAGGGCGGGGCGCGAACCCCCACCCTGCCGATCAAATTATTGTTAAAGCTATTGCGGGGCTTTTTTGATGAACAAGGCAGTGAGCATGCCCAGTACGGCTATGGCGATTACATACCAGGCGGGCGCCAGCGGACTTTGCTTGAGCAGCAAGGTAACGGTGAGTGGCGTTAGGCCGCCGAACACGGCATACGACAGATTGTAGGAAAACGACAGGCCGGAAAAGCGCACTTGCGCAGGGAATGCTTGCACCAGTGCACAGGGTACGGCGCCGACCACGCCCACGGCCAGACCCATCAGTGCATACAGGGGCAGCAGCAAGTCAGGGCGCGTTTGCAGGCTGGTGTAAAAGAAATAGGTGCAGATGGCCAGCAGCAGGCTGCCGATGAACATCAAGCGCTGCGTGCCGAAGCGGTCCGCCAGGGTACCGGCCACAATGCAGCCCAAGGCCAGCGCGATGGTGGCTGCCACGTTGGCTTCCAGTGCCGTGCGCGCATCGAAGTGATACAGCTTTTGCAGCAGCGCCGGCGTCATCAGGATCACCACCACGATGGCGGCCGACAGCAGCCAGGTCAGCATCATGGAAACGATGACGGCGTGCTTGTGTTCGCGCAGCACGGTCTTGAGCGGCATTTCCGCGGCCAGGGCCTTGCGTTGCTGCAGTTCGACAAAGATCGGCGTTTCATGCAGCCAGCGGCGCAGATACATGGCGCCCAGGCCAAAGATGCCGCCCAGCAGGAATGGCAAACGCCAGGCCCAGTCGGCCACTTCGCTTGGCGTATAGGCCGTATTGATGCCGGTGGCGACCAGCGAACCGAGCATGATGCCCACCGTCAAGCCTGCCGTCAGGGTACCGCAGGCGTAGCCGATGCGGCGCGCCGGCACGTGTTCGGCGACAAACACCCAGGCGCCTGGTACTTCACCGCCCACGGCCGCGCCTTGCAGCACACGCAGCAAGAGCAGCAGGATGGGCGCGGCGATGCCGATGGTGGCGTAGGTCGGCAGCATGCCCATCAGCAAAGTAGGCACGGCCATCAGCAGGATGGAAATGGTGAACATGCGTTTGCGGCCCAGCAAGTCGCCAAAGTGGGCCATCACGATGCCGCCCAGCGGACGCACGATATAGCCGGCGGCAAAAATGCCGAAG
>Ga0105854_1000890_pt1 | contig 12725 bp, 10 predicted proteins | sample OrgsoiDNA_201058_FD_89679 | JGI IMG/M metagenome (GOLD analysis project Ga0105854, IMG submission 89679) | Permafrost soil microbial communities from the Arctic, to analyse light accelerated degradation of dissolved organic matter (DOM) -... | ecosystem: Environmental > Terrestrial > Soil >... | reverse complement strand
TCCGCGTTAAATGCTTCGGTGATGCCCAGGATCGGGTCGCGTGGGGCCATCTCGATGGCGCTAAACAGACTGGCAGAAACAGTTGGGTTCGTCATGATAAGATTGGATTCGATTGGAAGCAGGTTCACAGCGGAGTTGTCGGCAGCACCCAAAAATAACTCCAGGGCCGCCAGCAGAGCACTATTCTAACAAAGGTCTGATTCACATGCCCGATTTATCCCATGCCAATGACGCGCAAGCCACCGTCGTCACCTTTCCCGATTCGCCGTTTCGCCTGCACCAGCCGTTTCCGCCGGCCGGCGACCAGCCGACGGCGATTGCCGGACTGACCGAGGGCATCGCCGATGGCCTGGCCTTCCAGACCCTGCTGGGCGTGACTGGTTCGGGCAAGACCTACACCATGGCCAACGTGATTGCGCGCATGGGCCGCCCCGCCATCATCTTCGCGCCCAACAAGACCCTGGCCGCGCAGCTGTACAGTGAATTCCGCGACTTTTTCCCGGAAAACGCCGTCGAATACTTCGTCAGCTACTACGACTACTACCAGCCGGAAGCCTACGTGCCCCAGCGCGACCTGTTCATCGAGAAGGATTCCTCGATCAATGAGCATATCGAACAAATGCGTCTGTCGTGCACCAAGTCGCTGATGGAGCGGCGCGACGTGATCATCGTCGCCACCGTCTCGGCCATCTACGGTATCGGTAACCCGAACGAATACCATCAAATGATTTTGACCTTGCGCGTGAAAGACAAGGTCGCCCAGCGCGACGTGATCGCGCGCCTGATCCAGATGCAGTACACGCGCAATGAAGTCGACTTCGGCCGCGGCACTTTCCGCGTACGCGGCGATACCATCGACATTTTCCCCGCCGAGCATGCGGAGCTGGCCGTGCGCCTGGAAATGTTCGACGACGAAATCGAATCGATACAGCTGTTCGACCCGCTGACAGGCCGCGTGCGGCAAAAAATTCCACGCTTTACGGTCTACCCCGGCTCGCACTATGTCACGCCCCGCTCCACCGTGCTGCGCGCCGTGGAAACCATCAAGGACGAGCTGCGCGAACGGCTGGAATTCTTCCGCAAGGAGAACAAGCTGATCGAAGAGCAGCGCCTGGAACAGCGCACCCGCTTCGACCTGGAAATGATGGCGGAAATCGGTTTTACGAAGGGCATCGAGAACTACTCGCGCCATTTGTCCGGCGCCTTGCCCGGCGAACCGCCACCGACCCTGGTCGACTACCTGCCGCCCGACGCTCTCATGTTCCTCGACGAGTCGCATGTGCTGACGGGCCAGCTGAGCGCCATGTATAACGGCGACCGTTCGCGCAAGACCAATCTGGTCGACTATGGTTTCCGCCTGCCGTCCGCACTCGACAACCGGCCCTTGAAATTCGAGGAATTCGAACAGAAGATGCGCCAGACCATATTCGTCTCGGCCACGCCAGCCGAATACGAAAAGAACCATTCCGACCAGGTGGTGGAACAGGTGGTGCGCCCTACCGGCCTGGTCGACCCGCAAATCATCGTGCGCCCGGCCAGTACGCAGGTCGATGACCTGATGTCGGAAATCGTCGAGCGCATCAAGAAGGATGAGCGCGTGCTGGTCACTACGCTCACCAAGCGCATGTCCGAGCAATTGACCGAATACCTGGGCGACCATGGCATCAAGGTGCGCTACCTGCACAGCGATATCGAGACGGTGGAGCGCGTGGAAATCCTGCGCGACCTGCGCCTAGGCACCTTCGACGTGCTGGTGGGGATCAACCTGCTGCGCGAGGGCCTGGACTTGCCCGAAGTATCGCTGGTGGCCATCCTCGACGCGGACAAGGAAGGCTTCTTGCGTTCCGAGCGCAGCCTGATCCAGACCATCGGCCGCGCCGCGCGTAACCTGAACGGCACGGCGATTCTGTACGGCGACCGCATCACCGATTCCATGCGCCGCGCCATCGACGAAACGGAACGCCGCCGGACCAAGCAGATCGCCTTCAACACGGCCAACAACATCATCCCGATCGGCGTGAAAAAATCGATCCGTGAAATGATCGACGGCGTCTACAGCCCGCAGGAAGCGCGCGAAACCTTGCAAGCGGCGCAGGAAACGGCCAAGTTCGAAGCCATGAGCGAAAAGCAGGTCAGCAAGGAAATCAAGCGCCTGGAAAAACTGATGGTCGATCACGCCAAGAACCTGGAGTTCGAAAAAGCGGCGCAAGTGCGCGACCAGCTGCACGTCCTCAAGCAGCAGCTGTTTGGCGCACCGGGCAGCGACAATGTGGTGTCGATGCTGGGGAAATAAGCTTACTGCGGCAGCGAGTAGGCCAGCTCATAAGAATGCTGGCCATCTTTAATCACGATGGCCAGCGTGCCGCTGATCCCTTCCAGCTGTTCCGTGCCCGAATGGGGCACGATGGCGATGACCAGTTCCTGCTTGCCATCGGCCATGGTGCCCGTATGCTGGACCACGAAACTGCCTGTTCTACCCTGCAGCACGCCCGTAATCGCCTCGATGGCGACATAGCCAGCGGCGCCCTTGGTGTCGGTGACGGCGCTGAGCATTTCGCCACTGCCGGTGCCAACCAGATCGCCCGCATACACTTTTTCCAGCGAGGTGCGCCCCAGTGCCGTCCGCCCCGAGCGTTGCGGCGCCCCAGCGGGTGTCATGGTGACACTGAAGGTTCCGGATGCGTGTGTCTTCATATGATGATCTCTTTCGTGATTAACTGGGTTCCAAGCTCCAGGGTTTCAAGCTCCAGGGCGTGCGCGTGCTCCTGCGCCCACGCATGGGCGCCAGCAATATCCATCTGCAAGCTGGCAAACGATTTCTTGAGCAGGTGCTCGGGCAAGGCCCAATCCCATTTTTCCCTGCGCAGGTTATACGCGCCTTCCAGCAATGCCTGTGCGTCGGGAAGCGCTTGGCTGGCGAAGGCAAGCAAGCATGCAGCGACGCGCTGCACGCTGGTTCCGGTGGCAAAAATCTCGATCATCGTCCCCTTAATCGCCACGGTGAAACCAGCGCGCCGCAGCACGGCCGCCAGTGCTTCATTCTGTTGATCGCCCAGCCATGTCAGCAAGAAGATGGCGCCGCCCTGCGTCAGCAGCAAACGCTGGTCCAGGCCAAAACGCGCATAGCTGTCGCGCCCTTCCTGCAGCAGGCGGACGGCGTCGGCATCAAGAAATCGCGGCACCTCGGTGCTGCGATACAGCTCGCGCATGCGCTCCCGGATCTTCGCATGCAGCTGGCCGCCAGAACTTGTAAATGCCGGCGCTTTCCCCGTGGATGTCTTGCTGACCAAAATCGTCTTGCCATCTTCATCGATGCTCTCGACGCGCCAGGTCTTGCCGGCAAAAACAATAAAGTCGCCGATGCCGATGGCGCTCGATATGGGCAGGGAACCGAGCACCCGGCTGTCGCACACCACACGGTATTCCTCTTCGGCCGCAAAGGCGGCATAGAAAGAGTAATGGTTGACGATGCGCTCGCCTTTCACACCATGCAATAGCAGGCCGGAAGACTCTTGCTGTATCAATTCGAGTTTCCCCATATGCCGCAGCAAGTCGAGAAAGTCGCTCTTTTCCAGTCCGGCGAACGGCCCTTGCACGCACAGCGTGCGGTAGGCGTCGGCAGCCTGCATGCCGCCGCGCTGCGCAATCAGGGACAATAACTGCTGTATGAAGGTGGAAAAATGCAGGCCGCCCGTTTGCGGTGGTTCCACCCATTTTTCCAGCAGCAGGCTGACCATCGCGGTAAACGTCAACAGCCCGGTGCGTAATTGCACCTCCAGTGATGACTGATCCGTCAACTCATGTTCGATCACATAACCACGCAAAATTGCCGGCTCGCCGGGGCGCCGCCCTGAACGCCCCAGCCGCTGGCGCATGCTGGCTACCGAGGGCGGACTGCCGACTTGCGCAATGCTTTTCACAGCACCGATATCGATGCCCAGTTCCAGTGTATTGGTACAAATGGCGGTGGCATGGCGTTCCTTGTTTTTTAACGCCGCTTCCGTCTCCTCGCGAATCTCGCGCGACAGGTTGCCGTGATGGGGCCAGAACTCATTGGCGATCTGATGCGATTCGCACAGGCGGCCCAGGGAGTATGCATATTCCTCGACCAGGCTGCGGCTATTCGGGAAGACCAGATTGTTCGAGCCGCGCAAGGTGTGGAACAAATGCTGCGCAATCAAGGCGGGCGAGGTGGCGACAACGGCATGCTCGGCTTCCGGCAAGTGGGCAGGTTCTACATAGGCCTTGATTTGCAGGTCCAGCCGCGCCGGATCGGCATTGGAATGGATGATCTCGACCGCCGCGCCAGCGCGCAAGCGCAGAAACTCGGCCGCCATGTCCAGGTCTCCCAGGGTAGCCGACAGTCCCACGCGCACGACCTTTCGCCCTACCGCCAGGTCGAGGCGCTGCAGCAACGACTGCAATTGCTTGCCCCGTTCGGATCCGATAAAGGCATGCAGTTCGTCGATCACAATGTAGCGCAGCTTTGCCAGCAACTGTGGCACCTGGAAACCACGGTTGCACAGCATGGCTTCCAGGGACTCCGGTGTGATCAGGACCACGCCTGACGGCCGCTTGAAAAAACGGTTCTTCGATGATGATGAAATGTCGCCATGCCATGGCCACACAGGAATGTCCAGTTGCTGGCACAAGCGCTCCAGCCGCAGGAACTGGTCATTGATCAAGGCCTTGATCGGGCTAATATAAATGCATAGCCCCGTGCCTTCGCCATCGGCCAGCAAATGCGTCAGGATAGGAAAAAAGGCAGCCTCCGTCTTGCCCGCTGCCGTCGCAGCGGCAATCAGGACATCGTGATCGCAAGCCACCAGCGCCGGAATCGCCCGTTCCTGGGCATCGCGCATGGCGCTCCAGTTTTCCGCCCAGATCCAGCGCTGGATACGCTCGTCAAGCAGCGCAAACGAGGATGACTGCCGTTTCGTCATGGTCTCAACACTCGATTCAGAGCTTGAAGGAGGCCAGTTCCGCATCCTCTTCAGCCTCCACTTCGCCATCGCTGGCGCCGCCGTGATCGGCGCGCACCTCGACGGCTCCCAGCAGCTCTTGCCAGGATGTGCCGGGATTTTGTTCCAGCACCGCCAGCAAATTGATGAAGGCCGTGATGGTGGTACGCGGGGTGCGGAAATAACTGTCGCCGAGCCGGCGCGCGCAATGCTCCATGAAGACTGGCAGCGCATCATCGGGCAGCAGGAATTTCGCCGCGTCGCCAAAGGCGTACACATTGCGCAGCTTTTGCAGCAGCACATAAAAATCCTCGGGCGCCAGGCTCGATAAACGCAGCACCGGGCCGCTGTAATCGACCAGGCCCGCCTTGGCGAAAGTATTGTCGGCCAGCCGGCTTTGCAATGCAGGGTAGCTGAACAAGCCACGGCGCGGGTCAGACAGGAAATCGGGCGTACCGCCCAAAATGAATCCCAAGCCGACGGCCGAGCCTTGCAGCGAGTCGTTCAAGATCCGCAAGATCTGTTCATAGTTGGCATTGCGGGCGGCGGTATTGGACAGCTTGTACAAATTGACCAGTTCATCGAGGCAAACCACAAAGCCGGCATAGCCCGCCAGGCGGACAAACCGTGCAAACAGTTTTAACTGGTCATAAAATGAGGCGTCATCAACGATCGCCCGCACACCCAGCGCCTGGCGCGCTTCGGTCTTGGTATTGAATTCGCCACGCAGCCAGCGAACCGCATCGGCTTTCAACTGCTCATTGCCTTCTTCAAAACCCTTGCAATACGCCGCTATCACTTCCGCGAAATCGTAGCCGTTGACCATTTCCGTCAAGTGCTCGAGTTTTTCGCGGATGACTTCCTCGCTGCTCTTGTCCTGCGCCTTTGCCTCGGACTTGGCGTTGGTAATGAAGCGTTCGACGATGCCCGCCATCGCACCGCCATCGGGCTTGGTACGCGTGGAGAGGTTACGCATCAATTCGGCATACAGCGAGCGCGCCTGGCCGCCGGTGGCGTGCAGGCGCCGGTCTGGATTGAGGTCAGCATTCGCGGTGACCAGTTTTTTCTCCATCGCTACTGAACGTATCAGATTGAGGAAAAACGTCTTGCCAGCGCCATATTCACCGATCACAAAGCGGATCGTCGAACCGCCATCGGCAACCCGCTCCAGGTCCGCCACCAGGGTTTCCACTTCATGCTTGCGGCCGACCTGTATCAAGTGCTGGCCGGCGCGGGGAACCACGCCGGCACGCAGGGATTGGATCACCGCGTCACGATCGCGGGGACGAATAGCAGGAACATTCATGCGCTAACTCTTTCATGGATTTCAGGATTGATTTCAATCGGATCGTCGCCTTCGGTACAAGGCATGTCGAACGCATCCAGGCTCGCTTCATTGATGCGCTCCAGCGCGCCATCGAGCATGATGTCCAGCTGCGCCGCCATCGTCACCAGTTCGCCACGCGACCACGCCGCGCGCGCCAGCAGCCTGCGGACGAATTGCGAGTGGGCCGCATCGAGCCCCGGCAAGACGCTGTCTTCCACCACAGGCGTGGCCACCGCAGGCGCAGGATGCGCTGGTTCGTCGCTAAAGATATCGCCCAACAAGGCAGACACCCTGGCGCTGTCTTGCTGGAGTTCAGCGATACGCGCCAGGTCGAGCTTGATACCGCTGGAAGCTTGATCATCCATCGGCGCGATGACGGGCGCACCAAACATCGCATGGACTTGCTGCTCCAGTTGCGCCATGTCGCATCCCAGCAGGGCAAACAGACGCCCCAGTATCGTCACCTCTTCCGGCATCAGGCTGGCGCCATTCTGCGCCATCGCCAGCAGATTGCTTGCAACGCCATCACGGCCAGCCTGGTCCAGCGCTGCGATCCTGTGCTGCAGCGACGCTATCGGCACCGGTTCGCAAGATAACAAGCGGATGCGCGCCTTCAGCCGCTGTTGCCAGGCTGACGTCAGTTGGTCCCACGAGTCGATGTGCGGATCAAGCAAGGCCAGTTTATCGTCGCGCCATCCCCCCTCAGCCTGGGCCAGCACGATCAGCAATTCCAGACTGAACGAGGCGATATCGCGTGATGATGCCGGCGTTTCATCGCCCGCATCCGGCAGCGATGCATATAGCGCGACCGTATTACCGGCCAGCGCACCGGACAGCACATCCGGTTCCATCATGATCTGCTGCTGCGCCAGCACTTTTGCCAGGCCGCGTAAAAGATCGCTGTTGATCACCGCGTTCGCGTTAAAGCGGCTGGCCAAGGCCTGTGGCGATGTCAGCAAAACCGTATCGTTCACGGCAACCTTCAAGTCGCTTAATGCCTGCATCGCCTGCGGCCAATCTTGCTGCAGCCTGTCATGGACATCAAGCTCAGGGGCACAGTCATCGACAATTTTTTGCAGCGCCATCACCGGCTCGCTCAATACGGTGACGTCGGTGATATCGCCGAGATCCAGAGAGATGCCGGTTTCATCGCGCAATGCGTGCGATGCGGGCAAATACGTGTATCCCAGCTTGCGGCGTCCTTCCGTTATGGTGAGCCCATCGCCGAATGCGCGGCGATACTGCGCCAGGAACAGCGTGCGGAATACATCGGGATGGCGGCGTGCCGCGGCGCCCCATTTCACATCAGGATCGCACCGTATCCAGGCCCACGTCAATTCGGCAGGAATCGGACGTTTATCGGCAATTGCCTGGCCGATGGCTACCCGCAAATACAGGGCAAAACCGGCTTCCGGTAAAAACTCGGGAATCGCCTGTTCGTATAATCTGGCCGGAACTGAATAGAATGTGAGGAAATTGAGCAAGCCATAACACTGCCTGGAAAAATCAGCTGATTTGGCGCCATAATGTTTCAGCAACCTGTGTAATTCCTTGGAGATCTGGCTGAATTCGGCAGAAATAGAACGGTCTGCGACAGCATCGATAAAAATCCGCCGTTCCAACCCATAAAAAAATAGCCAGATATTGCTGATATGGGCTTCGGGGCTACTGCGTCCATCGGCCAGCCAACGCAAATAAGCGCCGCGTGCACGTGGCGAGGCATCAGAATAATTGGGCCAGTCCGTATGCACATGGTGATCTTGTGCGTAATCAGCTTTCAATTCCACTGTTTTTCGTGGATCGATCAGGCATGGATCGGGCGTGCCATCTTTTCCCGGCAGGCGCTCTCCCACATACAGCATGCCGCCAGGGATGGACAAGCCGGCGATATGGAGTGCTACATTGCGGGGCGACCACCGCGCCATAGATGGCTGCGGCGGAATCAAATAGTCGACAGGCGCATCGCCTGCTTCAGCCGGACTATCAGGAAATAAACGCTTGCTATCGTCGTTTGCATTCATGGGAACTGGCGCCGCCACGGTCAATGGAGATATCTGGACTTCATGCGCCGGAAGCGATACTGGCGGCACGAGATGATCTACCTTGCCGGCACGGGATTTGTTGAGTTGATGATGATAATACCTGACACCGACATATGCACATCCGGCCAGCAGCGATAAGGTGCCGGCAATTCCCGAATCAGGTGCTATCAGGAATAACACCAACACTCCACAGAGGATCAATGACCAGAATAATGAAGCACCAAGATTCTTTTTGCCCACTATCCCCCCCCTGTTTTGAGCATCAGCTAATTCATAGGCGACAGCTCAAAAAATAGATGGCATAAAAACAGCTGCACCCATCATATCCACAATAGCAATAAAAAGAAACGCTTTGGCTGCATGTTGCTGCTTTTTACAACGGGAATGAAAAAGCAGAAATACTCGAATGGTTTATCACTCTCCCGATTATTCAGCGGCTCAGGCAAACACCGGCCTGAAAAAGCTGCGCTCATAGCTGACGATGCAGCGCGTTTCTTCGGCGTAGCGGAAGGCGGCCTGGCAGTCGGCGTCTTGCAGCGAATCGGTGCGGTATTGTTCATACAGGGCCAGGCTGGGGAACGAGAACATGGCCAGCGCCACGTTGCTCGCGCCTTCGGACGGCAGGAAGTAGCCGTGGTGCTGGCCGCCGAAACGTTCAACCAGCGGTATCCACAATTTGCCGTAGGCTTCGAACTCCTTCAGTTTATACGGGTCGATGATGTAGCGCAGATAGCAGGTAATCATGTGGTCTCCAATTGCAGATTCAATTCCGTCAGCATGCCGGTTTCCCAGGAGCCGATGGCGATGGTCCTTGTGCCGGGCAGGAAAGCCAGCGCACAGGGATACGTAAAATCCAGTTGCTGGCGCACGGCGAGTCCAGGCCAGCCGTAGAACAATAGCTTGCCCTTGCCGATGCGCCCCAGCGCGCTGCCGTCAGGCAGCCAGGTCAGCTCATCTCCCGTGCCGCCACCCGCCTCAACCGCCACGCTGGTGAGCAAACCACCATCGCTCATCGCATAGACCGACACGTATTCCGTGCCGCTTGCGTAGTGCAGCACGGCCAGCAGGGCGCCATCCGTCGAGACCGCGCATGACTTCAGCCCAGACAACGCCACCACCACTTTCCCGGCCCCGGCCTGCAAGGGCCAATCCCAGACGGTGCAGTAATCGGGTGGCTGGTCTTCACCGTCCGGCACCGACTTGACACCATGCAGTACCAGCAGGCGCTGCCCGCCATCGATGGCATGCACGGCACGCAGCATCTCGCGCGGGTACTCTTGCGTAAAGACGACTTCCCCGGTCTGCGCTTGCCGCACCTGCAGGCGGCCATCCCAGCTGCCATCAGCGAGATAGCGCCCGCACGGCGACCATGCCGGGCCACTGCCTTCGCCATCCTTCTTGTTACGGAAGTTAGCCGCCAGTTGGCCAGAAGCGGCATCGATCACGCCCAGCTGCCCGCTGGTGCTCTTGATGGCCAATTGCGAGCCATCGGGCGAGAAAGCCATGCTGGAAGTGTGGGCGATGAATTTGCCACGCCACCGTTTCTGGCGTGCCGCCACATCCCACAGGATCAGATCGTTGCCCAGCACGGCCAGGCGCGTGCCGTCCGGCGAAAACGCCACCTTGTAGCTGCAGCCAAGCTTGAGCGGTTTGACTTCCGCCGTCATGGGCGCGGCAGGCGATACACCACCGATTCAAGACCGTAATGCACGCCGCGGCCCTGGTACTGCATGCCAAGGCGCGTCATGACCTTGATCGAGGCGGCGTTGTCGGGATGGGCTACGGCGACGACTTCGGGGGCTTTGACGACGTCGAAGGCATGCGCCACGATGGCCTCGGCCGCTTCGCTGGCATACCCTTGTCCCCAGCCTGCACGTGCCAGGCGCCAGCCGACTTCATGCGGCTGGTTTCTGTCGCCATCGAGGTGCTGCAGGCAAGCCATGCCGACCAGCACACCATCCTCGAGGCGTATCAGCGCCCACCACGAATAACCCCACTCAAGCCAACGCTGCTTGGTGCGCTCCACCGCCATGCGGGTTTTTTCTTCCGTCTCCGGCTGGCCCGCGTTCAAGTAAGTCATCACTTCGGGATCGGTATTGAGCACGCGCATGCGCTCGTAGTGGGCTTCGGTAATCGGTTCCAGGCGCAGGCGCGCCGTATGCAATACGGTCATGTATAGGTCTCCAGATAAAAGCGATCCGCGATCACTTTGACAAGACCTATTCTAACCGCACCGCAGTGTATGACTACACTCACACCATACCGGACACCAGGGCAGTGGCCTGGCCGATCAGCTCTGCATGGTGCTGCTCGACATTCTCGGTCGCTTCCTCGAAGGCGATCGTATTGTAGAGGAAGGTAATCGTCGAATCCGGGACGCCGCAATAGGCAGCAATGCCGTCACTGAGCAGCGCTTTCATGTGCTTGTCCCAGCCATGCGCCTCGAATTTTGCCTGCGCCCCGCCCACCAATGCCACCCAGCGGATGGAAGATGCCGGAATGCGCTTGCCGCCGCCATACACCAGGCCATAGTTCCACACGCGGTCGATATACCCTTTGAGCATGGCGGGAACGGCATACCACCAGACGGGAAAGACCACCACGATATGTTCGAAGGCGTCCAGCGACTGCGCCAGCGCCGTCGCTTCGGCCGAATGGACTTGCTGCTCGCTGGCCCAGTCGGGTTCGTCCTCTTCCCGCAACACGGGATCGAAACCCGAGCGGTACAGGTCAAGTTCTTCCACCGCCAGGCCTTGCGCCTCGGCTTCGCGCCGGATGCCCGCCACTACGCGCGCGGTCAGGGAATCGCGGCGCGGGTGCGCCCAGATCAGCTGGATTTTTTTGCGCGCTTCGGCGCCCGTATTGTATGCGACTGCTGTTGCCATTTTTTCTTCCATTGAGAGTGTCATCGAAGCAGCCAGCTTACGCTGCGCCGATTGTCCTGATAAGAGCTAAAATATGACATCAGAACTGAGAAAAATTCATCAATGAAAGCCAGCCTCTCCGACCTCGCCACCTTCGCCGCCGTCGCCAGGCACCGCAGCTTTCGCGCCGCCAGCATCGAGCTGGGCGTGTCCTCATCGGCCGTCAGCCATGCACTGCGCCAGCTGGAAGAGCGGCTGGCGCTACGTTTGGTAAACCGCACCACGCGCAGCGTCTCGCTGACGGAAGCGGGACAAAAACTGTACGACAACCTGGCGCCCGCCATGCTCGATATCCACCGCGCCGTCGAGATGCTGTCGCCCCTGCGCGATACGCCCACCGGCACCTTGCGCATCACGGCGGCGCGCCAGGCGGCAAGATTGGTGCTGCTGCCGCTGGCCACCGCCTTCGTCCAGCAGTATCCGGGCATGAAGGTAGAGATCGTCGCGGAAGATAAATTGTCGGACGTGATCAAGGAAGGGTTTGATGCAGGCGTGCGCCTGGGCGAGATCGTGGCGCAAAACATGATCGCCGTGCGGCTTGGGCCACCCGTGCGTTTTGCCGTGGCCGCCACGCCCGATTATTTCAAGCACGCCCCGCCACCGCGCCACCCGAAAGATCTGCTGGTCCACAAATGCGTGGTGTTCCGTTTTCCGACCAGGGAAAGCGCCTACCGCTGGGAGTTCGAACAGGGAGCCACGCGGCTGGCGATCGACGTCAATGGCGACATCGCCGTCAACGATATGGACCTGGCGTTGGATGCGGTACTGCGCGGCGCCGGCATCGGCATCTTTCATGTCGAGCAGTTGCAGGAACTGGTCGCCGCTGGCAAGCTCGTAACGGTGCTGGACGACTGGCTGGTCGACCGGCCCGCATTCCACCTCTACTACCCGAGCCGGCGTCAGATGCCGCATGGATTCCGCCTGTTCCTGGCGTTTATCCGCGACTTCACATGGTAAAAAAGCCGCGCCCGATTTCTCGGACGCGGCTTTTATGGGGCATAACGTGCAATCACAACGCCTGACAAAACCGATGCGAGCGGAAGGCAGAGGTGGCTAAGAAGCGCAACCGTACGGAGGTACGGTGAGCATCGCAGGCCGCCTATACCGACGCGCAGCAGGTTTTGACAGGTGTTCTTATTTGGCCGTTTCGCCTTTCTTAATCCAGGCTGCCAGCTGGTGCGGGCGGATACCGTCGTAGTCTTCGAACGGTTGGTGGATCCACGGGTTGTGTGGCAGTTCGTCCAGGAAGTAATCAGGACGCACCACGGAGCAGCCTTTCAGCCAGATCACGGCCGATTTGACTTCGGTCACGCCAGGGAAGTTGTCCTTCAGGTGACGCGTGACTTTGTCCAGGGTGACGCCGGAATCGGCCAGGTCGTCCACCAGCAGGATGCGGCCAGCCAGCGGGCCCTTGGTCATGGTCATGTACTTGGCGATATCGAGGTCGCCCTGGGTCGTGCCCTTGTCTTCG
>Ga0105854_1000889_pt1 | contig 12747 bp, 9 predicted proteins | sample OrgsoiDNA_201058_FD_89679 | JGI IMG/M metagenome (GOLD analysis project Ga0105854, IMG submission 89679) | Permafrost soil microbial communities from the Arctic, to analyse light accelerated degradation of dissolved organic matter (DOM) -... | ecosystem: Environmental > Terrestrial > Soil >... | reverse complement strand
TGATCGAACCGGGAACGCCGTGCGGGTACTCGCGAATCCTTCAGATCCGCGATGAACTGTTGCAGGCCGGCGCGTACATGGCTGCGCCGTGCCCGGCCGCCACACCGTGTCCGCTGACGGCGCCCGATTGGTGCCACTTCGCGGCGCGCGTTGAGCGGTCATCCGTGCACCGGCGGATCAAGGAGGCGGCACTGGGCTATGAAGACGAGAAGTTCAGTTACGTGGCGCTGGCGCGGGAGCCAGTCCCATTGCCGGGGGCGCGGATCATCCGGCATCCGCTGCATCGGCCGGGATTGATTGAGCTGCGGACTTGCACGCCGCGGGGAGTGGGCACCGAGCGGGTCACGAAGCGCGACCGCGAGCGATTTCGGGCGGCGCGGCAAGCCGGCTGGGGGGATGCTATATCATGAATCCCATGGTTAATCCCATGATCGATCGGGAACGGGCCTGGGAAATTCTATGCGAGTTTACGAAGTCGGAAGGACTGCGCAAACACGCGCTGGCGGTGGAGGCGTGCGTGACGGCGTACGCCAGGAAGCTCGGGGAGGACGAACAGAAGTGGTCCGTCACCGCGCTGCTGCATGACTTCGACTGGGAAATTCATCCCACGCTGCCGGACCATCCCACCAGGGGCGAGCCGATTCTGGCGGAGCGCGGAGTGGACCCGGAGATCCGGCGAGCGATTCTGTCGCATGCCGATTTCACGGGAGTGCCGCGCGTTTCGCCGCTCGAAAAGACGCTGTTCGCCTGCGACGAACTGGCGGGCTTCATCACGGCCATCTCTTACGTGAAGCCGAGCCGCAGCGTGATGGAAGTGGATGGGGCGTCGGTCAAAAAGAAGATGAAGGACAAGGCGTTTGCGCGGTCCGTGAACCGGCAGGACATAGTCAATGGCGCGGCCGAATTGGGCGTGCCTCTGGAGGAGCACGTGGATTTCTGTGTGAAGGCCATGCAGGCGCGCGCGGGAGAGCTGGGGCTGGCCGGTAGTGCGCCTGGTGCTGCGCCCGCGGGTTTGCATTAACCGCGGAGACGCAGAGACGCGGAGCAAAGCGCAGATACAGCCACTGAAGCTGAACCTTGCGAACTGGCCGAAGCCCCGCGCGGTAAACCTGGGATTTCCTCTAATCCGCAACCTATGCATCGGATGGTTGGTCTTCCTCTGCGTTTATCTCCGCGTTCTCCGCGGCTCTGCGGTGAATGTATGTTTCGAGCCCGGCTAACAGGCTCCCTGCGGGGGTGGTGGGGGTGCGGGGGGTGTGGTGGGCGGGTTGCGCTCGACCACAATATCGAACTTGGCAACCATGCTGGCGATGGCGCCGACGGCGGCCAGGAGCGGGGCCGCCACCACACCGATGGCCGCCACGGTCAACGGAATTTCCATGAAGGTGTGCCCGCTCTCATCCTTAATCACGATGCGCCGGACATTGCCTTCGTGGATCAGTTCCTGGATCTTGGCGCCAAGATCCTTGCCGTGCACTTTGAACTGCTCGTACATCCTGTCGAATGATTCCATGAGGAGAGTGTAGCGCGTGGAGGGGCACATCCAAAAAAGGTTACAAAAGGTTGCCTGGGGGAGTGATAGAATATCATCCATGAAACGCACACTCACCGGAATCGGCATACTCTTTCTTCTGGCCGCCGCCAGTTTCGCGGCCGACGCTACAGGCAAATGGAAAGCCACCTTCGAAGTCCCCAACGGTCCCATACTGAACTTGACTTTCGATCTCAAAGCCGTCGATGCCGACTTGACCGGCACCATCAGCGGGATGCTGGACCACGCCCTCGAAATCAAGGACGGGAAGATTAAGGGAGATGACGTTTCCTTCTGGATCACGTCCGAGTATCAGGGCAACCCGATCAAATTGATGTACACGGGCAAGGTCACCGAAGGCCAGATCCAGTTCACCATGGGCACCGAAGACGGCGGCTGGAGCACGCAGATTTTGGCCAAGAAGGATTCTTAAGGCCGCGTGCCGTACCGGTCGAACGATTGGGGTCTTTTCGGTTGTAAACCGTTCCCTTTCAGACGGCTACGCCGCCATACCCGCTCGACCTCGCTAATCCTCCGTTCAACCGCTCAACTTGCCGTACAAGCAATAATTTCAACATTTTAATGGCATTCGGTAGTACCGTGCGCCCGGCCTTCCCTATACTCGCTTTAAACGCAGGAGGATTTCGAACGAAATGCACAAGCCGATTAAGTATGCTGAGAAAGCCTTGACATACGCCGCGGGCGCAGCTTGGTTTGCCTTCGAAAAATTCAATCGGATCGGCCAGAATCCGGGCTTTGTGCCGACGTGGTCGGATAAGCCGCTGCTCAAGTCCTATGAAAAGACCAAGCCCCCATTGGGTTGGCCGCGCCAGACGGATTCCCTGTGCCCGCGTTGCGTCCCCGAAATCCGCCAGCAGATTCTGGACGGCAAGGCGCCCCTCGATATCCTCTACAACGGCAAACCGGGCGAGATCAAGGCCCAGGTGATCGAGCGCGATGGCAAAATCCTGATGGTCAAGGACTGCCCGATTCACGGCCATTTTGAAGACGTCATGGCCATCGATACGGCCTTCTTCAAGCACCTGGAAGACGTATTCCCCGGCCGCGATATCCGCGCCCACAACGATTCCAAGCTGCACAAGCACGGCACCAGCACCATCACGCACGGCCGGGGCTCCGTGCTCACGGTGGACCTCACCAACCGCTGCAACATGATGTGCGATCCCTGTTTCATGGATGCCAACCAGGTCGGCTTCGTGCATGAGCTGAGCTGGGAAGATATTCAGACCCTGCTCAACAACGCCATCACGATTAAGCCCAAGCGCCAGATGTCGGTGCAGTTCTCTGGCGGCGAGCCCACCATTTCGCCTCACTTCCTGAAAGCCGTCAGTTACGCGCGCGAAGTGGGTTACACCTCCGTGCAGGCTGCCACCAATGGCATTGAGTTCGCCAAGAGCCCGGAGTTTTGCCGCCAGGCCGCGGATGCCGGTTTGCGTTACGCGTACCTGCAATTCGACGGCATCGGCAACGCCGCCAACGAGCACCGCAAGGTGGGCAATCTCTTCGACGTGAAGCTGCGCGCCATCGAGAATTTGTATGCCAACGGCGTCGATATCATCCCGGTCATCACCATCATCAACGGCATCAATAATGAGCAGGTGGGCCGCATTGTGCAGTTCGCGCTCGATAACCCCAAGAAGATTCCGTTCCTTTCTTTCCAGCCGGTCTCTTTCACCGGCCGCGATGAGGCCGTCACCGACGACCGCCGCGCCGCGCAGCGCTACACGCTTTCCCACCTGGCGCATGATGTGAAGAACCAGACCGGAATGGGCGAGCCCGTCCGCGATTGGTTCCCCATCTCCTTCATGTCCACGTTTTCCGACTGGAGCGATCTGGTGCATGGGCCGCAACACGAATGGGGCCAGCTTAGCTGCGGCTGCCATCCCAATTGCGGCGTCGGCATGGCCGTGATGGTGGATAAGGAAACCAAGGAACGCGCGCCCGTAACCGCCTTTCTGAATGCCGACCGTCTGGCTAAAGATGTGGCCAAGGTGAACGACGCCGCGCGCGGCAAGTGGCTCTCCCTCGTCGGCATGGGCTTGGCCGTGGCCCGCAACTACGATCCCTTCCAGTCGCCCACGCACTTCAAGCTGAGCGACATGATGAAGAAGTTCGACAAGACCTTCGGCGCCACCGGCAAGAACTACGGCACGGTCGGAAAGACTCGCACTTTCGACGACATCGAAAAGCGCCGCCGCGACCGCTGGAACTTCCTCTTCATCGCCGGCATGTGGTTCCAGGATCTGTTCAATTACGACTTCCGCCGCACCGAACAATGCATCATTCCGTACGCCACGCAGGAAGGCGAGATTTCCTTCTGCGCCTACAACACCGGCGTAGGCTGGCGCAACATTATCGAGAAGATGCACATGACGGCCACGCTCACCAAGTGGTATGAAGAGCACGGCCGGCATGAGATTTTCGCCGGCGGCAAAACCGTTCCGCTGCAGAATAAGGACCACTCGCTGGTGTTGCGCCAGGAGATCGTCACCAACGAAATACAGCACGATCTCGACAAGCTGGGCATCGCCAAGAATGCCCGCGAGGAAAAGACCCGCGCCCGCGACGCCAAAATCAAGGAGAACGCCGAGAATGAGCGCATGGCGAAACTGTATCGCGAGCACGTGCTGAAAGAGCCCGCCGGGCCAGGCCTGGTGCAGATCGGCAGCATCGCCGCGGCGCCTATGCCTGCAGTTGCCAAACCCGTGGTTGCCAAAGTGGAAGAGCGCGAAGAAGTCGGCAGTTTCGGCGATTAGGCCCACTTGTCCAAAGTCAATTAAAAGGGCGCCGGTTTCGCCCGGCGGTTCGGCTAAGCATGGCATTGCCTTCTGACATGATTTCTGTCATAATTCAATCCGTGCCCGCCATGACGAACATCCAGTTGTACCTCGCCATCGGCGTCCCCATGCTGTTTAACGCGACGCTGATCGGGATTCTGGTGATGTACATGAACGCCCGCTTCGACGGTATCAATCGGAGATTCGACGACATGCGCGATCTGTGGCGGGCCGAACTGCACCGCGTCGAGGAAGTGATTGACGCCCGTTTGAAACATCTGGAAGAACGGTAGGCGAATTACTGCCGGCAAGCCCACGCGAGGCGGCACCCGCCCGGGGGCCGGCAGGAAAAAGATACTGACTCCCTGCCCCTATTGCCGGACCAAGTTAGGCGCTCAGGATTTGCGCGCGCATCTGCCGCACTGCCCGAAGAGAACGCGGTAGGGCATGGACCGAACGCTGGGGGAGTACTTGAGCGTTTTACAATCGTGATATCGCACCCCTGTCCTTATATAGAGTTCCACTTTATTTGCCGCCGTTTTTCAGAGTCTTTTCACCCCGAAAAGCCGCCTGCTTCAGTAACATTCCCCGGTTCTCCATCGCCTTGAAGGTTGTTACCAACATGGCACTCATCCCAATCCACACTCGTCTCGGGCGCGTCCTGGCCGCCTGGATCGCGGTGTCCGGCTTGATGGCAGCGGAACACCACGGTGTTGTCAAATCCGGTGGACTTCCCATCCCCGGCGCAACGGTAACCGCCACCATGGGCGACAAGAAATTGGTCACCACCACCGATGACAGCGGCCGGTATGCATTCCCCAATCTGTCCGATGGCACCTGGACGCTGGAAACCGCGATGCTCGGTTTCGCGAAACTCACGCGTGAGATAGGGATCGCGCTCGATGCGCCCAGCCCCGAGTGGGATCTGAAATTCCTGCCGCCGGGCGCGAAGCCGACACCTGCGCCGACGCCCCCTATCGTACCGTCAACGCCAGCGACAACCGCGGCGGTCACCCCGGCAAAATCGGTTCCGGCTACCACGGCGCGTGCCGCAACAGCGCCTGCACAAGGGCGCGGCGGCCGCCCTTCCCTGACCCAGGCCAACAACTATCAACGCGTGGATGTGAATGCCTCGGCTGACGCCAATGCCATCGCCGGCGCTGAAGGCGCACTCACCGATACGGCCGCGGCCGATATGAGCCAGAGCGCCGACGCTGCCTTCGTGGTCAACGGCAGTGTGAGCCGCGGCTTGGACATGCCGCAGCAGAATGACTGGTTCGGCGGCCCCGGCGGACGTTTGGGCATTGACGGCATGGGCGGCATCGGTATCGACGGCATGGGCGGCGACGCCACGGGCGCCGGCCGCGGTGGACCCGGCGGAGGCCGCGGCGCGCTCGCTGGAGGCGGTGGCGGATTCGGCGGAGGCGGATTCGGCGGTGGCGGCGGCGGATTCGGGGGGCGTGGCGGCGCGGGCGGCGGAGGTCGCGGTCCAGGTCGCGGCGGCCAGGGTCGCGGTCCCGGTGGCGCCCGGCCCGGCGTAGCCTCGTTCGGCAACGGACGCCGCAATCCCCGCGCACAATACAACGGCAACGCAGCGTTCACGCTCGACAATTCGGTTTGGGATGCCAGAAGCTACTCCGTCAACGGTCAGGACACGGCCAAGCCGGGCTACGCCAAAGCGCGCGCCAGCGTGATGTTCGGCGGGCCCCTGAAGATTCCTCACCTGTTCGATAACTCCAAGGGGACTTTCACCTTCAACTATCAATTGGGGCGCACGCGCAGTGGCACCACCAGCACCCAAACCATGCCCACGCTGCTCGAGCGCACCGGCGATTTCTCGCAATCCATCGGCGCCCAGGGCCCCGTAACCATTTACGATCCTGGCGATGAAACCGGACGCAATCCTGGAAAGGGAAGCCCGTTCCCGGGCAATCTGATTCCAGCCGACCGGATCAACTCGGCATCTCTCGGCCTGCTCAAGTTTTTCCCAGCGCCGAATGCGCCGGGTTTCAAGAACAATTTCCAGACACCCATCACCACCGTACAGAACTCCGACAATGTCAATACGCGCCTCAGTCAGACCCTGACCAAGAAGGACCGCATCAACGGCGGCCTGGGATACCAGGGCAGCAACAATACGACGCCCAATATTTTCAATTTCATCGATACCGGCAACGGCCATAGCTGGAACGCCAACATCGCCTGGGGTCACAACTTCACCACGCGCGTCATCAACAACCTGCGGTACACCTACAGCCGCGCCACCGCCCTGGCCTCGCCGTTTTTCGCCAACCGCGGCGAGAACGTGGCGGAGGAACTGGGGATTACGGGCACTTCGCAAGCGCCGCTGAACTTTGGCCCGCCCACGCTTTCCTTTACCAACTACGCTTCGCTCACGGACGGCAACTCCTCGCTCACACGCAACCAGACCAGCGCCGTGGGTGACAGCGTCATCTGGATTCACGGCCAGCACAACATGACGTTCGGCGGCGATTTCAGCCGGCGTCAGAACAACCGTCTCGCCGACCCCAACCCGCGCGGAGCCTTCGTTTTCACGGGTCTCACCACCAGCAACATTGTCAACGGTATCGCCGCCGCAGGGACCGGCTTCGATTTCGCCGACTTCCTGCTCGGCGCCCCGGATACCAGTGCGCTGCGCTTCGGCTTAAACGGTACCCTCTACTACCGGACCACGGCTTACGACGCCTACGTCAACGACGACTGGCGGATCAGCCCGAAGTTCACGCTGAACTTCGGCGTCCGCTACGACTACACGTCGCCCATCTCCGAGTTGTTTGGCCGCATGGTCAATCTGGACGTGGCCCCGGGCTTCGCCGCCATCGCACAGTTGGAGCCCGGGCAGACCGGCACTTACTCCGGTTCCGTGCCCAATTCGCTGGTGCGGCCCGACCGCAACAACTTCTCGCCGCGCATCGGCGTCTCCTGGCGGCCCATTGCCAAGCATTCCATGGTGGTCCGCGCCGGCTATGGCATCTACTACAACACCCAGGTGTATAACACCATCGCCAACAACATGGCGCAGCAGCCGCCGTTCTCGATTAGCTCAAGCACCGCCACCAATCCGGCGGATCCCTTGACGCTGCAGAACGGCTTCAGGACTAACATCAACACCTACGCCGTCGACCCCAACTACCGCATCGGCTATGCGCAGATCTGGCAGCTTTCGGTGCAGAACGATCTGGGCCATTCGCTGGTCGGGACCATCACCTATAACGGCACCAAGGGCACGCGCCTGGACCAGAGCATTCTGCCGAATTCGGCGCCGCCCGGAGCCCCGCCGATTCCCTTCCCCTCCGGCTACATTTACGAATCGTCGAATGGCGACTCCATTTATCACAGCGCCACCTTCCAGTTGAACCGGCGATTCCGCAACGGGGTTTCGTTCAACGCCCAATATATCTACTCGAAAGCCATCGACAACGCCGTACAGGCGCAGGATTTCCTGGATACTTCGGCGGAGCGCGCGCGCTCGGCGGGCAGCCGCATCCACACGGCCAATTTCATGTGGCAATACAGCACCGGCGTCGGCAGGGGCGGCGGCACGCTGGTGAATGGCTGGAAGGGCGCGCTGCTGAAAGACTGGACCGTGACCAACATGATTACGGTGGCAAGCGGCGCCCCGCTCACCGCGATCATAGGCGGTAACCGTTCCATCACTACCGGTACCGGCATCACGGGCAGTGTCAGGGCCGACGCCACCGGGCTTTCGGTGAGCGATGCTCCGGCGGGTGAGCCGTTCAACTTCGCGGCTTTCGCAGCGCCTGCCGCCGGCCAGTTCGGCAATGCGGGGCGCGATACCATCACCGGACCCATGCAATTCAATCTGCGAGGGCAGATCAGCCGCGTCTTCCGCATCGGGGAGCGACGCAGCGCCGACCTCCAGTTCGCGGCAACCAATGCGCTCAACCACGTGACCTATTCAGGCTTTAACACGACCGTTGGTGCGAACAGTCTAGGCTTGCTTACCGGCCCCAGCGCGATGCGCAGTTTGACCGCCACGTTGCGGTTCCGGTTCTAGTAGCGTAGGCCTCCTGGCCTGCGAAGGTTCTAATTATGAAAGCTATCGTCTCAACATTTCTCTGCGGCTTGCTGATCGCCTCGGCGCAGACTCAGCAGCAAAACGCGCCCGCGCCGGCCACAGCCAAGGGCGTCGCCAGGTTTGAATCCAGTTCGCAGTTAGTGGTGGTGGATGTAACTGCCAAAGACAAGAGTGGCGCCCCCATCAAGGGACTCAAGGCCAGTGACTTCACCATCTCCGAAGACGGCAAGAAACAGGACATCAAAGTTTTCGACTATCAGGAACTGGAACAGACGGCGATGCCTGAGCCCAAGCTTCAGCCTCGCCCGGCCGTGGCCGTTGTCAAAGCCCCCGATGTCCCCGCAGTGAGATCCGTGACCGCCAACCAGATCGCTCCCTCCCGGCCGGGCGAGGTGAAATACAAAGACCGCCGTCTGCTGGTGATGTTTTTCGACATGACGTCGATGCCCATTCAAGACCAGATCCGCGCCCAGACCGCCGCGCAGAAGTTTCTAAAGAGCCAGATGACGCAGTCGGACCTGATGGCGATCATGGCCAACTCGACAGACTTGAAGGTGCTGCAGGACTTCACCGACGACCGCGACGCGCTGGCCAAGGCGATCAAAGGCCTGACCATCGGCGAAGGCAGCGACCTGGCCGTGGACGGCTCTACCGGCGCGGACAATGAAGAGGACACGGGCGCCGCCTACACCGCCGACGATACCGAGTTCAACATCTTCAACACCGACAAGAAACTGGCTGCGCTCGAAACCGCGGCCAAGATGTTGGGATCGCTATCGGAGAAGAAGGCGCTGGTCTATTTCGCCAGCGGCGTCAGCAAGACCGGCATCGACAACGAAGCCCAGTTGCGCGCCACCATCAACGCCGCCATCCGCAACAACGTGGCATTCTATCCGATCGATGCCCGCGGCCTGGTTGCATCGGCGCCATTGGGCGACGCCACCAAGGGATCTCCGGGCGGCGCCGGTATGTATTCCGGCAGTTCGTCCCGCACCCAGCAGAGCAAGTTCCAGGACCAGCAGGAGACGCTCTACACGCTGGCCGCCGACACTGGCGGCAAAGCCCTTCTGGACAATAACGACCTCGCGCTCGGAATCCAGCAGGCGCAGAAGGACATCTCCAGCTACTACATCGTCGGCTATTACAGCACCAACACCAACCTCGACGGCCGTTACCGGCGCATCAAGCTGGCCGTGAACAACACCGCCATCGCCAAGGTGGACTACCGGCCCGGCTACTTCGCGGGAAAGAATTTCAATAAGTTCACCTCCTCCGACAAAGAGCGCCAGCTCCAGGAAGCCCTGATGCTGGGCGACCCCGTGACCGACCTTTCCATCGCCGTGGAAGTGGATTACTTCCGTCTGGCGCGCGACCGGTACTTCGTTCCGGTGACCGTGAAAATTCCGGGCAGCGAGCTCGAACTGGCCAAGCACGGCGGCGCGGAGACCGCCAAGCTCGACTTCATCGGCGAAGTGAAAGATGCCAAGGGCGTAACCAAAGGCAACGTTCGCGACTACCAGGAGATCAAGCTGAAGGGCGAGACGGCGGCGCAGTTGACCCGGCGCACCCTGGCTTATGACACCGGTTTCACACTGCCACCCGGGACTTATAGCTTGAAGTTTCTCACCCGTGAGAATGAGAGTGGAAAGATGGGAACGTTCGAAACCAATTTCACCATTCCGGATCTCACCACCCAGGTGAAGTACCTGCCGATCAGTTCCGTGGTGCTGAGCAACCAGCGCCAGGATATGAAGGAGTCGCTGGCGACGGCGGAGAAGGACAAGAAACTGCTTGCCTCAAACCCGTTGATTCAGGACAACCAGAAACTGATTCCCAGCGTGACCCGCGTCTTCAGGAAAGACCAGGACATGTATGTGTACCTGGAGGCCTATCAGCCGGAGGCCGAAACCACCAAGCCGATCACCGCCAGCGTGAGTTTCTATCGCGGCAAAGTGAAGGCTTTTGAAACCGACCCGCTCGAAATCACCGCGGGCCTGAACGCCAAATCCAAGGCGCTGCCCGTAAGGTTCAGCGTGCCTATGGCGAAACTGCAGCCCGGCAAATACACCTGCCAGGTCAGCGTGCTGGACCCGGCCGGCCAGAAATTCGCCTTCTGGCGCGCCTCCATGGTGCTGCTACCGTAAGCCCTCCAGCTTCTCAGCCATTTCGAGCAACTTCGTGACTGTGTTCCAGTTTCGACCCGTGCCCGCAGTCTTCAGCGTCTTCTCAATTAACGCCGCCGGCAGTTTCGTCTGTCCCATGCCGTTTGGATAATGGACGTAAAGCTCGCGGCCGACAATCCGCAATTCCTCGGGATCGACCTTGATGCCGAGGACCTTCTCCCGAGCTTCCGCGTCCGGATCGCCGGAGAGGAATGTGACCAGCAGTTTGCTCGGATGAATGTCGGGCCGCGCCGCAAACGGGTTTCTGGCAATCACGTCTCGCAGATCGGCGGAGGTGCGCAAAATGACGGCGGGGCGAAAGCCGAAGCCCTGCTCGATCCCGTCCCCGATCCGCTTGGCAAGCAGAGAGAGGTCTCGCCCCTTAGTCGTGAAAACCACGTTGCCGCTCTGGATGTGGGTTTGTACGTTCAGCAGCCCAAGCGACTCATAGAGCGCCCTGAGCGCTTCCATCTTGATCTTGTTGTGGCCGCCGACGTTGACGCCCCGGAGCATGGAGATTACCACGGTCATAGCATCCCTAGAATAGCGGATGAATCGAACTGCGCCGCGAGGCTTGTTATACTTACATTTCCATGACCCGCGTTCGTTTTGCGCCTTCTCCCACAGGCTTTCTGCATATCGGGAGCGCGCGCACCTTCATTTTCAACTGGCTGTACGCGCGCCATAACGGCGGCGCCATGGTCCTGCGCATCGACGACACCGATGTCGCGCGCAATACCGAGGCCTCGGTGAATTCCATCTTCGAAGGCCTGCGGTGGCTGAATCTCGGATGGGATGAAGAGTACAAGCAGTCGGAGCGTCTGGCGCTGCACCGCGGCATGGCCGAGGCGATCTTTCAGAAGGGGATGGCGTATCGCGATTTCACACTGGCCCCAAGCGGCGAAACCAAATCGGAAAACCAGGGAACGTGGCTCTTCAATGAAGGTATGCGCGAGCTTTCCGCCGAAGAGAGCGACCGCCGCGCAGCCTCAGGTGAGCCCTTCGCCCTGCGATTCCGCGTGCCCCATGGCCGCGATTGCCAGGTGCGCTTCCACGACGGCGTCTATGGCGAACAGACCAAGTCCCTCGCCGATATCGAAGACTTCGCCCTGCTGCGCTCCGATGGCATGCCCACCTATCATCTGGCCTCCTGCGCCGACGACGCGGATCTTCGCATCAGCCACATCATTCGCGGCCAGGACCACCTCTCGAATACCTACAAGCACGTTCTGATTTTCGAGGCCGCGGGCGTTGCTCCGCCGGAGTTCGCGCACCTGCCGTTGCTGACGGCGCCCGATGGCGCCAAGCTTTCGAAGCGCCGCCACGGTCCCGTAGTCTCGGTCACTACGTACCGCGATGCCGGCTTCCTGCCGCAGGCTTTCATCAACTTCATCAGCCTGCTGGGATGGTCGCCCAAGGACGATCGCGAACGCTTGACTCTCCAGGAAATGGTGGATGCCTTCAGCTTCGCGGGCATCAATCGCAGCAATGCGGTGGTCAACTTCAGGGAAGACGACCCGTTCGATCCCAAAGCCGTCTGGCTCAACTCCGACCACATCCGCACTCTTCCGGTGGAGGAACTGGCCGGGTATTTGCTGCCCATCGTGCTCGCGGCAGGCTTCACTGTGGACCACGGCAAAATGCTGAAGATTACGCCGCTGATTCGGGAGCGCATGAAACTGTTGCGCGACGTCCTGACGGTGGCCGACTTCTTTTTCGTGGATCGCCTGGCGCCTTACGAAGCCTCCGAGCTCATTCCCAAGAAGGGCGATGCCGCCATGGCGGCGAATGTGCTGCAACGCGCCGCCGAAACCCTCGCCAGTGCGGAGTTCTCCCACGATGGCCTGGAAGCCGCGCTCCGGTCCGCGGCCTTGTCGCTCGGAATCAAACCGGGCCAGATGTTTGAGCCGGTCCGCGTCGCGGTATGCGGACGCAAGACTGCGCCGCCGCTGTTTGGAACTTTGGAAGTCCTCGGCCGCGAACCGTGTCTCGAACGCATCCGCGCGGCCGTTCGAAAACTTGAGACTCTATGAATCCGCCCAATCCTGCATCGCCTGCCGGCGCTCCGGCGGGCCCGTCGAATTTTATTCGCGACATCGTCCTCGACGACCTGAAGACCGCCAAGTACCAGGGGCGCGTGCATACCCGCTTTCCGCCCGAGCCCAACGGCTATCTGCACATCGGCCACGCGAAATC
>Ga0105854_1000885_pt1 | contig 12770 bp, 9 predicted proteins | sample OrgsoiDNA_201058_FD_89679 | JGI IMG/M metagenome (GOLD analysis project Ga0105854, IMG submission 89679) | Permafrost soil microbial communities from the Arctic, to analyse light accelerated degradation of dissolved organic matter (DOM) -... | ecosystem: Environmental > Terrestrial > Soil >... | reverse complement strand
TGGGAACGGCCCTACTCGCGCCAGCACGCGGCGTATCCATTGCCGTGGGTCCGCGCGCGCAAGTTCTGGCCATCGGTGGGTCGCCTCAACCACGTGCACGGCGACAAGAACCTCATCTGCTCCTGCCCGCCGATTGAAGCCTACGGCGAAGTCTAGGCGGGTCCGCTGCGCCTCGCGCCACTGCCCCAAATGCACAAGCGCCGCGCATTTCGTGAATCCGGGAGCGGATGTGAAGCGGCACTGTCGGTTTCTTCACTCTTCTTCCGGGAGAGGAGCTTGCGGATGAGCCTGACGGGCCTGCGCTCTGGCCCGCCGTGTAGGACAAAACCGGGTGTTGGATTTGCAATTTATACAGCTACGTCGTCATGCTACACGGCATGCTCGACGACAGTCTTCGCAGTCTCATCGCGTTACATGGGGTAGGCGAAACTAGCAGCGGCGGCATTCTCATCGTAGATGACGAGCGGCCGAACCTGACCGTCCTCCGTAATTTCCTGGATTCCGGGTATCGGGTGCATGAGGCCCAATCTGGAGCGGAAGCACTGGAAATCGCCAAGGCCACGGAGCTGGACGTGGTCATCACCGATCAGCGCATGCCGGAGATGACCGGCATCGAGTTGCTCGAAGTGCTGCGCGATCTCAAGCCGGACGTCGCCGGCATCGTCCTCACCGGCTTCACCGACCCGCCGGCGCTCATCTCCGCCATCAACCGCGCGCGCGTCTTCCGCTTCCTGAAGAAGCCGTGGCAGCCCGACGACATCCTGGAAGCAGTGCGGCAAGCGAGCGAGCACGTGTATCAAACGCGCGCGATCCAGAAGCTCGTCTCCTTGCTCGCCCGGCGCACCGAGGAGCTGGACGCTTCCTTGAGTCAAGTGAAGAGCACCCAGCGCCAGCTCCTTCACATGGAGCGGCTGGGCACCATGGGAAGGCTCGCATCGGGTGTCGTGCACGATCTGCGAAATCTCATGGTGAGCCTCGGCTACGTCGAGGGAGTGCTCGCGCAGCGCAAGATTGCCCCAGATGTGCTGGAGAGCGTCCAGGTGGGCTTACAGGGTGTAGGGAATCTGGTGACCACGCTGGAAGCGATGCACGCCTTCGCTCGGGGCGGCGGACTTTCTTTGGACCTCGCGAAGATTCCAGGCGCGGCGGCGGTTCAGGACGCAGTGGCAATCTCTCGCATGGACCTCAACTTCCGCATGCACAAGGTGGCGGTCAACGTCGCCGAGGGCTTGCCTGCCATCAACGGCGATCGCCAGAAGCTCACGCAGGTGCTCGTCAACTTGATCCGCAACGCGCTGCAAGCCACGCCGCAGTGGAAGCACGTCAGCATCGGCGCGGCGCGGCAGGGCGACAGCATCGTTTATTCGGTCGAGGACGAAGGCCCGGGCGTGCCTCTCGACCTCAAGGAGAGTCTCTTCAAGCCGTTCGTCTCCACCAAGGGAGAGAACGGTCTCGGTATGGGCCTCTACATGGCCAAGCTGATCATTGACTCGCACCAGGGTGAAATCGCGGTGCTGGATCGGCCGCAAGGTGGTGCGCGTTTCGAAGTCAAACTTCATGCTGCTCACGAGGGTTAAGACAACATATGACGTTTTCTCCGGTCCATCGCGTACGAAACTACGAAGAGCTGGACGGCGCCAAGGGGCGTGAAGTCTTCTTTCGCCCCCATCGCTATCGGGCCGCGGATCTGGCGCCGCTGAATGGAGAGGTCCTCGCGAGCAATCGCAACTGCCAGCTCTTGGATATCTCGCAGAACGGCGTGGCGGTGGAGTGGCCCGCCGACTTGCCCGTGGCCGTGGACGACGTGCTCGACAAGGTGACGGTGTGGTTCGACTCCTTCGTTGCCTATGACGGCAGCGCCCGGGTCGGCTCGGTGCGCGAGTCGGACGGCACCACCGTGGTGGGCCTCTCGTTCGATGGCCCGACGCTACCGGTCGAAGAATTGCTCGAGCTGCGGACCATCCGCGCCTTCGCCAACGAGGCGGAACACCTGGCGCCGTGGCACGCCCCGGGGATGGAGCGCTTCAAGGTGCTCGTCTCCGAGCTGCGCCTGGTTCTCGAGGACGGCAAGGTGATGCTCGACGCGCTTGAGGCGCGCCTGCCATGGCACGTCCTGCACGGCGACACGCCGTCGGCCGCCCGCGACGCGCTCATCAGCCAGCTGCGCAAGACCTTCGTGGCCCAGGCAGTGGCGGCCAGCGTGGAGATCGACACCGCCATCCGCTCGGTTCCGCCCAGCCACCTCGCGGCTCTCCGGCATTTCTCGCACCGCTATCTGCATGAGTTCTTCATGCAGTCGCCCTGCGCACACCGCATGCTCTACAAGCCGTTCGGCTACCCGGGCGATTACGAAATGATGCGCTTCATCTACGAGCGCAACTTCGAAGGCACGACGCTCTTTGGCAAGGCCGTCAATCTCGTCTTCATCGAGACCAAGGCAGGGCAGGCCGTTCGCTTCCGCAAGGACCTCATCAAGCACAAGCTCGCGGAGATGATCGCCGCACGCGGCGAGTCGACGGCGCCGATGCGCATCCTCTCGGTCGCGGCCGGTCCGGCGCAGGAATTGGTCGAGCTGCTGGGCGAGATCGAGGAGCTGCCTTTTCCACTCGAGATCGTGCTCTTCGACCAGGACAAGGGCGCGCTCGCCTACGCCTGGAAGCGGCTCAAGGCGGTCGTCGACGCACGCTGGGGCAAGAAGGTCTCCATCCTCTTTCTCAACGAGTCGATCAAGCGGCTGCTCCGCGACGCGAAGCTCTTCGCCGGATTCGGCGAGTTCGACGCCATCTTCTCCTGCGGCCTCTACGACTACCTGCAGCCTTCGACGGCGGTGGTGCTGAGCCGCAACCTCTTCGCGCGGCTGGCTCCGGGCGGCAGGCTGCTCATCGGCAACATGGCGCCGGAGAACTCCTCCCGCTGGCTGCTCGAGCAGCACCTGGACTGGCACCTCATCCACCGCACCCGCAACGAGATGCTCGACATCGCCCGGCGGGCGGCGCCCACGGCCAAACTGCAGATCCTCGAAGAGGAATCGGGTGTGAATCCGTTCGTCGAGCTGACCAAGGAGTAGGGATGTCCGGTCCGCATCAAGAGCGCTGGCGCTCGTGGCTTCTCGAACGCAACCGGCGCGGCACCATCGTGGTGTTGTGGAACGCGCTCGCGCTGTACCCGACCTTCGGCATCCTCGACTACCTGCTCGCACCGCGCGCCGCGCTGCCGATCTTGATCTGCGCGCGGGCGCTGGTGACCGCCAGCACCCTGGTGCTCTTCAAGGTCGTCCGCACCAGCTACTTCGACCGGTACCCGAACCTCATCTCGAGCACCTACGTCTTGCTCGCGGCGAGCGGCATCAGCGTCATGACCGTCTTCATGGGGGGACTCGCCTCCACGTATTACGCGGGCTTGTCGCTGGTCATCATCGCCACCGGCCTGCTCTTCGTCTGGCCCGCCCGGGTGGTGCTGGCCACGCACTCGCTCATCCTGCTCTCCTTCATCGTCCCGAACCTCTTGCTGCACAACGTCGGCAACGCGGTGCCGGCGGCGTCGAACCTGGCGTTTCTCGTCGCCATCGCCATCGTCACCGGCGTGGGCCAGCTGGTGCTCTTCAGGGCGCAGCACGAGCAGGTGTTGAACCAGGTGCGGCTCGAGGAGACGAAGGCCTCGTTGGAAGCCGCCCACAACCAGCTCAAGCAGCTGGACAGCTTCAAGAGCGAGCTCTTCGCCAACATCACCCACGAGTTCAAGACTCCGCTGGCGATGATGCTCGCGCCACTGGAGCTGATGCTGCAGGGCGAGACCGGCGAATACACCCCTGCGCAGCTGGCCACCTTCGAGTCGATGTTCCGCTCGGGCCTGAAGCTGCTCAAGATGATCGGGGACCTGCTCGATCTCTCCAAGCTCGAGGACTCGAAGCTGCGGCTCAAGATCGCCGAAAACGACCTCTGCGAATACCTGCGGGGCCTCGTGGCGCAAGTGGAGCCGCTCTCGCGGCGCAAGAACATCTCCATCAAGCTCGAGCTCGAGGTGGAGAAGTCCCTGGTCTACTGCGACTTGGAGCGCATCGAACGCGTCTTCCTGAACCTGCTCTCCAACGCCACCAAATTCACGCCGCCGGGCGGGCACATCGAAGTGCGCGTGCGCGAGTTGGGCAAGACCACGCTCGTCACCGTGCAGGACAACGGGCCGGGGTTTCCGCCGGAGAAAGCGGAGCGCATCTTCGAGCGCTTCTACCAGGTCGACATGGGCGGCACGCGCCGCTACGGCGGCACCGGCATCGGCCTCGCGCTCGCCAAGGAGATCGTCGAGCTGCACGGCGGGCGCATCTGGGCGGAGTCGGGCGACGGCGCGAAGTTCACCGTCGAGCTGGTCCAGAATCGCGAGCATTTCCCTCCCGAAGTGCTCGACCGGCGCGGCGCGCCCCGCTCGCTTCCCGGCGGCTCGCGCGGCGGCGATCGCGGCTCGATGGATTTCGCGGTGCAGATGTCGGCGCGCGACGAATACCGCCTGCTCGACATCGCCGAGGCCACCGAGCGTCGCGTCACCATGCGCGACAGCGACGAACACTTGCGCCCGCACGTCGCGCTGGTGGTGGATGATACGCCCGACATCATCCGGCTCGTCCACACCTCGCTGCGCTCGCACTTCAAGGTGATCAGCGCGGAGAACGGCGAGAAAGGCCTGGCGCTGGCCTTGCGCGAGCAGCCTTCGCTCATCGTCACCGACCTGATGATGACAGGCATCGACGGACTGGAGATGACCCGCAGGCTGCGCGCCGACCCCACCACCAGCCACATTCCCATCCTGATGCTGACCGCCAAGGGCGACCTGGACGACCGCGTGATCGGCCTCGAGACCGGCGTCTCGGCCTATGTGGCAAAGCCCTTCTCGCCCCGCGAGCTGCTTACCCAGGCGCGCGCGCTGGTCAAGGCACAAGCGAACACCGCGGACCTGGTGCTCACGCAGCGGATGGACTCGCTGGAGATCGTCGCCGGCGGCCTCGCGCACGAGATCAACAACCCGCTCAACTACCTGAAGAACGCGCTCGTCCGCATCCGCATGGACGCGCAGGACATCCTCGACGGCAAGGCCATGGACCTGCCGCGGGTGCAGAAGCGGATGATGGAGCTGTTCGACATCGCCGAGAGCGGCATCAAGCGGATCACTGGCACCGTCGAGCTGATGTCCAACTATGGCAAAGCGGGCTTTTCGCGGCAGATGCGGCCGCACGACGTCTTCCTGGCGGCGCGCGAAACCGTGGCGCTGGTGCTGCCGGCTACCGGCCGCGCGGTGCGGGTAGACCTCGACTTCTCCGGCGACGGCGTCGTCGAGTGCGTGCCGGAGGAGCTGAACCAGGTCATCTCCAACCTGGTGCAGAATGCCATCGAGGCCTCGCCCGATGCTTCGGGGCTGGTGTGCGTGCGCGGGTACATCGACGAAGAGAACAAGCTGGTCCTGAGCGTGAAGGACAACGGGCCCGGCGTGAAGGCGGAGGACGCCGCGCGCATCTTCACGCCGTTCTTCACCACCAAGGGTCCCGGCCGGGGCATGGGCCTGGGCCTGACCATCGCCTGGCGCGTGGTGCATGCGCTGGGCGGCAGCCTGCAAGTGCTGCCGGGGCCGGGCGCGGAGTTCATCATGCGGATGCCGCGCAAGCAGGGACGCGTGCGGGCGGTCAGCTGAAGCGTTTCGACGCGGCGGCTAGTGCTTCGGGCGAGGCTTGCGCGGCAGCAACATCGGAGCCTTGCCCAGCGCGGCTTTCTTCTCGGTGAAGAAGTCGCCCGGGTGCAGGATGTGCAGCCCGCCTCCGTTCTGCCCCACGCCGAGCGCCAGCGGGATGATGCCGACCTTGAGCCAGGCGGCGCCCTGATCTCCTGCCTTCTCGTGCCGGTAGACCGCGCGCAGCTCCGCGCCATCGCCCGAGGCATGAAGGTCGCGCAACACCACCCAGCCCTTGCCCGCGGCGGCCGAGCCCCAGACGTGCAGGCCGTCCATGGTGAAGAGCTTCTTCGCCGACCCCGGAAGGGAGGAGCTGCGCGCGTAGAGGCCGATGATGGGCCGGGCGTCGCGGCAATCGGCCACCAGATCGGCGTCGAGCACCTCCGCGCTTTGGAAGCGCAGCTGCGCCCGCGGCAGCTTGATGTGTCCACACCAGAGCCGCGCCTGCGGGTCGCGCTTGATGCGACCGTTCTGCAGATCGATGGTCGTGTCCGACAGGTTGGCGCCGTTCTTGAAGTCGAAGGAGTTGATCCTGGCGTCGAGCGCGAGGTCGGCGTGGAAGGTCTCGTTGCGCGCGTCGACGGCAAGCTCCGCGAGCGACAGCTTGAAGAACCCCGCTCCCTTCGAGGCCTGCCCTTCGAGGTGCGCGGAGAACGTGCCGCGGCCGCCCAGGAGCTGCATCGCCTTCGGCAGCTTCGCGGTCAGCTTCCCGGCGTCGTCGATCTTGCCGTTCACGAGGTCGAGCGAGAGCGACTTCGGCAGCTGCAGAGCGCCCAGGTCGGGGGCACCTCCAAAGAGCTCAGCGCGCGCCAGCCCCAGCGTCGCGCCTGGAGCGCTGAGCTTCTGCAGCTCGATGAAGGCGCGTTTCTCTTCGACCAACACCGAGAGCGTCTGGGTCTTCAGCGGCGGCAGCGCGGTTTCGCCCAGCTCGATCTGGATGCGATTGCCCGGCGCAAACTTCCCGTCGTTGACCCTCGCCTCGGCGTGGATTTCTCCTGCTCCGCCTTTGGCGCCGATGAACTCCAGGCCCTGGAGATGCCCGCGCAGATCGGTCGTGAGTGTCGCGGCGCGAGCGAACTTCTCGGGCTTCATGTGCCGCGGGTCGAGCGGCCCCACCCGCAGCTCGAGCTCACCGTGCACCGCTTCGGCAATTGCGTCGCCGTCCAGGTGAAGCGACGAAGGCTCGACGTGCAGCCGGGCCGGCGCGATGTACACCTCGCGCGCAGGCTTTAGGTAGAAGGCGCCCGACACCTGCGACTTGCCCTCGAGCCGCAGCTTGTCGAACCAGAGCACCCGGATATCGTCGCCGCGGATGTCCTCGAGCCAGACCGAGAACATGGTGTAGCGAGAGTCCGGCATCTCGTCTTCGGCGGATACCTCCATCAGCGGGAAGGGTGGCATGCCGTCGATGAGCGGCAGCCCGCGCAGCGCGTCCTCCGTCAACTCGTCCGGCGAGAGCCGGCGGCGCATGGCGAAGGTAATGCCCCGCGCACGTACCCTCTCGGCGTGGAATTTTCGCGCTGGAAGCTGGTGCAGCACGACGGTGGTGTCGAGCTCGTCGATGGCGAGCCGGAATTGCTGGAAATGATCCTGCGCCGTGAGCACCAGACCGTTGACGTGCACTCTTCCGGGCCAGACCGACCAAGCGTAGTGGTAGTCGATGTGGATGGTCTGCTGGTGCTCGTTGATCAGCCTGCGGAGCAGCGGGGTCCAGAGAAACCCGTGGATGACGACGAGCCACAGCGCATAAACCGAGAAAAGCGCGACCGTCGCTTTGTACGCGGCCACGAGCCAACGCCCGCCCGCTTTCCCTCTCGACATGCCCGCCCGCCTCCGCTCTCAAGGTTGGGCGGCTGCCTGTCCGTGTCTAGAGCCCACGAGCGGCATCGACGCGAGCTTTTGGCCGCTCGCTTAGTAATCGCCGCCCGCGCCGCCGCCGCCGGAGCTTCCGCCGCCGCCACCGGAGAAGCCGTCGCCACCGCCGCCACCACCACCTCCTCCTCCGCCGCCACCGCCACCGGTCACCACCGTCATCTGCTTGCGGGGAATGCGCTTGTCGTAGTCGTTCCGGTAGCCGCAGCGCGTACTGGTGCAGCGCTGCGAGACGTGGGCCATGCCGTCGCTCCAGTACGTCGGCTCCTGGATGACCTCTTCGTCGATGGTCATCCAGGAGCCGTCCTTTGGACAGCGGTGTGCGCGGATCGAAACCCAGATGATGGCGGCGAGGATGAGGCCGATGACGAGCACGATGAAGCCCGCGCCGCCGCCGAACATGAAGAGCGAGACCACCGACGCGCCCGTCAAACCTACTGCCGCGATTTGAGTCTTGGTGCCCGGGAACTGCTTGCGCGCCCCGGAAGTCGCAAGTGCAATGACGAGCCCGAGCATGCACAAGATAGTGACCGCGAGACCACCCGCGCCGGCGGGCGCCGCATTGCTGGCAGCGCCAAGTCCTTTGCCGCCGCGCGGAGAGCTCGCGGTGGGCGCGGTATCTCCCCCTGCCGCCGCATCGGCCTGCAGGATGGCGGCGAACGCATCGACCACATGAACAGCGGCCGAAGAATAGTCGTCGTTCTTGAGGTACGGAGCAGCCTGATCGGTGCGGACCTGGCCGACCTTGCCGTCGGGCAGGACGCCCTCGAGGCCGTAGCCGACCTCGATCTGGATGCCGCGATGGCCCGCCGGTCCCTGCACGAAGAGGATCAGCAGGCCGTCGAGGCGCTTCTTGTCGTGACCCAGGCCCCACTTCTTGAAGAGCGCGTTGGCGTACTCCTGCCGGTTCGAATCATCGAGCATCGCCTGCGTCGCCGTCGCCACCGCCACCTGCGCGATGCCGGCGTGATCGAGCTGTGAGGAGACCTGTTTGAGGTGCGCCTGCGAGTTGGCGTCGAGCACATGGGCAGCATCGACCACGTAGTCGGTGTAGGCGGGATAGGTCGGAGCCGAAACCAAGAAAGCAAGCAGCGCGAGCAGCATGGGGCGGACTGTACCCCGAAAATCAGGGCGCGATTTGCGCGAGCGTGCGCGCCAGCCACGAGGCCGCCAGCTCGCTCGGCAGCTCGATCACCGGCACCTGCGCCCCCTGGGCCTCGCTGCGCAGGGCATCGAGCTTGTTGCCGTGCGGCTTCGCCGGATCGACCAGCACCAGATCGGTGCGGCGGTTGCCAAGTTTCGCCGCCGCGAGCGTTGCCGCGCGCACGTCGCAGACGGTCTTCAAGGTGCGCGACATCTCGCGCAGCCAGCGCTGGTCGTCGGAGACGATCAGCACTCGCGGCCGCGAGGAGGGCGGCGAGAGCGGCAGCTCGATGTAGAAGCGCGTGCCGCTGCCCAGGCTGCTCTCCGCCCAGAAGTCGCCGCCATGCCGCTCGGCGATGCTGCGCGCGATGCGCAGACCACGGCCGGAACCCAGGCCCGCCACCAGCTTGGGCAGCTCGGCGGCGGCGATACCCGCGCCGTCATCGCGGACCGAGAGCCGCACCTGCTTGGGGCTCGCCCGCCAGGCGCTCACCTCCACATGACCGCCGCTCTTCGTCGCCCGCAGCGCATTCGCCACCAGATTGTCGAGCAGCCGGGAGAGCAGGTCACCGTCGGCCCGCATCTCGACGAGCGTCACCGGCATCACCGCCGTGAGCGTCACCCCACCGCTGCGGGCCTGCGCCTGCGCCTGCTCCACTACCGTCTCGACGAGCATTCCCAGGTCGATGCGATGCGCCTCGATCGCGGTACGCTTCCGGCTGCGCGCGCCTTCGAGGATGCGCTCGGCGAGGTGCAGCACGCGCAGCGATTGCCGGGTAGCGGCCGCGGCGCATGCTCTTTGCGTTTGCGTCAGCGACTCGTCGCGCGCGAGCAATTCCGCGTTGCCAATCACGGCTTGCAGCGGGCTGCGCACGTCGTGCGCGCAGTCGGCGAGGCCTTCTTCCAGTGCCGCGACACGCTCGTTCAAGCGCTCCATCCGCGCGAGCAGATCGACGCGCTCGAGGATGGAGCGCAGGCGGCGAAAGAGGATCTCCGGCTCGTCGGGAATCACCACGTCGTCCGCGCCGGCCGCGAAGTACTTGCCGCCCGGCGAGCCAATCACCAGGAGCTGCCCGGCGCGAACGCGAAACACCGCTGCGTCCTTGGGCTGATGCGCGACGATGATCTCCGCGCGAGACTCACCGTCGTCGACCGCCGCCGCGATGCCGCCGCGGTTCAATCGCGCGCACAGCTTCCGCGCCTCTGCTGGAGGCGCCGCGATCCGCACACGAATGGTGTATCCCATCGACATACGACGGGTCTCCGGCCAAACCCCGCGCCCCCGGCAAGCTCTTGTTTTACAGGGAGGCGGTCATCAGCGCCAGACGGGTTTACACCTGAGCGGCGACGAGAAACTCCCGGTTGCCCGCGGGACCTTCCAAAGGCGACTCGACGCTGCCGCGCACTTGCAACCCAAGTTTTCGGATCTCTTGGGTGATTTCTTGAACCACCCGCTGATGCACGGCCGGATCGCGCACCACGCCGCCCTTACCTACTTCCTTGCGGCCGGCCTCGAACTGAGGTTTTACCAGGACACAGATCCACGCATCTTCGCGCCGCAACACCGACACCAGCGCGGGAAGGACCAGCCACAGCGAAATAAACGACAAGTCGGCCACCGCCGCGGAGCAGCTCTCGCCCAGCAGGGTCTGAGAGAGCTCGCGCGCGTTGACCCGCTCGTGAACCGCAACTCGCGCATCCGAGCGCAGCTTGGGGTGCAATTGCCCGTAGCCGACGTCGATGGCGTGGACCCTCACGGCTCCGCGCTGCAGCAGCACGTCAGTGAAGCCGCCGGTCGAAGCGCCGAGGTCCGCGCAGATCCGATCCTTGGGCGAGAGCGCGAAATGGTCCAGCGCGGCTTCCAGCTTGAGGCCGCCGCGCGAGACGTACTTGAGCTGCTCCTTGAGCCGCAGCGCGATGCCGTCGTCGAGCAGCTGGCCGGGCTTTTCCACCCGATGGTCGCCCGCGACCACGCTGCCGGCGAGGATCAGCGCCTGCGCCTTGGTGCGAGACTCGACGAGCCCGCGCTGCTGCAGCAGCACGTCGGCGCGGACTTTCATCTCTTCTGCGTTTCAGGTGAGGCAGACGCTGGGCCGACCAGCGCGGCGATGCGAGAGAGCAGGCGCTCCATGTCGATGGGTTTGGAGAAGTAGTCGATCGCACCCGAGGCCATGCCGGTGCGGATGTCGGACGCGGTCTTCTTGGCGCTGATGAAGATGACCGGGATGTCGCGGAACTCGTCGTTCTTCTTCACCGCGCGGCAGAGCTCAAAACCGTCGATCCAGCTCATCATCACATCGAGCAAAATCAGGTCGGGCCGGTCGACGTGAAGCGTGGAGATGAGCCGCAGGCCGTTGGCGGCCTCGGCGACCTCGTAGCCCTCGAGCTCGAGGGCCATCTTGAGCATCTCGCGCGTTTCGCGGTCGTCGTCGACGATGATGATCTTCTTGCGCGCGCCCATACTCTCTTTTGACGAAGGAAGCCGACCGCGATTTACTTCTCACCCGAGAACGGCGCCGTACGGTCGCCCTCGAGAAGAACCTCTACTTTGCGATCCGCCTCCGTCAGCTTCGCGGCTCCCGCGCGGGCGAGCTTGATACCCTCCTCGAACTGCGCGATCGACTCCTCCAGGGACAAGCCGCCGCCTTCCAGCCGCTCCACCACCTTGCCGAGCTTCTGGACGATCTCCTCGTACCGCGGCTCTTCAGGCATGACGTGTGTCGCTTGGGTCTCGGCCACTTTCGTCCCTCTACTCCGTTTGAGTGTCGTGCTCAAGGCTGGAAAGCACCTTCGCTTCGAGCTCGCCTTCGTGAAGGCGGACGCGCAGGCGCTCGCCCGGACGCACCTGGCCCGCTTTCTTCACGGCATGGCCGCGCTCATCGAAAGCCACCGCATAGCCGCGGGCCAGGACGCGCAGCGGGCTCATCGCGTCCAGTTGGCCGGCGGCACGGACGAAAGTCTGCCGTCGCTGGGCGAGCAGCTTGTGGATCTGCGAGCGCAGCTTTTCTTTCAGCCGTGAGACCTCCGCCCGCAGCCGGTGTAGCTTCTCGCTGGGGTGTTGTGCGGCCAGACGCTCTCGCTGCCGCTGCAGCTTCGAGCCACGTCCAGCGAGCTGCGCGCGGGTTGCGTCTTCCGCGCGCTGGAGCAGTTTGTCGAGCCGGAGCCGGCGCTCACTGACGAGCCTGCGCGGATCGGCGACGCGCGCACGGCTCTTGTCGAGCTGCGCCTGCGTCCGCTCCAGCTGGGAGTGCATCGCGCGCTGCAGCCGCGACTTACGCTGCGCCAGATCGGCCAGGAGCTCGTGCTTTTCCCGGGCGATGAGCTCTGCCGCTGCAGTGGGCGTGGGCGCGCGGACGTCGGCCACGAGGTCGGCGATGGTCACGTCGACCTCGTGACCCACCGCGCTCACCGTCGGCACCGGGCAGGCGCTGAGAGCGCGAGCAACCACCTCTTCGTTGAAGGCCCAGAGGTCTTCCAGGCTGCCGCCGCCGCGAGCGACCACCACGATGTCCACGCGCGGTTGTTTGCCGGCGCGGACGATGCCGCGAGCGACCTCCTGCGCCGCACCTTCGCCCTGCACCCGCACCGGCACGATCAGCACTTGAAGATTGGGAAAGCGCCGGTGCAGCACGCGCAAGAAGTCGTGCACGGCCGCTCCTGAAGGACTGGTGACGATGGCGATGCGCCGGGGCAGGAAGGGCAATTTGCGCTTGCGGCCTTCGGCGAAGAGCCCTTCGGCTTGCAGCAAGCTCTTCAGCTGCTCGAAAGCGATCTGCAGCGCGCCCGCGCCCACCGGCTCGACCACCTCGCAGACCAGCTGGTACTCGCCTTTGGCTTCGTAGACGTCGAGATGCCCGCTAGCGACCAGCGACTGCCCGTTCTGCAGCTTGAACTTGAGCCGCCGCGCTTCGTTGCGAAAGAGGACGGCGGTGATGCAGGCGTCCTCGTCCTTCAAGGTGAAATAGACGTGGCCCGCGCCCGACACTTTCATGTTCGAGACTTCGCCGCGGACGCGCAGATCGAGAAAGCGTCCGCCGAGCACG
>Ga0105854_1000884_pt1 | contig 12775 bp, 8 predicted proteins | sample OrgsoiDNA_201058_FD_89679 | JGI IMG/M metagenome (GOLD analysis project Ga0105854, IMG submission 89679) | Permafrost soil microbial communities from the Arctic, to analyse light accelerated degradation of dissolved organic matter (DOM) -... | ecosystem: Environmental > Terrestrial > Soil >... | reverse complement strand
GGCCGGCCGACAGCGTGGTGCACCACAGCGTGCCCTTGTTGTCGAGGTTGAAGTTGGTGATGCGGCTGTAGGGCGAGACGATGGCCTTGCGGCTGTCCCAGTCGCGCTTGCCGTCCAAGCGGATCACGCCCGATTCCGTGCCTATCCACAGCATGCCGTTCTGGTCGAACTGCAGCGCGCGCACGATGTTGACGCGGGCGTCCGGCTTGGGCGCCGGGTCGACCTGGTGGTGCTTGAACGTGGCCGCGCCGGGCGCCAGGTAGTCCAGCCCGCCTGGCCAGGTGCCGATCCAGACGCCGCCCTGGGCGTCCAGCGCCAGCGCGTTCAGGTCGTTGCTGGCCAGGCTGGCGGGATCGGCGTCGTCGTGGGCGTAGACGGTGAACTGGCCGCTGTTCGGATCGAAATGCTGCAGGCCGCCCCAGCTGCCCACCCACATGCCGTTCTTGCCGTCGGAAATGATGTTCTTGATGATGCGGTGGTTCTTGGGCGCCTTGCCGGGCGGCGCGAACACGGTGAAGTCGTTGCTTTCCGGGTTGAAGCGCGCCAGGCCGTTCTGGGTGCCGGCCCAGATGCGGCCCTGCTGGTCTTCGTAGATGGCCGAGACGCGGTCGTGCGGCAGGCTGCGCGGATCATTGGGGTTGTTGATGTACTTGACCGCCTGGTAGCCGTTGTAGCGGTACAGGCCGTTGGTGTGGGTGCCGACCCAGATATAGCCTTTGCGGTCCTGCAACAGCGACAGCATCGACGGCTCGTCGCCGCCCAGCGGGCCCAGTTTCTTGAAGCGCAGCGACGGCGCGGGCGCCGCCAGCACGTCGGCGGACGGCAGCCAGGCCAGCAGGGAGGTCAGCAACAACAGCAGCGATAGGGCAGCGAAGCGCAATCGGGAAGGGCGGCGGCGCAGGGCCGGCGGGAGCACGTGCATGTAGAGGGTATCCGGTGGCGTAACGGGTTGCGCGTGCGGAGCAGCGCTCGGTTTAATTGGGTAATCTGGTCGGATTGACTATTATACATACCATTGATGCAAGGGTTTCGATATAAAAGCCGGTGGTTTTTAGCGCAGTTGCCGGAAATTAGGGTATAGTTTACGGCGCTCATTGTATCCTGCTCACCGCGTGTCCGCCCGCCGGTCCCTCCGCACTCCTCCAAGTCGTACATCCGCCGGGCCGGCAGCACAGATATGTCGTTAATTGAAGAAAGCTTGGCTGTCCGCCGCAGGGCCGCCGCACACATTATGTCCGAAACCGAGATCATCACCCCGACCGTTATTGAGTCCGCCGCCCAGCAGGCTGTCGCCGCCGAAGCCGTGGCCATGCCTGCCGCCTTCGCAGCCGCCGAGCCCGACGAAGTCCGTTTTGCCGACTTCGGCCTGTCGCCGGCCATCCTGCGCGCGCTGACCGACCAGGGCTATGTGCACCCGACGCCGATCCAGGCCCAGGCCATCCCCGTGCTGTTGCAGGGGCGCGACGTCATGGGCGCGGCCCAGACCGGCACCGGCAAGACCGCCGGCTTCGCGCTGCCCATCATCCAGATGCTGCTGGCCCACGCCAGCGCCAGCACCTCGCCGGCGCGCCACCCGGTGCGCGCGCTGATCCTGACCCCGACCCGCGAACTGGCGGTGCAGGTGGCCGAGAACGTCAAGGCCTACGCCCAGCACACGCCGCTGCGCTCGACCGTGGTGTTCGGCGGCATGGACATGAAGGGCCAGACCATCATCCTGAAGGCCGGCGTCGAGATCGTCATCGCCACCCCGGGCCGCCTGCTGGACCACGTCGAGCAGAAGAACATCAGCCTCGGCCAGGTGCAGATGCTGGTCATGGACGAAGCCGACCGCATGCTCGACATGGGCTTCCTGCCCGACCTGCAGCGCATCATCAACCTGCTGCCGACCAAGCGCCAGAACCTGATGTTCTCGGCCACCTTCTCTCCGGAGATCAAGAAGCTGGCCAACACCTTCCTGTCCAACCCGGTGACGATCGAAGTGGCGCGCAGTAACCAGACCGCCGACAAGGTCAGCCAGGTGGTCTACAAGGTGTCGGAAAACCAGAAGCACGCGCTGACCGCGCACCTGTTGCGCCAGCGCGAGCTGAAGCAGGTGATCATCTTCTCCAACACCAAGATCGGCGCCTCGCGCCTGGCCAAGGGCCTGGAGCAGGAAGGCATGAAGGCGGTCGCCATCCACGGCGACAAGACCCAGCAGGAGCGCATGGCTGCGCTGGAATCGTTCAAGAAGGGCGAGATCGACATCCTGGTCGCCACCGACGTCGCCGCGCGCGGCCTCGACATCACCGACCTGCCGTGCGTGATCAACTACGACCTGCCGTACAACGCCGAAGACTATGTGCACCGCATCGGCCGCACCGGCCGCGCCGGCGCCTCGGGCGACGCGCTGTCGATCTATTCGGACAAGGATGAACGCCTGCTGGCCGACATCGAAAAACTGATCAAGCAAACCATCCGCCGCGGCGAGCTGGACGGCTTCAACCCGGCGCCCAGCTATGGTGGCGACGAGCGCGGCGAACGCCGTCCGCGGCGCGACGAGGGTGGCCGCGGCGCGCCGTCGTCGACGTCGTCGTCCGCACCGGCCGGCCGGGGCGAGCGCAGCGACCGTGGCGAACGCAGCGAGCGTCCGCCGCGCGCCGCCGGTGCGCCGTCGTACGGCAGCCGCCGCGAGAAGGTCGACCCATGGTTCCTCAAGCCGTACGAGCCGGCCAAGGCGCCGGCCCCGGTCGCCAGCGCCACGCTGGGCGGCGCGGCCACGGTCAAGCCCAAGCAGAAGCTGGCCTTCCTGCTGGGCGGCGCGCCCAAGCAGTAGGAAACAATAAGCCCGCCCCCGGCGCTCAGGTCTTGCGGTAGATGCAGACCACGATGTCGCTGGGGAAGGCGCGCAGCACCGGGATCGTCAGCATGACGGCCGCGTACTGCGCGTAGATGCTGAGCCAGGAACCCTGGCCGGCGCAGCGCAGCCGCTCCAGCATGCTCTTGGCGCGCACCGCCGGCAGTTCCGCCTTTAGCTGCAGCGTCATCCCCTGTTCCCCCACCAGCTTGCTCAAATTGCCGGCCTCTAAGTAGTGCACATGCGGCGACGGCAAGTCCTTCTGCCACAGGCGCTCGAACGGCGCGCGCCAGCCGGCCCGCGCGAACAGCTTGGACAGGCGGTAGAAGAAGCCACGGCTGTTGGGCAGGTTGAGGATCAGGATGCCGCCCGGCGACAGCCGTTCGCGGCAGGCGGCCAGCGCCGCCCGGATGTCCGGAATGTGTTCGATCACGTCGTTGAAGACGATCACGTCGAAGCGTTCGTCCGTCTCCAGCGCGTCGGGGAAGTAGCCGTTGCGCACCGGCAGGCCGCGGGCGGCGGTCTTGTCCGCCACCGCCTGGTCAGGCTCCATGCCCAGCACCTCGAACTGGCCGCGCGCCGCCTCCAGGAACCAGCCGTGCGCCGCGCCCACGTCCAGCAGCCGGCGCGCGCCGGGCGGCGCCAGTTCGGCCGCGTAGCCGATGATGGTCTTGAAATTCTCCTGCCGTATCGCCTTCAGGCCGGCTTCGCGCTGCGCCTCGTCGACGTGGCCATGGACCTCGGCGTCGTTGATGGTGGGCAGCAGCGCTGCGCTCTCATAGCGGCAGTTGGGACAGATGCGGTGCCAGGCCGACAGGCCCGGCGCGGTTTGATGCTTACAGATGATGCAATTCATTGTATCCCCAGGTAAGGCGTGCGAACGAAGGGTTAAATGTATAACAATATTGGCCGCAGGGCCAGCGTTTCAAGCCCGGCGCGCGACTTGCGCGGCCGGCGCGGCCGGCGCCGGCTGGCGCGCGGCCCGCTCGGGCAGCAGCCTGAGCAAGCCGTCGCGCACCCGGTTCGACAGTCCCTGCTCCAGGTAGCGGTGCGACAGCGCCGCCACCGCCACCGAGCACACGGTCGTCAACAGGATCGACGACCAGGTATGCCACAAGGGCTCCAGGCCGGCCGCCATCAGGCGGTGCTGCAGCATATTGGCGGTGATCAGATGGGTCAGGTACAGCGAGTAGGAGATCGCGCCCAGCCACATGCACAGCGCCGGCACGCGGATCCGCACCGTCTTGCTGGCCACCGCCATGGACAGCACCATCAGCGCCAGCGGCCAGCCATAGTGGCTGGGGCCGTGGGTGCCCACGGCGCGGCTGTAGATGGCCCACAGCGCGAACGTCACGCCCAGCGCCAGCACATGCCAGGCCAGCTGGCGGTTGGGCAGGCGCAGCCACGGCTGGCGGTACAGCCAGCCGATCAGCACGCCGCCCAGGAACTCCAGCACGAAGGGGTTGGTGACGATGCTCAGGTAGCCGACCGAGTACACCGGGCCGCCCTCGACGCTGAGGTTGAGGCCGCGCTCGGCGTACGGCAGCACCAGCACCGTCAGCACCACCCAGGCCACCAGTGCCAGCCAGCGCAGGCGCTTGAACAGCATGCTGGCGGCAAAGATCAGGTAGAAATACATCTCGAACTCCAGCGTCCAGCCGACCACCAGCGACAGCCCGAAATACGGCGCCTGGCGCGGATCGGCCGGCAGCATGCCCAGCGTGTGCCAGAAGGCCAGGCGGTTGGCGGCCGCGTGGAAGTAGTCGAGGCCGTAGGCCACGTAGACCGAGGCCAGCGTGGCGATCGCGTAGGCCGGCCACACGCGCGAGAAACGCTTGATCAGGAAGCGCGCCGCCTCGGCCGGACCGCCCGCGGAATCGGCGGTCGAGTAATACATGATGAAGCCGCTGATCAGGAAGAACAGGTCCACGCCCAGCGCGCCGGGCATCAGCAGCTGCTCGACCAGCGGCCAGGAAGGGGTGTCGAGCAGCAGGTAGCGGGCGTGGGTCAGCACCACCAGCACGGCGGCCACGCCGCGCAGCAGCTGTATCCAGTCCAGGTTTTTTTCTTGGTTCATTGTCGGGTGTGGTGGTCGTTGTCGTGGGGGCGCGCCAGCCAGGCCGCCATGTCCTGCTGCATCGCCTCCCAGGTGTAGAAGCGGCGCTGCTCGTAGTACAGCGGCCCGGCGTGCGGCCGCTGGGCCAGGCGCGCCAGCGCGACCGGCTGCAGCTGCTGGCAGCCGTGGCGCAGGTAGTGCCACAGCACGAAGGGGAACAGGCCGATCCAGGTCTTCCACTGGCTCGGGTAGCGCAGCAGCCGGGCCAGGTGGCGCATGCGCGCGCCCCAGCCGATCGCCGCCCGTTCCACCGCGCCGTTGTCCGGCAGCGGCGCCAGCACGTTGAACCACGGCGCGCGGCGCCGCCAGGCGTTGTACAGCGAATACTGGCGCAGGCGCGCGGCCAGGCCCAGCCGCTCGGCCGCGTGGGCGGCCAGGAAGTGCAGGGCGTCGTGGTCGTGGTGGCCGCCCTCCCAGGCGGTCACGCAAACCAGGTCGACGTCGTCGAAGGACGCCAGCCAGGCCTGCAGCCAGTCGCCGGCCGCCGCCATGTGGCGCGGCAGGGCGCCGTCGACGATGGCCAGGCGGTCGCCGGCGAAGGCCACCTCGCGCGGGTCCACGCCCATGCCGGCCAGCACCGCCAGCGATTCGGCGTTGCGGCGCGGGCCGGAGCCGGCCGCGCCCGCGGTCAGGTAGGCGCAGGCCACCCGGCGCCCGCGCCGCAGGCTGTCCTCGATGACCTGGAACACGCCGTACTCGTCGTCCTGGTGGGCGAACAGGAACAGCGCCGTGCCGGCGGCGGACTTAGTAGGCATCGAAGTCCAGGAAGCTGAAGCGGATGGCGGCCGCATCGAGCTGCGGCACGCGGCCCGACAGCGAGCGGTAGATCAGGTTCAGCGGCGACGGCCGCAGCCGCTGCGGGATGGCGGGATAGCCGGTGAAACGGCGCTCGGCGTCCGGCACCAGGCCCAGGTAGAGGCGCGCCGGGGCCCAGCCGCCGCCGGCGTCGCTGGCCTGCCACGGCTCGCCGGCCGGCAGCGCCAGCTCGGCGTAGGCGCGCGCCAGGCCCAGCGCGGCGGCGTCGGCCTGCCACAGCGCGCCGTGGCGGCGCAGGCGCACCGGATTGCCGGGATTGGCGCAGCGCCAGGCCAGCGCGGCGGGGCTGCGGCGGCGTTCGAAGCTGGGCGCGGCGCCCTGGCCGGGCGGCGGCGTGCCGACCCCGCCCCAGCCGAAGCGCGCCTCCAGCGGCCGCACCAGCTGGAAGCCCAGCTTGCGCAGGAAGCCGGGCGTGCTGTTGGCGTTGGCCACGCCGTACACCGCGTCGTAGCCCTGCTCGCGGGCGCTGTCGTAGGTCAGCGCGGCCAGCTTGGTGAACAGGCCCTTGCCCTGGTAGTCGGGATGGGTGGCGGTGTTGAGCGACATCAGCACCCGCACGTCCTGGCCGCCGATGCGGGCCATGCCGGGCACGCACACGTAGTGCGCGGCCAGCCGCTCGCCGTCCCAGGCGTCGAAGCCGGCGGCCACGCCGTCGGGGTTGTCGGCGTACAGCCAGCGCAGATAGTCGGGCGTGAACTTGCTCGCGTCCGGGAAGCAGGCGGCGAACAGCGCGCCGTACTGGGTCAGGGCGGCGGCGTCGTAGCGCAGCGGCGCGAAGGTCAGCGCGGCGGCGGGGGCGGAGGTGTCAGCAGTCATTTGAATACCCAGAATTTACTCAACAGGAAACCGTTGGCGGCCACCACCGGCAGCGAAATCAGCTTGCCCGCCAGCGGGCTGCCCAGCAGCGCCTGCGCCAGCGCCACCAGCAGCAGCGTCAGGCCGTAGTTGACGGCCACCACCACCAGGTAGCGCAGCATGCTGTGGCGCTGGCTCAGGCGGGCGAAGGTGACGCGGGCGTGGAAGGCGTAGTTGACCGCCAGCCCGGCCGCGAAGCCGAGGCTGGCGGCCGTCAGCGACGGCAGGCCGGCGCGCAGCGCCAGCTGCATCAGGCCGATGTCGATCAGCGCGGTCAGCACGCCGCCGGCCACGAAGAGCAGGAACTGGCGTTGCAGGAACATCTGTTTCACCATGGGCCGCCTACTGCCGGCGCGGCGCGGCCGCGTCGATCACTTCGATGCTGTACAGGGCGATGCAGAGCTTGCGCTGGTCGGCGCTGAGGCCCTGCTCGTGCGGCGAGGTCGGCTGCGGCACCGTGATGGTGAGGCTGCGCGCCTCGCCGTCGGTCTCCAGGCGCAGCTCGCGGACGGCGTGGCTGCCCTGCGCGCGCAGCGCCACCGGCTGGCCGCCGGCGGCGACCAGGAACGCCTGGCTGGCGTTCGGGCCGTAGGCCGCCACGTCCAGGCGCAGCAGCAGCTTGCGGGGCAGCGGCTGGGCGAAGGTCAGCGTCACCAGGGCGCTGTCGGACCAGCGGCCCCAGTCCTCGTAGCCGGACAGGCCGGTGCTGCGCATGCTGTAGTCCTCGGTCTCGGCAAAGCGGTACAGCCGGCCGTCGGCGCCCGGATTGAGGCGCGCCAGCGTGTAGTCGCGGAAGCCGCTGTGGCGCAGCGCGCCCTCGGGCAGCGGATAGTCGCCCACCACCAGCAGCCAGCCGTTCGGATGGGCCAGCTGCGCCAGCGGTATCGGTTGGCCCGGCGCCACCTGCAGCAGCGCGACGTTGGTGTTGTCGACGAAGAAGCGGCTCTTGAGCAGGTTGGCGAAGTCGCCGCCGACGATGGTGAGCTGGTCGGCGTCGCCGCGCGACAGGTACTGGTGGGCGTACTGGCCGGCCTTGACGTAGGCGTCCGGCTGGTAGGCGCCGCGCGTGTACAGGTTGAGGCGGTGGGTCGAGACGAGCAGCGCCAGCGGCAGGAACAGGTAGATGAACAGCCGCATGCCGTTGCGCGCGTGGGCCACCCACAGCAGCAGCGCCGCCAGCGCGACGCCGGTCAGCACATGCAGGCCGGGCGCTTTCTGCGTCATGCCGAACAGGGTCGGGCTGTCGATGTAGTTCGGGGTGTAGTCCGGAATCAAGTAGGCGCCGGCGGCGCCGACCAGCAGCAGCAGCGGCAGCGCGGCCGCCAGCCGGTGGCGCCAGCTCAGCGTGTCGCGCTGGGTCGTCAGCTGGGCGCCGGCCAGGATCAGCAGCAGCGGCAGCGCGAAGTCGTAGTAGCGCATGTGCAGCCGTGCGCCGCTCTCGCTGCCGCTGCCGGCCACCATGGCGGTGAACAGCGCCGTCACCGCTACCAGCGACGGGATCATCAGCGCGGCGTAGGCCAGCAGCGTGTTGCTGCCGCGCGCGGCGCCGTGGCGCTGGCGGCTGCTGCAGCATTGCAGCGCGGCGGCCGCCAGCGGCACGCCGAACATCAGCGCCAGCGCCATCAGGTGGCCCTGCAGGCTGACCAGCGCCAGCCGGACCAGCACGTCGAGGCCGGGACGGGTTTGCGCCTGGTTGGCGTACAGCGTGCCCAGCAAATACAAGCCGTTGCGGCCGGCGTACAGATAGCCGACCGCCAGCCGCACCGCGGCGGCCGTCAGCAGCGCCGCCGTCACCAGCAGCACGGCCTGGCGCAGCCAGCGGCCGCCGGGCTGGCGCTGGGCGAAGGCGATGTAGACCAGGTAGACCAGGTAGCCCGGCACCAGGAACAGGCCGTGCACCTTGACCATGGCCAGCAAGCCCAGCAAGGCAGAGCTCAGCATGACGGCGCGGACGTCGGTGCGGCCCTGCGCCCGCAGCACGGTCCAGCTGAACAGCCAGAAGCCGCAGAAGTACATCGCCTCCGGCATGAAGTAGCTGGTGTAGGTGTTGCTCGGCGTCAGGATGGCCAGCACCGCCACCAGCGCCGCCATCCGCGGCGTCGTGTATAGGCGCGCCACCAGGTAGATCAAGGGCGCGGCGCCGACGTAGAAGGCGGCGTTGATCAGGCGCGCGCACTCAAGGAAGCCGTCGCCGCAGTAGCTGGTCAGCCGGTACACCGTGTAGTACAGATAGGACGGCACCTGGGTGTCGCGGAACGGCATCAGGCGCGTGAAGCTGCTGTACGACCATTCGTCGCTGAACACGGTGGGGTAGAGGCCGGCGCTGCGCAGCACCAGGTAGAGGTAGGTCGCCAGCAGCGCGAACAGGAATAGCGCCGGGGTGGACAGGCGGGGGGCGTAGCGGTGTGGAAGGCGCATTGAGTCGGTGGTCTGGTTGGGTGTGGCGGACGCGGCGGCGGGACGCCGCCGTCAGGTGCGCGCGGCGGCGCGCGCCAGCCGGCCGCGGTGTTGCAGCGGGCGGCGCGGCACCGAGGCGATGTCGTAGGCCAGGAAGGCCAGCAGCAGCTGGGTGCCCATCAGGATGGGCATGGCCGACAGCATGACCGTGCCGGCCGCCGTCGGCAGGCCGGCGTGGGCCGACTCCATCCAGCGCACGCCGCCGTAGACGCTGCCCAGCGTCACCATCAGCAGGCCCAGCGGCAGCTCGATCGAGGCCAGCGACATATTGCGCAGGTAGTAGTTGTAGAACACCCGCTTGCAGAAGTTGCGCACGTGCTTGGCCATGAACTCGGTGACGATCTTGGAGATCTTCAGGTTGCTGACCTCGTCGCCGTAGACCGCGTCCATCGGCACGTCGTACACCACGGCGCCGAGCGTGTTGAGGCGGAACAGGATGTCGGTCTCGAAGAAGTAGCGCTTGCTGATCTTGGCGAACGGCAGATGGCGCGCGGCGTCGCGGTGGATCGCGGTGTAGCCGTTGGTGGGGTCGAACAAGTCCCAGTAGCCCGACGACAGCTTGGTCAGCAGCGACAGCATGGCGTTGCCGAACAGGCGCATCGGCGGCATGCTGCCGATCTGCTCCAGGTTGAAGAAGCGGTTGCCCTTGGTGTAGTCGGCCTCGCCGGCCAGGATGGGGGCGATGAAGTCGCCGATCAGCGCCGGGTCCATCTGGCCGTCGCCGTCGACCTTGACCATGATGTCGGCGCCGTCGGCGATCGCGGCCTGGTAGCCGGTCATGACGGCGCCGCCCACGCCCTGGTTCTCCGCGTGCTCGAGCACCACCACGCGCGGGTCGGCGTTGTTGGCGCGCACAAAGGCGCCGGACTGGTCCGGGCAGCGGTCGTCGATCACGTAGATGCGGTGGACCTCGGGGCCGATCGCGGCCAGCACGCCGAGGATGTGGCGCGTCACCTTGTAACAAGGAATGACGACGGCGACGGAAGGGGCTTTGATTTGCTGCATAGAGTCCGATAGGTTTGTTGCGCAAGAACGGGGCAGTTACGGTAATGGGCGCACCCGGTACCGGCAAGCGCCGTTACAGCCAGTTACATATAAGGCAAGTATGCCGGACGTGATTACACGGCAGCGCCGGCGTGAATATTCATTAAAGCAATTTTTTATCCGGACGCCGGCCTGCGGCCGGCGTCACACCTGGTCGCGTTCCCCGCGCAGCACCGCCAGCAGTTCGGCCGCGTTGTCGGCCCAGGTCTGCCACGGCATGCCGGCCGGGGACGGCGCCTGGCCCTGCGCGTCGAGCGCCAGCCAGGCGCGCACGGCCGCGGCCAGCGCGGCGCCGTCGGCGCCGTCGAAATACTGCGCGTGCGCGCCCGCCACCTCGCGGAACACCGGCAGCGCGCGCGCCAGCAGCGGCAGGCCGTGGCTGGCCGCTTCGATCAGCGGCAGGCCGAAGCCCTCGCCCTCGCTGGGCACCAGCAGGCAGGCGCAGTCGCGGTACAACTGGCGCAGCGCGTCGTCGTCCAGGCCCTGCAGCCAGAACAGGCGCCGCTCGCGCTGCGGGTGCTGCTGCAGGCGCTGCACGATGCGCGGGATGGTGCGGCGCTCGTGCGCCGGCAGCGGCTTCCAGCCCTCGGCGCCGACGATCACCAGGTTGGCCTCGACGCCCTCGGCCCACAGCTGCTCGAACGCGTCGAGCGCCTGCAGGTGGCCCTTGCGCGGCTCGATGGTGCCCACCATCAGGAAGCTCGGCAGCTCGGCGAAGCGCGCCGGCGCGCCGGCCGGCGCCGCCGCATCGGCGCCGCCGATGTCGGCGCCGTGGTGCAGCACCGCCATCGGCGGCGCCGCGCCGTCCTGCTGCGCCAGCCACTGGCGCAATTCCTCGCGCACCGCGGCCGAGATGCAGATCAGGCGGTCGGACTGGGCGGCGATGCATTGCAGCCAGTCGCCGTGGGTGCGGTCGGCGCCGGACGGGAAGAACTCCGGCCGCAACACCGGCAGCAGGTCGTGCACCAGGAAATTGACCGCGACCCCGCGCGCGCGCCAGTGCGCGTACAGGCCGGCGCGGGCGGCGGCCATCACCGCGCCGGGCGTGTAGTCGGCGCTGTAGAACACGTCGCCGGCGCTGGTGTCGGCCACCGCGTCCGGCAGCTCGGCGGCTATGCCCAGCAGCTGCGCGCTGTAGCGGCGCGCGTAGCGGTAGTGCCAGCGTCCGCCCTCGTCGCTCAGGTACACCGGCTCCACCCGCCAGCCCGGCAGCGGCGCGCGCAGCAGCTCGGCCGCCTGGGTGCGCACCACCCGTTCGATGCCGGTCTTGAGGTCGTGGCGGGCGATGGAGGTGACGTCCACCAGCAGCTGGCGCGGCTGCGCCGGCGCCGGCAGGCGGGCGATGGCGGCGGCCAGCTGCTGCAGCGCGGCGTCGTCGGCCGGCAGGTCGTCGCGCGCGGCCAGCGCCCGCAGCAGGGCGGGGCGGTCGTGGCGCGCGTCGTCGGCGGCCTCGGCCAGCGCGGCCGCGTACAGCGCGGCGCAGTGTTCGGGGCTGTGCGCGGTGTGCAGCAGGTGGGCGGCGGCGCGGCCCAGCGCCTGGCGGCGGCCGGCGTCGTCGTGCAGGCCGTCCAGCGCGGCGGTCAGCGCCGGCAGCTCGAAGTGGTCGTCCAGCCGCCAGACCGTGTCGGCCGGCAGCGCGGCCATCGAGCCGTTGGCGTTGACGATGGTGGCCAGGCCGTAGTTCATGCAGTCGAGCACGGCGGCCGAGGTCTCGCCGCGCGACACGCTGCGCAGCTGCACGCCGACGTCGGCGGCCTGCAGGTACTGGTGGTAGACCTCGTCGTCGGTCCAGCCGGCGATGCGCAGGCGCGGATGGCCGGCCAGCGCGGCGGCCACGTCGGCGCCGTAGTCGCCGCCGTGGTTCTCGCCCACCAGCACCAGCACGCAGCGCGGATCGGCGTGCAGGCGCGAGGCCAGCCAGGCCTGGATCAATTCCAGCGTCAGCTTGGTCGGGGCGATGAAGCCGAAGCTGCACACCAGCAGCGCGTCGTCGGCGATGCCCAGCGCGCGGCGGGCGGCGGCGCGGTCCTGGCGCGCCGGCAGCGCGCGCGGCAGCGGCACCACGTTCCAGTTGGCCGCCGCCTGCGCGCCGTACCACTGGCGCGCCAGGCTGCGCGCGTGCTCGGAGTGGACGATGACGCGGGTGGCGTCCTGCAGCACCGCCAGGTTGCACGGATAGTCGCGGATCGCCTCGGCGCCGTCGGCCTGCTGGCCGGCCCGCAGCGCCGGATAGCCGTGGCTGTCGAACAGCGCCTGCCACCACGCGCCCGGCATGTTGCCGGTGCGCTGCTCGTAGGCCAGCACGCCGCTCAGGAAGAAGTCGTGCAGCACCACCACGCCCGGATGGCGGCGCAGCAGGCCGAACATGTGGCTGTGGAAGGGGCTGTTGCCGAACTGGTAGAGGATCTGGTCGTACTCGCCGGCGTGCTGGTCGAACCAGTCCACGCTGCGTTGCGGCAGCGCGGCCAGCGCCGGCGCCACGCTCAGCTGGTCCTGCCGCAGCACCAGCTCGATGTCGAAGTGTTCCAGCAGCGCCGGCAGCAGCTGCGCGGCGTAGTCGGCGATGCCGGTGCGCTCGGGCGGCAGCGGCGTGACGAAGGCCAGCCGTGGCTTGCGGGCGGCCGCGGCCGGGGCGGCCGCCTGGCCGCGCCACG
>Ga0105854_1000883_pt1 | contig 12777 bp, 10 predicted proteins | sample OrgsoiDNA_201058_FD_89679 | JGI IMG/M metagenome (GOLD analysis project Ga0105854, IMG submission 89679) | Permafrost soil microbial communities from the Arctic, to analyse light accelerated degradation of dissolved organic matter (DOM) -... | ecosystem: Environmental > Terrestrial > Soil >... | reverse complement strand
CCATGATCGGGGTGCTGCGCAACGTGCGCACCGAGGCCATGGATGCCGGCGTCAGGTTTGCCATCGAGAATCATAAGGAATTGTTTTGCTGGCAGACGCGGCAAGTGATCGATGGGGCTGGCAAAGAGTTCGTGGGCTCGTACCTCGACACCGGCAATCCGGTCTTCGTGATGGAAGATCCGCTGGCCACGGTGGAAACTCTGGGACCGGTGGCGGTGATGCTGCATCTGCGCGATTCGGTGGTTTACGAAGCGCACAACGGTATCGCCGTGCAGTGGGTGCCGCTGGGCGAGGGCGTGGTGGATTTCAAAAAGATCGTCGCCAAAGCCAGGGAAATCTGCCCGCCCATTTCGGTCTACAACAAGCCCATCACCGGCCGCCCGCCGCAGCTTCTGCCGATCTACGATCCGGAGTTCATGAAGAATTGGAAAGACATGCGCGGCGCGGACCTGGCGCGATTCATTGCTCTGGCCAAACAGGGACACGCTTACGAGAACCACATGGTGATCGAAGATGTGCCGGGGAAAATGGCGGAGCCGATCGCCGCGGCCTTGCAATATCAGCAGACGGACCACATGGCGCGCGGGGTGGAGTACGCGCGGAAGGCGCTGGATTTGGGAGTGAAGTGGAGAGCCTGATGCCAACCGCCCAGCAGGGCGCCGGGCGCAGCCTGGAGCAGACTCGCGAGGCGATTGAAGCTTTCCTCAAACACGCAAAACAACCGGCCCTGCTGGAACCGGGCGAGGAATTGCTGGAACTCACGGAGGATAATTACTCGCTCGAAATCCGCGGTTCCCGGCTCACGCTGCAGGCTTGGGACCGCACGCGTAACCTGACGCGCCGCATTACGGAGATTCAGGAGCCTACGGCCGGCCGCCTGGACATGACGGTTGAGAGATTCGCGCGCCGCGAAGGACAGCTCTTTCTGCTGGATCTGGCCCGGCGGTCGGGGGCCGACCTGGGGCGGCGCAGCGGACGCCTGGTTTACCGGGAACGATTCCGGCTGTTTCTGCGGCGCCAGTTCCCCGAATGGAAACTGGCGGAGATCAGCGCGGAAGCCAATCTGGAATTCAGCCTCTCACCGGCTTTCCCGCGGGCATTTCTGCGTCATGGGCAGCACGGTTGGGCGGCCATCGCCTGTCCGCCCGAAGGCGATACGGCGGCGGTCCTCTCTTTCGGCTTGATCTGGCTTTCTTACCTGCGCGCGCGCGAGCGGCGGGTCGCGCTGCAGGGCCTGGCGATCTATGTTCCGGCGGGACGGGAGCGTGCCGCGGCGCTGCGGTTGCTGTGCCTCGACGCTGCCGCCGCGCGCTTCGAGCTTTTCACGTACTCCGACCAGGATATCGTGGCGCGTATCGATCCGCGCGACCATGGCAATCTGGACACGCGCCTGGAGCCGTGCCGGCGCCCGCCCCCCAACCAAAACGACGCGTGGCAGCGCATCCTGCGGTTGCCCGGAGTGGAGAGCATTTCCAAGTACGACGGGCGAACGAGCCTGCGGGTACGCGGAATCGAATTCGGCGAGCTGGCGGACGGGGAACTGCGGTTCGGCCTGGGGGAGAGGCGGCCGGCGCAAGAGCATCACGGCGCCGAAATCGAACGCCTGGTGGAAACGCTCGAGCGGGCGCGATCTCCGGAAAGCTTGGACCGCGAACATCCGCTGTACCGGCAGCATCCCGAGGCGTGGCTGGAATCGCAGGCGCGATTGCAGATAGAAACGCTCGATGCGTCGCTGGTTTCGGAGCCGGTGTACGGACAGGTGCCGGCCTTCGCCGGCGGTGAGCGCGGCATTCTTGACCTGCTGGCCGTGGAACGCGGCGGCCGGCTGGCGGTTGTCGAATTGAAGGCGGCGGCGGATCTGCACTTGCCGTTGCAGGCGCTGGATTATTGGATTCGCGTCAAGTGGCACCTGGACCGCGGCGAGTTCCCGGCCCACGGATATTTTCCGGGCGTGATGCTGCGGCCCTCGCCGCCGCGCTTGCTGCTGGTCTCGCCGGCGCTCGAGTTTCATTCCACCACGGAGACGATTCTGAGCTATTTCTCGCCGGAGATCGAAGTGGAGCGCATCGGGCTGGGAGCGGATTGGCGGAAGGGATTGAAGGTGATGTTTCGCCTGTCCGGCGCACAGGGACCGCGGACGGAGTGAACAAAAACCGGGGCAGCCAACCGGCCTGGCGGTAAAGTAGTATTAGGGGATAGCCCCGCCGACTACTATGCTGCTAAACAATGTCAAACAAGCCCGAGCCGCTTTCGCGCTGCTGAGCCCCGGTGAGATTCGCCTCTGCGCCGCCCAGCCTATTCACATAGGCCTGGTTGCCGACGGCAGCGCCGCGTACTCGGAAATGGAGGACTTCCTGATTCCGGCCGGCGTGCCGCATGGGGTGCGCCTGCAACTGATGCAGCAGGTGCACAGGTCCAGCGATCCCGGAGTGCCCCAGGACGTGGACCTGGTTCTCTACGAGCCCGGCATTCCGTGCCCGCAGGGCGCTTACACATTTCACCGCGACGATCCGGGCGGCACGGTTCGTGAAGTGCTGAAGGACAAGGACGGGCTGGCCCTGCCGCTGGCGCGCCAGTTCCCGGTATTCCGCAAGACCGTTATCGAGGACATCATCCACTCGGTAGCGCGCGAAAATGCGCTGTTCGCGGTGACTACGGCCTTGCCGAACGTGATTCCCAGCCTGATCGAGCTGCCGTGGGCCATAGGCGAGTTCGCGTCCGACACTATGTTTCTTACCGCCAATCAGATTCGCATGGCCTTTCAGATTGCAGCCGCGTGCGGAAAGGATGTGGGGCTCTCAAAACAGAAGGCCGAGATCCTCACGATCGCGGCGGGAGCGTTCGGCTGGCGGGCATTGGCGCGCGAGCTGGTGTCGCATATTCCGATGGGCGGCGGCCTGATCCCCAAGGGAGCTATCGCCTACGCGGGAACGTTTGTGGCTGGGAAGGGCCTCGAGCTTTTGCACGTGAATCACGGGCTGCACACGCAGGAAGAGCAGCGGAACTTGTACCGGGAAGGCTTTCAACGCGGGCGCGCGATTGCGGAAGGGTTCCGATTGCGCAAAAAGCAGGCGTAAACAAGATTGCTTCAGGATGCGTCTATGATTCAGGGGTGACTGTTCACTTCTCAGGGGTATAACTATGCGCTTGATACACTTCGGAATCATTTTAGCTTTCGCCACCGCTGGATTTGCCGACACCATCGTCCTGAAGAACGGCCGTGTGATTAACGGCACATATTTGGGTGGCTCGCCGCGCCAGGTGAAGGTGGAAATTAACGACCAGATTCAGACGTTCGACATCGGCGAGATCGCACGGATCGATTTTGGCGGAAATGTTTCCATGCCATCCGGGCGCGGGGACGACCGGCGTCCCACCATGCGCCGTTCGGACAATGCCGATAGCATGGACAATCGGCCGACGCTCCGCCGTGTGGACAACGCCGCCCCCGGGGACGATCCGGACCGGCCCGTGCTTCGCCGGAGCGACAACGCACCGAACGACGCCAACGTTTTCCGTCCCGAGGCCAACCCGGCGCCGGCGGCTCCGCCGCGCGATCCGATTAACCTGATTGCCGGAACGAATCTGGTGGTCCGGATGATTGACGGAGTGGATTCGGAGACCGCCCACGTGGGACAAACCTACGCGGGCAGCCTGGACCAACCGGTGACAGTGAATGGCGTGACGGCGATCCCGCGCGGAGCCGACGTGACGGTCAGGCTGACAGACTCGAAGGAGTCAGGCAAGCTGACCGGGCGCGCCGAACTCACTCTGGAGGTGGCCTCCGTGAGGGTGGATGGGAAGATGGTGAACGTTTACACGGTGAGCGTGCAGCGCGAGAGCGATTCCCGCGGGGCGCGCACCGCTAAAGTGGCGGGCGGCACGGCCGCGGTGGGCGCGGTCATCGGCGCCATCGCGGGCGGCGGTAAGGGCGCTGCCATCGGCGCCGGCGCCGGAGCCGCGGCAGGCGCGGGCGCTGAAGTGGTGACCAAGGGCCAGCGCGTGCGCATTCCGTCGGAAACCCGGCTGACGTTTGCTTTAGGCAACGACGTCACCATCTGATCGCCACTGGCTTGCCTTCGACGAACCGATCGACTACCGGATCGCGAACAGGTCCAGATCGAGCGGCGTGTCGCGGCCTTCTTCGATCTTCACCGTGCGCGGGCCGGCCGCTTCCATGGTGGCCGAATCCGGCGCTTGAAATTCGAACGTGCCGAGGATGCGGTAATTGCCGGGAGCCAAGCCGTAAAACTGGTACTGGCCGCGGGTATCGGTGCGCGCTTCCCTGACGTCGATCAGGCGCTTGCGCGCGTCCACGTCGTACGCCTCCAGGTACACCGGCGCGCCCGGCACGGCATCGTGGCCCGCATTGGTTACCGTGCCATGAAGCTGGCCGGGGCTGGAGGACAACCGGAAGGTCACCAGGTAGGGGGCAGTCTGGGCGCCGGGCAGCAGCAATTCGTTCCAGCCATCGGCACGGCCGCGCTCCATGCTCTCCGCCCCCGGTCCTCTAAAAGCTTCGGCGTAATATTTCGGCGTAGGCGCCAGTGCCATGTCCCAACGGCCGGGAGCGAGCTGCACCGCGCCCTTGGACAGCTTCAGGGTTTCGGTTTTGCCATCGCCCGAAAGATCCTTGCGGCGCGCCAGCACCTGAATGGTACCGGGGTCGATCGGCTGGCCTTTGTCATCCTGAAATAAGAACTGCACCTGCGGGTAGGTGCGCAGGCCGATGCGGATGTCGGTGCGGTCGCGCTCCACCTCGAGCGGCATATAAGCGCCAACGGGTCCGCGGCGGTCGCCCGGCGCTGTCGCGTATAACTCATACCGGCCGGGGGCCGTGGGGTTGAATTTGAAGTTGCCGTTCTCGTCGCTGGAGATGGATTCGGGTCCCGTGTCGGAGATCAAGGTCAGCAGAGCGGGCTGCGCGGACGTCACGGGGACCAGGGCCTGCCCGGCCACGGTGAATAACAGGCCGGGGTGCGGGCGCACATTGACGTCGTTGGTTTCGCGGTCGATCTCCACATCCACCTGGTACGCCTGTTCCACGGCGGCCACTTCCTTATAAAAGGTGGGAAGGTAGCCGCCTTCTTCATATTGCTTGCCCACGGTGCGGATCAGGTAGTGGCCAGGCTCCAGGCCGGCGATGCGATAGATGCCGCGATCGTCGGTCTTCACGCGCGCGACGAGTTGCGGCGGACGGGTGTTGCGATAGATCACGACGTCGTGCTCCGGGAGCCCCACGTCATTTTCATCCAGGATAATGCCGGTAACGGAGCCGAACCGCGGCATGCGGATATTAAGAAACGCGGACTGCGCCTCTTCGAGTACCACGGGAATGCCCGGCGCCTTCCAACGTTTTTGTCCATACAAGGCCGGAGCGAAGCTGCGCCTTGCCACGCTGACCAGATAGGCGCCCGCGGGGATCGCAGGCGTCTCAAAAGCGCCGTAGGAATTGGTACGGACGGAAATGGCAGGGCCGGGCGTGCCTTGTACGGGCGTCACCACCACCAGGGCGCGGGCCAGCACCTTGCCGCTCTGATGCTCCACCACGGTTCCACGGATGACGGCGGCATGGAGCATGCCGGCGGTGAGGGCCAACAGCAGACATAAGCGCATAGGTTATGACCGAATGACGGTGTGGGGGGCTGGAGAGTGCAGGGGGAATCTGCGTAAAAACACCGGCGGCAAAGACACCGGCGGCAAAGACCGCCGGCGTTACCGGTCAGAAATGGTAGAGCATCACGTACACCACCACCCCCGTCACGCTCACATAAAGCCAGATGGGCAGCGTCCAACGGGCAATTTTTCGGTGTTTGTCATAGCGGGCGGCCAGGCCGCGGCGCAGGGTAATGGTCGCCAGCACCGGGACCGTAGCGGCCAGCACGGTGTGGGTGATCAGAATGCTGAAATAGACCGTGCGGATGGCGCCCGTATGCTGAAACTTCACCGAGCCCACCTGCAGGTGATACACCACGTAGCAGACCAGGAATAAACACGAAGTGGCGAACGCGGTTTTCATGACCCTGCGATGCTGGGCGATGCGTTTGCCGCGGATCAGCACGAAACCCCACACCAGCAGCACGGCTGCCGTGGCGTTGAGCGTGGCGTTTACGGTAGGCAGAATTTCGATCACGATCGCTCGCGCTCCAGTTGGTGGAGGTCGTGGAGCAGGCGTGATTTGAAATCGTCTTCCGAAGTCAGATAGAAGCCGCGGATGCGCCGCCGGCCATCCACCAGCGCGAATCGCGTACTGTGGCTCAGGCTGCCATCCACTACGTTGAGTTTAAAACCGTTGAGGCCCAGATCGTTGAGCCGCGCCCGGTCGCCGGTCAGGAAATGCCAGCGCGCCGGGTCGGCTTTGAAGAATTGCGCGTATTTGGCGAGCACCGGCGGCGTGTCGTGCTTCGGGTCCACTGTGAAGGAGACAAGCTTTACGGCGGGCGTCGATTCGGTGGAGCTCTGCAGGCCGCGCATCTGGCGGCTCATCATGGGACAGGGGCCGTCGCAGGTGGTGTAAATGAAATCGGCGATCCAGATGTGGCCGTCGAGAGTCTTGCTGTCGAAGGGCTGGCCGGTCTGCAGAATGAGGTCGAACTGGGGGACCTGGGCTAGGACGGGGAGGGGCTTGGGGGTGACGCAGGAGGTGAGAAGAGATAACAAGAGGCAGGCCAGGAGGCCTACTCTACTGGCGGGTATCATGAGGTTGATTTCTGCGCGGCCAGCATGCCGGAGGCCAGCAGAAGCGCCAGGCCAAATGCCGCGGTGATGGCCAGGCTTTCCATCGGCCCGGGGACGGCGTTCGGCAACCCGAGCGTGTAATTCAGCAGCGAGACCGAATAGGTCATCGGGTTGATCCACATGATGGCCTTCACCCATCCGTGCGCCGTGGCCATGGGGAAGAGCGCGCCCGATACCATCCACATCGGCACCAGCAGCAGCATCATGATGCCGTGAAAGGCCGCGGTGGAATCCATTTTCCATGCGATCGCAAATCCCAGGCCGGTGAGCGCGAAAGAGATCAGAAACATGGCGGCCGCAACCCACAGCACTTGCACCGGGCCGATGTTCACTCCGGCCAGCGGCGCGAAGACCAGCAGCATCAGGCCCTGGATCCATCCCAGCGTGGCGGCGCCCAGAATCTTGCCCAGCACCAGGCTGGTGCGCGGCGCGGGCGAGACCAGCATGGAGAGCAGAAATCCCTCCCTGCGGTCTTCGATGATCGAAATGGTCGAAAAGATGGCGGAGAACATCACGGTCAGCACCAGCGTTCCCGAATAGTATCGCGCCACGTCGCCCGAGCCGTAGCCGATCAGCAGCCAGAAAATCAACGGCGACGCCACCACGGTCATCACGCGGCTCTTCTGCCGCCAGAAGCGCAGCATTTCGCGCTGCCACAAGGTGGCCGCGGGCAGGAAGAAGCTACTCAAGCGCCGCCCCCGTTTCACGTATGAACACGTCTTCGAGCGTAGGCTTGTGCAGGCTCACGGATTCCACCGCGCCGGGAAACGCCTCCACCACTTCGGCAATGAAGCGGTGGCCGTTCGGCATCTCCACGCGCACCTCGCCGTCCCTGGCCACGGGGTGCAGGCCGAAGCGCTGCTCAATCTTCGCGGCCAGCGATTGGCTGTCGGCCGTTTCCAGAATTACCACATCGCCGCCGATGCGCGCGCGCAATTCGCTGGAACTGCCCTGCGCCACGATGTTCCCCTGATGCAACAGCGCGAGGCGATCGCAACGGTCGGCCTCATCCAGAATGTGGGTGGTCAGCAGGATGGTGGCGCCCTCGTGTTCGCGCAGGCTCTCCAGGTGCCGCGAAAGGTCGCTTCGCGCGGCGGGGTCGAGGCCGCTCGAGGCCTCATCCATCAGCAACACCTTGGGCCGATGCAGCAGCGCCTTGGCGATCTCGACCCGTCGGCGCAAGCCGCCGGAGAGCGTTTCCACGATGTCTTTGCGGCGGTCCATCAAGCCCAGACGCTCCATGGCCCGACTCATGCGCTCGCGCAGCACCGCGCCCGAGAGGCCGTGCAGATGGCCTTGCGCGCGCAAGTTCTCTTCCACGGTGAGGGCCTTGTCCAGGCTCTGCGTCTGGAAGACTACGCCTACCTCGCGCCGCACGGCGCCGGGCTCGCGCTCCACGTCGTGGCCGGCAATGACGGCGTGGCCTTCGGTGGGCGCCATCATGGTGGAGAGAATGCGGAAGAGCGTGGATTTGCCGCCGCCGTTGGGGCCCAGCAGGCCGAAGATTTCACCCTTCTTCACTTCGAAGCTGACGTTCGAAAGCGCCACGCGGTCGCCGTATCGATGCGTAAGGTTTTGAACTTGGATCACAGACCGGGCCTGTCGATAAGCATCAGCCCGTAGATAAGCGGCAGGTATATCACGGACGTAATCAGGACATTGCGCGCGCGCACCAGGCTTCGCTCGAGCGCCACACGCACACCTGAATATAAAAACCAAAGGCCGAGCAGCAGGGCCCCCACAAGATAGATGCGGCCCGACATCCCCAGCAGACTGGGCGCCAGGCTTACCGGAATCAGCGCCACGCCGTAGAGCACGATCTGCCGGGCCGTGGAGCGGCCATCCGGTTCCACCACGGGCAGCATCAGGATGCCGGCGCGCGCATAGTCTTCCCGGTACATCCAGGCGATGGAATAGAAGTGCGGGAACTGCCACAGGAAAAGAATCGCGAACAGCACCCACGATTCGCGCGTGATGGCGCCCGACGCGGCAGCGTAACCGATCATGGGAGGCATGGCGCCGGGAACCGCGCCAACCGTAGTAGACCACCAGGTCCGCTGCTTCATCGGGGTATAGAGGAACAGATAGCTGGCCAGCGTAAACGCGCCGATCAAGGCCGAAAGCAGATTCACTCCCAGCCACAACTCCAGAAAACCGGCGGCCGAAAGCGCTGAGCCAAAAGCCAGCGCGCGACGGGCCTGCAATCTGCCCGAAGGCAGCGGCCGGCGCGCCGTGCGGCGCATTTTGCGATCGGCGACGCGCTCATACCACTGGTTCAGCGCCGCCGTGCCGGAGGCGATGAGCGCGGTCCCGGCGATGGTGTGGAACAGCGAGAGAAGGTGGATGCGGGTCAGGAATTCCCACCAGTTGGCGGCGCGCGGCAGCCCGAAGAAATACCCGATCCCCGTGCTCATGAGGATCAGCCAGGTGATTCGCGGCTTGGTCAATTCGATGTAGTCGCGCATTGAAAGCGGCAGGCGGGTCGCCTACCCTACTTATCCTTTAATGCTGAAATCCACAGTCTTGCTTTCCTTGGCGCCCACCGTCACCTGCTGTTCCTGCGTGCCGTACTTCTCATGCCACACTTGAATTGTGTATGTCCCGGGCGGCAATCCTTTCAGTGTAAACGTTCCGTCGTCGCCCGTCACGGCGAAGAACGGGTGCGCCACCACGCCGATGTAGGCGCGCATCCACGGATGGACGTTGCACTTCACCGGAATCATGACTTCCTGGCGGGCGAAGGCCTTCATCTTGTCTTCGCTGCCCGGCGACTGCGACTCGTTCCATTCCTGGTTCACGGTGGGTTGCGGGTGAATGTTGTGGTTGGTGGGGTCGCTGGACTTGATATCGATGTTCTGTCCGGCCATGACTCCGATCATGTGCGGCTTGTACATGCAGCCGTTCTGGTCAAGCAAAACCGCCGTCGTGGGCACCGCCCAGTTCTTATCCGGCAGACCGGATTTTACCCACACGAATGCGTACTTCAGCGTGCCGTTGCCGTTCACTACGACTGTCTCGGACTTGGCCGGAGCGTCCTTATGCGCCCGCTCACAGGCCGGGTTCGCCGACATATCCATAGTTGCCATCTTGGGCGCGTCGCCGGTGAACGCGACTTTGCCCGTGATCGTGCCGCCATTGGCTTCGTCGGGCATCGCCGCGGCGCCACCCGCAGCCGCCGGCGCGCTATCGGTCTTTGCAGTCTCTGGCGCCTTGTCGCCCCCGCACCCAACCAGCGTCAGGGCGGCGGCCAGCCCAACTCCAATCCAGATCTTCTTCATGCTTAATCAATCTCCTTGTTTAACTGGTAGGACAGGCCTCCTGGCCTGTCGCTCAATCTTCAAAGAAGACAGGCCAGGAGGCCTGTCCCACTCAATTTGGTACCACACTGGCGCGCATCTTGCTCAGTTCCTCGGGAGTGAATGCGAACATGTACCGCACCAGCAAATCCGCGTGGTCCTTCTGATATCCGTTAAAGCTGGCGGGCACCGGCCCTGAAAACACCATCCGGCCGCCATCGCGCTGGAACAGTCCCGAAGGCATGGCCGTTCCCGGACTCATCATCGCCGGGTCCAGCATCCAGCGCCGCGTCCAACCCGGCTTCAGCCTTTCCTTGGCTACCGTGAAATTGGGCGCGGTGGCGTGGGAATCGTGCTTCGCATCGCCCGTCATGTGGCACTTCAGGCAGGGCGCGCCTTCACTGGTGAACAACTGCCGCGCCATGGTCCGTTCCTGGTCCGTCAGCGGATCCAGCTTTTCGGCGATGAACGGCTGGGCCTGCGACGACATGGCTTCGAAGAACCGGACCAGCTTGCGGATCTCGCCATCGGAGAAGCTGAAAGTGGGCATCCTGGCTTTCAGATACTGGCGGACGCCATCGCGATTGGTGTCCGTTTCGCTGAGCGCCGGATTGTTGAGGAACCGCATCAGCCAGTCCGGGTTCACACGCGCGCCTTCGCCAATCAGCGTGGGCGGCTTCTGGTCTTTCCAGTCCGGATCCTGATACTTGGTCATGGTGTCGAGTATGCTGTTCTGCCCCACGTGCACTTTGTGGCAGCCCATGCAGTTGTACTTGCGCACCACCCACCAGCCGTCGATGATGTCCTGGCGCTGATCGGTAGGATTGTAGAAATACCGGGAGGGCACGCTGGCATCCACCGAGCCTTCGAGCAGCGTCGTCACGGCGTCGATTTCCGGCTTCGAGAAGTTGAAGTTCGGCATCTTCAGCCGGTCCTGCTTGGCCTTCTCCTTGCCCGTGTCGTACACCGCCGGGTTCTCCAGCTTGTGCTCGAAAAAGCCCTTGTGCGTGTACCAGCCTTCGTCTTCGGCCTTGTGCCCGAGCAGCGCGAAATCCAGGCGCTCCGTGGGCTTCGAGCCTTCCTTGGTCAACTCCGTTCCGATGCGCTGCTCTTCTTCCAGGCCCGCGATCTCATGGCATCCCGCGCAACCATAGTTGCGAACCAGCGAGAGGCCCTGGTTCTTCAAGTTGGCGTCGTCCATGTAGTCCGTGTTGGCGTACGCGGCATCGTCGTGTTTGCGCGTCATCAGGTAACTGGCGACATCGCGGGCTTCATCTTCGGTCAGACGCAAGCTCGGCATCGGCGTCATCTGCTGCACCTGCAGTTCGTGGCCGTCGTTGGGGCACTTGGTGTGCTCCAGGTCGAATACGTAGGGCAGGTTGTGGCGCTGGTAGTCGTCGGCCGTCAGGTCCTTCTTCTCGAATGTGCAGTAGGGCGCGGAGCGCTGGCGCGGATTGTGTACCCAGCGCACCAGGTAATCGTAGTTGGCCTTTTCGCCCTCGCGGCTCAGGTTGGCGGCGAATGTGCCGCCCTGCTTCTGGCCGCCCTCGCCCATGGAGTGGCAGGCCATGCAGCCGCGCGTTTCGAACGCTTCCTTGCCTTTGGCGGGATCGCCCGGTTTCTGCGCGGGCGGCGCGGCATTCACGCCGGATTGCCAGATGAAAGCCGAAATCGCCCGGATCTCGGTATCGTCCAAACGGAAGGTCGGCATCTTGGTGCCCTCGCGCCACTGGTGCGGGTCTTTCAACCAGACCGGAATCCATTCCTTCTTCAGCTTGGCCCGGGCTTCCTTAAGACTTGGCCCCACCTTTTTGACCTCGCGGATCAGGCTGTGCGAGCGCATATCGAACTGCTCGATTTTGGCATCGAGGCCGGTGCTCCGCACCTTCAAGTCGTTCGAGTGCTGGAAAAGTTGCTTGGCCTCGTTGTCGCTGGTGCGCGGGTTGTTGGCCTTCTGTTCCGAAAATCCGATCTCGCGCTTCCACTCGGCCTTCTGCTGTTCCAACTGGCGGATCTGCTGGTTCACCGAAGAAATCTCGTCGGCCTCGCGGTCGAAGCCTTCATACCGGTGGCAGCCCATGCAGCCGCGCAGACGGAAAATCTCGCGCCCCTGGTTGAGCGTGTCAGCCATCTCGGTCACAACTTCGCGCACGTGGCATTGCTGGCAGCCGGCGTCGATATTTTCTTTATGATGCATCGGCCATAGCCAGAACTTGTTATATCCGTGCGCCTTTTCGATGCTCGCAATCGACGCCCCGTTGCCCCCGTGGCAGGGCGTGCAGCCGAACTTGTCGGGGTCGTGGATCTTCAGCATTTCCTTGTTCGGATGACTGGCGAAGACTTCCTCGCCGCCCATGGCGGCCTTGGTCAGCACGATCGGTTCGCGCGTTCCCAGGTGGCAGGATTCGCAGCGGTCCACCAGGTCCACGTCCTTCACATGGATCTGGCGAATCTTGATATCGAAGTTTTCAAGCGAAGCCTGCACCGCCGAAATGGTTGCCGTGCTGGCATCCGCGATGCGGTCCGACATATACAGATCGCGTTTGACGCGCAGCTCCGTGGCCTGCTTCATCAGGTCCACGCGCTGCTGCAGCAGTTTGGCCTTCTCGTCTTTCATCGCCTGAAGCCGGTCGGCCATCTGCTGGAACGTCATATCCTTGGCCTGGTCCTCGCCCGGCAGTTTCACGCTCTTCGTCTGGGCCTTCAGCTCCGCAATCTGCTTGCGCAAGGAGTCCTTACTGCT
>Ga0105854_1000882_pt1 | contig 12780 bp, 12 predicted proteins | sample OrgsoiDNA_201058_FD_89679 | JGI IMG/M metagenome (GOLD analysis project Ga0105854, IMG submission 89679) | Permafrost soil microbial communities from the Arctic, to analyse light accelerated degradation of dissolved organic matter (DOM) -... | ecosystem: Environmental > Terrestrial > Soil >... | reverse complement strand
GAATGATTCGATGAATTGTTCATAGCTGGGAGAACCGGGCGCACGTTGATACAACGGCGGAGGCTTTCGACCGCCGCCGCGCTCCGCAACGAGGTTACGACGAGTAAGCGCCCTTCGCGTGGAGCGCGGATTCGGCTTCCTCCAGCAATTCAACGGCCGACCGCCCTTCGAGCGCAAGCAGATGGGCAACAAGAGATTCCGCTATTGCGGATGCCGCGACAAGCGATGGGAAAAACGACGGGCTTTCGTGCGAAAAGATGAGGACATGGTCGGCGTTGAGGGCGAGGGGCGACACCGCGCTGTCGGTGATGGCGATAAGCTTGCAGCCCTGCTCTTTCGCCGCTTGCGCGACGCGGACTGCTTCGGCTGAATACGGAGCGAAGCTTGTTACGACTGTTGCGTGCCCTTTGGCCATGCCGCGTAACTGCATTTCCAGTGTCCCCGCCTCGCCGCTCACAAGGCTCACCGATGACCGAAACAGCCGATAACCGTAGACCAGGCTGAACGCAACCGGGTAACACGAGCGGAATCCCGCCACGTGGACATGCGGTGCTTTGCGCAGCATCTTCGCTACCTCGACGATCTTCGTGCCGTTCTGTGCGAACGTGACTTCGAGGTTGTGGCTTTGCGCGATCGCGAGTTCTTGAACCAATGATTCGCCTGAGCCGCCTTTGACTAGGGCGCGGGCTTTGGACGTGAGCGCTTCCGGACGGGTGCGGACACGGGCGACGAATATCTCCCGGAGTTCGTTCCAGCCGGGGAAGCCCAATTGCTGCGATAAACGCACGAGGGCTGCGGGTTGAACGTTCGCTCGCTCGGCGACCTTCCGCATTGAAAGAACCGCGACCTCGTCCGGGAAGTCCAGCAGGAATCCGGCGCCCGCCTGGAATTGCGGGCTGAGTTCGGGAAACTTCGCGCGTATCGCTGAAACCAGGTCTTCGAAATTGGACGACACGAAACAAACCTCGTTAGGTTGACAACATTTGTAGTTTAACGAGGTTGCTGCGTCGACGGGTTGTTGTCGGTGACTGGAGGTCAGCGCATGCCAACGATCCTCGATTCTCAGCCGGTGTCGGTTTCTGCTTCCGCAATGCGCAGCGCTGCGCGGTAGCACGTCTCGGCCTCGTCGAAACGACCCGCGCCCGGCGACGGACAAGCGCTTCGTCGATGATCAAAGCGGGAGAGCGTTGCCGGGTTCGGCGTCGAGCGTGTCATGGAATCCCACGGTAGGTAGGCTAGTCCGTAGACCCAGTGCGCCGGGCGGCAAGCTCGAACAGTTTAGCGAAGCTCGTCGTGCCGGAGTCACTTCTGGCGGCGAAAAAAGCCCCGCTCAACGACGCGCGGGCGTCTCCTGGATCAGGCGAACAGACGCGCTTTTCAGGCTCATTTCCGACCTTCGCTTTTCGTCCCCGCCCGGGATAATCCTGTCATCGAACATCCCATTGAAAGACGCCATGAACGCTTCCGTCGAGCTTCCCGACTCGAACCTCTCCGCGACCGACCCCGATTTCGAGCAGGCACTCGCCGAAGTTCGGACGGTGGCGCTGGAGCATCATCGGAACGGCCGGATGGACGAAGCGGAGAGCCTTTACCGCATGGTCCTCGATGCGCGACCGGGCGACGCCGACATCAATTACAACATGGGCGTGATTGTCTACGGGCGCGGGCAGTACGCCGAGGCCGTTCCCTACTTCGAAGTGGCCGTTGGCGCAAATCCAAATCAAGGCCAGTATTGGTCCAGCTATATAGAAGCCTTGACGAACAGCGGCGAAATAGCGGCAGCTTGGATCGTGCTGGAAATGGCACAGCAGCGCGGGATGACAGGCCCGGTCATCAATAAGCTGATCGCCGGGATAACGGCCGCCACCAACGCACGAGAGGTGGCCGAGCAAGCCGCTTGCGCCCCGTCTGTGAGCACGCCCGCGCCGGCGCAGCCAGTCAAGCCACAACCTGCTGCCGCTTCCGCTGGAGCTACCGCGAAAACCAGGCTGGGCGCCGCCGCTCCTACACCGCAAGAAGTCAACCGGACCGTGACGCTCTACAACCAAGGGCGCGTGGTCGAGGCAGCAACGCTCGCACGCTCGCTGGCGGAGCGTTTTCCGACGCATGCGCCGAGCTGGCGGGCTTTCGGTCTCGCCATGCATCGGCTTGGCAGGATGCGGGAGGCGATCGAGCCGCTGAGCCGCGCCATCGACCTGGTGCCTGCCGACCACGAGTTGCGCCGCATTCTCGCCGACTCATTGCGGGACCAGGGTCTGCACACGCAGTCCGAGGCCCATTGCCGGCTGATTGTGGAACAAGACCCGCAAAATGCTGAAGCGCATCGGCTGCTAGCCATGGCGCTCCAGGCGCAAATGCGCTTTGGCGAAGCCGAAGCGAGCGGTCGCCGCGCGGTCGAACTGGCGCCCATGTCGTCGTCGGCGGGGAGCGTGCTCGGCGTGATTCTCATCGACCAGGGTCTTCTGGCTGAAGCCGAGGTTGAATTGCGGCGCACGCTTGCTTTGTCTCCGGCCGACCCCAAGCTGCACGAGAACCTGTTGTTTTGCATGAACCACAACGATAGCGTGGGTGCGCACGCGCTATTCGCCCAGCATTTGCAGTTCGGCGAGCAATGCGAGCGTCAACTGCGCCAGCGCTGGAAAAAGCATCTCAACGCCCGCGATCCGGAGCGCAAGTTGAATGTGGGGTTTGTATCCGGCGACCTCTGCCATCATGCCGTCGCGACTTTTGTCGAGCCGCTGCTGCCCCATCTCGCGAAAGATCCGGCCTTGAAGCTGCACGTGTACTACAACCATACGTTGCAGGATCAGACAACCCTCCGGCTCAAGCAGCATGTGCGGAACTGGAACGACATTGCGGGCCTGAGCGATGAAGCACTCGCGGATAAAATCCGCGCGGATCGAATCGACGTGTTGATCGATCTCTCCGGGCACACTGGCCGTAACCGGTTGCTGACTTTCGCTCGCAAGCCGGCTCCTCTCCAGGCAAGCTGGATCGGCTATCCCGGCACGACCGGTCTGCAGGCGATGGATTACTATCTCGCCGATCGTTTTCTCGTTCCGCCCGGCCAAGCGGAGAATCAATTCACCGAAAAGCTTGCCTACCTTCCGGCTTGCTCGGTGTTCTCGCCCTACCCAGCCTCGCCGCCGGTCAATGGCTTGCCGGCGTTGCGCAACGGCTATTTCACCTTTGGCAGCTTCAACCGCGTAAGCAAGATTCGCCCGGCCACCGTCGCGCTGTGGGCCAAGCTGTTGCGTGCGATACCCGACTCGCGCATGTTGCTTGGTTCCATGGCGCCCGGCGGGGATTATTCAAAGCTGATCGAATGGTTCGAAAGCGAGGGCATAGCGCAGGATCGGCTCGACTTCCGCGCGCGCTCCGAGGAGCCGGTTTATTTGCAGCAGCACCATCATGTCGACCTGTGCCTCGACACTTTTCCGTACGCCGGCGGCACGACCACCATGCACGCGACCTGGATGGGTGTGCCCACGCTCACGCAGTCCGGCGACACAATACCGAGTCGCGCTGGCGCGACGGTCATGTCCCATGCCGGCCTGTTTGGTTTCATCGCTTCTGATGAAGATGACTTCATTGCCAAGGGTCTCGCGATTGCCTCGGACCTGAACGCGCTCGCCGGGATTCGAGCAGGCCTGCGCGAGCAATTCCGGACATCCCCGTTGTTGAATTCGCAATTGATCGCCGACAGTTTCTCGCTCGTGCTGCGCGACATGTGGCGACGCTGGTGCGCCGGCCAGCCCGCGGCGCCGCTCGAAGTGCGCGCCACGGGCGCGCTGGACAACCGTTGATGCCGTTGCTGCAACCCAATGTGCTCGCGGAGGATACCTTGAGCCATCCCATTCGCATCGTTGAGCCGATCGTCGACGAACGCATGTACGTCACACAACCGCATCTTGCGCCGCTCGACGAATTCATTCCCTATCTGGAAAAGATCTGGCAAAGCAAGGTCCTGACCAACGGCGGACCGTTCCATCAGCAGTTCGAGAAGGCGCTCTGCGAGTACCTTGGCGTCAAGCACCTGGCGCTGTTCACCAACGGCACGCTCGCGCTTGTCACCGCACTCCAGGCCCTGCGAATCACGGGCGAAGTGATCACGACGCCGTACTCGTTTGTCGCGACCGCTCATTCGTTGCTCTGGAACGGTATCAAGCCGGTGTTCGTGGATGTCGATCCCCATACGCTCAATCTCGATCCCGCAAAGATCGAGGCGGCCATCACGCCGCAGACGACCGCGATCATGCCGGTGCATTGCTATGGGCATCCGTGTGACGTCGAAGCAATCCAGAAGATCGCCGACAACTACAACCTGAAGGTGATCTACGACGCCGCCCACGCGTTCGGCGTGCAGACCGAGAACGGCAGCGTGCTGCAATATGGCGATCTCGCCGTGCTCAGCTTCCATGCTACAAAAGTCTTCAACACCTTCGAGGGCGGCGCCATTATTTGCCCGGATGCCAAGACCAAGCAGCGCATCGATCATTTGAAGAACTTCGGGTACGTCGACGAAGTGACCGTGGTCGCACCGGGTATCAACGGCAAGATGAGCGAAATCAATGCGGCGTTCGGTCTGCTGCAGTTGAAACACATCGACGTGGCGCTCGCGCGCCGCAAGGAAATCGACGCGCGGTACAGGACGTTGCTGCGCGATGTGCCGGGCGTTCGTTGCGTGAATGACGCAAGGGAAAAAACTGCGAACTACTCCTATTTTCCTATCCTCGTCGAGAACGACTACCCGCTCTCTCGCGATGCCTTGTATCAGAAGTTCCGTGACCGCGAAATCTTCGTGCGACGCTATTTCTATCCGCTGATTTCCGAATTTCCCATGTACCGGGGAACGCCCTCGGCGCACCGCGACAACCTTCCCGTAGCATCTGAAGCAGCGCTCAAAGTATTGTGTATTCCTATCCATCCCGGGATGTCGGACGAAGATGTCGAGAGGGTTGTCGACATTATCGCGAGCGCGTAGTGATGAAGCTCGCCGCCATGTTGAACGAGTGGACAAGCACATGAGCGAAGAAGCCATCGGGGGGTATCTCCAGCTTGAGCTGCCGCGGGCCGGAGCGCAATATCACCGTGACGCGCTGCGCTTTCAATCGTCCCGCGCGGCGTTCCTGGCGCTGTTGCGTGCCGGCCAGCCCTCAGCGGTCTGGATGCCCTGGTACATCTGCGGGAGCATGCTCGAGCCGCTCGTCATGGCCGGCATTCCAATCAAACGGTATGAACTCGACGAACGCTTGCGCGTGAAATCCGCGGAACCGGCGGACGGCGAGTGGCTGCTGTACGTGAACTATTTCGGCCTTTGCGATAGCAACGTCGACGACGTCCTCGACCGGTTTCCTCGAGAACAGGTCGTGATCGACAACGCGCAGGCGTTCTTCGCGCAACCACGCGAATGCCTGGCTACGCTGTACTCGCCGAGGAAATTCGTTGGCGTGCCGGACGGCGGCTATCTCGTCACGAACGAGGCAATCAGTACACCGGAGGCGGTCGATCGCGGATCGCTGGACCGATGTGCGCACCTGCTCAAGCGCATTGCCGACGATGCGGAGTCCGGCTACACCGACTATGCGGCGGCCGAGGAAAGCCTGAAGCTACAGGAACCCAAGCGCATGTCCGCGCTCACGCGGCGCCTTCTCGCCGGCATCGATTACGACGATGTGCGCGCACGACGCGTTGAGAACTTCGCGTTTCTCCACGAGAAGCTGCATCGCTACAACCACTTCAGCTTCACAGCCAACCCTGATGCGGTGCCGCTCTGTTATCCGTATCTTGGTGCGCCTGCCGGTATGCGCGAGGAGCTGCAAGCGCAACGCATCTACACACCGAGTTATTGGCCCGAAGTGGCCACGACCGAATCGATGCCGGACTTCGAGAGGAATGTGCCGGGATCGACGGTGTTCCTGCCCTGCGATCAGCGGCTTTCGCGTGCTCAACTCGACATGATGGTGCGATCTTTGTTGGACCGACTGGCATGATCAACGACGAAATATTCCTCCGCGAACTCGAACGTCGCGACCTTTGCGGCGTCAACGCATGGCGTGCCGACCGCGAGCTGGTTGGACTGCTGGGCGGCAGCTTTCGTTACGTGGGTAGCGAGATCGATGAAAAATGGTTCGACGCCTATCTGGCTTCGCGCGCGCACAATGTTCGCCTCGCGATCTGTCTCAAGTCCACGGGCGAAGCGTTGGGTGTCGCCTATCTGCTGGGTATCGACTGGGTCAACCGCTCTGCCGAATTCTCGATCCAGATTGGCGTGGAATCGGCGCGAGGCCGCGGAATCGGTGAAGCAGCGACACGCTTGACGCTCCAGCATGCATTCGACGACCTGAATCTACACCGCATTTCCCTGACGGTACTGGCGTCCAATGCGCGCGCGAAAGCGCTCTACGAGAAAGTGGGCTTTCGTGCCGAGGGCCTGTTCCGACAGGCGGTCTATAAAGGCGGCCGCTATCTCGACGTTATTCCGATGGCCTCGCTCGCTACCGACCGGCCAATTCCGTCGCCCACTGTGCACCACCCCGTTCATGAATCCGATTGATCCACACCACGAAGCCGCCCTGACAACCACCGGCTGGACCGTGCTTGCGCGCCTGATTCGTACCGATCTGATCGATGCGCTCGTCGAGGCCCTTGCGCCGTCGCTCAGCTTGCGCGACGAGATCCGGCGTCGCAACGGCGTGCTGGAAAACAGTGCCGGCACCTTGCACCACTTGCTGATGGATAGCGCGTGCTACGTCGAGTTGCTCGCTGAATTCAACGTAATGGAACCGCTTTTCAGGGCATTTTTCGGCGGCAACTTCATCCTGAATTCGTATGGCGGCGTGATCAATGAACGCGGCGCGCACGCGTATGTGCAGAAGGTGCATCGCGATATCCGCTTTGGCTCCGATTCGCGGCGGTTCATGCTAAACGCGCTCGTGATGCTCGACGATTTCACGCTGGAAAACGGTGCGACGCACATCCTGTCGCATTCGCAGAACCAGCCGGAAGCGCCCGACGACGATCATTTCTACACGCAGGCATCGCGTGCGACCGGTGAACGCGGCTCCGTGCTGCTATTCGATTCGCGCATGTGGCATGCTGCCGGCTGCAACTCGACAAGCCAGCCGAGAAGAGCGCTGACACTGACGTTCACCAGCCCGTTTTTCAAACCTCAACTCGACTACGCGCGGCTGGTCGGCTATAGCGATCTTGCGCGCCAGGACGCATGGTTGCGGCAGGTAATCGGCTTCAATGCGCGGGTGCCTGAATCTCTTGAGGAGTTTTATGTACCGGTCGAGCAGCGCAGTTATCAGCGTGGACAGGACTGACATGACGAGCAGAGACTATAACGCGGAAGCCCGCGATCATCCCGAACACCGGTACGCGTACGAATTCGACTACCTGATGCATGCCTATATGCTGAAGACGTTCGCACCGTTTTTTGTGGGCAACGACGTGCTCGAACTCGGCTGCTTCGAGGGTCACTTCACAAAGCTGCTGCAAAAGCAGTTCGCGACTGTCGAAGTGGTCGAGGCATCATCGGATTGCATAGCGATCGCCTCGGCCAATGTGGGTAACGAGGTCAGGTTCCATCATTCGACCTTCGAAACGTTCGAGCCCGAACGGCGTTACGACAACATCTTCCTGATTCATACGCTTGAACACCTTGACCGCCCCGTCGAAGTGCTTAACCGTATTGGGGGATGGCTCTCGGAGCGTGGTCGTTTGTTTGTCGCCGCGCCGAATGCACGAGCCGCGTCGCGTCAGATCGCCGTCAACATGGGGTTGATCGATCACGCCGCCGCCGTGACGCACGCCGAGGCCGAACACGGCCACCGTGTGACGTACTCACTGGATACGCTTAAGGCCGACGTGCGGGCGGCGAAGCTGCAGCCGGTTACGCAAGGTGGCATCGTGTTCAAAGGCCTGGCGAACTTCCAGCTCGACGCCGCGCTTAAGGCCGGCATCATCTCGACAGAGTACCTCGACGGCTGCTTTGAACTGGGACGCGTCTATCCCGACCTCTGTTCGAGCATCTACGTGATCTCCGAACGTGGCGCCGATATCTGAATCGATACGATGAAAGTAGCCATCATGCAGCCGTACTTCTTTCCGTACATCGGCTACTTTCAACTGTTGAAGGCGGCAGACTTCTTCGTGGTGTACGACAACATCAAATACACGAAGAAGGGCTGGTTCAATCGCAATCGCTTTCTTCAAAATGGAACAGACGCGTTTTTCAGTATCCCCCTGCAAAACGACTCGGATTCGCTGGATGTAGTCGATCGGACAATCGCACCGGCATTTGATAAAAAGAAACTGCTCAATCAATTGCGTGCCGCTTACGTGAAGGCGCCACGGTTTGAGCGCGCGTTTGCACTTTTCGAGCAGTGCGTCATGCATGGCGAGTCCAATCTTTTTCGCTTTATCTTGTACGCGCTTGAAAGGACTGTCGCCGAACTCGGTATTGGAACCCGGATTGTAGTGTCGTCTTCCGTGCCGATCGATCACTCGCTTCGGGGGCAGGACAAGGTCGTGGCGCTATGCGAGGCGCTCGGTGCCACGACCTACATCAATGCCATCGGGGGAACAAGTTTGTATGGTGCTGAGGCCTTCGAATCGCGAGGGATCGATTTGCGTTTTCTCCGATCGCGGCCCGTCACCTATCCGCAATTCGGCAACACGTTCGTCCCTTGGCTGAGTATCCTCGATGTCCTCATGTTCAATGAGATCGACACAGTCCGGGCGTTGCTCGACGAGTACGACCTGATAGCCGGACCAGTCGAGACAACGCCCGTTGCCGTTTGAATGGTTCCGGCGCGGCTACTGCCGCGCAGTGACGGGCGCAGGACTCTTGCCACTGACTCATCGGTTCAAATCTTGAGCGTCTCGTCTTTGTTTCGGTCGGGCACCAATACGTGGACTACGCTCACATTCAACAAGGTTGTGGACTCGATCAGCTTCAAAGATCCGTGTCAACCAGGCCCCATCCATGTTTTCAGCACAGAGGCTGCATGTTGTTGAGTTCGTCGGTCATGCTAAAGCCGGCCGAAGCGACCGGCTTTAATTAGTTCGTGACAATAAAGTTGAGAACTGCTGCCCTTGCGGTAGAAGGCTCGCGTCGATCTAGGTATCACAGCATCTTGCTTTAAAGTTGCGAACAAACCGGGTTCAATCTGCTCCATCTGCTTGCCTGAAACAATAAAGTTGAGAACAGCATACCGCAGGCTTGTGGCATGCGAACGACCTGTGTTGAGTGGATCTGATTGTCGCTTCGACCCTGAGCAGACATTCAGCTTAGCGGGAAGCGGACGTTCGGTGGCATATTGTCTGGGCAGGCCGAGCGTGCGGCGTAGCCACATTCCGCCAGAGCTCTCGCCAAAAGCGATTGTGTACCTTCGACTGGCTCAAATGAGGCTTCTGAATTCAACTGAGTCGGCGTTAAGGTGATTTCGCAGCGGAGCGGCAACAACGTCGAAGTTGTTGATCGCGTGCAAGCGTGATTGCGCCGCTCACGCCCCGACGCGCACTCTCCCGCGGCGCATGCAAAAAAGTGCGATGCGTCGAGCGCGAACTGTTTGACGCTTGGGAAAAACGCATCTAGATCAGATGGGTTTGTCGCTCGCCGGCTTGCCAAAACGGGTAGGAGCTTTCTCGCCGTCCTTTTCGAAGTCGCTATACGTCCAATCGAATTTCGCGGTCGACGTCGCGAGCGAACGGCTCAGTCCGACGCCGTATTCGGTCAGATACGTACGACGCGTCTTGTTCTGGATGATGCCGTCCTTGGTGTCCTCGCAGTCGAGGTCGATAGCCTTGCCGGTCAGCGCGGCGTTGACCTGCGAAGCCGGATAGTAGTGGCCTGTGTGACAGCTCGACACGGTAGTGCGGAAGTTGGCGATTTGAACCGTCGTGCCGATCTTGAACGTCGTGGTGTACGTTGTATCTTCCTTTGGTGCATCGAACGCGAACTGGTTATTGTCGCTGTCATGCACGACAAACGGAATGAAGGCCATAGTCTGCGAGTATGTAGCCGTCTCCTGTTTCAGGCTGTACATGTTGAGGTACGAAAGGCTGAACGTCGCGCCGCTCGGTACATCGTTAGCAGACGTCTCGAGCACTTGCTGGACCAAACCCGTGTCCTTCGCGTTAATCAGCGTGGCTTTGAAATCGTTCTTCATCGCGACGGCACCGACGTGCCCTGACAGCGTGCCCGACATTGTCAATATCTTGAACGGCAGCGTGTGCGCACCAGGAACGGGCAATTTGTCGCGCACCCCAGTGGGCAATGATTCAATGCTGAAGTGCGTCGCGAGATACCCTGGCTTGTCGCTAGCTATGTCCTTGACCGACACGAACTGGACGCACCCGGACAACAGTCCGATGGATGCCAAAGACACGCCGGTCAGCGCGCTGGTCTTCTTGATCTGCATACTCTATCAATCCTCTATCGACTTGCCGCAACCCGAATGTTTCCGTATGCGCCGGCTAACGCGCTGCGAGATGAGCGCGCCTATCTGCATATCGGCACCCGAGAATGAATCTTTAGGGGGCTGTCGATGTGCACTGGGATTGTCACAAATTTGGAAGAGTCGACCCAACGGCAGGTTTTGCCCCAGAGTGTGTCAAAACGCACGCCATTTCGGCTCAGCGCAAAAAGCGGCTTGTTAGATCGCTCTATATCGGCCTCGCGGCACCTCTGGAGTGGTAAAGCGGTCCCCTGAAACCTAGTGATTTTGAGTTTTGACACGGCCTCGGCCTAGCCCAGTCCGACGATGTACATGTGGATCGGGAGTATTAATCGGTCCGCGTCGGGCAGACGTTGGCCCAGAAGAAACAGTTGGGCCAACGAGAAACGGACGTTCGAGATGCCGTTTCAATGGGCGGCGATCGGTCAGCATCTTCCCGATAATCACGTTGCTACAATCGTGTCGCATCTACATGAAGTGACCGACATGGCGGAAAATAAAATCCTACTGCGCGTGGCTGAGCATGATGATGCATGGAGCATAGCGAGACTGCACACCCGAAGTTGGCAGGCAGCTTACTGTGACATCTTGCCCGCCGCATACCTACTTGAAAAAGTGCCGGCCGAGCATGCCTCGCATTGGGAAAACTATATGGCGCGGCCAGCGGAAGCGCGAGGCCTCGTCATGTTGGCCGAGCGTAACGGAACGGCGGTTGGCTTCGTTAGTGCCGAGAATGTGGATGACTCGTCCCACGGAACATTGCTCGACTGCCTTCATGTGCTCCCAACCCATCAAGGATGCGGAGCCGGAAAGCTCATGATTGCCGCGGTACGTGGGTGGACGAGAGAACGAAATCAGAATCTGATGCATCTTTACGTACTCGACGCTAACGCTCGTGCGATCGCCTTCTACGAGCGCAATGGCTGGCGATTTGCAGGGACTAAAGCTAGTTACATCGACACAACGCCAGTGATCGACCGTCGATACCTCATCGACGTATAGATTGTCGTCGATTTGGGAGGGCTCCATGACGGTCCGTTATTGGCCGCGTGCTGCCTGACGGCGATCATCAGTAGCCTGCCGATAAGTGACAGTTGAGGTGAGCCGAAAAGCAAACCTACGCCTGGCAATTGTAAAATCTTGGGTAGATTGCCGTTGTCGTGCATAAGAAATGAGCGATGATCCCAGCTCTAAAAACATGTTAGACCTCTGCGTTTTGAGATGTACCGAATAGCACCAGTCCCACTCGACCGCGGCTCACTGCTGGATAAAAAAAGCATCATGATCGACACTCCAAGATACGATTCCTATCTAGTCTCCGCTCACACGACAGCGGCCACCGCCTCTGTCGCACGCTGGGTAGCGCAGCACCATAGCTTTCCGGTGCAGCAGTGCCATCTGATTCGCCGCGGTTTGAACGATAATTACGCGCTGCGTGCGGCCGACCAGTAGAAGTCGGCCAGGCTCAAACACGCCCGTTCAACGGAAAGCGCCGCTTCGCTCACCACACGACGTGCGGCTATGACCCACAGAAAGGGCCTTGCTCACTCATCGCGCGCTTCCAGGTGTGTTCCGTACTGGAAACCGGCGCAGGGGAAGCGAGTGGCGCGGCAGGAGTACCCGTGTCGTTCAGATCGACATGACAGCGACCGTCGGTCACAGAGAGAAGAGCGACATAGCGGTGGGTGGCTTCCGGTGTGAACGTAAGGGTGTCGACGCAGAATTTCTCGACCACCAGCATATTCTTTGTGTAGAACATGGAGAAAGACAACGGCACGTTTGGTGTTACTTTGCGCGCAATCTCCTTCGCAGCATCCATTACGGGAAGATGATGTCGCTCGGTACATTCAGCCGCGCCTCCATAGATAAATGCTTGTGCCGTGAAATCGCCTGCTTTGCGAAAAACAATAGTAGCGGCGTCTGCCTGGGACGGTTCCTGATAGGTTGTTGCGCAACCAGTGATGGCGAGCGCGCATGCGCCCAGCATAAGTGTTCGGCTAAATTTCATGGTTATTGATCAGGGGTATGTGCAGATTGAAATCACACGCAATCGCGCTCAAAAACGCGATCGAGTCCAATCATCCTTTACGGCACCCAGCAAGATATCTTGAGAGATAGTGCATTCTGCAGGCAGGCGAGCGCAAATCACAGTTTGTCAACGATTTGCACGCTGACGTTGACTGTCCGTTCGTGGCCGAACAGTGCCTGATGCGATAGGCACACATCGAACTGAGGGAATCTACGTCTTTCCGAAAACAGCCGCTCGACCGTCTGATGCTTGCGACGCCTCCTCGATCAACTGCCTTTCTCGACT
>Ga0105854_1000878_pt1 | contig 12806 bp, 7 predicted proteins | sample OrgsoiDNA_201058_FD_89679 | JGI IMG/M metagenome (GOLD analysis project Ga0105854, IMG submission 89679) | Permafrost soil microbial communities from the Arctic, to analyse light accelerated degradation of dissolved organic matter (DOM) -... | ecosystem: Environmental > Terrestrial > Soil >... | reverse complement strand
TAATCCGGGGCCAGGCGGGGAAACGGACACAGCTTTTGTTCCCGTCGGCCACAATCAGGCGCCGGATCTGGCGCCGTAGAGGCCGTGCGCTAAAACGTATTCCAGCACACACTGCGGAACCTCGGCCGGGCGTTGGCCGGCGCCCAGTGCGCGGCGGACGCGCGAAGACGAGACCGGAAGATCGAGGGTGTCCAATCGGTGCAGACCGACCTCGGGCGGCACGTCATAGACGTGGCCGGGGCGGCTCACCACCAGGAAACAGACGCTGCGCGCCACATCCTGCCACCTGTGCCAGGTACGGATTTCGGCGAAGGCATCGGCGCCAATCAGGAAATACAATTCGTCGCCCGCGGCCAGGCCGGCGCGCAGCTTTTCGATGGTGTCGATGGAGTAGCTGTGGGCCGTGCCCTCCTCAAGGCGCGAGACTTCGAAACGCGGTTGGTCCTGGCAGGCCAGTTCGGCCATGCGTACCCGGTCCTCATAAGGCGCATGCGTGGCGCCGGCTTTGTGGGGAGGATGGAAGGCCGGAACGAACAGCACGCGGTCCAGATGAAAACGGCCGGCGGCCAATCGGGCAAGCGAGAGGTGGGCGTTGTGGATAGGGTCGAAGGTGCCGCCGAAGAGTGCCAGTTTCATGGAGCGCTGGCGGTCTTGCCGCCGGTGTTTTTCTAGCAAGTGACGAACCGGCGGCAAGACCCCGCATCGGTCGGGTCTTAACGACGCCGGCGCTACCGTTCGATTTTGACGGAGTTGATGCGGACCTCCTTCTTGGGCCGGTCCTGACCGTCGCGCGGAACTTTGGAAATCTTCTCCACCACGTCGTAGCCTTCGCTGACTTCGCCAAAGACGCTGTGTTTGTTGTCGAGGTGTCCGGTAGGGGCCACCGTGATGAAGAACTGGCTGCCGTTCGTATTGGGCCCGGCGTTGGCCATGGAGACGATGCCCGGCTTGTTGTGCTTCAGCGAGGCATGGAACTCGTCGGCGAATTGGTACCCTGGGCCGCCGCGTCCGGTGCCCTTCGGATCGCCGGCCTGGACCATGAAGTCCGGGATCACGCGATGGAAAATGGTGCCGTCGTAAAACGGCTTGCCGGTCTTGGTTCCTTCCGCGAGGCCGATAAAGTTCTCGACGGTGAGAGGCGCCTTGTCGGCGTGAAGTTTGATTTTAAACTTGCCTTCGGTGGTATCGAATGCAGCGTATATTTCGTTGGCCATCACAGAGATTGTAACAATACTCCTTATGTTAAACTGCGCCTTGCAGTTGGATTTTTGTAATGAATCCGGAGACGCAGAATCCGCTGACCTTGGAGGAGCACCGCGAGCTGGCCCGCGAAATGAGCGCCGCCAATGCGCGCCTGCGGGAATTGTGTCACCTGGTGGCCAGCGTCTACGGACCGCGGAATCGTGCGGCGTTCAGCGCCCTGAAGGCCACCGCGGCCATGGAACGGCTGTGCCAGGAGCTGCAGACGCAGGTCACGGCGGACTACCCGAGCTTGGCAACTGAGAAGTTTTATCTGTAACAGACAGGCGAAGGATACCTGTCCTACCAGCCGGCCGGTTGACCGCGGTTTTGTTCGTCGAGCCATTTTTGCAGCGGAGCGAAATAGTCGCGAATGGCCGTTGCATCCATCTGCCGGGTGCCGGCGATCTTCTCCAGGGCATCCTGCCAGGGGCGGCTCTGCCCCAATTCCAGCATGGCATTCAAACGGGCGCCCGCTTCTTTGTTACCGAAGATGGAGCAGCGGTTGAGGGGACCGGTGCAGCCGGCGGCTTGCGCCAGGGCGCGGTGGAACTGGAACTGGAGGATGTCGGCCAGGAAGTATCGCATGTAGGGAACGTTGGCCGCGACGTGATACTTCGCGGCGGGATCGAAATCGGCTTCGCTGCGATCCACGGGCGGCGCGATTCCCTGATACTTCTGCCGAAGCTGCCACCAGGTCTGGTTATACTTCGCCGGCGGGATCTCGCCCGAAAAAACTTTCCAGCGCCACTGATCGATGACCAGCCCGAACGGCAGGAAAGCAATCTTCTCGAGCGCCTTGTGCAGCAGCAGGCCGATGTCCTTGGAAGGGTCCGGGGCCTTATCCAACAGCCCCAGCTTGACCAGGTATTCGGGCGTGATGGATAGCGCAATGGTATCGCCCACGGCCTCGTGAAAGCCGTCGTTGGCGCTGTCGCGGAACAAGGGCGGCTGCCGGTTATAGGCGCGCTGGTAGAAATTATGACCGAGCTCGTGATGGACGGTGAGAAAGTCTTCGCCAGTAATCTCGATGCACATCTTGAGGCGCAGGTCGTTGAGGTTGTCCACATCCCAGGCGCTGGCGTGGCAGACCACATCGCGGTCGCGCGGCTTGAGAAAAAGCGAGCGCTCCCAGAAAGTCTGCGGCAGCGGATCGAAACCCAGGGAGACGAAGAAGCCTTCGCCGTACTTCACCATCTGCTTCCAATCGGTGTTGCGTTTCTTGAGCAGCTCGGTGATATCGAAGCCGGGGTCGGCGTTGGGGGGCGCCACCAGCGGGTAAATATTCGGCCAGTCCTGTGCCCACATATTGCCCAGCAGGTCGGCTGGAATCGCTCCGGTGGCGGGAACCGCGTCGCCATATTTCTCACGCAGCCGGGCGCGCACATACGTATGCAGCGAGAGATAGAGCGGCTTGACCTGCTCCCAGAGGCGGTCGAGCTCCCGGGCGAAAGCGTCGGGCGCCATATCGTATTTGGAGCGCCACATGGCGCCGTTTTCCTCAAAGCCGAGTTGGCGGGCGCCCTTATTGGCCAGTTCGACGTAGCGAACGAAGTCCTTGCGGATGGGGCGCCCGATGGCGTGCCAGCCCGTCCAGGCTTCCTTGAGCTGTTGAGGGTCGCGGCTTTCAGCCAGGATTTTGCTGAGCTCTTCCAGGTCCTTGCAGCTATCGGGACCGCTGGGGCAGTACTTGCCTTTGCCGTAGGCGCCCTCCATACCGGTGACGATGCGGGTGAGTTCCCCGCTCTCCTTGGGATCGGATGGCGTGGCGATGTTGAGCGAGAGCTTGAGCAATTTAATTTTGCGCGCGGTCACCGGGTCCAGCTTGAGGCCGTCGAAGCGCGTGGACTCCTTGGCATACTTGACGGTCGCGGCGATGGCGCGCTCATCGAGTTTGGCGGCGATGGTTTCGCTGTCGCCGTTAATGTAGGTGGACTTGATCCAGTCCGCCTGGGCGGCATCCACGCCCAGCACCTGCAACTTGCGCTCGGCGTCATCGATGAATCTGCGGGCTTCTTCTGGGGTCGCTTTGGGGTCCGCGGCTGGCGCCAGGGTTGCCAGGGTGAGCGCGAAACACGCAACTGCTGGAATCCTCATGCTTACACCTTAGCAGAGGGCCTGGAATCAAAGATCCCAGGAATTTTCGGCGGGCGATTTTGCGAGTTCGCCTTCGACGTGTTAGCATCAAATTGTTCGTGACATCGCGGGGACGTAGTTCAGTTTGGTTAGAACGCCGGCCTGTCACGTCGGAGGTCGCGGGTTCGAACCCCGTCGTCCCCGCCATTCCTTTTCAATCCCTTCCAGACAGTAGGGACCCGGAGAAGCTGCGAAAGCCTTCGCCGTCTCAAAACTGCATCCCCGGGGGAATCCGATGATCGCCGACCGAAAGTCGCCTGGAGTCTTTGGTTTCGTGGGCTGCCGCCGTCACAACCAGATCATCACGCGACGCGGAGTCTGGCGCCAGATCCCGACCTGGTCCTTGCTTTGACAGTGATCCCGATGTCGCGGCCCAGCCTCAGCACGAGCCGCATCAGGCGCTCGATCGAAAAGCCGGAAAGCTTGCCCTGCTTGAGCGCCGAAACCTTGGGCTGATCGATTCCGAGAATCGCGGCCGCTTGGCTCTGCGTGAGCCGTCGCCGCTGGATCTCGGCGATTATCTTCGCGGCCAACTCGGCCTTCGCCAGCAGATCGTCAGCATGTGGCAGGTTCAAGTCGGCAAAGACGTTTCCGGAACTCGGCGTAAATTCTCGATTCGGCATCTTCCCTCCCCTCATTTCCCCGCCAGCTTGCGCGCAAGTTGAAGCCGCCGTCAGCCGAACGAGCGTGTCGACAAGCCAAATCAGCTTGCGCGGTTGATGCGGCACTACGGGCACAACCTCCATTGTATGCCAGATCTAGCATAAAGCGGCCGTCGGGAACTCTAGCACGGCCCAGGACAGGAGCGTAAAATGGGCCGATGACGATACTGTCGCAGGATTTGCAGTATGCGGTCCGGCTCTTCCGAAAGTCGCCGGGCTTCACTGCCATTGCCATTCTCACTCTCGCGCTGGGGATCGGCGCCAACACGACGCTCTTTTCGGTCTTGAACGGCGTATTGCTGAACCCGCTGCCGTATCCGCATTCCGAGCAGCTTGTGTCCCTTTATGCAAGCACGCCCGGGGTGGACCGCGCCCCCCTCGTCTATCTGAACTTCCTCGACTGGCAGCGCGACAGCCGGACCTTCTCGTCCATGGCGATTTACCGAAACCAGGATTACAACTTCACCGGGACGGCCGAAGCAGAACGGCTCAGCGGCTACATGATCTCCGCGGGTTTCTTTTCCACGCTCGGGGTGCAGCCGGTTCTCGGCCGCACGTTCCGCCTCGATGACGACCAGGTGGGCGCGGGCCCAGTGGTCATTCTGGGCGGCGGTTTGTGGGCGCGCAAATTCGGCTCTTCGCCCGATGTCATTGGCAAGGCCCTCGCTCTCAACGGCGTGTCTTACACCGTGGTGGGTGTGGTTCCCGCGAGTTTCAAGTTCTACGGCCGCGACCGGGACGTCTACACTCCCATAGGCCAGTGGAACGACCCATCGTTTCGCGATCGCCGGATCTCGGTCAGCGCGCATGCCGCCGGCCGGCTCAAACCGGGCGTTCCGCTGCCGCGGGCGCAAGCCGAAATGGACGTGGTGGCGCGCAACCTGGCGGCCGCTTTTCCGGTGGCCGACAAAGAGTCCGGCATCAAGCTGGTTTCCTTGAGGGAGGATCTGGTCGGCAACGTCCAGCCATTCCTGATGGTGCTTCTCGCCGCTGTCGGCTTCCTTCTGCTGATTGCGTGTGCGAACGTCGGGAATCTTCTTTTGGCACGCTCGATGAGCCGCTCGCGCGAGTTTGCGCTTCGCGCGGCAATCGGCGCCGGACAATGGCGGGTTCTCCGCCAACTGGTCACCGAGAGTGGTTTGCTCGCTTGCCTGGGAGGTACGCTCGGAATTCTGCTTGCGTGGTTCGGGCTGCAGGCCGTCGGCAAGGCTCTGCCGGGAACATTGCCGCGCGTCGAAGAAATCTCGCTCGATGGACGGGTGCTGCTCTTCACGCTGGCAGTTTCCGTGTTCGCCGCACTGGCTTCCGGACTAGCTCCGGCGCTCCAAGGCTCACGCGTGAATCTGGTGGAGATCCTCAAGGAGGGCGGCCGGGGCTCGATCGGTGCGCGCCACAGGCTGCAAAAAACGCTCGTGGCGATGGAGGTCGCCATGGCACTGGTTCTCCTGATCGGAGCGGGGCTGATGCTGCGCAGCCTCCGCGCGCTGTGGCGCGTGAATCCCGGATTCAATCCCAGCCACGCCATCACTTTTAACCTGTCCATCCCGGCCACCCCCGGAACTACCTCCGCGGAGACTCGTGCCCGGCTGCGCGGGCTCGACCAGCAGTTGAGCGCCATTCCCGGCGTGCAGGCCGTTTCCGTCACACTCGGCTCACGGCCGATGATCCACGATTCCTCGCTGCCTTTCTGGATCGAGGGGCGGCCCAAGCCCGCAAATGAGAACGAAATGCCCCAGGCGATGTTTTACCTGGTCGAAGCGGGGTTCGAGCAGGCCATGGGAATTAAACTGGAGCGCGGCCGCTTCGTGGCTCCGCGGGATAGAGAAAACACCTCCGTCGCGATTGCCATCGACGATGCCTTTGCGCGCACCTATTTCCCACAAGAGAATCCCGTTGGGAAGCGGGTCCATCTTCAGCAGTTTCAGGTGGAGGCCGAAATCGTCGGCGTGGTGGGGCATATCAAGCAGTGGGGGCCGGGCGGGGACGCAAAAGCGGCAATCGAAGCGCAGTTCTTCTATCCGTTCATGCAACTTCCGGAGAAGTTGATGCCCATGGTTGCGAACGGAGTTGCGGTGGTGCTGCGGACCGAGGGAGATCCGGCAGCGGTGATGGGTCTGGTTCGGAAGGCCGTGGAGCATCACGATTCTCGCGAAGTGGTCTACGGGGTGCAAACCCTGGACCGCCTGATGGCCGACTCCTTAGCCGCGCGCCGGATCACGATGATTCTCCTCGGCGTATTCGCCGTGCTCGCCGTGGTTCTTGCCTGCGTGGGGATTTACGGTGTGATTTCCTTCGTGGTAAGCCAGCGCACGCATGAAATCGGTGTCCGCATGGCGCTCGGTGCGCAACGCCGGGACGTGATGCGGCTGGTGTTTGGGGAGGGCATGAAGATGGCGCTGGCCGGCTTGACCGCCGGGGTCGCCGCCGGCTTGGGATTGACGCGCCTCATCGCCAACTTACTCTTCGGCGTCGCGCCGCAAGATCCGTTGACTTTCGCCTCCGTCGCAATCGTGTTGACAGCGGCAGCACTGCTCGCCTGCTATTTTCCTGCCCGCCGCGCGGTCCGGGTCGATCCCCTGGTGGCGCTGAGATACGAGTAGGGCGCACCCCTTCAGGAAGCCCAGCTAGTCTCCTGTCCCGGATAATTCCTGACAGTGCGCGGCAGGGTTAAGGTGGGGCAGACGCCCTCGTCTGCGCGCGATCCCCTGATCGCGCTCTTGCGTCCCTTGTCAAATCTTAAGCGAGACAGAACACTAGCGAAAACCCTGGCTGCTTTGGCTGCCGACGTGTTCCACGTGGCCGTGTAGTGTTCCGGCGTCCTGGAGACGTGCCCGGATTAGCGACGCTGCGGTGGCGGGGTGTCAAGGCGTTGTTGGCGACATTCCGGGCGGTTGAATGCCCGCGGCCGGTTGCCAAAGCGCGGCTACAGTCACCTCGGCAGCGCCGGGGCCAGTGCCTGGAGGCGCGGCAGGGGCCATGTCCAACTGGGCCATCCAACGCTCTCGTGGATTGTTTCCGGATACGCCGTAACACAGGACTTGACCGCCTTCTGATCGGCTACACTGAACTGAATCAAGCGAATGCCGCTCTCTCCAGGCACAAAACTCGGACCATACGAAATCCTCTCGCCCATAGGAGCCGGCGGCATGGGCGAGGTCTTTCGCGCCCGCGACCCGCGCCTGAGCCGCGACGTAGCCATCAAGGTGCTGCCTGCGGCCATGTCCACTGACCCTGACCGCCTCGCCCGCTTCCAGCGTGAGGCTCGCACCGTCGCCGCGCTCAACCATCCCCACATTGTCACCATCTACTCCGTTGAAGAGGCCGGCAGCATCCACTTCCTCACCATGGAGCTCGTCGAGGGCAAGCCGCTCGAACGCATTATCCCCGCTCACGGCCTGCCCGCCGACCAGATCGTCGACATCGGCAACGCGCTTGCCGACGCCCTCTCTGCCGCGCACGACAAGGGAATCGTCCATCGCGACCTCAAGCCCGCCAACGTCATGGTCAACAACGAGGGCCGCGTCAAGGTGCTCGATTTTGGCCTCGCCAAAGAGGTCACCCAGCTCGGCCCTGAAGATGAAACCCGCGCCGCCGCAGGCAACACCCAGGCCGGCATGGTCATGGGCACTCCCGCCTACATGTCGCCTGAGCAAATCTCCGCACGCCCCCTCGACCACCGCACAGACATCTTCTCCCTCGGCGTCGTGCTCCATGAGATGGCCACCGGCAAGCAGCCCTTTGCCGGCCTCTCCTCAGCAGAGCTCATCTCGTCAATCCTTCTCGACACCCCGCCCTCCGTCTGCGACATCCGCGCCGACCTGCCCAGCGATCTGGCACGCATCATCCGCCGCTGCCTTGAGAAAGACCCGCGCCACCGCATCCAGACCGCGCGAGACATCTCCAACGAGTTCCGCGACCTCGCCCGCCAAACCCAGCAGAGAGCCGCTTCGCCAACCTCGGCTCAAGCTCCAGCTCCAAGCCACGCCGCAATCCCGTCGCCAACCGCAGCCGTCCACTCCCACACCGACTCCGGCACCGCCCGCGCCAACGAAGGTTTCTGGGTCGCCGTGCTGCCCTTCAAGGCACAGGGCGCAAGCCCCGACCTCGCTGCGCTTGCCGAGGGACTCGCCGAAGACATCGTCACCGGCATGTCGCGCTTTTCTTATTTACGCGTTATCGCACGCGGTTCCACGCTCAGCTACGCCAACAAGGCAATCGACCTGCGCGTAGCAGGCAAAGAACTCGGCGCACGCTACGTCATGGAAGGCACCCTGCGCCAGGCTGGCGCAAAGCTGCGCCTCGCCGTTCAACTCGTTGACACGGTCACCGGCGCGCACCTCTGGGCTGAGAACTATGAGCGCGCCTTCAGCCCCGAATCCATCTTCGAACTCCAGGACGACCTGGTCCCACGCATCGTTTCCACCGTCGCCGATCAACACGGCGTGCTGCCGCACAGCATAGCGAGCGCGATCCGCGGCAAGTCCTCTGATCAACTGAGCCCCTACGAAGCGGTCCTGAGGGTGTTCAGTTTCCACGAACGGATGACTCCGGAGGAACACGCCGAGCTCAGGGATGTGCTGGAGCGAATTGTGAAAATCGCTCCGGGTGAGTCCGATTGTTGGGCGATGCTGGCGACGCTTTATGGCGACGAACACATGTTCGGGTTTCAAGGCCCGCCTGATCCTCTGGGACGGGCCGCGGCCGCGGCTCGACGGGCCGTCGAGCTAGCCCCGTCCAGTGCGTTGGCCCTCCAGGCGGTCTCACAGAGCCTGTTTTTCCGAAAGGAATTCACTGCGTTTCGCCCCGTGGCGGAGCGGGCGCTCCTGCAGAATCGAGCCGACGGGGCTCTCAAGGCCTTCCTGGGCATGCTGATCGCGTTTTCGGGCGAATGGGACCGCGGCTGCGCATTAGTCGATGGAGCTCTTCGGCTCAATCCTCATCACCCGGGTTGGTACTGGATTCCAGCCGCCGTCAACGCATACCGCAAGCGCGACTACCGGGCTTCCATTGAGGCATCCCGGACGATCAACATGCCCGGCTACTTCTGGGGTCCTTTCACCTCTGCCGCGTCGTACGGGCAATTGGGTGAACCCGATGCAGCGCGGAAAGCGTTGAAGGAACTGCTCGAGATCCGGCCCGATTTCGCGGAAGTCGTCCGCGTCGAAATCGGAAAGTGGTTTGATTCAGACCTCGTCGAGCACTTTGTCGAGGGTCTTTCAAAGGCTGGGCTGGCCGTCGGGGGAACCTCGGCGGTGGCAGGCCCGTCGGGTGAGGCGGGAGCGGCGAGCACCTCCGGCGCAGCGCATACTGACGAAGGATTCTGGGTCGCAGTACTGCCGTTCAAATCTGCGGGCGCCAGCTCCGAAGTCAGCGCGCTCGCCGAAGGCCTTTCCGAGGAAATCGTCACCGGACTTTCCCGCTTCTCCTATCTCCGCGTCATCGCCCGCGGCTCGACTCTGAAGTACGCGAATCAACCAGCGGACATTCGGACTGTAGGCAAGGAACTCGGCGCACGCTACGTCATGGAAGGCACGGTGCGCCAGGCTGGCGCGAAGCTGCGCGTCGCCGTTCAGCTCATCGACGCAACCACCGGCGCGCAACTCTGGGCCGAAACCTACGAGCGAGCCTTCCACCCCGACGCGATCTTTGAAGTGCAGGACGACCTCGTCCCACGCATCGTTTCCACCGTCGCCGATAACAACGGCGCATTGCCGCGAAGCATGAGTCAGGCAGTGCATAGCAAGGCCCCGGAAGAATTGAGCCCTTACGAAGCCGTGCTGCGCAGCTTCGCCTACTTTGAGAGGTACACCCCAGAAGAGTTGTCGGCTTCCCGGTCTGGGTTGGAAGCTGCCTTGCGCAAAGCTCCGGCATACGCAGATGCCTGGGCAATGCTCGCATGCCTCTGCGCGCAGGACTATTTGCATGGCTATGAGCTACAAGAAAACGCCCTGGAAAGCGCGGCCTCAGCCGCACGCAAGGCCGTTGAACTGAGCCCAGCGAATCATCTGGCGTATTTCAGCCTGGCCCAGGTCCTCGCACACCAGAAAGACTTCGATTCGTTTCAGGATGCTGCCGAGCGTGTCTTGGCGCTTAACCCGATGGACGGCAATGCGGTCGCCTTTCTCGGCGAGTTCCTCGTATATGGCGGAAATGCGGAGCGCGGCATGCAACTGGTCGAGCGCGCCAAGCAACTGAACCCGAATCATCCCGGCTTTTACTGGTTCGCGGATTTTTACCACGCGTTTTCTCAAAAGGACTACCGCGGCGCACTCGCTTTCGCACAGAAAGCCAGGCTGAGGGGCAACCCGCTGGCGCCAATGATGATTGCATCCGCGGCAGGTCAGCTCGGGGACGCAGAAACGGCGGCGAAAGCGGCAGGCGACTTGCTAAAGTTTCGCCCCGAACTCCCCGCCTTGATGACCAGGCAAGTAGCAAAAGTCTGGAACCCTGAATACGGCGAAAGGTTCCTCGACGGCCTGCGCAAAGCCGGCCTCGACATTCCCGCCGCGCAAACCCCATCCGCCCCCGCCAGCACCACCAGCGGAGCCACCCGCATCGCCGATTCCAAACCTCCCTCCATCGCCGTGCTGCCATTCGCCAACATGGGCGCGGACAAAGACCAGGAGTATTTCTCCGACGGCCTGGCGGAAGAGATCATCAACCTGCTGGCAAAAATCCCCGGCCTGAAAGTCATCGCCCGCACCTCGGCCTTCGCGTTCCGCGGCAAAGAGACCGACATTCGCGGAATTGCGGGTGCGCTGGGCGTCACGCATGTGCTCGAAGGGAGCGTACGCCGCACGGAAACCCGCCTCCGCGTTAGCGGCCAGTTGATTGACGCAGCCGACGGCGCCCACCTCTGGTCCGAGCGGTACGACCGCGAGATGAGCGACATCTTCACCCTTCAGGATGACATCGCTACGGCAATCGCCGGAGCATTGCGGGTGAAGCTTTCGCCAGAGACCATTCCAAAACGCTATGAACCGAAGCTCGCGGCCTATGAGGCTTATCTGAAAGCCAAGTATCTGCAAGCCAAGGCTACGCCGGAGTCGCTCGAGTTAGCGAAACAATGCCACGAGCGGGCGATTAAGCTCGATCCGGCATTTGCCCTCGCTCGGGTTGAGGTGGGATTCTACTGGGTCGCAATGACACTGTTCAGCAGGTACCCGGCGGACCACGCTTTGCTGGCAGCGCGTGAAGAGGCCGAGCGAGCGCTTCAAATTGATCCGGCTCTCCCGGACGCCCATGCTCTGTCGGGATACCTGGCCGCGGTCTTCGAGCAGGATTGGACCAGGGCTGAGCAGTATTTCGCCTTTCCGGGGGCAAGGCAAGTCGGCACATCGATAACCCAGCCCATTTATGCATGGTTCCAGTACTTGCGCGGCAATGTTGCGGAGGCAATCGCGCTCGCACAGCGTGCAGTCGAAGAAGACCCGCTCGATGTATGGCCACGGATGAATCTGCACGCCTATCTGCAGGCAGCGGACCGCGAGCGGGAAGCGCTTGAGCAATTGAGGAAAGTGCTGGAACTGGACCCGAACCAGGCTTTGGCCATGGTATCCATGGCCATGATCCTGGCTGACAAGGGCAACCTTCCTGAGGCGTTGGCGGCCGCACGGCGAGCCCATTCCATCGGGGTGTGGCTGCCTGAAACAACCGGTGTTCTTGCTGCACTCCTTTACCGCAGTGGGGACGATGCCGAGTCCCAATCAATCGCGAGAACACTTGGTTCCGGTGGCGCGCCCGGTGATGCGCGCGCACAGGCTCTCTTTCACTTGCTTTGCGGTGAAGTCGATAAAGGAGCCGACTGGGCCGAGCGGGCGATCAATGAGGGCGACCTCGCAATGAGGACGGTTTATATCCGCTTCGTGGCCTGCAAGCAGTTGAGAGCGAGCAATCGTTGGCCAAAGATTGCGAAGATGATCAACCTCCGTTGTTGACCTCAGCTATGGCTCAAGACCCGGTTCCTACGATTGCCCGTTCCAAGGATGCTGCGAGCAGCCAGATGGTTCCGGCGAAGAGCAGGGTATCGGCGACGTAATTCAGTGCTTCGACTGTCGGGGCGAGGGCCATGAGGGGGATGTAGAGCAGGAGGACGCTCAGGGTCACCGCAATCGCGAGCCACGTGGCGGCGAGGCGGGCGCGGCGATTGACGAGGCTCGCGACTCCGGCCAGCAGGAGGAGCGTGCCCATCGGATATCCCCAGAAAAGGCGGAGCGGGACCCATGCCGGCGTCAACTTGGATAGAGGAACTCCGGGCGCGATGTCGGGATGCAGGAAGTATACGACTGCGAACCAGACAGCGGCGACGGCGATCCAGATGCGGCCGATGACAGCCACGCGGCCTCCGGCGAGAGCCCATGCGCCGCCGGCGAAGGAGAGATCGCGGAGGAGGATGGTCCAGAAGAGAAGCTGCGCAGGGTTGGCTATGACGTTTGGCAGATGGATGAGGAGGACGAAGAGAAGGAACATTACGCCCAGGAGAGTGGCGGCCAATCGCACGTAGCGCGTCAGGGCCAGGCTGGTGGCTGAGGCCAGCAGGGCGATGCCGATGAAGCAGGTCCAGAACAAGTGTCCGGGAATCCAGGAGGGAACGATCTGCATGATGCTCCGGGACGCCACTAAATGCTCCGCGCCGAAGGCGGCCAAGGCCGAAGCCACGAATGCGGGGCCAACGGCGATGAGCTTGCCGGGATTGAAAGAGAGTCGCTTTCGGGCGGAGATCAGTCCGGCCACGAGAAAGACGATTCCGGCAAGAGATGGCCACAAAAC
>Ga0105854_1000876_pt1 | contig 12828 bp, 9 predicted proteins | sample OrgsoiDNA_201058_FD_89679 | JGI IMG/M metagenome (GOLD analysis project Ga0105854, IMG submission 89679) | Permafrost soil microbial communities from the Arctic, to analyse light accelerated degradation of dissolved organic matter (DOM) -... | ecosystem: Environmental > Terrestrial > Soil >... | reverse complement strand
CGTAAGGGCGACGTTAAGGACATGATCCCAGACGGCAAAGGTCGTATTCGTCTGGATTACCTGATCCCAGCACGTGGTCTGATCGGCTTCCGTACTGAATTCATGACCATGACTTCCGGTACTGGCCTGCTGTACTCCACATTCAGTCACTACGATGATGTGCGTCAGGGTGAAATCGGCCAACGTCAGAACGGCGTGTTGGTTTCCAACGGTCAAGGGAAAGCAGTGGCATTCGCACTGTACAGCCTGCAAGACCGCGGTAAATTGTTCCTGGGCCACGGCGCAGAAGTGTATGAAGGCCAGATCATCGGTATTCACTCACGTTCTAACGACCTGACCGTGAACTGCCTGACCGGTAAGAAGCTGACCAACATGCGTGCGTCCGGTACTGATGAAGCGACTACGCTGGTTCCTGCTATCAAAATGTCTCTGGAGCAAGCTCTGGAATTCATCGATGACGACGAACTGGTCGAAGTAACGCCTCTGTCTGTACGTATTCGTAAACGTCACCTGACCGAGAATGATCGTAAACGTGCTGGTCGTGGTCCTAAAGAAGGTTAATCTTCTTCCGCGCTAGACGTTTTCAATCAAACAGGGCATCTTCGGATGCCCTGTTTGTTTTATGTTTTTTTCTGACACCCGTACAAAACCCCGCACGTCCTTCGCTGTTCATACGTCCATTTTCCCGCTAAAGTTAAGCATCATCTTTGAAATCAGGAGCGTGCAATGCTGTACATTTTTGATATGGGAAACGTCATTATTGATATTGATTTCAAACGTGTGCTTGGCGTCTGGAGCAACCTCAGCGGTACGCCTTTAGCGACCCTAAACGAACGATTTTCAATGGGCGACGTCTTTCAACAACATGAGCGTGGCGAAATAAGCGACGAAGATTTCGCGGAAGAACTTTGCAAAGAAATGGGGGTCGCCCTGAGCTTTGAACAGTTCGAAGCGGGTTGGCAGGCGGTGTTTGTTGGATTGCGGCCTGAGGTGATCGCCTTATTTAAAACGCTGCGTGAACAAGGGCATCGCGTCGTCGTCTTGTCGAATACCAACCGGTTACACTTGAATTTCTGGCCAGAAAATTACCCTGAAATCGCCGCGAATGCTGATGCGATCTATCTGTCGCAGGAATTGGGTATGCGCAAACCTGAACCGAGAATTTTTGACTATGTTCTGCACAAAGAAGGTGTGGACGCCAGTCAGGCCGTTTTCTTTGATGATGTGTTAGAAAACGTTGAAGCCGCCCGTTCTGTGGGAATTAACGCCGTATTGGTGGAGAATAAAACCACCGTGCCGGCATGGTTCTCCTCCACGGGGCGTGGATGAAGGCACTGGGGCGGCGTCTAAAAGCAGGCTGGCACTTTGCACGCCTGCTGCTCAAACGTGCAGACAAAGATGGCCTGACGCTTCTGGCGGGCCATCTGGCCTATGTTTCTCTGCTCTCGTTGGTGCCGTTAATTGCCGTGGTATTCTCGCTGTTTGCCCTGTTTCCGGTGTTTTCTGAAATCAGCGATCAGCTTAAAACCTTCATCTTCAATAATTTCATGCCTGCTACGGGCGATGTAATTCAGCGCTATCTAGAACAATTCGTTGCCAACTCGAGTAAAATGACCGCGGTCGGCACCTGCGGGCTGATTGTCACGGCATTATTGCTGATCGCTTCCGTGGACAGCGTGCTCAATAAAATCTGGGACAGTAAAAGCCAACGGCCGATCGTCTTTTCTTTCGCGGTTTACTGGATGGTGCTAACACTGGGGCCGATCCTGCTGGTCGCCAGCGTAGCTATCAGCTCCTATTTGCTATCACTTAACTGGCTGAGTGTGACGGGCGTTCATTCTGTCATCGACCGTGTACTGCGGATTTTGCCGCTGCTGATTTCATGGATCTCATTCTGGCTGCTTTATCAGGTCGTTCCCACGGTGCGAGTCCCGCCGAAAGATGCTTTAGTTGGAGCACTGGTGTCGGGAGTTTTATTTGAATTGGGTAAAAAAGCCTTCGCGTTATATATCCAACTTTTCCCCTCTTATCAGCTGATTTACGGCGTGCTGGCGGTGATCCCGATTTTATTCCTCTGGGTTTATGTGAGCTGGTGTATCGTACTTCTCGGCGCCGAAATTACCGTTACGCTAGGCGAATACCGAGCCCTGCGTAAATTACGCGCCTCTGACAGCACTGCGTTAAACACCAAAGAACAATAATCATTGCAACAATGAAGGGCTTTTATGATTGCATTAATTCAGCGGGTACTTAATGCCAGCGTGACTGTCGAGGGTGACGTCTGTGGCAATATCGGCCCCGGTTTGCTGATTTTACTGGGCGTCGAACAAGGCGATGACGAACAGAAAGCGAAAAAATTGTGCGATAAGGTGATCGGATACCGTATCTTTGGTGATGAAAACGGCAAGATGAACCTCAACGTTCAGCAGGCGGGGGGCAGTTTGTTGGTGGTGTCGCAGTTTACGCTAGTGGCTGATACCCAAAAAGGCAATCGCCCAGGCTTCTCCCGGGGTGCCGCGCCACAAGACGCTGAAAGGCTCTATGACTATTTCTGCGAAGAGTGCCGAGAAAAAGGTATTCCAACTCAAACAGGGCGCTTTGCCGCCGACATGAAAGTGGCACTGGTGAATGACGGACCGGTGACCTTCTGGCTACAAGTCTGAATTGTAAGGCATTACGCCGGAGAGAATGTATTTATGTACCATTTGAGAGTTCCTGTAACCGAAAAAGAACTGGCCGCGTATTATTCCTTTCGCTGGGAAATGCTGCGTAAACCTCTGCATCAGCCGGAAGGTTCAGAGCGTGATGCTTATGACGCGATGGCACATCATCAAATGGTGGTGGATGAAAATGGCAATACCGTGGCGGTAGGTCGGTTGTATATCAATGCTGACAATGAAGCGTCGATTCGCTTTCTGGCGGTAGATCCAAATGTCCAAGCCAAGGGTTTGGGCACGCTGGTGGCGATGACATTGGAGTCCGTCGCGCGGCAGGAAGGGGTGAAGCGTGTGGTGTGTAGCGCTCGTGAAGATGCGGAAGCTTTCTTCGCCAAACTGGGTTTCGTGAACCAGGGGGAAATCACGACACCGCAAACGACGCCAGTCCGCCATTTCCTGATGATTAAGCCGATCGAAACGCTGGATGATATTTTGCATCGCCCCGACTGGTGCGGGCAGCTACAGCAAGCGTGGTATGACCATATTCCACTCAGTGAGAAAATGGGGGTACGCATCAGCCAATATACCGGCCAGCGTTTTGTCACCACCATGCCCGAGGCGGGCAATCAAAATCCGCACCATACTTTATTTGCGGGAAGCCTGTTCTCTTTGGCAACCCTAACCGGCTGGGGACTCATCTGGTTGTTACTGCGTGAGCGTCACTTGGGGGGAACGATTGTCCTCGCCGATGCCCATATCCGTTATAGTGCGCCAGTCACCGGACGGCCACGTGCCATCGCCGATCTCAGCTCCATCAGCGGTGACCTCGACCGCTTGGCAAAGGGGCGTCGTGCGCGTGTACAGTTGGAAGTAAATTTATTGGGTGATGAGCCCGATGGCGCGATATTTGAAGGCACGTATTTGGTATTGCCGGCCTCGCCGGATGCGCCGCTCGAACCGCAAATCAACTGACCATGACGTCGCGAAACGCAAAAGGCACTTCATTGAAGTGCCTTTTGTTTTATTAAAATCAGGAAATGCTTTAAGGGGTGACAATCCCCTGACTCATTTGCTGGTCTAGTTGCTTGCCATCTGCGGTGGTGACGTGGAACTTACCGCTGAGCGTCGGTTTGAAATCAACGTTCGCCGGTATTTGACCTTGCAGATTCAACTGCATGTTGGCATTGCCTTCAAAGGCTAAATGCGGCCATCCCCAGTTTTCCAGAACGTTTACCGGCACCGCGCGCCCATTCAGGTTAACCGAGAAATTGCGTTGTGGTTGTTGATCGACACTGGCCGTCGCTTCCAGCAACCCTTCTTTGGTAAACGCACTCAGCTCAGTGAATTTGACCTGATTATCGCCCGCCTCGAGCGCCAGAGAAGGCCTGCGCACATCGACTTTATTGAAAGTGGCGTCGCTGGCATTGAGATTCAATGTGCCTGACCAAATACCCCACTCATGATTTTTGGCCAGCAGTAAATCGCTGCCAAAGCCATCGAGTGCAGTGAGCTGGAAAGGAAATTGTGGCGAGATGTCGATGATCAAATTACGGTTAGTCAGGAGCTTAGTGACGTACACCTCGGATAACCATGACGGCAAGGTTTGAACCCACAGCTGACGCCAGTTTTGCGGAAGGGTATATTCCAGAGCCGCCACCGTCAGTTCATTGAGTTGCAGCCGTTTGTTTTCGCGAATCCAATTGCCGGTGGTGCGGAACAGACCGCCTTCCCAACGGGCACTCGCTTGACGGATGGCGATACCCTGTGGCGACAGATCCAGATTGACGATAGGATCGATCACATGCAAATTGCCATTGATCATCTCCGTCGCATTCAACGAAATCTCACCATCCTGGCTCTGCCAATCCCCGTTTTCGATGTTGATATCTTTCACTGACAGGTCGACGTCACTAAATGCCCAGTCTTTACCCTGCAGGCGTGCGTCAATCAAATCAAAACGTTTGATACTGACTTTTGGCAGTTTGTGGCCGTCTTGTAAAAATACCGACAAGGTCTCAGCGGTTTGCAGACGGACATTGCTCAGACGAACATTGTCGATAGTCCAACTGCCATCTGCGGCACGGCTCGCTTTACCGGTTAACTGCCCACGGGCTAAATCGCCACCGAAATTATTCAACGTGAGCTGATTATTGTTAATTTGGCCCTGGACCAGAATATTTTCAGCCGGAATACCGTTTAGGCTTAATGCGGTAGCGCTCAACTGGAACTCTGCATTTTCACCAAGCAAATGATTGGCCTTAGGTTGCCAAGGATAAATACCGGCATTGACTTGTTGGCCGTCGATTTGCCAATCATTGATGTCGCCCGCGAGCGCCATTTTATTGAGCTGCAGTGTATTGGCCTGAACAGGCAGGTTCAGCGAGGAAGGGGTGAGGTTTAAGCGGCCGTTCACCAACGTGATGCGATCAAAGAAGCGCGGATTGGTGATTTGGCGCCAGCTTAAGTCAAGATTTACCTGCGCTGCATTCAACGAGTCGGGCTGATTTTTTGCCCCTAATTTTACCTCGTTCAGAACAATACGGTTGGGCTGCGACCACGCGTGGACTATCTTTTCAACGGAAAGGTGATAATTGCTGTTGTCGCTCACCCACTGACTCAGTTGGCCCGCAGCCCAGCGGGTTTGCAGCAACACATAAAGCAGTACGATGGCCAGTACCAACAGCAGGACTAATGTCAGTAAAAGTTTACCGATAAATTTCATTGTCTGAATCCATATCCGTCGGAAAGGGAAAAGAATACCCTGTTTATGCCGTAAACAGCGGCCTTTCTCAATAGGTTAGCATGACAGAGACAATAAAATGCGGCGAGGGTTCCAGACCTCTCGCCGTAATTGCAGGGGGTTACAGCCGGTGCTTATTTTTCGTGCGGGAAGATGAGATTCAACACGATGGCCGTAATACCGCCAGCAGCAATCCCTGAGGAGAGCAACGTCTTTAGCCAGTCTGGCGCAAATTGTAAAATCAGCGGTTGTTGCGAAACGCCCATCCCGACCGCCAGCGACAGTGCCATGATCATAATTGCACGGCGATTCAGTCGCTCACGCGAGACGATACGCACGCCCGATGCGGCGATAGTTCCGAACATCACGATAGTCGCACCGCCCAGAACCGGCTCTGGAATATGCTGAACCAGCCCCGCTACCGCCGGGAACAACCCAAGCACAATAAGCATCAAGGCGACGACAAACCCCACATAGCGACTGGCAACACCGGTCAGTTGGATTACGCCGTTATTCTGACCAAAACAGGAGTTCGGGAAGGTATTGAAGACCGCAGACAACATCGAGTTAAGACCGTTAGCTAATACGCCGCCTTTAATGCGCTTCATATACAGTGGGCCGCTGACGGGCTGCTCTGAAACGTCTGACGTTGCGGTAATATCACCGATGGTTTCAAGGGACGTCACCATGAAAATCAACATCAATGGAATCAATAGATTCCAGTCAAAACCCAGTCCGTAATATAACGGCGTCGGCAGAGTAACCAAGCGGGTTTGCGTAGCCGGCGCGGCGGTAGGGAGCATTCCCATTGCCCAGGCGGCAAGGTATCCCACAGCCATCGCGATAACGAGAGAGGCAACGCGCAAGTACGGGTTTTTCTGTCGATTTAACAGAATAATGACCACCAGAACTACGGCGGCCAGTAACAGGTTTTTAGGCGCGCCAAAGGTATGATCGCTCATCGCTGCATAGCCGCCACCGATGGATGTCAGCCCAACCTGAATCAGCGACAAGCCGATGATCATCACCACAATGCCCGAGACCAGTGGCGTAATAATACGGCGAGCCAGATGCAGGAAACGCGACAGGATGATTTCCGTGCAAGAGGCCACCATCAATGTGCCAAACAGTGCCGCCATCATCGTCGGCACATCTGCTCCGCCATTTTTCAGTGCCATGCCGCCCATAATCAGCGGTGCCACAAAGTTAAAACTGGTGCCCTGAATCGACAATAATCCTGAACCTACCGGTCCCCAGGTTTTAATCTGCAGGATAGAAGCCAGACCCGAGGCGAACAGCGACATGCTAATAATGTGCTGGGTGTCTTGTGCCGGAAGGCCCAGCGCCTGACAAATTAATAATGCGGGAGTGATGACCGCGACAAACATCGCCAGAAGATGCTGACAGGCGGCAAACAAGGTTTGTGGCAGCGGTGGGCGATCTTCAAGGCGGTAAATCAATTCACTGTTGTGCGGGCGGGAAACATCGTGGCGCTGCGCTTCTGACTCGGCAGATTGCGTACTCATGATTTAGGCATCCATTAAGCGGCAAAGCGGGCATTTTTAATGAAAATCACCACAAAAGCAATCGATTGCTTACCTGTTTTATTGGTCGGTAAATTTTGATTTAAGCAGCATATTTACGCTGTTTTTCTTGCGCTGAATTGCCTATCTGACTTCTAATTCCACCTCATAAAAACATCAATGATCCTGATTTATATTAACTCATTAATACTTATGGATTTTTAACACCCATGGAGCAAGCGAATGATTCATCTCGATACTTACGGCACGCTGGTCGCCGCCACGTTGGTTCTTCTTTTAGGACGTAAATGCGTTCAGTCGATTCCCTTCCTCAAGAAATACACTATCCCTGAACCCGTTGCCGGTGGCCTGCTGGTGGCTTTCACGCTTTTGCTGGTACAACAATTTTTCGGCTGGGAAATCAGCTTTGATATGTCGCTGAAAGAGCCGCTGATGCTGGCGTTTTTCGCCACTATCGGGCTCAATGCCAATCTCGCCAGTTTGCGTTCAGGCGGCAAAGCGCTGTTCTTACTCGTTTTCGTCGTTCTGGGTTTACTGTTGCTGCAAAATGCGATCGGTTTAGGAATGGCAAAACTTCTTGGGCTTGATCCTCTGATGGGGTTATTAGCAGGCTCGATTACGCTCTCCGGTGGGCACGGAACGGGCGCGGCGTGGAGCAAATTGTTCGTTGAGAGATATGGCTTTGAGAATGCGACAGAAGTCGCGATGGCTTGTGCCACCTTCGGTTTAGTGCTTGGCGGCATTATCGGTGGGCCGGTTGCGCGCTATCTCATTAGCCACTCCTCAACCCCTAATGGATCTCCTGAAGATACGGTTGACCCCAGTGCGTTTGAAAAGCCGACCATTGGCCGCATGATCACGCCGCTGGTGCTGGTTGAAACCATTGCGATGATTGCCATCTGCCTCACCGTTGGTACCCATGTTTCTACGCTGCTACAAGGCTCTGCTTTTGAAATCCCGACCTTTGTCTGCGTACTGTTTGTCGGCGTCATTCTTAGCAATGTTTTGGCGTGGTTAGGTTTCTATCGGGTCTTTGATCGCGCCGTTTCAGTATTAGGCAACGTCTGCCTTTCACTGTTTCTGGCGATGGCGTTGATGAGTCTTAAACTGTGGGAAATGGCATCACTGGCGCTGCCTATGATGGCCATTTTAGGCGTGCAAACTATTGCGATGGCGTTGTATGCCATTTTCGTGACCTATCGAGTGATGGGCCGAAATTATGACGCGGCGGTACTGGCTGCCGGACATTGTGGTTTTGGATTAGGCGCTACGCCTACTGCTATCGCCAATATGCAGGCTATTACTAACCGCTTTGGGCCATCACATCTGGCGTTTTTAGTGGTGCCGATGGTGGGCGCATTCTTTATCGATATCGCGAATGCCATCGTCATCAAGCTGTTCTTGCTGTTACCTGTGTTTCCTGGCGTAGCAGGGTGAGATAAAGCGCCAGGGAAGGCGCTTTAAAAAATGAAAGGGGAAGCTATCAGGCGTTGGTGTAACGAACCCGTTCAGGCAGCCAGCGTTCGATAAGAGCCTGCGCATGCTGTGGAAATTGCTGCTGTAAATAACGCGCAATGCGTTGTACTTCGGGGATCATTGCCTGATCACGCAGCAAGTCGGCGACTTTAAATTCTGCACTGCCCGTCTGGCGAGTGCCAAGCAGTTCGCCCGGCCCGCGAATTTCCAAATCCTGTTGAGCAATCACAAATCCGTCATTACTGTCGCGTAAAACCTGCAAGCGTTTTTGGGCCGTTTTGCTGAGTGGTGTTTTATACAACAGAACGCAGTGGGACGCGACAGCGCCTCGGCCCACGCGGCCACGCAACTGATGAAGCTGCGCCAGGCCAAGCCTTTCAGGGTTCTCGATGATCATCAGGCTGGCGTTAGGTACATCAACCCCGACTTCGATTACCGTGGTAGCGACCAGTAATTGCACTTCACCTTGTTTGAAAGCCTGCATCACGGCCTGCTTTTCCTGCGCTTTCATCCGGCCATGAACTAAACCTATTTTAAGTTCAGGCAACGCGACTTTCAGCCCCTCCCACGTCGCTTCCGCGGCTTGGGCCTCGAGCATTTCGGACTCTTCAATCAGCGTACAAACCCAATAGGCCTGACGATTCTCTTGCTCACAGGCACTTTTCACGCGCGCAATAATGTCGCTGCGGCGGGTATCCGGGATCGCCACGGTCGTTACGGGCGTTCGACCTGGCGGCAACTCGTCTATGACGGAGGTGTCGAGGTCAGCATAGGCAGTCATCGCTAAGGTGCGGGGAATCGGCGTCGCGGTCATGATCAACTGATGCGGGTGGAATCCCTGCTGCTTGCCTTTTTCCCACAAAGCCAGACGCTGGTGGACACCAAACCGGTGTTGTTCGTCGATGATGACCAGTGCCAGTGATGAAAACAGCACCTGTTCCTGGAAGATGGCGTGCGTTCCCACGATCATCGAAACTTCACCGCTGGCGATAGCCTCCTGTTGTGCCTGACGTGCCTTGCCTTTTTGCTTACCGGCGAGCCAGCCAACCTGAATGCCCAGAGGTTCAAACCACTGGCGGAAGTTATTGGCATGTTGTTCAGCTAGCAGCTCGGTCGGCGCCATGAGCCCGACCTGTTTACCTTGGGAAATCGCGCACAATGCCGCCAGTGCTGCGACCAATGTTTTACCTGAACCAACGTCGCCTTGTACCAGTCTCATCATCGGATAGCCTTTGGCTAAATCCTGCTCGATTTCATTGACGACGCGTTGCTGTGCGCCGGTTGGGCTGAAGGGTAAAGAGGCCAAAAATAGGTTTTTAAGACGGTCGTTATGCTTAAGTGGCAGCGCTTTATAGCTTTGAGTGCCGGCTCTCACCGCCAACATGCTGAGATTATGAGCCAATAACTCTTCCATAATCAGTCGTCGTTGTGCGGGATGTTGCCCCTTTTCCAGATCGGCTAATTGAATATCAGGCGGTGGACGATGCAGCAGATGCAGTGCTTTCGGCAATGAAATCAATGAGCGGCTAAGTTCTTCAGGAAGCAACTCGGCGATAGGGACAGTGTCGAGCAGCTCGAGTGCTTGGTCGGTCAATTTACGCAGCGTCGCCTGACGGATCCCCTCAGTGGTGGGATACACCGGCGTCAGGGATTCCTGCAGTACGACTTCGCTATTTTCGCCTTGAATGCGGTATTCAGGATGGATAATTTCGGCGCCAATCGTTCCACGTTTAATTTCACCATAAGCGGTGACGCGACGGCCTGCAGCCAGACTATTTTTCATCGCGGCGTTGAAATTAAAGAAGCGGAGAGTAACGATGCCGGTGCCATCGCTTATCTGGCAGGTCATCATTCGGCGGCGACCAAAACTGATATCACTGCGCAGCACTTCGCCTTCTACGGTGGCGAAAATTCCCGGTAATAAATCATCGATAGCATACAGGCGGGTGCGGTCTTCATAACGCAGAGGGAGGTGGAGCAATAAATCCTGAATGTTTTCCAGACCGAGTTTGGCGAGCTTCTCAGCCTGACTGGCTCCAACGCCTGATAGCGACGTGAGCGGGATGGCGTCAAGCAAGCGACCTATCATCTTTTAACCGTCATTTGCATTGCAGACCACCACTGTTCGTCAGCCACGATTTGCCCATTGTTATCAATGAATGGGCGAGGCAGTTTTTTGCGTTTTGCGACATTCGACAGCACCGGGTAACCCCCTTCAAAAAGCAGACGTTGCTGCTCTTTTTCGCTCAATAGGCTGAGTTCGCGTTGGTACATACCGGCATTTTGGCGCTGGCGCTGCGCTTCGTACAAGATCAGCGCAGAGGCGACGGAGACATTTAGAGACTGAACCATGCCAACCATAGGAATAACAATATCGTTATCCGCCAGTGCTAAGGCTTCGGGTGTGATCCCCGTTTTTTCCTGACCCAGCAGAATGCAGGTCGGGCGAGTGTAATCAATGGTGCGGAAGTCGACGGCTTTCTCTGACAGATGAGTCGCCAGCACTTGCATGCCTTTCGCCTTCATCTTCGCAACGGCAGAGCCAATGGTTTGGTGGGTTTTAACTTGCACCCAACTGTTGCTGCCTGCGGCGGAAGAAACCAGTGTGCGCATGCGACTTGAGGGCCAAACCGCATGGATCTCATGAACGCCAACCGCGTCCGCGGTACGTATGACGGCGGCGATGTTATGCGGCTTATGCACTTCTTCCATACACACCGTCAGATCGGGCTGTCGGGCTGAAAGCATTTCGCATATGCGCGCATAACGTTCAGGAGTCATGGTGGTTAGTTTCGATTACGGCTGACTTTAATCACATCCGGCATGATACGAATTTTACGCATAATATTTGCCAGATGAACGCGATCACGAGTCGTCAGGCGGATAAAGGCACTGTAAACCCGGCCATCTTTTTCTTCGGTGCTCAGGCTCTGAATGTTCGATTGCGCCGCGTTGATCGCCGCCGTCAGATTTGCCAGTGCGCCTTGATGGTTGAACATATCGACTTTGATTTCAGCGATAAATTCTTGATCGGTCTCTTGGTCATCCCAGTCGACAGCCATGAATTTCTCTGGCTCTTTCTGATAACCACGAATATTACGGCAGGACTCATGGTGAACCACCAAGCCTTTACCTGGGCTAACATGCGCAATAATTGGGTCACCCGGAATAGGGCGGCAACATTTGGCGAAGGTGATCAATACACCATCTGCACCTTTTATCGGCAGGTTACGTGTCCCGCTGGTTGCCATGGAAGACTGATCTCCCATCAGGTTTTTGGCTACCACAACGCTCATGGCATTACCCAGACCAATTTCGGCCAGCAGGTCATCCATCGCGGTGAGCTTCATACGGTCGAGCTCATTTTTAATATTTTCAGGCGGAAGATCTGAAATCTTCTTGCCGCTGCCTAATGCGTGATTAAGCAGACGGCGGCCCAAAGAAACGGAGTCATCACGTTTCAGGTTCTTCAGCATTTGGCGAATTTTGGCACGAGCGCGTGAGCTCACAACAAAATTGAGCCATGCGGCGTTCGGGCGTGCACCCGGCGCAGTAATGATTTCGATAGTTTGGCCGCTGGTCAGCGGTTGTGACAGCGGATAAGGCTGTCTGTCGACGCGTGCGCCTACACAGGCATGGCCAATGTCAGTATGGACAGCATACGCAAAGTCGACCGGGGTCGCGCCCGCAGGCAGTTCAACAATACGACCTTCAGGAGTAAAGACGTAAATTTCATCAGGGAAGAGATCTGATTTTACGCTCTCGATAAATTCGAAGGAGTTACCGGCGCTTTGTTGCAGCTCAAGCAGGCTTTGTAGCCAACGCTGAGCACGAATCTGTGCGGTAGTGCTATTTTCACCGTTTTCTTTATAAGCCCAGTGGGCAGCAACACCCATTTCTGCCATTTGATCCATATCTTCAGTACGGATTTGAACCTCAACCGGAACGCCGTGCGGGCCGATAAGGGAGGTATGCAGAGATTGATAGCCGTTGGCTTTAGGAATGGCAATATAGTCTTTCACTCGACCCGGACGCGGTTTGTACAAGCTGTGGGCCTGACCTAAAACGCGATAACAGGTATCAAGTTCTTTAACGATCACCCGAAAGGCATAGATATCCATAATGGAATGGAAACGTTGCTCTTTCAGGTGCATCTTGCAGTAAATCGAATACAGATGTTTTTCGCGGCCACTCACCCGGCACTGAATCCCGGCCTCTGTCAGGCGCCCTTCGATTTCAGAAAGAATCTTCTGAATCATCTCCTTACGGTTACCACGCGCGGCTTTCACCACTTCTTTAATGACGCGATAACGGTTTGGATACAGCGCTTCAAAGCCCAGCTCTTCGAGCTCGGTTTTCAGATGATGAATACCCAAACGGTGTGCCAGTGGGCTGTAAATTTCCAGCGTTT
>Ga0105854_1000875_pt1 | contig 12830 bp, 12 predicted proteins | sample OrgsoiDNA_201058_FD_89679 | JGI IMG/M metagenome (GOLD analysis project Ga0105854, IMG submission 89679) | Permafrost soil microbial communities from the Arctic, to analyse light accelerated degradation of dissolved organic matter (DOM) -... | ecosystem: Environmental > Terrestrial > Soil >... | reverse complement strand
GGAGCATGACAAGATGACACACACCACCCAGCCAGCGGTCGAACTCGACGGTAAAGACCTGCCTGCCCACTGCCCTAACCCGGCCATGCCGCTGTGGTCGTCGCATCCGCGCGTGTTTCTGGAGTTCAATAAAGATGGCGTGGCCAAATGCCCATACTGCGGCACGGCCTACACGCTGAAGGAAGGCGCCAGCGCCGGCCATCATTAATCGCCAGACGGCGCGCCCACTAAACAGCGCGCCGTTTTTATTTGCAGCCCAGCACTGAAGCTCGCAAGAGCGGAGTCCCCATGAAAAGTCTGAAGGAATTAAATGGCAGCGCCGCCGAAGTGGAAGCGGCCTTCTACGATGCGCTCAACCGCGCCGATCTCGAAGCGCTGATGGCGCTGTGGGCCGATGATGAAGAGATCGTCTGCATCCACCCAGGCGGCGTGCGCCTGATCGGGCATGCGGCCATCCGCGCCTCGTGGGCCAGCATCCTGACCGGCGGCGGCCTGCATATCGTGCCGGTGCAACTGCATGAAACGCATAATCTGATGAGTTCGATACACACGGTGATCGAAGGCGTCACCACCGGCGATAACGGTCCAGAACATTTGCTGGCGAGCAATGTGTACATCAAGACCCCACGCGGCTGGCGCATCGTGCTGCATCACGCCTCGATCGCACCGGGCGGCGCGCCGGCCGATAACGCAGGAGCGCAGATACTCCATTAAGCTTCACCCATGAATTACATTTCCCCGCTCTGGTTGCCCAACGGCCATTTGCAAACGATTTATCCGGCCATGTGCATCAGCAAGCCCAAGGTAGCCTTCCGGCGCGAGCGCTGGACGGCGCCCGATGGAGACTTTGTCGATGTGGACCTGGTCGATGGCCAGCCGGGTCTGCCCTTCGTGGTGCTGTTCCACGGTCTGGAAGGCTCGTCGAACAGCCATTACGCACGGGCATTGATGGCCGAAGTGGCGGCGCGCGGCTGGTCGGGCGCGGTACCGCATTTTCGCGGCTGCTCGGGCGAGGCCAATCTGGCTCCCCGCTTCTACCATTCCGGCGATGCGCAGGAAGTGGACTGGGTGCTGCGCAAGCTGCATCCGCGCGCCACCGGGAAATTTTACGCAGCCGGCGTCTCGCTGGGCGGCAACGCCCTGCTGTGCTGGCTGGGCCAGTCGCAGCATGCGGCCGACATCGTCGATGCGGCTGGCGCCGTTTCCGCCCCGCTGGACCTGGCGCAAGGCGGCAAGGCCCTGTCCACGGGTGCCAACCGGCTATATACGCGCATGTTCTTGCGTACCCTGAAACCAAAATGCCTGGCCAAGCTGGAACAGTTTCCCGGCTTGTTTGCGCGCGAGACCATGCTGGCTGCGCGCAATTTGCATGATTTCGACAATGTCGTCACGGCGCCGCTGCATGGCTACCGCGACGCCGACGATTACTGGGACCGCGCCAGCGCCAAACACGTGTTGCACGACATCACCGTACCCACCCTGGTGCTGAACGCCCGCAATGACCCATTCTTGCCGGGACGCTATCTGCCCGAGAGCGCCTCATCCAGGGTACAGCTTGACTATCCGCACCACGGCGGCCACGTCGGCTTTGCCGCCGGCAAGCTGCCTGGACGCCTCGATTGGCTGCCACAGCGGCTGATCCACTTTTTTGAAGAGGCCAGCGGCGCGCCATCAGCCAAACAAAGCTGTCACGCTGACGCAAAACACCCCCACACGGAACACAGTTTACATGGATGAACTCGTCAAACAGGCGCTGACCAAATGGCCGAATGTACCCCACTGCTACGGCTGGCTGGGCCTGGACGCGCGCGGCCACTGGCGCATGCGCGACCAGCGCGCGCAGCAATTGCAGCTGCCCGGCGACAAGATCGTCCATGCCGCCTTGCTGGGCTTTATCAACCGCAATTATGGACACGATGAACGGGGCTGCTGGTTTTTCCAGAATGGCCCGCAGCGCGTCTATCTGAACCTGGAAGCGACTCCCTATATCGCCCGCAGCGACCCGCAGCACGGATTCTTGCTGCAAACGGGTACGGCGCTGGAGCATATCGACGCAGCATATCTGTGCGACAACGGCGCCCTGATCCTGCATAGTGGCGAGATCGTTGCCCAGCTCGATGACCGCGACCTGGCCCACGTACTGCCAGCGCTGCGCCTGGCTGGCCAGAGCGTCACCGATGATGGCTTGCTGGCCTGGCTGGAAGATGGCAAGCCAGCGTTGACCTTATTGCATGCGGAAAAGGAGATCAGCGTGCAGCCGCTGGCCCATGCCACGATGGCCCAGTATTTCGGTTTCCAGCAAGCGCCGCAACCTGGCCTGCCATCATCATGATTTCTGATCTTTAAGTTGCTCGCGGCGTTTTTCCTGCAGCTCCCGTTCGCGCGCATCGATCACGGCCTGGTCATAAAACGTGGCGTCGGTGGACTTGCGGGCGATCGTCAACTGGTCCAGCGCGGCCATGGTGGCGCCCTGCAACACATACGATTCGGCCAGGGCCATATGCTGCAAGGTCATCTTGCCCTGGCCCGCATAGGCTTTCGCCAGCAAGTCATACAGTGCCGGCTCTTCCCGGTATAGCTGCACCTGGTCGCGCAGATACAGGGTCGCCTGCTCCAGCTTGCCAGCGGCAATCTGTGCTTCCGCATACTGGTAAGCAATACCGCGCGACAGGGGAAACTTCTGGCGCGCCGCATCGGCCTCTTTCATCGCCTGTTCCGCCACTTCCGGCTTTTGCCCCGGTATCAACAACACTTCCAGCGCCATCGCCGCCAGCAGCGAATTGGGCGGCTGCGTGCCAGCCGAGCTAAACACATTGGACGCGGCCGGCCGGTACAGGGCGGCATTGGCCGCGTCGAGTTCGGCCTGGGCTTCGGCTACCTTGCCCTGCTTGATGGCGACAAACGCCAGTCCATAGTGGGCCGCCGTCAGCTGGAAGCGGCTTTGCAGCTCCAGCTGTGTCTTGAAATAAGCTTGTGCATTGAGCAAGCCCTGCATGCTTTCATCCTGCAGCACACGTGCCCGCGCACGGGCCAGGTGGAAATTGAGGCTATCCGGCCGCTGCTTGTAGGGCTGCTCGCGGATGCGCGCCTGGATGTCGGCAATCCGCTCCGTCGTCAGCGGGTGAGTTTGCAAATAAGCAGGCACCAGGTCGCTATAGGAACGGCTGGCCGCCTGCATGCGGCCAAAGAAAGCCACCATGCCGGTAGTGTCAAAACCGGCTTCGCCCATGATCTGGAAACCGATGCGGTCGGCCTCGCGCTCGGCATCGCGGCCAAAGTTGAGCTGGCGCTGGATGGCCAGGCCCTGCCCTGCGGCAAACACGCCGATGGCCGCATCGCCGCCCGCGCGCGACGCCAGCGCCGCCAGCAAAATGGCGGCCAGCGGCAGCAAGGCATCCTGGCGCTGCTGGCCCAGCATGCGCGCAATATGCCGCTGGGCCACGTGGCCGATTTCATGCGACAACACGGACGCCAGTTCCGCCTCGCTTTGCGCGGCCAGCAGCAGGGCCGAGTGGACGCCGATAAAGCCGCCCGGCAAGGCGAAGGCATTCAATTGCGGATCGCGGACGACGAAAAAATAATAGTCATAACTGGTCTCGCCCCGCACGCTGGGACGCGCCGCCACCAGCGCATTGCCGAAGGTGTTCATATATTCGAGCAAGGGCGCATCGTCGAGATAATCGCGGTCGCCGCGCAATTCGCGCATGATCTCTTCGCCAACCTTGCGTTCCATCGCCGGCGACAAGTCTTCACGCGAGGTATCGCCCAGATTGGGCAAATTCGGCGCCGGCGGCACGGCCAATGGCGTCCAGCTGCCGGCCGGTTTCACAGGCACCGTGGTCGGCGCATCTGCATGGACCAGCGGCGCGGCCAGCAGCGCAGCCAGCAGCGGCGCCAGCACGCGCGCGCGCAGGCGGAAATGACAGGGATGAGAGGTGGGTTTTGATTTCACGGGTGATATGATACCTCGTAAGCATCGGCGTTTCTCACATGCAAATGCCTGATCTGTTTGCCATATGCCCTATGACCACCTCTTTCCATCCTGACCCGACGCCATGACAATATCCGACAAGCAAGCCCCCGCCGGGGAACTGAGCCACTTCGACGCCGCTGGCCAAGCCCATATGGTCGATGTCGGCGGCAAGCAAGACACGCACCGCAGCGCCGTGGCCGCCGGCACCATCCGCATGCAGCCAGCCACCCTGGCCCTGATCGTTTCCGGCAATGCCAGGAAAGGCGACGTGCTGGGCATCGCCCGCATCGCCGCCATCATGGCTGCCAAGCGCACCAGCGATTTAATCCCCCTGTGCCACCCGCTGGCATTGACGCGCGTCACGGTCGACTTCGAAGTGGACCAAGCCGCCAGCAGCGTCCATTGCCGCGCCCAGGTCGACACGACCGGCAAGACCGGGGTGGAAATGGAAGCGCTGACGTCCGTGCAGATCGGGCTGCTGACCATCTATGACATGTGCAAGGCCGTGGACCGGGGCATGGTCATGACCAATGTGCGCGTGCTGGAAAAGCATGGCGGGAAAAGTGGGGATTGGACGGCGGCGGTGTAAGAGCGAGCCTGATCGCGGCAATTCTTATTTTATTGAAGGAATGTCTTCAGTTCCAAGCTGAGCAAAGAAGTCGTCATGATCAGTCAGCTTGCCATCACTCACCTGTTTTCTGTCCTGCGCAAGAATACGCAGCATGGCAAGTTGCTCTTGTCTCTGTTGATAGCTTAAAACATCTTCGACTATCGCTTGCACCTTGCCGTTGACCGTAATGACCACTGGATCACGCTTCTCCTGCAGCCGCTTCAACACATGGCTGGTGTTCGCTCTCAGGTAACTGATGGTTTGAATGCCGAAAATGTTCATGCACTCCTCCTTCATTTGACAGAAACACGATAGCACGGCATGCGCAAATCTACTAGCCAGCCCTGGCTGCTGTTCACTATTCAGCGAGGCCAGGCCGCAGCCTGCTGGCGCCGCAGATCCCATAACAACCACCCGCCACCCACCAGGCACAGCGCGATAATCGCCATCGACAGGGGCAAGTGGAATTGCTCCCGTCCCGCCAGCGCGAAGCCGGCGTGGATTAAAAAGGTGGCGGTGCCGAGAGTCGCGCAGCAGGCGGCATAAAACGGTGCGCGCGCGGTCGCCAGCACCACGTGGCGGTAGCCGCTCAGCACCAGGGCGATCGCCGCCAGGTTGAAGACGAGGAAACCCTGCACTCCGCCCGGCAGATAAAACATCTCCCACTCTTGCCAGTAGGCTGCATCGATCTGATGCAGGATCAGGCACAGCATGGTGAAAAAGTAGCTACGCGTCATGTGTCGTTTTAATCTTCGTCAATATTAACGCAATTGTAAGACGCAAATCGTGTCTACGGCGGAATTGCAATATTTTTACACGTCAATCATGATTTCCTTGACACAAATGCTTTTTGACTAAGAATCATGCATACTCCCATTCAATCCCATTGATATGAGTCACCCGCATGACAAGTAACAAACCCGCCACGGAAACCAAGCTCCAGGAGTTCGAATTTGAAGCAATGAATCTGCAGGTAGGCGGGCGCATCCAGTTTATTACGCACCGCACCATCAAGCCCATCCAGCATTTTTCGACCCTGATCGGCTATATCAAAGATGAGTATTTGATCGTCAAGATTCCCATGGACAACGGCGGCCCCGTCATGCTTAACGAAGGCGACAAGCTGACCATCCGCGTGTTTTCCGGCGTTACTGTCTGTTCTTTTGCCTGCAGCGTGCTGCGCATCTTCGGCCGCCCACTCAATTATGTGCACCTGAGTTTTCCCGACGCGATACAGGGCACCAGCCTGCGCACAGCCATGCGCGTAAAGGTCGAGATACCGGCGCAACTGAGCTATGCGGAAGGAGCCGCCATGCCCGTGCAAATCGTCAATCTCAGCGTGTCAGGCGCGCTGATCGAGTCGCCAGCCATGCTCACGCCCGGCGACAAATGCGTGACCTTGAGCTTTACCTTGCTGGCGCCACCGAACCGGCACCAGATGCGTCTCGACACGCGCGCCCGCATCCAGAATGTCAGCGTGGGCAAGCCACCGAATGGCCATGCCGATGCACAGGCCGCCATCCATACCTACGGTTTGCAATTCATCGACCTGGAACCCACGCACTACACCCTGCTGCAAAACCTGACTTACGAAGCGCTGATCGTGGATAGGCAAAAAATCGTCTGAGACCAAGGCAGCAAGCCGTCACAGCGAGGCAGACCTCTCTGGAATATTGTTTTTGGTAATCGCCGCCAGCGCCGCCGGATTCGTCACGGTGGTTCTGTTGAACCAGGTCAGGCTGCTGGATCCGGACTTCATTTCCATCGTCACCGTCTTGCCGCCTATATCCGTGCCCAGGTCACTGGCTAGTGTCAGTTCGATATTGCCCGTGGTCACCTTGGCGCTGGCCACTTCTCGGGTAGGGGTAAAGGCCGGTATGCTGCTCGGTGCGCTATCGGTGGGCGTGCTGCAGGCAGCCGCCTCGCCGCCATTTTCCTGCACGCACAGCGCGACGGCTGTTTTCAAGGGCGCGGCCGCAGCCAGCACATTGCTGACCTTAGCGCGCATGGTGTAATCGCTATATTGGGGAATCGCCACGGCCGCCAGGATGCCAGCGATGGCGACGACGATCATCAGTTCGATCAGGGTAAAACCGGCCTGCAGACGGGTACTCATTATCTCCTCCAATAGGTGGTGTGCGATAAGAGTGGTGATGCAAGTGCTGTGCCAGTCTAGTCCCTGCCGCCACGCCCCGGGCGGCGGCAGGAATTGAGCGCTTCAGGCAACGGAAGCGACGTTTTTTGTCAGATCGTGCCCGGCGGCGTCCTAGCGGGTCAGGCAGCGTCCGGGGCCTTCTTTTCCGCAAAGTATGGATACGCAAGCGGCAACAGCAGCAAGGTAAAGAAGGTGGCTGACACGATGCCACCCACGATCACCACGGCGAACGGACGCTGGGTTTCCGAGCCGATGCCATGCGACAGGGCGGCAGGCAGCAAGCCCAGGCCAGCCATCAGCGCCGTCATCAGGATCGGACGCAAGCGCGCCACGGCGCCGGCGATGGCGCTTTCCACGGCGCTGCCATTGCTCTTGGCAATTTCTATGATCTGTTCGACCATGATCACGCCATTCTGTACCGAAATACCGGCCACGGCGATAAAGCCGACGGCCGCCGAGACGGAGAAATGCAGGCCAACCAGGCCCAGGCCCAGGATGCCGCCGATCAGGGTAAATGGCACGATGGACAGGATCAGCATGGCCTTGCGCACCGAGCGGAAAGCCCAGAACAGCAAAGAGAAAATCAGCAGCGCCGTGATCGGCACGATCACTTCCAGGCGTTTCACGGCCCGTTGCTGGTTTTCAAACTGGCCACCCCAGGTGATTTGATAGCCAGGCGGCAAGTGCACCAGGCGCGCCACTTTTTCTTGCGCTTCAGCAACGAAACTACCCTGGTCTCGGCCCAGCAAATTGGCTTTGACAGAGGCATTACGGCCACCGGCTTCGCGGCTGATGCGGGCCGCACCCTGGCGCACTTCGATGCGCGCCAGTTCAGACAGCGCCACCGTGCCTGCGCCACCCGGCAAGTTGATTTGCAGGGCGCCAATCGCGTCAACGGAATCGCGCGCCGCTTCCTTCAGGCGCACGGTGATGTCGTAACGCTGGTCGCCCACGAAATAGGCGTTGACGGCGCTACCGGCCAGCGCCGTTTGCACGGCCGTGTTGACGTCCGCCACATTGACGCCCAGACGGGCGATGCGCTCGCGGTCAATCACTATGTCTAGTTCGCTCTGGCCGCCGATTTTGACTGCTTCCACGTCGGCCGCGCCGGCAATGCTGTTCAGGATGCCGGCGATCTGTTCGCTTTTCTGCGTCAGCACATCCAGGTCGGGGCCATAGATCTTCACGGCAATTTCGCCTTTCACACCGGACAAGGCTTCTTCCACGTTGTCTTCGATGACTTGCGAAAAATTGGTCGGCACGCCGGGCAGGCTGCGTATCTTGGCCGACATATCGGCCACCAGCGCATCCTTGCCGTCAAAACGCCAGGTGTCGCGCGGCTTCAGGTCGGCCAGGATTTCCATATTGTTGCTGCCCTTGGGGTCGGTGCCATCGTCGGGCCGCCCCACGTGCGAAATCACGTTGCCCACTTCAGGGTAAGACATGATGATGGCGCGCACCTTTTGCTCCACTTCACGCGTCTTTTCCAGCGAGCTGGAAGTCGGCAGGCTGATCGTCAACCACAGATTGCCTTCGTCCAGTTTGGGCAGAAATTCGCTGCCCAGCAAAGGCGCCAGCGCCAAGGTGACGACCAGCACCAGCGCCGAGGCCAGCATCACGGGAATGCGGCGGCGCTGGGCAGTATCGAGCAGGCGGCCATAACCATCCTGGATGCGCTGCAGCCAGCTGCTGTGCTTTTCTGCCATCGGATAACGGCGCATGGTCCAGGCCAGCAAGGTCGGAATCAGGGTCATCGTCAGGATAATGGCGCCCAGCATGGCAAAGCTGAGCGTAAACGCCACCGGCGAGAAAATCTTGCCTTCCACTCGCTGGAAAGTATAGATGGGAATAAAGGCCACGATGATGATGGCCTTGGCAAACAGAATCGGATGACCGAGTTCCACCACCGTCTGCTTCAAGGTGCGCTCGCGCAGGGAAAAATCGAGCCGGCCCGGTTCGCCCAGCAGCGCCAGACGCACCAGCAAGGCTTCGACCAGCACCACCGCGCTATCGATAATGATGCCAAAGTCGACCGCGCCCAAGGAAATCAGGTTGGCGGGGATGCCGCGCGCGTCGAGCATGATGAAGGCGAACAGCAGCGACAGGGGAATCACGGCTGCCACGATCAGGGCGGCACGCCAGTTGCCCAGGAAAATGATCAGGATGGCGATCACCAGCGCAGCGCCCACCAGCAGGTTTTCCGCCACCGTGTGCACGGTATGGCCGATCAGTTCCGTGCGGTCATAAATCGTGCGCAAATGCACGCCTTTCGGCAAGCGCGTATCGAGGCCGGCTATCGCCAGCTTGACGTCGGCCACTACCTTGGCGGCATTGCTGCCCTTGCTCATCTGCACGATGCCTTCGACCACGCTATCCTGGTGGTTGAACGCCACCACGCCGGAACGGGGGCGATAACCGATTTTCACATCCGCCAGGTCCGATACCAGCACCGTGCGTCCGCCCTTGGCGCTGACGATCACGCGGCCGATATCATCGATGCTGTTGAAGATGCCGATGCCGCGCACCACCAGCGCTTCGTCGCCGCGGCGCACCAGGCCGCCACCGACGTTGGCGCTGTTATTCGTCAAGGCCGTGCTGACCTGGTCGATGGTCACGCCATAACGCTGCAAGGCGGCCGGGTCGACTTGCACCTGGTATTCCTTGACGGTGCCGCCAAAGCTGACCACATCAGCCACGCCAGGCACGATGCGCAACGCGGGGCGGATCACCCAGTCTTGCAGGGCGCGGATTTCATTGGCATCCATGCCCGGTGGCGCTTCGATCACATAGCGGAAGATTTCACCGACAGCGGTCGACAGCGGCGCCAGGCTCGCTTGCACGCCCGGTGGCAAAGTGACGTTCTGCAACTTTTCCAGCACTTGTTGGCGAGCAAAATAGTCGTCCGTGCCATCGGCAAAGGTCAACGTTACCACCGACAAACCCGTAATCGTCACGGAGCGCAGCTGCGTCTGCTGCGGCACGCCGCTCATTTCGCGCTCGATCGGCAAGGTCACATTGCGTTCCACCTCTTCCGGCGCCTGGCCCGGGAATTGGGTGACGATCTGCACCTGCACGTCTTGCACGTCGGGAAACGCTTCGATGGGCAGGTTGCTGAGCGCCCGATAACCAAACACGCCCAGCGCCACCGTCAAAATCAAGACGAAGACGCGCTGCGCCAGGACAAAATCGATCAGCTTAGTGAGCATTGCTGTCTACCTCGGCGTTCAGCAAGAAGGCGCCTTCCGTGACCACCCTTTCACCGGCGGCTACGCCCGCGTCGACAAAACTGCTGTCGCGGCCCTTGATGCGCACATTCACGCGGCGCTTTTCAAACGTGCCAGGCTGCTTTTCCACGAAGGCATAGCTGTACATGCCTTCGGCAAACAAACTGGTGTTCGGCAACTCCACCGCCAGGCTGGCGCCATCGCCGGCCAGGAAGGAAGCGCGGGCAAACATTTCCGGTTTTAACTGGCCATCGGCATTGTCCAGGGTGCAGCGCACCTGGATGCGGCGCGTCAAGGGATCGAGCACGGGCGCGATATGCGCCACTTTGGCGCTGAAGCGGCGGCCCGGATAAGCATCCGTCTCTATGCTGATCAGCTGGCCTTCATGCACGCTGGCAACAGCACTTTCCGGCACATCGACCAGCACCCACAAGTGGCGCAAATCGCTGATGACGAATAGCGGGGCCGGCGCATCGGGACGCACTTCCTGGCCCGGATTGATCTGGCGGTCGGCAATGATGCCAGCCAGCGGCGCGCGCAAGGCGTAGCGGCCATTGTCGCTGCCAGCCGCATTCAAATTCTGCATATGCAAGGCGGCGCGCCGCGTTTCTGCGTGGGCTTGCTGGAAGTCGGCATCGGCCGATTCATAATCCTTGCGCGCCAGCACTTCACCCTTGAACAGGGTTTCGGCACGCTGGAAGGCCAGGTGCTTGCGCAGCTCATCGGCCTGGGCCTTGCGCCAGTCCGCTTCAGCACTGGCCAGGTCAGGCGAATCGAGGTCGGCCAGCAAGGCGCCGCGCGCCACCTTGTCGCCGCTATCGGCATGCAAGGCCAGCACGCGTCCCAGCACGGGCGAGCTGACGCGCGTGGTGACGTTTTCATCGTAGGCGATGCGGCCATTCAGGGCAGCACTGGCAGGCAGCGGCACGGCGTTCACGGCGGCAATTTTCAAGGTCGACAGCTGCGGCGCATTGGCAGCGAAATGCAATACGCCGGGCGTGCGTGGAGCGGTGGATGTGGAGGGGGCAGCTTGTGTTGCCGCGTGTGCACGCTGCAGATACTGGACGCCAGCGACGGCGCCGCCGCACAGCAAGACAAACAAGGAACCATAGGTCAAGGTGCTGCGCGATATCATGGTGTCGTACTTTCTAAGGAATCGGTGCGGAGGGAGGCTTGCCAGGCGGCCAGGGCCTTAGCGTAATCGGCGCGGGCGGCCAGTGCGTCGAGCTGCACGGCGCGGTAGTTGCGCCGCACGTCGAGCACATCGGCAATCGCCATGGCGCCATGCTGGTAAGCAAATTCAGCGGACTGGGCCGATTTTTTCGCGGCCGGCAGCAAGCTGTCGTCGATACGCTGCAGGCGTTCACTATCGCTGCGCACATCGAGTTCTGTACGGCTCAGCTCGGCGCGCGCCTGGATGCGCGTCTGTTCCAGATTCTCCTGCGCGGCATCGAGCGCCACTTGGGCACTGCGGATTTCACCGTCGTATTGATAACGCACAAACAGCGGCACTTGCAGCGAGATGCCAAAGCTGTTGCCGCTGCCCTGGGGGTTGCTCGGGCTGACTGGATAATGTTCCGCCTGCACGCCGACGGAGACATCACGCGTGCGCGCCGCCAGAGCCAGCTTGTGCGCCGATAAAGCGGCAGCAACACGTGCCTGCGCCGCCATCACGTCAGGGCGCTTGGCGATAGCCTCATCGCTGGACAGATTCGCGCCATCGTCTTTCGAAAAAGTACCAGCGGCAACCGGTGTTGGCCAGCCATCTGCCAGCGGCAATTGCGCCTGGCGCGAGTTCAGCCCCGTCAACAGGGCCAGCGCCTGGCGTGCGTGGGCCAGATCGCTGCGGGCTTGCACTTCATCGTTGCTGGCACGCAATGCTTCGACATCCAGCCGCGCCACATCGGCCGGCGAGATATCGCCTGCCTGGCGCTGTTTCTGCGCTGCCTCGACGCTGTGCTGGTACAACTGCGCCGTCTCGGCCAGGATGATCTGGCGCTGAGTCGCTGCCAGCACATCGTAATAGGCCTGGCTGACGGCAATGCGCAACTGACGGCGCGCTTCGCGCACGTCGGCCCGGGCGCCCTCTTCCTGAAACAAGGCGCCCTGGCGGCGCAGCTCGCGCTTGCCGCCCCGCTCCAGCAACTGGTCGATGCGCACGGTACTGTCGACCGTCTTGCTGCGCAAACTTCCGGCGCCCACGCCCGCAGCAGGATTGATATTAGCCGTCTGTATCGTCAGCATGGGATTCGGTGCGGCGCTGGCGGAAATCACATTGGCACCAGCGCCATCGAGCGCCAGGTTGGAGATACGCACATCGTGATTGCGGGCCAACGCCAGGCGCTGCAAGGCGTCCAGCGGCAAGCTGTCCGTCAAGCCCGCATCGGCATGGGCCAGGGAAGTCCAGCATAGCGGCATCAGCACAGCCAGCAGGCATAGGGGTTTTATGGAGATAGGCATGCGCTCAAGAATGATAGAAAGAGGCAACAGGGTTGAGAGACGAACCGGCTGGCCGAGCGCCATCGCCCGGCATGTCGGGGCAAGCACTCTGATCGAAACAGTGAGGGCCCACTAACGGCCCAGGATAGGGATTACGGGTGAAATGATAGGTCGCGGCGCTGGTAAACGGTGTTACAAGTTGGCAATGTCATACGTCTGTCATCAAACGTGAGGGGAAGGGAAAAAGAACAAATACGACAGGCGTAAAAAAAGGAGCCGAAGCTCCTTTTTTGGGTACTGCAAGCGTGGCTAAATTACAGCATGGCTTTCAGCAGACGCGCCATTTCCGACGGGTTTTTGGTCACGGTGATGCCGCAAGCTTCCATGATTTCCAGTTTGGCTTGTGCCGTGTCAGCACCGCCAGAGATC